>Ga0209006_10000394_pt1 | contig 43001 bp, 31 predicted proteins | sample JacPin_JW_Ref_O2_FD_188567 | JGI IMG/M metagenome (GOLD analysis project Ga0209006, IMG submission 188567) | Forest soil microbial communities from Algoma, Ontario, Canada - Jack Pine, Ontario site 1_JW_Ref_O2 (SPAdes) (version 2) | ecosystem: Environmental > Terrestrial > Soil > Boreal... | reverse complement strand
CGACGGGAAGCGATTCCCCAGCGATCTCAGCAAGTCGACTGCGATCAAAAAGACAACGGACGGTTTCACTTATCTCGATCCTGTGCAGTTTCACGAGTACTTCGCGGCCGACCTGTCAGACGAGCAGGCCGCTTTCATGGCGCGATCGCAGGTGCCAAACAAGGCGGAAAACTTCAAAGCGGTCATCACCACGCCGGCGTGGAGAAGTAAACCGAGCTGGATGCTGGTGGCGGGGGCGGACCGAACTATCAATCCGGACCTCGAACGATGGTATGCGACTCGGGCCCACAGCCACAAGGTTGAGGCCCCGGGGGCCAGTCATTCCGCTTACATTTCCCGGGCGAAAGAGGTTGCAGCTTTGATTGAGGAAGCGGCGACGCACGCCCGATAAAATGGCCGCTCCTAAGAAAAGGGCCAGTCTCTGCCCGAAGTTATCGCGGCCAAACCCCGCACACGCCATGACGTGGTGGTGCTGCCGCTCTCCAGTCCGCAAAGTTGGTGAAGGGCGCGACACTGAAGGTGTATCCGGGATTCCCCCACGGGATGCCTACGACCAACGCGGACCAGATCAACGCCGATCTGCTCACGTTCGTCAAGCAAAGCCAGGCAGTAGCGGCATAAAAGAGTCCGGCCTTCATCTTGCAGGGAAGGCCGGATTTCCTGGTTTTTTTGAGGTTGCGAAAGAGTTGAAAAGATGCGCTGACGCCGGCACGGCGCGCATGCATCCTGTTCGTCGCCAGACAGAGATTGAACCAGTCACAAGAACGGATACTCCGGCATCGAAACTCACCTAAACAGTGATGCCCGCGATTTCCTGGCAGAGCGCAACCAATTCGGCCGAGACAACTGATCTCCACCAAAGAATAGCTCGCTACCTAACGAGTCTGAGACCAACGCACGTGAGCATCCGGCTTCTCGCCGGTGAGTTAGAATACATCCGTTGAGCCTGCAGATGCATTCTTACCTTGAAGGATGATGCGGGACGACTAAGCTTGCCGAGAGAAGGGCTCTTTAGGTTCGAGCCCTCCCTCGCGGTCTGTTGCGCCGTGGCCAGTGCGCTTTGATCTCCACCCTTATGCGATCGAAGTACTTTCGGATAGTTGCTCCGGCGGCGGTGTTCTTCCTGCTGCTGGCGGGGCAAGTCAGTGGACAAAACACGACGCTGATCAGTCTTGATCAGGCCATTGATCTGGCGCTGGCGCACAACCATTCCATAAAAGCCACGCGAACTCTGATTCTCCAGAATCAGGCCCAGGAGATTACCGCGAACCTGCGCCCGAATCCAACTTTTGGGGCGGATAGCCAGTTCGTCCCGTTTTTCAGCCCGCAGGATTTTTCCGGGGAAAATCTGAACGAGACGCAGCAGTTCGATATAGGTATCGGATACCTGTTCGAACGCGGCCACAAGCGGCAACGGCGGCTCCAGGCGGCGCGCGATCAGACGGCGGTCACTCGTGCCCAAGTCGGCGACGCCGAGCGAACCCTGGCTTTTAACGTAGGTCAGCAGTTCGTCAGCGTTCTGCTGGCAGAATCCACACTGCAGTTTGCGCTTCAAGACCTGAAGAGCTTCCAGCAGACGGTGGACATTAGCGAAGCACAATTAAAGGCAGGCTACATCGGTGAAGGCGATTATCTTAAGATCAAGCTGCAGCTTCTTCAGTTTCAAACCGACGTGTCCTCTGCCCGCCTGGCGAAAGTACAGGCGCTTGTCGGCTTGCGTGAGTTCCTCGGCTACAATGCGGTTCCGGCCGATTATGACGTGATTGGCAATTTGGACTACCAGCCACTTGGCGCGAACCTGGAAGATTTGCAGACAAAGGCACTGCGCGAGCGGCCTGATTTTCGTGCTGCGGAACTGGGAATCACGGCCGCACGGAGCCAAATCCTCCTGGCGAAAGCGAACGCCAAGGTGGACGTGAATGGCACATACGACTTTACCCACGTTTCCGGGGAGAACACTGCTTCGATCTTTGCGAATTTTGAGTTGCCGATCTTCAACCGTAATCAAGGAGAGATCGCACGTACCGGTTATGCGCTCACTCAGGCACAGGAGCAGCAGCAAGCAGCCAGCGACACGGTTCTTTCCGATGTTGCCAATGCCTATGAGGCGGTCAGGAGCAACGACGAAGTGGTCCAACTCTATACTTCCGGGTACCTCAAGCAGGCGCAAGATTCGCGCGATATCAGCGAATATGCGTATAAACGCGGTGCTGCCAGCCTGCTGGATTTTCTCGATGCCGAGCGCAGCTACCGGTCCATTCAGCTGGCCTATCGCCAGGCACTGGCCTCCTACATGACAGCGTTAGAACAGTTAAAAGAGGCGGTAGCGACGAGGAACCTTCCATGAACCCGCGTGCGCACCTGTCGCTGAGGTTGGCTGCATTCGCGGTCGTGTCGGCAATCATGTTGATGCTCGTTGGTTGCCAGGGGTCCGGATCGAATGCTGCTGACTCTGGCAGCGCGACAAACTCAAATAATCCCGAGCTGTTTACCGTTCCGCAGGATCAGATGTCGCATGTCCAGGTACTGACCGTTCAGCCCACAACGTTGACTCGTTCGCTGCGGCTGACCGGGGCAGTGGCTTATAACAGTTTTCGCACGACACCGGTGATCACGCAGGTAAGTGGACCAGTTGCCAGAGTAGTAGTCGTTCCTGGGCAGAAAGTAAATCAGGGCGAGCCCATGTTATACGTGGCGAGCCCGGATTACTCGCAGCTACGCACCAACTATTTAAAAGCTAAGGATGCTTACGCCCTGGCGCAAAAGGCCAACGCCCGAGCTCAGGACTTGTACCAGCATCACGCGATTGCGGAACAGATTGTGGAGCAGGCGCAGTCGGCCGAGATACAGGCGGGCGGTGACCTGGTAGCGGCGCAAGCTGCTTTGAAAGTCATGGGAGTCAGCGATCCTGACGCACTGGTGCAGGCCCCACCCTCTTTTGAGGTGCCGGTAAAGGCGCCGATTGGAGGCCTGGTCGTCGAGCAAGATGTCTCCGCCGGTCAGCTTATTCAACCGGGCACGACTCAATGTTTCATGATTTCCGATGTCAGCACCGTCTGGGTGCTGGTCAATGTCTACCAAAAAGACTTACCCTACGTGCGCGTCGGAGATGCGGTCAACATACAGACGGAAACTTATCCGGAAGTCTTCCACGGACGCATTTCTTACATCGCGGCCTCGCTGGATCCAAGCACACGCACGCTGACCGCGCGCATCGAGACCAACAATCCCGGCGAGAAACTGAAGAAGGATATGTACGTAGCTGCGACCGTGAACGCGGGCGTGATTCCCCATGCCATTGCGCTGCCGGATGCCGCGGTCCTGCGCGACACTGAGAACCAGCCATTTGTTTATGTCGCGGCATCTGCGAACCAGTTTGGCAGACGCTCCGTGACCCTCGGAGAAAGCTTGAGTGGACAGACGGAGATTACCAGCGGACTAAAAGCTGGTGACCAGGTCATCGGAAATGGCAGCTTATTTTTGCAGTTCGCGAACTCGCTGCAGCGTTAGCCGGACAGCGATTTGAAAGGCACTCCAAACTTTAGCAAGGATAGTCTCCACCACATCTGAATGATCCACCGAATAGTCCAAGCGGCGCTGCGGCAAAGGTTCCTCGTACTGATGCTGACTGCGTTTATCACCGTGGCGGGCATCCTATCGTTTCAGCGGATGCCCGTGGACGCCTATCCCGATCTCTCTCCCCCGCAAGTTGAAATCATCACCCAGTGGCCAGACCACGCCGCGGAAGAGATCGAACGACTGGTGACACTTCCTCTGGAATTGGAGATGAACGGCGTCCCTCACATGGAGGTGATGCGCTCTATTTCGCTCTACGGGTTATCCGATGTAATCCTCACCTTCGAAGAAAGCACCGACAGCTATTTTGCACGGCAGATAGTATTCGAAAGGCTTGCTCAAGCCACGCTGCCCACCGGCGTAACTCCGAGTCTGTCGCCCCTTTTCAGCCCCAGCGGCCTGGTGTACCGGTATGTGCTGGAAAGTCCCGACCGCTCACCGCAGGAATTAAAGACGATAGAGGATTGGGTAGTCGAGCGGGCCTATCGATCCGTCCACGGCGTCGCCGATGACTCGGGCTTCGGCGGGACGGTCATGCAATACCAAGTGCTGCTGGACCCGGCGCGCATCTACGGGTACCACCTGACGATCCCGCAAGTGACTGCCGCTCTGGCCGCCAACAATGCGAACGCTGGCGGCGGCTTCTATTCGCAGGGCGGACAGTTCTACTACGTTCGGGGCATTGGGCTGGTGCGTAATACGGAGGACATTGGAAGCATCGTGGTTGGCGCCAACAAAGGCGTGCCCATTCTAGTGCGTGATGTTGGAGATGTCACCATTGGGCACGCACCACGCCTGGGCGAATTCGGCTTCCAAAGAAATGACGATGTGGTTGAGGGTGTCATTCTCATGCTGCGTGGGGAGCAGACGCAGAACGTCTTGAAAGGGGTGGAAGCAAAGACTGAGGAACTGAACCACCAGATCCTGCCGCCGGACGTCAAGATTCATCCTTATTATGACCGCAGCGAATTAGTAAACCTGACTACGGACACGGTCGAAGCGAACTTGCTGCGCGGTATGGTGCTGGTTCTGATCGTGCTGATTTTCTTTCTGGTGAGCTTCCGCGCTGCGGTCATCGTTGCGCTCACCATTCCGCTCTCGCTTTTGTTTGCCTTCATCGTGCTGCATGCGCACGACGTCGCCGCGAACTTGCTTTCCATTGGTGCGATTGATTTCGGAATTGTCATCGACGGCACCGTGGTGATGATCGAAAATATTTACCGCGAGCTGGCACTGCGGGAGGGCCAGCAGTACGACCTGAACGAAGTCATTCTTGCCGCGGCGAAAGATGTGGATCGCCCAATTTTCTATTCGGTTGCCGTCATCCTCGCAGGGTATTTACCGATTTACGCGCTGAGCGGCGCCTCGGGCAAACTGTTCCACCCCATGGCTGAGACCATGTCCTTCGCATTGGTCGGCGCGCTCATCCTCACTCTTACGCTGATTCCCGTTCTCGCCTCCTACTGGTTCAAGAAAGGAGTACGCGAGAAACAGAATCGCGCATTCGAATGGATGAAGCGCAAGTACGCGGTTCAGCTGGACTGGGCGCTTGATCGCCCCAAAACCACCATGGTGATCGCGAGCTTGATCTTCGGGGCGACGCTGCTGCTGGTTCCTTTCATCGGCGGCGAATTCATGCCTCACCTCGATGAGGGCGCACTGTGGGTACGGGCTACGATGCCGTATACGATCTCCTTCGAAGAGGCCAGCCAGATCGCTCCCCAGATACGTGACATTCTGATGTCTTATCCGCAAGTAACCGTGGTGGGTTCAGAACTGGGACGGCCCGACGATGGCACCGATCCGACGGGCTTCTTCAACTGCGAGTTCTACGTGGGCCTGAAGCCATACAAGGATAAAGCCTGGGCCGGTGAAATCAGCGAGAAAAAGCGGCTCATCGACTCGATCAATAAAAAGCTCACTGCTTTTCCTGGCATCATCTTCAACTATACGCAGCCCGCCGAAGATGCCGTGGATGAAGCGCTGACTGGGCTCAAAAGCTCACTGGCGGTCAAGGTATATGGTGACGATCTGAATGTCCTCCAGGACAAAGCGATCGAGATCAAGAACACCCTTGCCAAGGTACCCGGGTTCACCGATCTCACAGTTGTACGCGAACTTGGCCAACCCAGCCTCCTGGTCGACGTCGACCGCAACAAGAACGCACGCTACGGGATTAACGTTGCGGATGTGGAAGCCGTGATTTCAGCCGCCGTGGGCGGTCAGGCGGTCACTCAGGTCATTCAAGGGGAGAAGCTGTTCGATCTGGTTGTCCGCATGCAACCGCAATTCCGCAGCAGCGCACACGAGATCGGAAATCTGTTGGTCGGCACACCCGACGGGCAGCAGATCCCGCTCAGCCAGCTCGCCACGATCACCCAGGGAAACGGCGCGTCTTTTATTTATCGTGAAAATAACTCCCGCTACATCGGCGTTCAGTACAGCATCGAGGGACGTGACCTGGAACGCGCGGTGCGAGACGCTCAGGCGGCGGTCAAGAAGCAGGTCACACTGCCGCAAGGCTACCGCATGGAGTGGGGTGGCGAATACAGCCAGTTCCTCGAAGCTAAATCGCAGATGTACTTCATCGGCCCACTTGCCATAGTTCTGATTTTCATCATCTTGTTTGCACTCTACGGAAATTTCAAATTCCCTGTCACTATTGCCCTGGGTGTAATCATGACGGAACCGGTGGGTGCGCTGGTTGCGCTGAAGCTCACTCACACTCCCTTCAGCGTTTCGTCCGTCCTGGGTCTTCTGGCTTTGCTCGGAGTTTCAGTGGAGACGGCCGTCATTCTCGTCTCCTACATCAACAAGCTGCGACAGGAGGGAATGGATATCCGCACGGCCACGCGGGAAGCTTCGCTCCTGCGACTCCGTCCGATTATGATGACGGCTCTCGTGGCCTGCCTGGGATTGCTGCCGGCCGCTCTTTCCACCGGCATCGGATCGGATACGCAGAGGCCGTTCGCTATCGTCATCGTCGCAGGCCTCATCTCTCGGCTCTTCATCGGGTTCTTCGTCAATCCAGTTTTGTACGAGATGGTTGCTCGCGACGGCGATGTGCTTCAGGTTTGACGATGGCCGATATAAAACCGGAACACTCACCGAGCGTCGAGGCGTAGCTACTCACGTCGCAGAAGAAATGAGTGTGCCCGCGATGTTACGTCAACAAGGACTGGCTTGCCAGTTGCTGAGGTAAGCTCGATTCGGAGGTTTTTCCGTTCTAATGATTGCGTCGCGCGCTTACGATTCGCTTCTGCCTATGCGGGCAGCGATCCTCATGGGTGTCTTCGCGGGCTGTTTCTTCGCGACCAGTCGTGTTTTTGGTCAGCAGCCGCTGCAGACTCTTCTAGTGGGCGTCGATCACCGGAGCGTGACCAGCCTGAACGGAGAATGGCACTACTTAGTCGACCAATCCCCAGCCCGTGCGCTCTACGCGACGAGCGGGGAGATCAATGACAAGTCCTACGCTTTGAACGAGCACCCGAACATCGTGGGCAAACACAATCAGGAATACGATTTTGAGACGGCTCCAACACTGAGAGTTCCGGGCGATTGGAATACGCAGGTGCCGCAGCTGTTCAACTACGAAGGAGTGGTCTGGTACGAGCGCGACTTCGACGCAGCGCCAGGGCCGAACTCGCGAATGTTTCTCCATGTGGGAGCAGCCAACTACCGCTCGCACGTTTGGGTCAACCAGAGCCGCGTTTGCGACCATGAGGGCGGCTACACGCCTTTCGATTGCGAAGTCACGGGCGTGCTTCATCCGGGTTCGAATTTTGTGGTGATCGCCGTCGATGCTACGCGTCTGGCCGATGGCATTCCTTCGACGGGCATCGACTGGTTCAACTATGGCGGCCTGACACGCGATGTTTCTCTGGTCACAGTCCCACGGGCGTTTATCGACGACTATGACATTCACCTGGCACATGGTGCCAGCTTCGATCCAAAAAACACCGAGATCGCCGGCTATGTTCATGTCGTGGATGCGCCGGCTGGAACAACTGTCACCGTCGACATTTCGGAAGCGAACGCGAAGACGATCGCTGCGACGGATGCAGAAGGCAACGCACGGTTCAGCGTGAGAGCCGCGTGGCTCACGCTATGGTCGCCCGAGTCCCCCAAGCTCTACAGGGTCCAACTGAGCGCCTCCGAGGACAAGCTGACGGATGATATCGGATTCCGCGACATTCGCGTGGATGGAACGCGCATTCTGCTCAACGGCAAGGCTGTGTTTTTGGAGGGCGCGAACGTGCACGCGGAGGCGCCCCTGCGCGGAGGCCGCGCCAGTACCGATCAGGACGTGGACACGATCTTCGGCTACCTGAAGGAACTTCACGCGAACTTTGTACGGCTGGCGCATTATCCGCACGACGAGCGCATGGAGCGCGAGGCCGACCGCGACGGCATCATGGTTTGGTCGGAGATTCCGAACTGGCAGAACATCTCCTTTGCCAAGCCGGAGGTGTATGCCAAAGATGTGGCGATGCTGAGGGAGATGATTCGCCGCGACCGAAACAAAGCGTCCGTGATTCTATGGTCGATGTCGAACGAGACACCCATCAATCCCACGCGGACTAAGTTCCTGACGGATCTCGCAAACGAGGCTCGGAAACTCGATCCCACGCGGCTGATCACGTCGGCCATCATCGGCCCGCGGCCGAACGGCACGGAGATGGTGAATAACGACCCACTGTGCGACACGCTGGACGTGATCGGGCAGAACGAGTACATCGGCTGGTACGAGATGACTCCCGAAGATGCCGATAAGATGCGCTGGACCTTCCCGCCAAAGCCGGTGCTGATGAGCGAGTTCGGCGCTGAGGCGAAGGCCGGCAACCATGGGGCGGTCAACCAGCGCTGGACCGAAGAGCAGCAGGTCTTCGTGTTCGAGCACCAGTTCGAGATGCTGCGGAAGATCCCGCAACTTCGCGGAACCGCTCCATGGATTCTCATGGACTTTCGCTCGCCTGGACGGAACATCCCAAAACTGCAAGACGGATACAACCGCAAAGGCTTGATTGCGGAAGATGGCAAGAAGAAGATGGCCTTCGCATTGTTCCAAAAGGCTTACAGCCAGCATTCGCTGGGGAAGCCCCAGTAATTGAGGTCACAGGGATGGCAAAGAATCGCTAGCTAGTTAGGTTTTATCAGATCTAAAACATTCGTCACAAAAGAAACGTCGATTAACACCAATTGGGGCTGCTTACAGTATGGACGGTGTCGATGCGATTTTCTCGTCACGCCACAAACCTCAGCGCGCACCCCTGAACAAATTCTTTACATCTCGATGACACAAGCAACGATTGCACCCGGTTAGACTGATCTCGCTTGAAGCCCCCCAGGAGGATTTTATGGACGGTCACGAATCGCTTGATGACTCGACCAGAACCACCGTTTGGGGCCCAGAACGAAAATTCGCTTTGAGAGTGTCGCGATGAGACGGATCCTGTTCCTGGCGGCGACGAGTTTGGTGGGCTTGCTGGGTGTGGTTGGCGTGAGCGCCCAACAACATAACATCGACACGCAGAAGTCCACCTTAACCATCCACGTGGGCAAAACGGGTGCATTTTCAGGACTGGGGCACGAGCACGAAGTGAGCGCGCCGATTCACAGCGGTACGGCGGACACCGGCTCGCATCCTGCGGTTGAGGTACATGTGAATGCACGGGAGCTGCGCGTGATCGACAAAGACGATTCCGATAAAGATCGCGCCGAAGTGCAGAAGACGATGCTGGGGCCCGACGTGCTCGATAGCGAGGGTCATCAGGAGATCGTGTTCAAGTCCACGGACGCGGAATCGGTCGGCGGGGGCCGGTGGGCGCTCCACGGAAGTCTGACCCTGCGCGGGCAGACGCGGCCGATTACGGTGCAAGTTACACTGAAGGACGGTCGTTACACCGGAGAGGCCACCGTGAAGCAGACTGACTTCGGGATCAAGCCTCCCGGAAAAGCCGGGATCCGAGCCAAAGACGAAGTTAGAATTGAGTTTGACGTCCGGCTGGCGTCATAAGCGCGAGGGGCGCGGCCATCACCGATTGGCCATCATTTTATGATCAGAGGCCAGTTGGACCTTGAAGTCACGCCACCATGCGAGATTTCGTCGCCTTCTTTTGCGCGATGCGTGACTTTTTCGGAACTGCCGCTGCAGTTTTTCTCGCTTTGGGTACAGCTTTAACAACAGATGGCAATTCCAGCCTGGGCTGTTTCGCAGCGCGATGGTGGCCACGGTTCAGAGGCAGGATGCGCGCGGTTTCTTCGTCCATACGCAGGTGAGCGTCTCTATCTTTTTGGCGCTCGTCCTCAAGATATTCCGGAATCGTTTTCGTTGTCATAGGCAGAGTGTCGCAAAACTATCCCGTCCAAGCTGTCCAATTTTGGTCACTTCGTAACAAATTGGTTGTATACGCGGGGCGACGCTAATTGCATTCATCATTTCGTGGCCCGCGCAAACGTTTCGCTTAACAATTTCGATTTCCGTCCTGAAAGTTGCGCGTCATCTTGATCATCGAAATCCTTGAGCGGTTGGGTGTCCGCACATGCTCGTCCTCGAAAATCGTATAAATGTGCCACAAGTCGCAGGTGTCTGTGCGCTCGTGGGGGCATAAACGGAGAAGCGCCGAGATCGATTTCTAAGACGCTCACCAGACGTGGCAGGCGTTGGCTGGCATCATGGGCTGGCCGGTTTTGCAGCCGAAGGCCTGGCCGAACTCGGGCATATTCTGCACCACTCCGTCGATGCGGAATTTCCGCGGCGAGTGGGGATCGGTCTGCACTTGCAGGCGGAGCTGTTCCGGGCGGGTATCTCCGCACCAGTTCTGCCCGTGTCCCAGAAAAAACTGCTGGATGGGGGTATAGCCATCCTGCTTCTGGGTAAGATCGATGTTCTTTCGCTTGGCGTCTGCGAGGAAGGCGAGCAGAGCAAGACGCAGGCCCCCGTTATCGGCGGTATTTTCGCCCAGCGTGAGCTTGCCATTGAGCTTCACGTCATCCACGGCGACGAAGTTTCCATACTCTTTCACTTCACACTCCGTCATTTCGTCAAACTTCTTACCATCCTCCGGAGTCCACCAGTCATCGAGATTGCCGTTGGCGTCGAATTGGCGGCCTTCATCGTCAAAGCCGTGAGTTAATTCATGGCCGACAATGGCGCCGCCGTGGCCGTAGTTCTCGGCGTCGGTGGCATGCGGATCGTAGAACGGAGATTGCAGAATGCCGGCAGGAAAATTGATGTCGTTCATGCTGGCGCTGTAGTAGGCATCGACGGTGGGCGGGCTCATGCCCCACTCGCCGCGGTCGACGGGCTTACCGATCTTGTTGAGCTGGCGGTGATTTTCAAACTCAGCCGCGCGCTGCGCATTCCCGAAGGCGTCGCCGCGAACCACGGTAAGCTTGGAGTAATCGCGCCAATGGTCAGGATAGCCAATCTTATTGGCCACCGCGTGCAACTTTTCCTGAGCTCGAACCCTGGTGGCCGGGCTCATCCACGTGAGAGTTTCGATCTCCTGCCCCATAGCCGCCTCAATGTCGCGCACCATCTGGACCGTGGCTTGTTTGCTGGAGGGCGGAAATTCCTGAGCCGCGTAAACCTGGCCGAGTGCCTCGCCCAGGGGTCCGTCAGTGGCCTGCACGCAACGCTTCCAGCGGGCGCGCTGCTCCGGTTGCCCGGCCAGTTTGCGGCGATAAAAATCAAAGATTTCGTCGTCGAACGCCTGGGGCAGAACCAGGCCGTCGGTGGAGTGAATCAACTGCCAGCGCAGATAGGTCTTAATCGTTTCCATGTCCGTAGAGGCAAGCAGCGAATTCATGCCCTTGAAAAAATCTGGGTTGGTGACGTTCACCTCGGAAACCGGCGGTGTGTCAGTCAACTTGAGGAACCGGTTCCAGTCGATTCCCGGGGCCAGCGTTTCGAGTTGCGATACCGGCATCAGGTGATAAATATTTTTCGGGTTGCGCTGCGAGGTGATATCCATGGATACCTTGGCCAGCGCGGTTTCCAATTCCATGATCTTCTGAGCGTCCGAGGCAGCCTTTGCTTCAGGCTCGCCCATGAGCTTCAGCATGTTGGTGATGTGCTGTACGTACTGGGCGCGCGTCTTTTCGGCGACGTCGCCGGTGCGGAAGTAATAATCGCGCTCAGGCAGCCCCAGGCCGGCTTGGTCGACAGCCGCGATCTCTTTGCGGGCATCTTTGAAATCCTGTTGTACGAAGAAATTGAAAAATGCGGTGTTGTTGATTAACTGGTAGTGAGCGAACAGGTCGGAGAATTGGTCTTTGCTTTTCAAGGCGGCGATGCGGTCGAGTTCAGCTTGCAGAGGTTTCAAGCCGTCGCGGTCGATGGCGCCAGTATCGACGCAAGACGCGTAGAAATCGCCGATCTTCTGCTCGTTGGGAGTGCGTTTTGCGCCACCAGCAGCGGCGGTCTCGAGCATGGCGTGCAGGACCGTTTCGGTGTAATCGGCGACGATGGCGCCCGAGCCGTATCCCGAACGATCGTTAGGGATGGGATACAGCTCGTTGAAGTTGCCGCAGGCGTACTGCGCAAAATCGGCACAGGGATCGGCAGTGGTGTCGATAAATCGCTCGTCCAGGCCCGGCGAAAGTGTCGGAGTCTTCTCCGAGGCAGCGGGAGCCGGGGCGGTCAGCGCAGTGCATAATGCCAAGAAGAAAACGAGAACAAGCGCGGTCCGTGCGGCAGTTCGTTTTGTCATTCGTGTTTCCTTTAAGGTTTATTTGCTGGCACTCCGCCAGAAACGAGGCGCGGGGAATAGTTTACTCGTGTGCGGAAAAGAGGCCTGACGTCCAAGGCTTACTATCTGACGTTCATGGTCGCAAAAGGACGCGCTTGAGCAGGAAGAAGTCCGATTCTATGGTGTTCGTGTGAAATACCGCCGTGAGCGTAGATGTGACTCGTGCTTAATCGCCTCGTACTTCGTGTCATTTATGGCGCAGATTTCGTGGTTCGTCTCGCGCAAACTCGCCCGTCCCTCCGGGGAAAAATCCGAACCTGCTCTTGGAGTATAAAGTCTCTAACTGCTTAATTTTGTTGTATCTGGGGCGGCGGAAGCGTAGCATGCCTCTCCAGAAGTGCAAGTCTTAAGTTCGCGATCAGCTGCCAATCCAGTTTGAAACGGAAATTCCCACTACAAACCCCACTCACCAAGGAGAACTCGTGATTCGAAGATTAGGTGCATCTTTGTTCGCAATCGTAGCCATTGTTATGGGCGGAACTATCGCATCCCAGGCGCAGCCGCAACCTCTGTTGACTCATCACGTGCGTGAAGTGACTCTGAATGGGCAGGCCCGGTCGATCGGCCGGCTTCCCGCGACCCAGGCCCTGCGCTTCGACATCGTTCTGCCGCTGCGCGACCAGCCAGGGCTGGAAAGCTTCCTGCACGAACTGTATGACCCTTCCAGCTCCATTTATCGTCACTACCTCACGGTGCCGGAGTTTACCGAGCGGTTCGGTCCCAGCCAGGAAGATTACGACGCGCTGATCGGCTTCGCGAAAACGAATGGCTTCACCGTGGTCGGGGGCTCGCGCGATTCCATGAACGTGCAACTCAGAGGATCGGTTTCGCAGGTCGAGAGTGCATTTCATGTGACCATGGGCCTGTATCAGCACCCAACCGAGAACCGCAATTTCTTCGCTCCGGATCGCGAACCCACTGTGGATCTGCCATTCCAGTTGTGGCACATCACGGGACTGGATAACTTTTCGACTCCGCATCCGCTTTATCAGCGTCGAGATCAGAGCCGGAACCTGGCCGTGAAGTCCAACGCTACTACCGGATCTTGTCCCTCACAATCCTTCTGCGGCAGCGACATGAGAGCCGCCTATTATGGCGGAACCACTCTTACCGGCGCAGGCCAGAACATCGGCTTGCTCGAGTACGCCGGATTCGATATCACCGACGTCAACACTTACTACACCAACGCCGGGCAGACCAGAACCGCGACGGTCACCGGAGTTTCCACCGATGGCAGCAGCGTCAATTGCACCGCCAAGCAAGGCTGCGACGATACGGAACAGACGCTTGATATCACGCAGGCGCTGGGTATGGCTCCGGGCGTGAGCACCGTCTACGTGTTCGTCAGTGACAACAGCGACACCGCGCTGTTGGGTGCGATGTCTACGAATTCTCCGTTGCCCTTGAATTTGAGTTCTTCCTGGACCTGGACTCCGGCCGACCCCAAAACCGACGATCCATACTTCGAGAAGATGGCCTCGCAGGGACAGAGCTTCTTTCAAGCGGCGGGCGATAGCGGCGCATGGAAGTCGAGCACATTTCCGTCGGAAGACGGAAACGTCATCACCGTCGGCGGCACCGATTTGACCACAGCCAGTGCTGGCGGCGCGTGGAGTTCGGAAACCGTTTGGGTGGATGGCGGCGGCGGCTTCTACGCGAAGGATGACATTCTGATTCCGGCCTACCAGCAGCTCACTGGCGTAATCACGACGGCCAACAAGGGATCAACGACGTATCGCAACGGTCCGGACGTTTCGGCGAACTCGAACTTTACGTTCTATGTTTGCGCCGACCAGACCACCTGCTCGGCCAACAAATACGGTGGAACCAGTTTTGCCGCTCCCATGTTCGCCGGCTACCTAGCTCTGGCTAATCAACAGGCTGCTACCAATGGGGATCCCGCGCCCGGCTTCATCAATCCAACGATTTATCCGTTGGGTCTGAGCTCGGGCTATGGCGCAGCGTTCCACGACATCACCAGCGGCAGCAACGGCTTTTCCGCGGTCGCCGGCTACGATCTGGCCAGTGGATGGGGCAGCCCCAACGGGGCTGGCCTGATCAATGCGCTGGTGGGCACCACGGCTACTTCTGACTTCACCATCAGCGCCTCACCGATCAAGATTACGGTGGCTCAGGGCGGCACCGGGACCTCCACGATAACGACTGCCGCGGAGGGCAGCTTCGACTCGGCGATTGCTCTGACTGCGACCGGAGCAGGGAGTGCGCAAAAAGTAACCTTCAATCCAACGTCCATCGGGGCGCCCGGTTCCGGGACTTCAACCATGACGGTCGTCGTTGGTGCGAAGGCTGCCATCGGGTCGCACACCATCACCGTCACCGGCACTGGCGGAGGCAAAACGCATACCGCCACGGTCACTCTGGTCGTTCAGAAGTAGATTGTGGATTTAACTCGGTAATGATTGGCCCGGTCTCTGGTCCGGGCCATTTTTATTTTAGGGGCTATGCAATTTCCGTTGACACCCGTCGCGGATTGAACCGGAGCTAATGTATCCTTGTGACTCCCGAATCCATGAAGCGCATTCTCTTATCGTGGAGCAGCGGCAAAGACAGCGCCTGGGGCCTGCACCTTCTTCGCCAGCGTGGTGAATTCGACGTGGTAGGCCTGCTGACTACCTTCAATGCAGAGGCTGACCGCGTGGCGATGCACGCGGTGCGGCGCGAACTGGTTGCGCGGCAGGCTGCGGCCGCAGGACTTCCGCTGTGGGCCGTCCCGCTGCCTTGGCCATGTTCCAACGAACGATACGAATCGCTGATGGCGCAAGCCTGCGCAAAGGCGGTGGCCGAAGGCATCGAGGGAATCGCCTTTGGCGATCTCTTTCTGGAGGATGTGCGCACCTACCGTGAGAAGCAGTTGAAAGACACGGGGCTGCAACCAATATTTCCCGTGTGGGGGCTGCCCACACGCCAGTTGGCGCAGGAGATGATCGCTTCGGGAACGCGGGCGAAGTTGACTTGCATCGACACCGAAAAACTCGACCGGTCCTTCGTGGGCCGCGAGTTCGATGAAGCGCTGCTCTCGGCTCTACCCGAGGAAGTAGATCCCTGCGGCGAACGCGGAGAGTTTCATTCTTTCGTGTATGCAGGGCCCATGCTCCAAGGTGTGCTGCCGATTTCGGTGGGCGAAACGGTAGTCCGCGATCAGTTCGTCTTTGCAGATCTAATAGGGCGCTGACGGCCCTGGCAACTTGTGCTTCCCGGCTTCCTCTGACTCTTCTTCAGAATCAACGAACCGGAGTGATACTGTTCGAAGTGGGAACCCTCATCATGACTTCATCATCGCCCAGGAATCATGGAGACACCGCTCCGGCAAGCGACCAGCCGCCGGTGCCCGAGCCAACCTACGCCGAGCGCGCGCGCACGCTGACGCATCTGGGACGCACCGGCAGCCTTTCCACCCATTCGCGAAAGCAGACAGGGTTTCCATTCGGATCGGTAATGCCCTTCGCATTGGACGACCGCGGCCGCCCCATCTTTCTTATCAGCACCATGGCCATGCATACGCAAAACTTGCGTGCCGATCCGCGCGCGAGTTTGCTGGTTGCCCAGGAAGACTCGGGCGGCGATCCGCTTGGAGCCTCCAGGGTCACGCTTGTGGGAAATGTAATACCCGTACCGTTGTCAGAGGTGCCAGACGCTCGCAAGCTTTATTTAGAACGCCACGCCAACAGCGTTTACTGGGTGGATTTCGAAGATTTTTCGTTTTATCGAATGGACGTGGTTGACATCTATTACGTGGGCGGCTTCGGCGTGATGGGATGGGTATCGGCCTCCGACTATGACTCGAGCAAGCCGGATCCGCTGGCCGATTCGACGGCCGAAATCATTGAGCATATGAATTCCGATCATAAGGATGCGCTGGTTTTGCTGGCGCGGGAATTCGGCCATATTGACTCAGAGGAAGCCGCGATGACGGCCGTGGACCGCCTTGGCTTTCATATGCGTTTGAAAACTCAGAATGGGGTCCGCGGGACGCGCGTAGCATTTCTCCGGGAAGTAAGCAGTCCAACCGAAACTCGAAAAGTTTTGGTCGAAATGGTGCAGCGGGCACGGTCGCACGCGGAATGAGTCTCTTGTCCCGAACTTACCAAATCCAGCGCCACGCGTGTCCGCTTGTCGCGGATGTGATAGCCGCGACTGGCGAACTATGACCCCAGAGCGCAACAAGGGCGAAACGATTTTCGGGTTTGAGTTGTCGCAGTCGTGTTCGGAGCCTGCGGCGAGTTGCAAGGAATTTTCTAGCAACGCCGAGTCATTTGATCTTCAGCCGATGTCCCAGGCTCGCTCTCATTTCGTGGCGATTGAAGTGCTCGTTTGGCGCAATACCGCCTGTGATGAGTCCTTGCTATCGGTAACGAGCAGAAATCTCCGCGGGGGCGTATCTGAAGATGGCGACTCTCCCCGAGACAGGCTCTTTAGCGGCCCAATCGTCTGAACGATCCCCGCGCCGTCAGGATTCGTCTTTAGTATCGCGAGCGGCTCAAGTTTCCCATATGGCGCACGGTCGGACTCCGAAAGATACACCTGATATTGGGATTTGGGTGCAAGGCCTGCGGCCGCGATCTGGACCAGGTCCAGCAATCCGATTGAATTCACCGCAACTGAAGCTTGGGCATTGGGCAATGCCGCCCCCGCCGCAATCAGGTGCAAACGCGCCGTGTTGCCGGCTGCTCCAAGCGGCGTGAGATTCTGGGTGCCGTCGCCTGACGGAACCGCGTTGGGCACATATACCAAGGCTTGCGTCGTCTGTCCGATAGGTATTTCGGCGATGACTTTATTGCTCACGGTGTCAATCACAGCGGCCGCTTCTCCGTTCTCCAGGGCGACGTAGACTCTGGAGCCGTCGCCGGAGGGCCAGATTCCGTGAGGGAGGCTTCCTACCCGAATCGTCGCGACCAATTCCGGAGTCGGACCCCGGCGGTAAGCCTTCACTTCGTTCGTGCCTCCGATGGTTACGTAGGCGAATTTGCCGTTCCGGTTGTTGACGAAGTTCACATGATTTGAAATCGGACCGACTTCCAACACGGTCTTCTCTTCGAACGGCGGCTGCGCGCTGAACACCTGTACCTTGCCCGCATCTTTCAGGGTAATCCACACTTCATCATTCTCCGGAGTCGCGGCGATATTCGGACAAAACGGACTAGCTTGGGGCTGTCTCTTCACGATTTCGTGCGAGGCTGTTTCAATTATTGTGAGCTCGGGGGTAAAGCTGGAGCAGATAAAGCCGTACTTGCCATCCGGGCCAAATATTGTCATACCTGGGCCGTTAGCCAGTTGAATGCGCCGCGTTTCTTTCATCTCGACCGGATTGATGACCGAGATGTAATTCTCGCCCCGGACAGTCACCCACAACTCGTGCCCGTCGGGAGTAAAGAATGCTTCGTGCGGCGATCGGCCCACGTACACTTTCCCCTTGATCTGGTTGCTGACGGTATCGATCAGCGTGACGGAATTCGAACCAACGGACACCACCGCCAGAGTCTTGGAGTCCGGCGAGTAGCCGAGCCCGTGGACGAGCAATTCGCCTCGATAGAGCGGGCTGAGGGCGGCAGGAACCGGATCGCCAAGCCGGATCACACCGAGCAGCCTATTAGTCGAGGGGTCGATGACTGAAACCGTATTGGAAGTCTGGTCAGCTGCGTAGACACGATCACGAGCCGACACGGGAATGTCTGGACGGCCCCAAGGAGCCTGTTGCGCAAAAGCACACGAAAGAAGGAAGAAGAAAGATACCGCGCCAATTCGCCTCATAAATTATTGCTCCTTGCCCGCGTAAACGACGGGTGAGTGTTCCTTTGCCGCCGATTTTGGCTCCTGCTGCTTTAGCCAAAGCTGCATCAACTCGATCTCCGATTGCTGGTCTGTGATGATCTCCTGCGCGAGCCGTCGCATCTGTGCGTCTTTCCCGTAGATCAGTTGCGTCTTGGCCATGTCGATTGCCGCCTGATGATGCGGAAGCATCATTTTGACGAAATCAATATCGCCGTCGCCAGACGTTTTGAGGGTTGCCATAGCCATATGCATCGCATCCACACTTCGCAATAACTCAGACCAGCCAGTATCGGTCTTTGCAGAGCTATCGTGCGAATGAGAGTCCTGTCCCCATTCGAGCAGGGCAAAACTCAGAAGGAAAAACCCAACCATCACGTAGCGCCAGGCCATCTTCAATGTTGAGCCTCCTCTCCTTGAACGACTGTGCCTTGAATTGTGCCCCCACTTACCGCTGTTACCCCGCAACCTGAATACGACGTTTTCGCGGGCGTTCAGCGAGGATCGGATAAGTATTGCAAATATCGGGTGATAGCGGGAGAGAGTTGGTAGCGCTAACGGGAATCGAACCCGTGTTTGAAGATTGAGAATCTTCCGTCCTAACCCCTAGACGATAGCGCCATCCGGGCAGACATCGATTATAGCAAAGGAGTTTGCGGTCGTTTCGGCGGATGCGGAATGCCCTTTGTACCTGATTCTCCCCGTTCTGCCCCGAGCCACTATTGATTTTTGTTGTTCCCGAGACGGCCATTTTCCTCAGCTTTCTTGCCCGACGTGTTTTCTTCGGCGCCCGTTCGCGGTATATTAAGTGTAAATCTGCCGAAGAACTTAGCCGTTGAGTGGCCATTGACACGGTGACGTGTATGTCATTCATTCACCCACAGATAACCACATTCTTAAACTTAGGTATTTGTAAGGAGTATCCAACTATGGCGAGACCAAAAACCCCCAATGGAAGCAAGCGGAAAGATGAAACTGTAACCAACAACCCGGCCAGCGAACAGAGTTCGAGCACGCCGGCGGTCGCAACGGCAGCCAAGCCCGAGCCAACGGCGCCTGTGAAGGCGAATGTGGCGCGGGAAGGTGCGAGACTGGCAGTTGTCCGGACCGATTCGCGGGCTACCGTTATGCCCATTAACATGGAAGAAGAGATCCGCCGCCGCGCCTATGAACTTTCCGAGCGTCGCGGCTTTACTTCAGGGCACGAAACCGAAGACTGGTTGATGGCGGAAAGCGAAGTTATGCAGCGCTATCGCCAGCATAGCGCGTAGAAGCCGGTTGTTCTTCTAGCGGTTCGGCGGCGTTCTTGTCTAAAGTGAGCGGATATTCTCTCGCGGCACAGTCCGGAGTAGATCGCCCGCTCGTCCAGCCACAGTAATAAACATCTCTTACCCGTTGCCTCGGCGGGAGGTTTCTGGAAAAATGGTCCGGGACCTCCCCCATGGCTGCAATCGGTAGTTTCGCTCTTCTCCTCGGACTCGCGCTGAGCCTATATTGCTTTGGCGGCGGCGCGTTTGCATTAGCTCTACAGAATCAACCGGGCGGGTCGGAACGGCTGGGGGAAACCGCACGGCGTTCCGGCATTGCAACCTTTATCGCAGTCTTTATCGCCGCAGTTGTCCTGGTCGTTTCCGCCTTTCAAAACGATTTCTCCATTGCTTACATTTTTCATCACAGCAATCGCGACCTTCCCGCGCCCTATAAGTTCGCGACCCTGTGGTCCGGGCAGGAGGGTTCGCTGCTGTTCTGGTCGCTGCTGTTGGCGGCGTATGGATTCGTGCTGCGCCTGCGTTATAAGACTGATCCCCGCTTGTTCGCGTATGCCTCGGTCGTGCTGGCGGGCGTGCAAATTTTCTTTTTGCTGCTGGTGAATTTTGCCGCCAATCCTTTTGGCTTGATGCAGGGCACGATTCCGACCGAGGGCAGCGGCCTTAATCCTTTGCTGCAATATCCCGAGATGGTGATCCATCCGCCAATGCTTTATCTTGGCTATGTGGGATTCACCGTGCCTTTCGCCTTCGCGCTGGGCGCGCTGATCATGAAGTATCCCGGCGAGAAGTGGATTCACATCACTCGCCGCTGGACGATGGTTACATGGGGATTTCTTACCTGCGGAATTTTTCTGGGCGCGCACTGGGCCTATTCCGTGCTCGGCTGGGGCGGATACTGGGGATGGGACCCGGTGGAAAACGCTTCGCTGATGCCGTGGCTTACGGGCACGGCATTTCTGCACTCGGTCATGATGCAGGAAAAGCGCGGCATGTTGAAGGTCTGGAATATGTGGCTGGTATTCGCCACATTCTGGCTGGCGATTCTGGGAACGTTTCTTACTCGCAGCGGAATCATCAGTTCCGTCCACGCCTTTGCGCAATCTTCCATTGGGGATTGGTTCGCGTGGTTTCTGGGCATCACCCTGGCGGCGTTCTTGTTTTTCTTTTTCAAAAATAAGTCTCACCTACGCAGCGAGCACAAGCTGGAGTCGCTGGTTTCGCGCGAGTCGAGCTTCCTCTTTAACAATCTTTTGTTGCTACTGGCCTGCTTCACCGTTCTTTGGGGAACCTGGTTCCCGAAAATTTCGGAACTCGTGCAAGGCAACAAAGTGACAGTCGGCGCGCCGTTTTATAACCGCGTCGCCATTCCCGTTGCGTTACTGCTTTTGATCCTTACCGCGTTAGGGCCGCTGCTAGCGTGGCGTAAGACTTCCTTCGAAAGCCTGAAGCGCAATTTCTTTTGGCCCGCGGTCGGCGCGGTGGTTGTAGCCTTATTTCTAATGCTTACGCCGGAAAGCTGGGGCGGGCCTTTCGGCCTTAAACCCTGGAAAGATATTTCTTATTTCTATTCACTGGTGGCCATCGCGCTTGCGGCACTGGTCACGCTTACCGTCGGCTCTGAATTTGTTCGCGGCGGCCGCGTGATCTCGCGCCACACCGGTCAGGGCATGTTCGCCTCCATGGTGCAACTCACGCACCGCAACACCCGCCGCTATGGCGGATACATTGTCCACTTCGGCGTGGTTGTCGTCGTGATCGGACTGGCGGGCGGGGCCTTCAATCAAGACAAAGAGCAGGAGATGAGTTACGGCGATAAGATGACCATCGGCAGCTACACGCTTATCTGCCGCTCTTACACCGAAGAGGAGAATCCAAATTACAGCAGTGCTTGGGCGGTGCTCGACGTTTATAAGGGCGGCAAGAAGATCGACATGTTGACGCCCGAGCGCCGCTTCTACCACGCCAGCCGACAGCCTTCGACGATTCCTTATATTCGATCTACGCTGAGTGAAGATCTTTATCTGGTCTTTGAAGGCTTCAATCAGGATAACGGCCATCCCATTCTGAAGGCGCACTTGAACCCGCTAGTCATGTGGATCTGGCTGGGCGTGTGGATCATTCTGGCGGGAACGATTCTGGCTCTGGTGCCAAACGCTCCGGCTCCGGTGCGAGTGACTGCGCCGCGGCTGGTCGAAACCGCCGCCGAACCAGTGAGCGCAGGGGATTGATGTTTCAGATTGAAGTCCCGAGGATGAGTCACCCAAACAAAACTCGCTGGCGCTATCTGCACTGCCTGCTGATTTCTGCGGCCGTCTTTGTGTTCTCCGGCGCCGGCGATCCCGCGGCCAGCTTTAATGAAATCGGCCATCAGCTCATGTGCATCTGTGGTTGTAACCAGATTCTGCTGGAATGTAACCACGTCGGCTGCCCCGATTCCGACGGCATGAGAAATGAACTAATGGCCGCCGTCAGCCGCGGCGATAGCGACAGCCTGGTGGAGCAAGCTTTCGTGCAGAAATATGGACCCACGGTGCTGGCCGCGCCCGCCACCAGCGGATTCGGTCGGACCGCCTGGATCGTGCCATTTGTTGCTTTATTTCTCGGATTCTTCTCGGTTGTTGCGGTGGTTCGTGCCTGGAAGAATCGGCCCGCGCCCGCGCTCGCTGCTGGCCTGCCTCCGGTTCACGGCGCTGAACTTGATCAGTTCCGCGATCAGGCCCGCAAGGAAACGGAATTATGATCATCGCAATCTGCCTTCTGCTGGCCGCGACCGCGGTGTTTTATGTTTTCTATCTGCCGGGCAAGCTCTATCTCGGCCCTAAGAAGACGCGAGCCGCCTATCTTCGCGAACGGAAAGATGTGGTCTACGAAAACCTGCGCGACCTGAATTTCGAGTACAAAGCAGGCAAGCTGCCCGATGCCGATTACGCCTCGCTGAAATCGAACTTGCAGGACGAAGCTGCCACGCTGCTGGCCGAAATCTCGCGCCTGGAATCGCGCCTATCGCCCGCGACGTCGCCTGCGACGAAGAGAGCATGATCGTGAAATCAAGAAAAACTGGAATTCCTACCCTGTGTTCCTCGGTGTCCTCTGTGTTAAAGATTTTTGTTTTCTTTCTAATCGCCGCCGTGATCGCATCCGCGCAAACCCTTACCGGCGCGGTCAAGAACTCCACCACCAACAAGCCCGCCGCTGGAGATGAAGTCGTCCTGCTCAAACTCGGCCAGGGCATGGAAGAAGCCGGTCGCACCAAAACTGACGCCAAGGGCAACTTCTCATTCAAACTTGACGACACGCAATCCCCACACCTAGTGCGCGTCATTCATCAGGAAGTGACGTATCACCGCATGGCCCCTCCCGGAACCACGTCGGTCGAAGTCGAAGTCTACGATGTGGCCAAGAAGGTCGAAGGCATTACCAGCGTGGCCGACATCATGCGTTTTCAGGCTGGACAGGGACAGTTGGAAGTGCAGCGCGTCTTCGCCGTGCAGAATGCGTCCAAGCCGCCGCGTACACAGATGAACGAGCGCAATTTCGAATTCTACGTCCCCGACGGCGCAAGAATTGTAGAAGGATCGGCGATGACCGCAGGCGGGCAGCCTGTGAACTCCGCTCCCGTGCCCGAAGGTGGAGGCGACAAGAACAGATACGCTTTTCTGTTTCCCCTGCGTCCGGGCGAAACACGTTTCGAGGTCGTTTACCAGCTGCCCTACACCGGCAGCGCCAACATCGATCCGCACCCTGTGACTTCGCTCCAGCATTTTGTCGCTGTCGTGCCCAAGACGATGCAGTTCACCCCCGCGCCAGGGGCTGCTTTTCAGCAACTCGCCGATCCCCAGCAGCCGGGGGTGGTGATGCAAGTTGCGTCTAACGCCGCCACGGATGATCATCGGCTGGCATTCCGGATCGCTGGCGAAGGGTCTTTCCCGCAAGAAAACGCCGGCGGGCAAGATCAGGGGCCGGCACAAGGGCAGGGACAAGGAGAAGGACAAGCACAGGATCAGGGAGCGGACCAGAGCGGCGGCGCGCCCGCTCAGTCGGCTAACCGTCCCGGAGGAGGGCTCGGACCGCCCATTGACGCCCCCGATCCGCTGCAAAAATATCGCTGGTACATTCTCGGCGGATTCGCCGCCGTGCTGATCGTCGGAGGAGTCTTTATCGCCTCTCGCCAGCAAGCGGCAGCCCGCGCCGTGGCCCGCGGCAAAAAGTCTCGTGCCGTCGAATATCTGGATGACAACGAATACGCGGAGGAAGACGAGACAGCCGCGGCGCTAACCCAGGTTCCCGCGGCCCAAATTCCTGCGACGAAGTCACGAGCCGCAGCAGGCTCAAGGCCCATGCTGCTCGAGGCGCTTAAAGAGGAACTCTTCGAACTCGAGGTCGAACACAAACAAGGAAGCATCTCCGACGAGGAATACGACAAAGCGAAATCCGCCCTCGATCAAACCCTGGAACGCGCCCTGAAACGCGAGGCGCAGAAGAAGGCGTAAGCGAAATCAGTAGAAATCCGCGCAACTCAGGTAGAAGCCGCACGCCGGGCAACTCATCTTGCAGCGGCCTTGTCTTAGCTTGGTGGAACAGTTCGGGCAATAGTCAGCGGCGATCTCCGCCCTCGGCTTGCATGACTCCTGAGTTCCTTGCGCTGCCTCAGTCTGACCGTTCATTTGCCCCTCACGGTTCCGCGACGCCTGCGACACGGACGCGATCTTGCGTCTAGAATGAAGAGGTTCTCATTCCAACATACGGAGCATCGCAATGCAACGGAAAGCAAGCGCAGTTTGGAAGGGTGGTCTCAAGGAAGGTAAGGGCTCGATCTCGGCACCCGGCGGAGTGCTCAACAACACTCCCTATTCATTCACCACGAGGTTTGAAAATGCCCCCGGAACGAACCCGGAAGAATTAATTGCAGCCGCGCACGCCGCCTGTTTTTCCATGGCGCTGTCGGCGCAATTAGAAGGCGCAAAGCTTCCGCCGGAGAGCATCAATACCAATGTGACGTTGACCATGGAAAAACTCGACTCCGGCTGGACGATAACGGCGAGCCATCTCGATGTCGTCGGCAAAGTGCCGGGAGCCGATGCTGCCACCTTCCAGAAGTACGCCGAAGGCGCGGAAAAGGGATGCCCCGTGTCGAAGGTCCTGAACGCGAAAATCACCATGGACGCCAGGTTGGAGTAGTTGGCTTTGCTCATGTGGAGACGGCCGCCCTCGGCCGTCGGTCCTGGGCCAAGCCGAAGGGTCCGGTCGAGCGAAGATCTAGGGTTTTTCGCTGCAACTTGAGGCGCGTTCGCCGTTTGACACACGGCGACGCCTCTGTAGAATAGAAAGGTTGATCTTCCTGATCGGCGGCTGTGAGGGCCGCCGCTGCAATGAAGTCCAGTTGCCATCGTGGCGGAATTGGCAGACGCGCATGGTTCAGGTCCATGTACTCGCAAGGGTGTGGGGGTTCGAGTCCCTTCGATGGCACCAGATTTTTTCACGTTAACGATTTTCTACTGACATCCTCAGTTGAGACTCCTCGCGCCCCGTGGTAGCATCCTAGGTTTTGGCAGGTGGTGTGGGGCTGGACTGATAAGACTGGATTGATAGGTCTGATTGATAAGACTGGCTTGATCCTTTCCTGATTATCTTCTCGTCGTTGCCCCGCGCCTGCGTGAAGGAGCCTACACGTGAAAGTCTATTCCGGTGAAAACATCCGTAATGTGGCAATTATTGGGCACGGGCATGCTGGGAAAACTACGTTAGTGTCAGCCATGCTGTACACGGCGGGGGCAACTCCGCGGTTGGGGCGCGTGGACGACGGCTCGGCGACGACCGATTACGACGAAGAGGAAATTGCTCGGAAGATGTCGATTGCGGCCAGCGCGGCGGTCGTCGAATGGGGCAAGTCGAAGATCAATATTCTCGATACGCCGGGATTCAACATGTTTGTCCACGAGGCCAAGATGGTGTTGCCCGTGGTGGACGCGGCAATCGTAGTGGTTGACGGTGTGGCTGGCGTGGAAGTGGTGACGCAGCGCGTCTGGAATTACTGCGAAGAATATAAGACGCCGCGGCTGATCGTGGTGAACCGCATGGACCGTGACCGGGCCAACGCAGAGCGCGTGCTTGAGTCGGTAGAGAGGGCGTTTGGACGAAATGTGATTCCGATCGAGCTGCCCATCGGAGCGGAAAAGAATTTATCTGGCGTGATCGATCTGGTGCGAATGAAAGCCTACACCTATGAGTTGGGCGGAAACGGCAAGGGGAAAGAGACGGAGATTCCGGCGAATTTGAAAGAGCAGGCGCAGTCGGCGCACGAGCGATTGGTAGAACTGGTGGCCGAGGGCGACGACAAACTGATGGAGAAATATTTCGAGGCGGGAACGCTGGGCGAAGAGGATTTGATCCCATCGCTGCACAATGCAATTCGCGAAGACAAGATCTTTCCCGTGATTTTTTCCTCCGGACTGGGAAACATCGGCGCGGACCGCGTGATGGACTACATCATCGACTACACGCCTGCGCCATCGGAACATGAATGGGTGCAGGGAGAAGCTCCGTCGGCGGCGAATGGAGACGCTCCGAAGAGGCATGAGACGGATGCGGAGCCGGTTTCGCTCTATGTGTTCAAGACAGTGTCGGATGCGTTTGCGGGGAGGATTTCTTACTTCAAAGTATTTTCCGGTGTGCTCAAGAATGACTCTACAGTGCTGAACTACGGACGAGGCGTCCAGGAGAAATTCGCGCACATCTCGAGCATGCAAGGGAAGACTGCCGTACCCGTGCCGGAGTTGCACGCCGGCGATATCGGCGCGGTCGCGAAGCTGAAAGACACGCTCACCGGCGATACCTTGGGAGATAAGTCCGCGCCGATTCAATATCCTCGAGTGAAGCTGCCGGAGCCGGCGATTACCTTCGCTATCGAGCCTAAGAGCCGCGCCGACGAAGACAAGCTGGGTCCCGGCTTGCATAAGCTGATGGAAGAAGATGCGATGCTGCGCTTCTTTCGCGACCAACAGACACAGGAATTTCTGATTGCGGGCACTGGGCAGCAGCACATTGAAGTCGTGGTCGCGAAATTGAAGAAGCGCTATCACACGGAAGTGGTTTTGAAAGCGCCGAAGGTTCCGTATCGCGAAACGATTCGCGGCAAGGCCGACGTGCAGGGGCGGCACAAGAAGCAAACCGGAGGCCACGGACAGTACGGCGATTGCAAGATCAAGATGGAGCCGCTGGTGCGCGGCGGCCAGTTCGAATTCGTCAACGATATTTTCGGCGGCGCGATTCCCAAGAATTACATTCCTGCCATCGAGAAGGGCATTAAAGACGCAGCCGCGCGCGGACATCTGGCCGGATTTCCGGTGGTCGATTTCCGCGTGATTCTCTACGACGGGTCGTATCACGACGTGGACTCCAACGACATGTCGTTCCAGATGGCGGGCCGCATCGCGTTCCGAAAAGCGATGGAAGTGGCCAGGCCCACGATTCTGGAGCCGGTGATGCACGTCGAAATTACCGTGCCCGACGATTTCGCCGGGTCGATCATGGGAGACCTGAACAGCCGCCGTGGCCGCATCCAGGGCATGGACAATACGGGCGGCAACACCATCGTGAAAGCCGAAGTGCCCATGGCTGAAATGCTGACCTATGGCGTGGAATTAACCTCGATGACCCAGGGCCGCGGCAGCTTCAACATGGAAATGCACCACTACGACGTGGTCCCGGGACAGTTGCAGGAGAAGATCATCGAGAAGGCGAAGGCGGAGCGGGGAGAAGTGAAGGAAGAGGAAGAGTAAGAGTAAGAGTAAGGCCGTCGCCTTGCCTTGGCAGGAGTGCTGGTTGAATTCTCACGTAGCGGCTTTTATCGCGTCGGCAAAACAAGAACTCGCGCCTTACCTCGATTGCACGGGCCTCTGCATCTACAGCGCGGCCGAGAGTGTTCGCGAGAACAATCCGGTCGCATACTGGGGCTTCAACCCCGGACAAGACCCCACGGTAGAGGACTGCACGCATTGGACAATTGAGGAATTTTTAGACAAGTTCCCGGAACAACACCTCAGCTTAATCGACAATCAGGAATGGCCAAACGCGAGAAGGGGCACGAAAGCCGGGACGAACGGCAGGAAAGAGTTTGCGGGGCACCATCCGGTGGGCAGGTCGCCGTACCAAAAGGGGGTTCGGCATCTCCTTGAGCAAATCGGCTGTGCCGATGCGGTGGTGACTAATTTTCTGTTTCTCCAATCTTCCAAGGCAAACGCTTTCAAATTCGGGGACCCAAAAACGAAATCATTAGTCGAGAAGTGCTGGAGGGTACACAAGTCTATCTTTCGGATTACGAATCCTCGCGTCATCATCACGACCGCCGGCGTGGTGGAGTACCTCAAGTACTATCGGTTGATGGAACTAGTGAAAGAATGCGAGATGGACTCTGGATACTCCAACTGGAAATGTGTGCTCTACCGGAGCACGATGGGCTGCGTGATTCAAGCTCCGCACATGTCTTATTGGGGCGGGTGTATTACGAACTCTGGGAGCAAGGTCGCAATTAGGAGCAATGCCGCAGTACGGTGGATTGTCGAAAAGGCAAAGGCTTCTATCGCTTGAGCGTAATCGATCACGGGGATTACGCTGATTTCAGCCCTACGGCTTTCGCCAGCTTCCGCTGCCGCTCATCAAACGTCCAGATCTGATCGGCCTTGAGTTCCAGCGCGCAGGCCACGTGCAACGTATCGAGCGTCCCCACGGCCATCCTCGGCCCGTGCTGGCGGGCGAGGTGGGCGCAATCCTCGAAAGCGCTCTCTGGAATCGGCACTGGCATCCAGCGTCCGTGCGCAACATGTTCTTCCAGGCGGGCAGTCATGCGTTGCGATTCAGATAACGAAAGCTCGCCACGAAATACGTGCTGGCTGATCGCATGCGCCCATTCAGCGTTGTGGAGCGGTGTAAACCACAACGGCGGAGCGGAGACGATGCGCCGGCGCGCTTCCGGCGAGTGCCGGTCGTTTAGATATAACGAGACAACGAAGCTCGTATCAAGGTAAATCAATGCCGCGGCGCTCCTCAATCAGCAGGTCAGATCCGGACAAAACACGGTCGCCAATGATCTCGTTGGCTAAAGTCGCGAAGTCTGGCCAGCTTCCTGCGGCCGGGCGTGCGTTCTCCGGGACAATGCGGGCTATGACTCGATCCCGCTCGCGGAGCTCGACCGTCTTTCCCGCCCGTAGCCAGCTTTTAAGTTTTTTCGTATCGCGCAGTTGGCGCATGTTCACCGATGGCATGAATGCAATGTGACACATAATGTGCCACATGTCAAGGATCGTGAGATTGTTGCAGCCGGACTTCGCCAGCCCGGACAGCCTGGGGGCTGCCCCGACTTGGATCGTGGTAATATCCGGCAAGTGGCTACCGCCAAGAACAATCCCAACCTGAATTACAGTCCCGACCGCCTGGTTTCGGCGGCGCCGGTGGAAGACGATTCTTCGTTCGAGCTGAAGCTGCGCCCGCAGCGGCTGGGAGAATTCATCGGGCAGGGCAAGGTCAAAGAGAATCTGGCGGTGGCGATCGAGGCTGCCCGATCTCGGCGCGAAGCCATGGACCACGTTTTACTTTATGGCCCTCCGGGACTGGGTAAGACCACTCTGGCCAACATCATTGCCAACGAACTGGGAGTGCATTTTCAGCCGACAGCTGCGCCCCTGTTGCAGATCAAAGGCGACCTGACGGCGATCATTACTAACATGCAGGACAAGCAAGTCCTCTTCATTGACGAGATTCACCGCCTTCAGCCGGTTCTGGAAGAGCTGCTCTATTCCGCGCTGGAAGATTATAAGCTCGACATTATTATCGGCCAGGGGCCTTCGGCGCGCACGCACACAATGGAGGTGAAACCGTTCACCTTTGTTGGAGCAACCACGCGAGCCGGATTGCTTACCTCGCCACTGCGCTCGCGCTTTGGCATTGTGCTGCGGCTGGAGTTCTATACGACGGAGGATCTGCAGATTATTGTCGAGCGGTCGGCAGAAATCCTGGGAGTCTCGGTGGATGACGCGGGGGCGAAGGAGATCGCCAGTCGGTCGCGCGGGACGCCGAGAATTGCGAATCGCCTGCTGCGGCGAGTGCGCGACTACGCGCAGGTACGCGGTGGGGGCAAGATCGACCAGCCCACGGCTCAAGCTGCCCTGCAAATGCTGGAAGTAGATAAGTACGGGTTCGACGAGGTGGATCGGCGGCTGCTTTTGACCATTATTGAAAAATATCAAGGCGGGCCGGTGGGAGTGAATACGCTGGCGGCTGTGCTTGCCGAAGAACCGGACGCTATCGAAGAAATCTATGAGCCATTCCTGATGCAGATTGGATTCTTGAATCGCACGCCGCGGGGGCGCGTGGCAACCCAGTTGGCGTATGACCACTTCGGTATTACGCCCACTCGGAGGCAGAGCTCGTTGTTCTGAAGTGTCCAGTTGTGGAAATTCGGCTTTTGAAGTCGTAACTGTAGCCACCTTTCGTATTTCCTGTTTTCCGTACAAACCATTCTTTTTCTGTTTTGTCAGCCCAAAATGTTGTATCTTGCTGAAACCCTCGTGAGGGGGCGGGGGAGCAGCGGGAGTCCTTCCGTTTTGTCATACGTTCAGCGTCAAGGATTCAGCCATTTCGTAGAACTGGCCGTTGTGGCCTTGTTGATCGCGCCCGGAGCGGTGTTGTATGCGTCGGCCGCGCGGGTGCCCGATCCACCATTTTTTCACGAGCAGAAAACAAACTCCACCGGAACCGGGTCCGCTGCGCAGAATTCCGGCTCGCAAAATCACCAGACCACGCCGCAGAATTCGCCGCCTCCCGAGCAGAATCCCGCAGTCCCCATACAAGAGCCGGCACCAACGCGGCAGATTCCGGCGCCGTCGGCGCAACTGCCCGAACCGGCAATTAAGAATCCAGAGGTTAAACCCGCGCCGAAACCTTCTCGGCTGGCTCCTAACGTGAGAGTTCCACGATTAGACCACGCGCCTTCGCTGGAAGATTTCCTAAGCATGAAGCCCGAAGGCGCGGGACGGCAGATGGCCGAGATCAGTGGTCTCATACAAAGAAATCCGCACGATGGCGAAGCGGTGTCGGAAGCAACTCAGGCGTACCTGGGGTATGACCAGAAGAACATCTACGTAGTATTTGTTTGCTTCGACGATCCAAAACAAGTACGAGCGCGCATGTCGGCGCGGGAAGATGTCTACGACGATGACCAGGTAGCCGTCTTGTTCGACACATTTAACGACCGCCGACGGGCTTACGAGTTTCAGACAACTCCCTTGGGCGTGCAGTGGGACGCGATCTATACCGAAGCGTTACGCCCGGAGGTCGGCGGCAATTGGGACACTTCCTGGGATGCGGTGTGGGATTCCAAGGGCAAGGTTACCAACCAGGGCTTTGTGGTGTGGATGGCCATTCCCTTCAAGAGCCTGCGATTTCCGGCCACTAAGCGACAGCAGTGGGGCTTGGTTCTTTACCGCCACATAACTCGGAAGAATGAAGAATCATTCTGGCCGTATGTCTCGCGCAAAGTGCAAGGCAGGCTGGAGTATGAGGCGAATCTCTTGGGGATGGAAGGGATCTCGCCAGGCCGCGACATAGAACTGATTCCGTATGGAATTTTGCGCGGGTTCCGTGGACTGCAAACAGTTGATCCGGAAAACCCGTATTTTCAAAATGCGAAGGTCCAGGGCCAAACCGGGTTGGACACAAAGTTCGTGATCAAAGATCACTTCGTTCTGGATATGACGGCGAATCCAGACTTCAGCCAGGTCGAGTCCGAAGATCCGCAGATCACAGTGAATCAGCGCTTCGAAGTATATTTTCCCGAAAAACGCCCGTTCTTTCTGGAGAATGAAGACTATTTCCGCACGCCGATCGATTTGTTTTTTACCCGCAACATTCAAGACCCATCGGCGGGAATCAGGTTGACGGGGAAAGAGGGTCCATATTCCGTGGGCCTGATGGCCACCGACGACCGCGCGCCGGGCCTGGCGATTCCCAACTACTGCCCCAGCTTCTCTCTCGATTGTCTGGACAATCTTTATGGGATTCGTTCGTATTTCTCGGTGGGGCGCATAAGCCGCGACATTTTCAAGCAGTCGAGCCTGGGAGCCATTTATACCGACTGGGAGTGCCCGTCGACCGGCGAATACAACCGCGTGGGAGGCGCCGACATCTGGCTGAAACCCAACGACAGTTGGACGATTCAAGCTCAGGCCGTGACCAGTTCGAGCCATCTGCTGGGCCTGAATGCCGCCAACTTGTTTTCGACCTGCGAGGCCAATCAGTTTCCGTTTAGTTCGGGAAATGCAGGCAACGGCGATTACTTTGCCGGTCCGGCCGACAATGTTCAAATCGTCAAAACTGGACTGCACTTTAACTACACTGGAACTTACCAGGATGTTAGTCCCGGGTTCGTCACCGTGCCGGGATTTGTCAACCGCACCGACATCCGTGGAACCTATAACACGGTTTATTACCGATTTCGTCCAAAGAAGAGCTGGATTTTAAGCTGGGGCCCTTCCCTGCGCCAGCGTTATGTCTTCGACCATGAAGGCAATCGCCTGGACACATATTATGACCCCTATTTCCGAGTCGAAGGGCGCGGCCAGACAGTTTTGATTCTGGACCCTTATATCGAGCTGCGCGAGCGCCTTCGCCCGCAAGACTTCGCATTTATCGGTCTGCCCGGCGTTACGCATAACCAGGACTACCACGAGCACAGCAGCGAAGTCGATTTTTATACCAGCTACTTTCGCAAGTTCGTGCTGAGAAGTATTTATTCCTGGGGTGACGCGGCAAACTACTCTCCCGCGGCCAACGTGGTGCCACAGTACCTATTGTCGCGGTCCAATAACGCCACCGTCTCGCTGTCGTTTCGTCCCATAAAGCCGTTGAAGATCGAAAATACCTATCTGTTCGAGCGGCTGCGCGCCCCGGAGAGCACCTATCTTCAGGCCTCAGCGATGACGCCCGGTGTCGGCAAGGGCATTTTCAACGACCATATTGTGCGCAGCAAGTGGAACTGGCAGTTCACTCCGCGGCTTTCCATGCGCGTGATCATGCAATACAACGGTTTGCTGGCCAACACGCCGGGGAATGCCGTCTATCCGTATACGTATTTGCCAACCCAAAAGGAATTTAATGCCGACTTATTGTTCACATATCTCATCCATCCGGGCACGGCGATTTACGTTGGCTATAACAGCGACGTGCAAAATCTCGACCACGAACTCCCACATGGCCCCGAAGGATTGGCTGGCCTGTACACCGCCAAAGGGCTGATGAACGACAGCCGACAGTTTTTTGTCAAGGTCTCGTACCAATTCAGATTCTGATGAGCCGTCAGTTTTCTAGCCACGCCGCGATTATGGGGGGCAGCTGGGACAGTCCACGACTCCGCTTCCAGTAGCTCGTTTCCTTACCTGATGGCTTGGCACATCTCAACGTCGCAGCACGAAGGGTGCCCCGCGCAGGCAGGCCCGTCGGGCCCACGCGACCGTTCCTGCTAGTGCGAGTACGATAAGCGCGAGTAATATAAGTCGTTTCACTTTTCCTCCTACGGAACTAAGAGTCGACTAATATTTGAGGGATTGTTCGACCTCGCCACTTACTATTCAACAAGTAAGATAGCTGCGTGAAAGATGTGCCGCACTCGATTCCCAACGTGCAGAACGCAGCCCAGCAGATCGCGGTGGACGCGACCGCAGACTGCCGTCGGTGAGCGCGGAGGTCCATCCGCTCGATATTAATTCTTCGCGAAAATTCGCTTCAGGCTATTGACCGGGCCAGCGCCGCAGTTTAATCTCCGCGGCTATGAGCGAACCTGATTTCGATCAACTACGCGCCGCCTACAAAAAAGCTGTTGACGAATGGGTGGATACCATTCGTGCTGAGGAGGCATTAGCCACGCACGACCATTCCATGATCGCCTGGGAGCAGTGGGACGAAACCCACTTCCGCGAGCAGGATGCGCAGGCAAAATCCACGCAGACCCGCGAGGCCTACAAGGACGCGCTGCGCGCCGCGAACATAGGCATCTAAGCGGGACGATTCCAAGCTGGAATCAACGTAGCTCTTGACTTCGCTTTATATTCGCCTAAAATAGTTGGCATGGCGATCACCAAGAGGCAACGGCAGGTTTACGACTTCATCTCCCGCTTCGTGGCCGAGCACGGATACTCTCCTTCGTTCGAAGAAATCGGCAATGGCCTCGACCTGAATTCGCTGGCCACCGTGCACAAGCACATCACCAACCTCGAAAAAAAAGGTCTTCTCACGCGCGATTACAACCGCAGCCGCTCCATCGACCTGCTGCCACCCAAAGGAAAACTCAAGCAGGCCATGAGCGTGAACACCGGCCTGGTGCTGCCGCTCTTGGGCCGCATCGCCGCCGGCCAGCCTATTGAGGCGGTCGAAAATCCGGAGACGATTTCCCTCGCCGACTTCGTGCGCTCGAAGGAAGTTTTCGTCCTCGAGGTGCGCGGAGATTCCATGCAGGATGAAGCCATCCTCAACGGCGACTACGTGCTGGTGGAAAAAGCAAAGACCGCGCACAACGGAGACATCGTCGTCGCCTTGGTCGATACTACCGACGCTACGCTGAAGCGCTTCTACCGCGAAGGCGACAACATCCGCCTCCAACCCTCAAATGCAACTATGCAGCCGATCATTGTGCCGGCCGCGTCGGTGGAGGTGCAGGGCAGGGTGATTGGGGTGCTGAGGAAGTACTAGGAGCCATATGTCAGTGTGCCCGGCCCGAAGAGTAAGGCAATGCGGTAGTCTCTAGGGGCGGGCGCGGGTATTCGATCCCGGCCCGGCGGGGCCAACGTAACTGAAGTTCAAACCGTACGACTTATCAGCTGGATCGTAATACAGGTCCCAGTCAAATGCCCCGGGAGTCGCCAAGCCGTCAAGAAGCTGGCCTATAGCGGCGCGTGCGCTCACGCCTTCAACGGCCTGGGCCGTCAGCTTTTCGGTCGTCGGATCGCTAGGGCCGACGTCGATCTTATATCCGGTCTCCTTTGTAACCTCATCGCATATCGATTGGAGAAGTTGATTGGTAGTCCTCCGACCGGGAGGCAGAGTTATAACGGTGTCGAGGATCGAGTCCTGCCGGACGCGTTGCCCAGATGCGTTGAAGGTTTCCGCAGGCACCACGTGCAGGCGCGCCCCGTTCTGAACAACCGTAAACGTCAGGCCGCCCGAGGCCCCGTACTCGCGAAGGAGCCTCGCGACTACAATTTCTACACGGTCCGGAGCCTTAAGGCCTTCCGGCACATATGAAAACACACTCGCCTTCTGATCCATGTCAGACCTGTTGTTATAACGCGGATCCTCGTAGGTGACAGAAACTCGCTCCCGTTTTCGTAGCTGGTCTAAGAGAGCCGACACCGGACGCGCAGTGTCCTTGGGGCTTGTTGTGAGGGTAACCGGAGCTTCTGCGGCCACAGAGAGGCAGAGAAGAAAGCACACGGAGCACAGTCGGCATGCACGCATCTGAGCCTCCAGAGAAGGCGACGCTAGCGCCGTTTATACAGCACCGCAAACTCAAACCCAGTATTCGGCGGAAACAACTCCGCCACTTTCCGCAAGCGCTCGGCCAGCGCCGAAGGCGCCAGCAGCGGATAGTCGCGCTCGCGCAGGTCGAAGTAATCCACATCCAGATAGAGCGACAGCAGATAAATGGAAATCGTGTCGGAAAAGGTCGCCGCCAGATATTCGTTCTTATACTTCTCCGCGTCGGGACCGGCTGCCGTGGCCTGCTTGCGCGCTTCGTAGGCATCAAGCGAAGTTTCCCCGCGGATCCCAGCCTCGACCTGCTTCCACGCGATGTCGGCAAAGTCGCCCGAAACTCCGGCCCGCTCTACCAGCGCGTGCCCCACGTTGATATAGAACTCGAACGCCACGGAAAACTTGTCGTCCATGAGCCGCGTGGAAATAAAAACGCACTGTGAATCGCCCAGGCTCAGATTGCGATGGCACACCGCGTTATCGCTCAAGCCAACATCGTAGCGGTCGGCGATCAGCGTCTCATCTCCCTGGCTCACGGTAAGGGGGACGAAGTAATAAGCCTTGCGCTCCAAAGCCGCCGCCGCGCTGCCCGGAACTGCGGCAATCATGCGCTCCAGGTCGAACGAATTCATGGCCGTCTCGCCCGCGACCGCATAACAAATTCCATTAGCCGCCTGGGACACCGGCGTCTGCCGCACCACCTCGGCCGGACTGCGCGTAATTGCTGGAGCTGCCTGCGACATGCTTACTATCTTATACACTAGCGGCATCAGGTGCACGGGTCGGCGGACCCACACGCCAGGTATCGAAGGAAGCGGGCATTCCGAAAGATAACTCCCGCAAACCCGAGTAAAATTAATGCTAGAAGCCATGACACTCTCCACGCCCACTCGTTCGCCACGCTGGTACGGCGTCCCGGTGCGTGTGTTGCTGGTGACGTTCATCGGCACTCTTCTCTGCTTCGCCCTGAGCCTGCTGCTCGCTATTCTCGGCACGGTGATCGTCTCCAGATTTCGTGGAGCCCATCCCGACATGCGGATCGCCTACCGCCTGATCGCCCTGCCCGCTGCGCTGGCCGCCGGAGCCGCAATCCTGATCACCATGCTCATCATGGAAGTCCGCCGCTATCGCCAGGTAAAAGCGCTATCCGCCATCGAACGAATGAACTGAATCCTGGCACTGCCGAAACGCTACAATCAGTTATGCCGCCGCGCATCGCCATCCCGATGCCTCACTCCTCGGATCTGGAGTATGCGGAGCGCGCCATCCCTCAATATGAACGCGCCGTGCAACTGGCCGGCGGCGAGCCGGTGCGCATTCGCCTTGACCAGCCGCTTGGGGAAATTAGAAAAATCATCGAGCATTGCGACGCCGTCCTTTTGCCCGGCAGCAAAGCCGATGTGGATCCCGTCAAGTTCCACAGCCCCCGCTCACGCCATACCGCCGAAGCCGATTTGCTCCGCAACACCGTAGACGAATTTTTATTGCGCGATGCGCAGGACAAACGCAAGCCCATCCTCGGAATCTGCTACGGTTTGCAAAGCCTCAACGTCTTTCGCGGCGGCTCGCTCATCCAGCACATCCCCGACTTTCTTCCGGAGGATTTGCGCACGCGCGTAAACCATGAAGCGGGACGCGCGGTAGCCATCGCTCACAGCGTGGAGATTAAGCCCGAATCAAAACTGGGAAAGATTGTTGGAGGAAACGGTCAAAACCCGGGGGCCCACGGTCCAGGGTCCGAGGTCCGATCCTCAATCACCGTGCCAGTAAACTCCTCGCATCACCAATCCGTCGCAACCATTGGCGAAGGTCTGCGTCAGGTTGCCCGCTGCCCCGACGATGGTATCGTGGAAGCTCTCGAGGGCTCTTCGCCCGATCACTTCGTCGTCGCCGTGCAGTGGCACCCCGAACGTTCCGTAGACTACGACGAACGCTCGTGCGCTATCTTCCGCGCGTTCGTAAAGGAAGCCAACCGGGCGCGCTGAACCTATCTACCCCACTCGTGACTATCTTTCGGGGTTAATTACTGCGCTCCTGCTTTTTCCATGAAGCTGGCCTGATCGCTCTTCATCTTCTTCAGCCCATCGATCGGCAGATAAACCATGTGGCCCGAATCGTAAGTGGCGTAGGAGATGTTGTCGCGATACTTTGGCGGCAGATCGAGATGCTGGAAGGTGTAGTTCGCGGCGCTATAAGGCGTGGCTAAGTCGTAGTAGCCTTCCATCACCAGAACCTTTAAGTAGGGATTCTTCACAATGGCCTGGCGCATGGCAGAAGCTGTGTCGGGAAAACCCTCGATGGCCGATCCCCAATTCCACTGGTCACCTCCCGCTCCGTTGTCGCGGACGTAGCGCACGCTGTAAGGCATGTCGACTTTGTAGCCCAACTCGGTGCGCACGTAGTTGTTGAACACGGAAGTGAACGGCGGCTGCGTAGCAGAGCCAGTCGGATCGTAGAAAGGAGTATCAAGCAAGCCCCGAGGATCGGGACCAGTGTAGCGGGCGTCAAGCCGGCCTACGCGCAGTTTCTGGTCGATGAGCAAATAATGAGTGAACTTTTGCACGTTAATGCGCAGGTTGGCTTCGTCGCAGACCTCTTTGCTCAGACCCGTGTAGCGCGACAGTTGCTCGATAATTTTCACGCGCTCTTGCGGTGCGAGCGCGTCGCCCTTCGCCAGAGCCTGGGCATATTCGCCGTTCGCCCACTGCTCCGATTCCTGGCGCGCGCGGGTCAGATCTTGCGCGAGATCGGCTGCGAGCTTGTGATGATACGCCGCGATCATCGTGTAAGAAGGGATCAGAAAAACATAAGGCTGATCGTTAGTGAAGGTTTCAGCCAGCGTTTCGAAATTCAACACTGTAGACAGGAGAGTAATACCATTGAACGAGATGCCCTGATCGGCAAGGTAGCCGGCGATTCCCGCGGCGCGCGTGGTTCCATAACTCTCGCCCAGAATGAATAGCGGCGAAGACCAGCGCTCATTGCGGCTGATGTAGAGGCGAATGAATTCGCTGAAGGCTTCGATGTCTCCTTTAACGCCAAAGAACTTCTTAAACAGTTCGGAATCTGCCGCACGGCTGTAGCCCGTACCAATGGCGTCGATGAGCACGAGATCGCTTTTATCGAGCAATGTATAAGGATTGTCTTCCATGAGATAGGGAGCGGCGGGCATGAAGCCATCGGGTTGCAGCACTACGCGCTTCGGGCCGAGCGCTCCCATGTGCAGCCAGATCGATGCCGAACCCGGGCCGCCGTTGAAGGCGAAAGTGACTGGCCGTTTGGCTGGGTCCTGGCCGTCCAGCGCGTAAGCGACGTAGAACATTTCGGCTTCGATCTTGCCGTCGCCGCGCTTGATGGGTAAGCGTCCCGCGGTTGCCGTGTATTTGAGCAGCTTGCCGTCAACCGTGATCTGGTGATGTGTGACCACCGGCGCAACTTCAGTCATGTCGAAGTGCGGCTCTTTATCTTTATCCTTGTCTTTATCTTTATCCTTATCCTTATCCTTATCCTTATCCTTATCCTTGTCTTTGTCGGAAGCTTGAGGAGCGGCAGGCCGCTGCTCCGGAGACTCAGGCTTTGGAGTGGCGTTCTCAGCTGGCTCGGCTGTAGCTGGCGTGGCTGCTGGCTTCTTTTGATTTTGCGGCTTGGGTGAATTAGTTTGCTGCGCCGAGGATGCGGCCAACAGAAGACAACTCGCCGTGCACACCAACAAGAATGACCTCATGATTTCAAGTCCTCGCCGAGAGTATGGGGCTTTGTAAACGGCATGAATTGTACAACGACGGGCGTACGCCGCGTATGCCGCCTTACTTTCTGGACACTGCGGCCCCGCGAACGCTACATTACTGGCGGGTGGACATCCTTTTGAAAATCGAACATAACTTTTCCTTCGTCATTCTTCTCTTCTCTCTCATCGGCGTTATTTCCTTCTCCCCAAATACGGCTGGAGCCCAGGACCCGGCTCAACTGAATCTGATGCCGATGCCCGCATCCGTTCAACTCGGCACGGGACAGTTAATTATTGATTCCTCGTTTTCTGTGGCTACTACCGGCATTCAAGATCCGATACTGAGCGCCGCCTTCGACCGGTTTGTAATTCAGCTTTCGCGCCAGACAGGAATTCCATTCGAACAAAGAGCAGTGGAACACGGCCTGGCACTGACCATTCATGCCGAACACAAGAGCGAGTCCATACGAAAGCTCGGCGAAGACGAATCCTACGAACTGACCGTGAATCAGGCAGGCGCGCAGCTGACCGCACCGAATCCCCTAGGAATTCTGCACGGTTTACAGACATTTCTTCAGTTGGTCCAAACCACGCCAACCGGTTTCGCTGTACCGGCGGTCACCATAAGAGACTCGCCGCGTTTTCCCTGGCGCGGCGTGCTCATCGACGTCTGCCGCCACTTTATGCCGATGGATGTACTAAGGCGCAACGTCGACGGCATGGCCGCGGTGAAGATGAATGTTCTGCATCTTCATTTGTCGGACAACGAAGGTTTCCGCATCGAAAGCAAAAAATTCCCCAAATTGCAGGAAGATGGATCGAACGGTTCTTACTACACGCAAAGTGAGATGCGCGAGTTCATTGCCTACGCGCGCGACCGCGGCATTCGCGTGGTGCCGGAGTTCGACGTGCCGGGCCACAGCCGCTCGTGGCTCGTCGGTTATCCGGAGTTGGCCAGCGGCCCGGGCCCATATTCGCTGGTTTCCAACGTCGACCCCGTGATCGATCCGACGCAGGAAGCGACTTATAAGTTTCTGGATAAGTTCATCGGCGAGATGGCGGGACTTTTCCCCGACGCCTATTTTCATATCGGCGGCGACGAGGTGAACGGCGCGCAGTGGAATGCGAATCCGAAGATTCAAAGTTTCATCCACTCGCACGGGATGAGAAATAATCAGGACCTGCAAGCGTATTTTAATCAGCGTTTGCAGAAGATTGTGAGCAAGCACCATAAAACGATGATCGGCTGGGATGAGGTGCTGCATCCCGATCTGCCGAAAAGCATTCTGGTGCAATCGTGGCGTGGGCAGCAGTCGCTGGCCGCAGCGGCGAAACAAGGCTACAGCGGATTGCTTTCGTATGGTTATTATCTCGACTTGATCTGGCCGGCGTCGCGGCATTATGCGATTGAACCGCTCAGCGGCGATGCGGCAGCATTGAGTCCAGAAGAAAAGAACCGTATCCTTGGTGGCGAATCGTGCATGTGGGCGGAGTTGGTGACCCCGGAGAGCATCGACAGCCGCATCTGGCCGCGCAACGCCGCCATCGCCGAGAGGCTGTGGTCTCCGCAAGAGGTGCAGGATGTTGGATTGATGTATCGCCGGCTCGGGGAGGTGAGTTGGCATCTTGAGTTGTTGGGACTGACGCACCGCTCCGCACCAACAGGAATGTTGCATCGCATGTTAGGAAGCGACGATATCGCGTCACTACGAACTCTGGCGGATGTGCTTGAGCCGGTGAAGGATTACGCGCGCGCGGAGAGCATAAAACAACCCGCAGATAATTCCGTCCCGCTGAATCATCTGGTGGATGCGGTCAGCCCGGAGAGCGATGTCGCGCGGAATTTTCGCGACCTCGTGCAGACCTTCATACAGAGCGGCTACAAAGATCAAGATGCCGAACAGAAGATTCGCCCTTCGCTTGCGAAATGGAGCGCGAACGATGCGAAGCTGCATCCCCAACTGGAGCAATCTTTCCTGCTGCAAGAAGTGGAACCGCTTTCGCGGGATCTCTCTGCCGTCAGCTCCGCAGGCCTGGCCGCGCTCGACTATCTGGATAAATCCGAAGCACCGCCCGATGCCTGGCGAACGCAACAGTCGGCACTGATTACCTCGGCGAAAACGCCAAAGGCGCAGATGCTGCTCATGATCGTCGACTCCGTGCAGCAGTTGGTAGACGCCAGCGGACATGCGGGGCCGACGCCATGAGTTGCCGGAAATGGCGATTTTTCACCGAGATGGCTCGCGTGATGTCATCCGGTAAAATACTTCTCTCATGAAAACTACGTTCACGGCCAAGTTGCAAAAGAGCCCGAACAAAGGCGGGTGGACTTATGTGGCCTGGCCGGAGTCCGCCAAATTCTTTGGAACTCGTGGACTTGTCAAGGTCGAGGGCAGTATCGACGGGTGCCCCTTCCGAAGTTCATTCATGGCGATGGGGGACGGAAGACATAGGTTGCCGGTAAAAGGGGAAATCCGGCGAACTATCGCTAAGGAAGTGGGCGAAACCGTCACGGTTCGGTTGGATCGGCGGCTAAAGTAAGAGTTGGTGGAAGCGAGCGGGGCGGCAGCCTTGAACCGATTTAATCGGATCTGATCCTGGCTGAATGAGTGGAATGGCGATATTTCGCCAACCACCGTTAAGCCACCTTTTCTTACGAGTCTACTCAAGTTTACCTGCGCCGGTCAGGAGTGCCCGTGCCGCCGTTCGCTGAACGGTCAGCCCATGCCGATGGTGCGAGTTCGTCGAACCGGCAACTGCGAAAAAGGCTGTTGAGACAGCGGAGGTGAACATCAAATGCCCGTTTCACGGGTATCCCTGCGGACTGCACAACGCAAGTCGCGAGCGTATTGCCGGGAAACTTAAAGACGCCGTGACTGACGTACACCTGGTAGTCCTGACTGCTGCACGGGCCGTACTCAAAGCTCGCGGCGTCTCGCCGAGTCTCAACGGCATATCCGAAGGGAACCAGTTGCCGATACGCGTTGTAGTCTACACGTTCCATCATATATTCCCCGACACCCGTGTGGCTTCTATCCAGCTTCCCGTTTCGAACTTCAAACAACGCATAAACAACCCACGAACGGACTCCGATGTAAGGAAGAACCCTATAAAAAAATCGTGCCTTTCCGTCCAGTAACGGAATCCGTGGCAGCCGAGTCATGATCTGTAGTAAGAATATGCAACCTCGCGGCGTGCACATAGGCCAGGGCCTCCCGGGGAAGGTCACGTTCCCGTGGTTATCGATCATCGGGTCGCCCGGATCGGGAAGCCGTGGCTGTAAGTCCGATTGCATCGCGCGTCCCCCATAGCGAATCATGATGTCCCGAACTTCTACAAAGCCAGCAGTCGAGAAGTCAAGGGATATCAAGTCCGCAAACATGGACTCGGCGCGCCGACGCTGATAGACCGAGTCGATATACAAGAAAAGCCAGCTGCCAACAATCGAGACGAGGACCAGTCGAGCCACCCAACGTAATGCGGCTCGGAATCGACGGCGGGTGTTGGTTCCCCTTAAGTGGATGTCGGGCACTTCAAATAGTCTAGACCCCAATGAAGGCCCCTGAGTTCCCAACACAAGTGACGAAATCAGGCGGTTACGCGGGAGTCGCTGGCTAAGCTGGGATACTTATGTCGCGGATGCTTCAGAGAAGATTTGCAAACGTCGAAAGCGGCGATGGTTGCGGCTACGAGTTGCAAATAGCTTTCAAGATTCATCTATCGTGCCATCGACCAGAGAATGAGCAGTCCGCCTGCAATCGCAGTCATGTCTTCGGCAACCGCCACGACGAAGTCCGGTACGTGAGCTTTTAAGACCGCTAAACGACGGCTATGATAGCCGGCAAAGGCCCCGACGATCGCTCCTATTGAGCCCACCACCACTGAAAAAGACAGGCTTATGCCCGCACTTGTGGCAAGTGCCAGACCACACGCCGCTCCAAGAAGAATACGTGCGCTCAGTCCGAGCGGTGCGGTCCTAGCGGGCGTGTTTGGCAGCTTGTCTGCGATCAGTTCGACGACTGCCAGCAACGTGAAGACTATTAACGTGGCTCGATGGTTAATAAAAGCCAGCCTGGTTCCGGCGAAATGTAACCAACCAAAATACGAAGCCCAACATATCAGTGCTGGCGGTGTCAGCGACCGTAGGCCGTCTACGCAGCCAACGAGGAATGTCAGCAATAGCACCATTATCGTTATCCGAGGAATTAGGAATTGCGGGCGGGGCCGCCCCGATCGAGGAGTATAACGCCATCGAGAAGAAGAATAAGAAAGCAAGCCGACCCACTGTGCCGTGTGACGGGGCCGAGAATGAACCCGTCGGTAGACGTTGGGTGCCCGCCGAGACCCTTTAGGCATCTGCGCATGGCGCAG
>Ga0209006_10000393_pt1 | contig 43019 bp, 31 predicted proteins | sample JacPin_JW_Ref_O2_FD_188567 | JGI IMG/M metagenome (GOLD analysis project Ga0209006, IMG submission 188567) | Forest soil microbial communities from Algoma, Ontario, Canada - Jack Pine, Ontario site 1_JW_Ref_O2 (SPAdes) (version 2) | ecosystem: Environmental > Terrestrial > Soil > Boreal... | reverse complement strand
TCCGTTTCCAGATGCAGCGCAGTAGAGCTCGGTCTGGCTAGGAGTACCCATGTCGTTCCCTCCGATAAACACTCCGTAGGGATGCGGGTGAGAGTTGAGATTCATGTATTTTGGCTCGTTGAATGTCGCTTTGACTGTGAAGTCCCCTGACGCGATGGCATCGGTCTTCCAGTAACTGCTGGCGGGGCCGGTTGTGACATGAAGAGCCTGTCCCTCTCCCACAAGCCGAGCGGCATCGAGAGTCATGCCCGCCCTCTCTTCAGCAGCGTCGACTCTTCCGTTCCAACCGGGAATCTTGATACCACCGTCTGTTACCGCACGGGAGCCTTCCACGGTGGGACTGCCGGGACCACCGACAAACTGATTTCTTGCGAGGAACAGTGCGACGAGTAAGGCCACAAAAACAATTGCCAAGCCGATTAGGATCTTGGATTTCCTCTTCATTGTGGGACCTCAAAGTAAATTTCGGGTTGTGCCTGTCGGTCACGCATCCGGCTCTCAAAATGCCTGTAGGGAGCATGGTGAGGGATTCCGGAAGCATGGCTGCCCGTCCGGAGGGTGACGGCGCCCTCGCCGCCGGAGTCGAGCAACGCTATCGCGGCAATAATCAATCCTCGGTCCATGGTCACCGCAGCTGAACGGACTCCTCGTTTGGCTGCAATCCTACGAGCGTCTTTGAGTCGTTCCACAATTTCAGTGCCCGCGGTTCGTCATAGGAAAGTTTAGAAGATCGCGTATCACTGAGTGCGCCGTTATTCGACTGAAAATATTTGCCCGACGCGTTCCTGTAGGCGGGATCACTAGCAACCTTAGCCAGGGATGCACCAGAAAAGCGGATGGAGCCCTGAGTCACGCCAACTCGTCTCGTAATCCACTGCGTCAAGCGAGTCTTCGCGAGCCATTGCACAGGCTTCGGCATCGTCCGGAGCAGCCCGGTCTGGGGCACGGCCCCGGGGTCGAAGGCAATCGATGCGATGGAGCTACTGGCCCGCCGTAACCGACGGTGCATTTCGTAGGTATAAAGGATGGTGCAGAGTTTTGACGTCGAGTAGCGCTTACCCGCGGAGAGGGGCCTCCTGGCGTCTTTTCCATCGTTGGCAAGAGCAATCGCGTCCGGTTCAGCCACGATGCCGACCATTTTTCCATCCGCCGTGTCGGGATCATGCGTTCCGCTCGCGGTGAACACCATGCGTCCGTTGTCTGCCATTCGCTCGGTGAGCAGCTCGATCAATAGGAAATGTCCAAGGCAATTGGTCGCGAACGTTGTCTCATAGCCGTCCTTGCTATAGGAAAGCGGCCCACGGAAATATCCCCCTGCGTTACACAGGAGTGCCTGAAATGAGTCGACTTCGCCGCGGTCGAGCATCGCAGCAAAATTTGTTGCTGCATCTCTGACAGAACGCAGCGAGGAGGTGTCGAGCTTAAGTGTGCTGACCCTTATGCCGAAGTCCGTCCGGAGCTGTTGCGCTGCGGCATTGATCGGTTCCATGCTCCGTCCGGCGAGAACCAAGTTATAACGCGAGCCAGACGCAAGCTGTTTGGCGCATTCCAAGCCGATCCCGGTGTGACCGCCTGTGATCAGAGCTGTTGGCACGATGACCTCTTTGATTTGGATAACCCCCGTCAGGCGGGTAACAGTCCGGTCTCTGCGATGTCGGCAAACCAAGCATAGGATTTCTTCGGGGTTCGTTCGCCTGTGTCGACATTCTGAGCAACCAGACCATATTTCGAGGTAAAACCCGAATCCCACTCCCAATTATCGAGCAACGACCACACAAAGAAGCCTTCCACCCGGCTGCCGTTGTCGATGGCCTGGATGACAGCACGTAAGTGGGCGCTCAGATAGTGAATTCGGAACTCATCATTGATGATTGCGGCGTGATCACCCAAGGGGTCGGAACAACCGTTCTCCGTCACAATAAGACGCAGAGCACCGTAATCCTTGGTCAATCGATCGAGAACTTCTTGGAGGCCGGAAGGGTCTATTTCGCGGCCAGACGCATCTTGAGTGACGCCGGCGGGTGTTCCGCCTGGGCCTAAGAAACTTGGGCCACTAAAATCCGCTTTGAGATAGGTCGGTGAGTAATAGTTGACGCCAATGAAATCGCAACCTTGATGAATCGTGCTCATGTCCCCGGTCTGTACCACGTCGGCCAGCATCTGATGTAGCGCCACAGGGTACTTGCCCTTCAGCAGCGGGTCCAGAAACGCGCCCGACCATATTTCATCAAACGCCAGTGCGGCGATATCGTTCAGTAAGTGGATTCTCCCTCCCTCTGGCCGGACTGGCGCGAGCGCCAGTCCGACTCCGATCGTAAGATCATTTCGCAGCGCACGCATCGCTTGAATGGCTCGGCCCTGGGCCAAGTTCAGCTGGTGGGTGACGGGGCCGATAAGCTTGCCGTTGTGCAACCCCGGGGCATGATTGCCAATGACATGTCCCAGGAGTAAGTGAACGTTCGGCTCATTGAGGGTAATAAAGTTCTTAAGTCGATCACCCAAGCGGCGCGTGATGGCCACGGCGTAGTCCGCGAATCGCTCTCCCGTATCTCGCGACGTCCAGCCTCCCAACTCATACAAGCGCTGAGGAAGGTCCCAGTGAAACAGCGTTACGTAAGGCGTGATGTGTCTCTGGAGGAGAGCGTCGGTTAGCCGATCGTAGTAATCCATGCCGCGTTCATTCAGAGATCCTGAACCTGTGGGAAACAATCTCGGCCAGGAGATCGAAAATTTGTATGAATTTAGGTTAGCGGCGCTGATCAACGCCGCATCTTCCTTGTACCGGTAGTAGGAATTACACGTTAGGCTGGGGGTTGAGCCATCCTTAATGTGCCCTTTCTGCTTAGCAAAAACGTCCCAGATACTCTCTCCTCTGCCATCGACATCCAAGGCTCCTTCGACCTGAAATGCAGACGATCCGCATCCCCAGCGAAACGTGCTCGGAAACCGCCGTGCCTCCGATGCACGCCTTTTGGATTCGCATCCGGCCGCGAGCACAGCTGCTCCGAGGGAGAGGGCGAATTGTCGGCGGGTCCAGCCATTCTTCTCATTGGCCATTGGCTATCTCTACGGTCCTTCCCGAGGTCATGACTTCCTGGGGCAAAATCATTAGCGGGGAACTTTGCGTCGGAACGTCCTGGCTAAAACGGCCCAGCCGCATCCGAAGAGCCAGCACTCCGCGTGCGAGTCGGTGTCTCATGCATTCTCCTGTTCGTCTGAGCGATTCCGAGACTGATTGTCCTGCTGCTCACCGAAGAAGAGCCACCGAAATCGCGCCGGTGCGCAGTGGCGGCATTGAACGCGAAGCGCGGGGACCGAGCGAGCTTCGTGGTGACGAACTCGTTCCTCGTCTTCGACGGACCTTCGCGGACCGGTTCGGCTGGCTGTTTGTGTCTTAAGCCGCAATCGCAACGCAGGAATCCTCGCCCAGCGGCGGATCTCCGCGTCTGCCTGGTTTTGCGGTTAGAAACCGACGGTTGGCGGTATGATTGACGCACGTGAGCGCCGCGTCTCGCCCGGATCCGGTTTTCACGGGCGCCGCTTTGCTCGAGTTCAGGGGCCGCGCGATCCATGTTCTCTGTCTCAATATTTCCGAGCGCGATCACGATCAACCTTTATCTCGCCGCCAGCCTCATCGGCTTCGCGACTGGGACGGCGATCAGCATTCTTCTTCTGGTTCTCACCGTGCGCGCGGCCAAACTGCCGGGCGCCAGCGCAGCCCATATCCTGTTCGTGACCTGCAGCCTAATTTGGAATCTGGGCGGTCTCGCGCATTCCATCGCCCTCACATGCGGCGCGCCCGAACAGGGACGAGCGGCGCTCATCCTCCTGGCCTGTCAGTACACTGCAGTCGCGGCATGGCCCATCACGGTGTTGAGCCTGTGGAGCCCGCTCGCTACCCTGCGTTGGCAAAGAATCGGCTGCCGTTCGCTGCAAGCGCTGGCCGTGATCACCTGTACATTGATCGTCATACCGCTCTGGCACGGCGTCTTAACCGGTGTGAACTCGTCACTGCTTTTCCTCAAGGAATCGACGCCATACAACGGAGCCATTCTGCTCACGCTCGGAATCGCCCTGTTTCGGGAACGGCTCGCATCGCGGGCGATGAGGCTTCCTGTTCTGGCGATGCTGGTGGGCACCTTCGGCGCCATGACGGCCGTTCTCATCACGCAATTGTTGCCGTTCCACCGTGTTGTTTTCGACCTGCTCCGCATCGTCAGCGAACAGTTCACACTCCTCGTCGTTCTAGGTGCGTTCTTCTTGTTCGCCCGTTACCGGTTTTCCGATTTGTTTATCCGTCATAGCCTCCAGGTCGTGTTGGCGGCGCTCACGGCCGTGGCCTTCACGCTGTCCTACTACACCCTCTCGGTCTTGCGATTCGAGGGCCGCGTGGCATATCCGGGGGCTGCCCGGGCATGCCTCGAGACCCTGACGGCGGTTCTCGTGCTGGTCCTGTTCACGTTCGTTGACCGTCGTATCGGCGAATGCGTGAACCGTTGGATCTTCCGTGCGCCGGACTACCGCACTCTGCTGCGGGAGTTGTCGGAGAAGCTGGCGCGCCTTCGGTCCGAGACCGAGATCGCCGACGCCGTGGAGACAACTGCCCGTCAATCGCTCGAGCTGAGAGCTGCCCGGATGGTTTCGCTCGCGAACTTGTCTAAGACGAGCTTGCCCACATTGCATTGGCCGCACTCCCGTGGGCCCGAGCCGGATTGGTTGAACGCGGTGAACGACGGCGAACTCGTAGAACTTGATTGCCAGCACCCCTACCACGTGGGACACACCCAGGACGAAGTCGAACTGCTCGTTCCGGTTCGATCGGAGGGCCGGGTCACCCACATGCTCGCCGTATCGCCCGGTCCTGCGCGGCGCGGTCTGGTAACACACGAAGTGAATTATTTGCGCAGCGTGGCAGCGCAGTTCGGTCATCGGCTCGACGCACTGCACATGGAAGAGCGGCGGATCGTGGTGCAGAGCCGTGAAGCGGTGCTGCAACAGCAGGTGACCGAGGCGGAGCTGCGCGCCCTGCGCGCTCAGGTCAACCCGCATTTCCTTTTCAATTCGCTCAACAGCATCGCCAACCTCGTGGTGACCAATCCCGAGCAAGCCGAGACCATGACGCTGCGGCTCGCCAGGGTCTTCCGCCATTTACTGGCCAACTCCGCGCGCCCCCTCATTCCGCTGCACGAGGAGGTCGAGTTCTTAGAGACGTATCTGCAGATTGAAGAAGCTCGGTTCGGCAGCCGGCTTCAAGTCAAGATCTCTGTCGACCCGGCGGTCGCCATGGAACAGATTCCCTCGCTGATGCTTCAGCCCATTGTGGAAAATGCGCTGAAGCACGGCCTGGGACCGAAGCCCGGTGCAGGCCACTTGTGGATCATTGCGGAGGCCGACGGAAATCAGGTGCGTCTGCGAGTGGAAGATGACGGCGTCGGACCCGCAATCGGTATCTTGAAACTCAACGGCAGCAATCGACGATCGAACGGAGTCGGGCTCGAGAATGTTGCGCAGCGCCTCAAGACGCTCTATCAGGACCAGGGCCGGATGACCATAGAAGTGCGGCAGGCGGGTGGAACGCGCGTCACAATTCTGTTGCCGCGCGAGAACGGAGCCGCGGCGTGATGCGGAGCCTGGTCATTGACGATGAGGCGGATGCTCGCGCGCGGCTGATCCGGTTGCTCGGCGCTCATCCAGAAGTCGCTGTGATCGGCCAGGCTCAGGATGGCCTCGAGGCGATTGAGAAGATCGAAGAGCTCCGGCCTGACCTTTTGTTTCTCGACATAGAAATGCCCGGACTCAAGGGCTTCGAAGTACTGCGGTCGATTCCCTCCGCCATCGAGATCCCGCTTGTCATCTTCACCACGGGGTACGACCAGCATGCCCTCGCGGCCTTCGAGGCTAACGCGCTGGCCTATCTCCTCAAGCCCATCGAACCGGAGCGGTTGTCGGTTGCGATAGCACGCTCGAGCAAGCTTTGCTCTGTTTCCGCGGGAAGAGAAAAGGAGCGCCAGAGCATTCTGCGCGCAACCGGCGAGGCGCCGAAGACGCTCCGCAAAATCGTCTGCCGGAAAGACGGACGCGCCCTGCTTGTGCCTTCGGAACAAATCCTCTGGTTCCAGGTGAAGGATGGCATCGTGCATGCGACGACAGCGAAAGACTCGTTCTGGGTGAACTACCAGCTGGCCGAACTTGAAGCCGCCTTGCCGCCGCAGGAGTTCTTCCGCGCGCGCCGCGAGGTGCTGGTCAATATGTCGCGGATCAAAGAGATCAAGCCTTACTTCAAGAGCAGCTTTCTGCTGGTTATGTCCGACGCTGCGTCCACTGAGATTGCCGTGAGCGAACGGCAGGCCCGGCCGCTGCGCCAGCGCCTGCCGGGTCTCTAGAGCGCTTTAGGAAATGCTGTGAGGTCGCTGAGCGTGGTGGGGACCGGCGCTTCTTGGAGTCGCGCCAGCTTGACTGAACGGAGTCGCCCCTCCCGGGATTCCGAACGAAGTCGCTTCTCGGACTCGGGTATGGCACGGCGGAAAACGATCGACAACTTCGATCCGCTTGCCCGTATAACCGGCATCTTGTACAGTTCCCGGCCGGGAAAATGACCAACCCGCTCAACTGTTCGATTGAGCCTCATTTCTGCCCGCGCGACCTTCACCTGCGATTCGCGATCCGCTGTGTGATGTTTTCAGATATTGCGCGGGGTCGAAGCGAGGTGCTAGGCTGAAGCGAACAAAAAACGAATCGGAACCGATGAAGGCCGTAAACGCGTGCTGGCCATGGTGGCCAGGATCCTGGTAGCGCGGCATCGAAAGACGCCTGAGGATCTGCGGGAGAGTCGTCCGACCGCCTACCGAGTGCCTGATCGCATCGGCTGTGCCATGGGGCGATCGGATCATGACGCGGATCGATGGCGTGTTCGGCAATTCGCCGGGGAACGGAAAACGATGACCACGAACTTCGAAGAAACGTTGCTATCGGTGTGGCGACAGGCGCTGATTGAAGGCTGTAAGACAGTCACGCTCGAAGGCGTTCAATATCCTGTCCGGCCCACCCTCCGCTCCAAATTGCGGGAAGTCGATTTCCGCTTCGAAGAACAGAGGTTGCGCGGGCTCGAGCAAAATCCGAATACGAATTCGCGCTGGGCCCAACTGGCACGCGCGGGAAACAAGGTCATGCAATTCCTAAGCGACGGCCAATACATCGCCAACGTGGTCGACGGCAAGCTGCAATTCTATGGGCGCCGCGATCGTGCTCGATCAAAACATGAACAGAAGAGCACCAGCAAATGAAGCGGTGTGCCTACGACGCCACTGCAGAGTCAGAAAATTGTCCGGATAGCACCATCGTGGTCGAAACAATTCCTCTTGAAACGAGTTAAATTAAATATATTCAAGGAAGTCTCCCGAGGTTCTGTGATGAACGGTTCGTATGTGAATGATGCCCCTGAAAGAGGCCGATGTCTCAACGCGGTTGCCTTGCAAAATGCGGTGTTGTGTGCCGAATGTGATGTTGTTAGCGACAGCCCGCACGACACCTGTCTAGTCTGCGGGAGCCGTTCGCTGTTCAACATCGCTCGTGTGTTTGGCGGGAACCTTCCGCAGAATCGCACGGCCTTGGTTTCCTCAGAGACAATGGAAGTGCGGCACGAAGTTGTGCTCAGCTTTCCGAGGCAACACAGGCGCCGCCTGAAGGCCAGCGGTTAGTTTGTATCGCTGAATGATCGTGCGAAAAATCATCCATGTCGATATGGACGCGTTTTACGCATCGGTCGAGCAGCGCGATGATCCGCAATTGCGCGGCAAGCCGGTGGTCGTCGCTTGGAAAGGCAACCGATCTGTCGTCTGCGCCGCTTCCTACGAGGCCAGAAGTTTCGGTATTCACTCGGCCATGCCCGCTGTACGCGCGGAACGCTTATGTCCCGCCGCAATCTTCGTGGCTCCGGATTTTACCCGCTATCGTGCCGTCTCCAAGAGCGTGCGAGAACTCTTCCAGCGTCATACTGATCGGATCGAGCCGCTGTCGCTCGACGAAGCCTACCTTGACGTCACCCAGAACAAGACAGGCCTGCCAACCGCAACGCTTGTGGCGCGCACGATCCGCGAGCAGATTCGCCAGGAGTTGAATCTGACTGCCTCGGCGGGAGTGGCGCCCAGCAAGTTCCTGGCGAAGCTCGCCTCGGACTGGCGCAAACCAGATGGGCTGTTTGTCATCCAGCCCGAGGAGGTCGACGCGTTTCTCGTGCCGTTGCCCGTCGGGCGGCTACCGGGCGTGGGGAAAGTTACAGGAGAGAAGTTGGCGAAATTTGGAATACAGACGGTTGGGGATTTACGAAGACTGGATCGATCCGCACTCGAAGGAAGCTTCGGGCGCTATGGCCTGCGCCTGCATGAACTCGCGAGGGGCATCGATGAGAATGAAGTCGTTTCGGACCGGCCTACGCGATCCATATCAGTCGAGGATACGTTTGAGCGGGATGTTCTCTTGGCAGAAACCGGGCCCATGATCCGGGCTCTGGCAGAAAAGCTCTGGTCCGCATCGCGCCACGAGTCCCGCATTGCACGTACCGTGGTTCTCAAAATGAAAACGAGCGAGTTTAGGATTCTGACTCGTAGTCGCACGCCAAGTTCTCCACCATCGTCATGTGGAGAATTGGTGGAGATTGCTCTGGCGCTGCGAGAGCAGGTGAACCTTGGCGCGGAGCAGCGTTACCGGCTTATTGGCGTTGGGTTCAGCAACTTTCTAGAACCTGAAGATGCTGCCAGACAGCCGGGACTTTTCAGCTAAGAGGACTAAGAATCAATCCATCTCGGACCGCAAACCGCGCGAAGGCGCACGGCGTCACAGTCGCCACAGAGGGATTTTGTGTAGCTCGCGTCGCCGGCTCGGGCAGTTGCTGGTCCGCAATACGCGCAATTCGCCCAAGTGGGCTCAACGGGCTTATCAGATTTCGAGCACGTTGGCCGCAGCAATGTGCCGCAGCGTACAAGATCATCCCAAGCGCATTCGGAATCGGAATGAAGATCGCCAGCTCGGCATTAGATAGGTTTGGATACCCTATACTACATCACAGTAATATTTTGATGAATATTAGGGTATCGCTTGATCTTTTTGTGATGTAGTATATTGTATCAAATATTAATATGGATGAAACAAAGGGTGTCAAGCCGCTACGGTCGAAGGCGCTCCCCGCCGAACTGCGCCGCGCCCTGATCGAGGCGCGTCAGAAGCACGGCTGGAGCCAGAGGGACCTGGCAAGCCGTCTTGGGATTGGTCAAAGGCACATCTCCGGCATCGAGTCAGGCAAGATCGTGCCGCGCTACGACACGCTGCTTGAGATGGTCCGCATGCTCGACCGCGACCTCATCATGGTTCCCCGTGCACTGGTACCTGTCGTCCAGTCGATCGTGCGCGACCACAATAAGGACCAGGAGGGCGAAGGAGAAGAACGGTCCCTCTATGCCGCCGACCGCGACTACGACAGCTCGCAGGAACCGCGCGATGAAGTTTGACCCGAAGAAACTAAACGCTCTTTCGGTGCGCCTGTACGGAAAGCAGATTGGTGTCATCAACCGCCTCGCGGGCGACCGACAGTTTTTTGCGTTCGAGCAAGACTACATCGACGACCCCCAGCGACCGACACTGAGCCTCTCGTTCAAGGGCAGCACCGGCGGGCTCGTAACGAACTTCCGTCCCGTGGGACGCCGTGTTCCGGTCTTTTTCTCCAACCTTCTGCCCGAAGGCCACCTGCGCGACTATCTCGCCAAGCGCGCGGACGTAAATCCGGAGCGCGAATTTTTCCTCCTCGCCATCCTCGGCGCCGACCTGCCCGGCGCGCTTGTCGTTGCGCCTCTTGAGGATCACGAGCAGCCATCCGGACCTCATCACGATCATGATAGCCGCGGCGGCGGCGCCAGTGAAGAGCCGCTGCGCTTTTCTCTTGCCGGCGTGCAGTTGAAATTCTCTGCCGTCATGGAAGCATCAGGCGGCCTGACCATCCCTGCCGGCGGCATGGGCGGGTCATGGATTGTTAAACTGCCGTCCGCTCGCTTCGTCGCTGTGCCGGAGAATGAATTTGCGATGCTGGAACTGGCCCGGCGTGTCGGCATCACCGTGGCTGAAAACAAGCTCGTCGATATCGCCGGCATCCAAGGCCTGCCCGAACAGGCTCATACGGTCGGAGGCAGGGCTCTCGCGGTTAAGCGGTTCGATCGCCTTCCGGACGGCACACCCGTTCACATGGAGGATTTCGCGCAAGTCTTCGGGGAATTCCCCAACAACAAATACACGTTTCATAGCTACGCGAACATCGCCGCCGTGTTGTGGGCGGAAATCGGAGAGGATGCCGTTACCGAATTCGTCCGGCGGCTTGTATTTTCCGTCGTCATCGGCAATGCCGACATGCACCTTAAGAACTGGTCACTTCTCTATCCCGACAGGCGCAGGCCCGCGCTCTCGCCTGGTTACGACTTTGTGGCAACGCTTCCCTACATTCCCGACGACACGCTCGCCTTGAGTCTCGGCGAAAGCCGCAGCCTTTCCGAAATCACACCCGACCAGATGCGCCGCCTTGCTGATACGGCGCGCATTCCTGTGAGCCCGCTTTGGCCAATCGTGGTCGAGACGGCGGAACGCACTCTTGCTGCGTGGGAAGGACTTGAAGAAAAAGAACTGCTGCCCGGCGACATGCGTGTCGCCGTCGGCCAGCACATTCTTGCTGTCACCGCGAAACTCCGCGAAAATCCGCCGCGCTAGGCCAGCATTTTGTCCCTGTCCAAAGGTCGTGCGACCGCTAGTTAAGCATTCGCCGCACATGGGCGACACACTGTTGGCGCAACTCTAACGATTTCGGATCGGTCTTGGTGTAGTAGTCGCGATCAGGAAGGCTCAGCCCTCTAGCGTGGCAAAGGCGATCACCTGGGCTGAGTCTCCATAGTCTTGGTTCGAGCAAATCACGACAGGCGTTATTGCAGAGCCTGATAGGCGCAAAAAGAAATACGAATTGGGCTGAACTTATATGTGCCTTTACTGTCTGCGGGCATTGGAATCTTTAATTCCAAATCGCGGAGATTGGCAGCAAGCCTATTGGGGAAGCAATTACGCGCGGCTGGCGTCGGTGAAAAAGACACACGACCCGGCAGGATTGTTTTTCGTGCACAACGGCGTCGGCTCGGAAGAGTGGAGTGACGACGGCTTTGTGAGAAAAGCTCGCGGCTGATAGTCGCGCGGAAGAAGATGGTCCAGCACCTTCTCCCGCACGACCACGTCGAGAACAAGCCGAGAACAAAAAACGTCACCGCACTGCGCGCCGGCATCTAGAAAATCAACTTCAGCGCAAACGCGATTTGCCGCGAAGATCCGAAGTCTCCCGTCGGAAAGCGCGTCGATTGGATCACGCCGAACGCGGAGCTGGTTGTGTTAAGCACGGGATTGCCAAAGTTTGGATGATTGAAGATATCGAACATTTCCGCGCGGAACTGAAGATTAAATCTCTCCGTAATCTTCGTGTTCTTCGTAACGGAAAAATCCGTATTCAGAAAATCCGGACCGACGATCGAATCCCTTGACAGGTCGCCTGGTTCGCAGGTTGGCAACGTAGCAGGCGGCACCGCAGCCACGCAAGGCGACACGAATGCAGTGGGGTTGGCAAACCATTGCGCCTGCGTTCCCTTCACGTGAATCGGAGCAGTAATATTGGGCCGAACCGTGATGGCCACACCAGGGTTAATGGTTAACGTAGGATTCAGCGGGTTCCCGCTTTGCGCCTGCGTGATGACTCCCAGCTGCCAGCCTGAAACCAGGCGGTTCGCTACGAACGGGAAGCTGTAAAAGCCACTCAGAACAAAGCGATGGCGGGCGTCGAATTCCGACGGTCCGTAGTCGCCGCGTGGGTTATAAGCATTCTGCAAAGGGATGGTCTCACCCGTGGACAAGGAGTTGTAGTCGAGCGACTTCGACCAGGTGTAGGAACCAAGCAGCTGGAAACCATGCGAAAAGTGCTTGTTCAGCGTGGCCCACAGGGCGTTGTAGTTCGAGTTGCCAACGCTGTTTACTTGGTTGATCGTTCCGAAAGTGCATGGCGTCGGAGCTGCGCACTGCGGCGGCAGCACTGGACTCGTCAGTGGAAGCGTAAGGTACGGGTGCGCTGAGCCATAGATCCCGTCGTTCACAAACGGTTGATTGACGTTTTCCAGCAGCTGCAGGTGGGTGCCCTTCATGCCCACATAAGAGAGGGTCAGTCCCAGACTGGAAGTGAGTTCGCGCTCCACCGACAAGTTCCAGTCCTGCGCGTACATGTCCTTGAAGTTCGGATTGATCGAAGCCGGGCCCAGGCTGATTCCGGCAATGCCAGCGCTCGGCGTCTCCAGAGAAATCGCTCCAGAAGCAATGGAAATAGGAACGGCAAAAGGCGGATTCCCGCTTAATCCAGAAATCGCATTTGTGGTTGGGGCCTGGGTCATGATGGCATAACCCGCACGGATCGAAGTCTTGCCATTCCTGAACGGATCCCACGCAAAGCCGATACGTGGCTCGAAGTTCTTATTGTTGGTTTGAAATGGCTGGGAGGCTGGGATCAGACTGCCCGTCGCAACATCAAAGTTCGTGAACCGGCTCGTGGCTTCGGAAGGGGTAGAGTTCCATTCGTAGCGCAGGCCGAAGTTGAAAGTGAAGTTTGAAGTCCACTTCAAACTGTCCTGGGCATAGACGGCGTAGCCCGGCGCAAGAAGTTTGTCGTTTCCCGACCCGATTTGTGTGCTGAATGTCGACGCCGTATCTGCCAGAAAAGCGCTCAGGTTCGCGTAGGTGAACGCTCCAATGTTCTCGGCGATGTTGTTGTTGTACGCGCGGCGGATTTCGCCGCCGAACTGGAAGGAGTTACGGCCCTTCAGCCAGCTGACGCTGTCATTCAATACCACAGTCGTGTCGCCGCGTCCTTGGGGCTCGCCCACGGGGCCGCCGAAAGACATGGCGCCGGCCACCACGATATTGGGCAGGGCTCCGGAGGGCACGCCCGCGGGCAGCGTAATATCGAAAGCCGTAGCCGCCAGGTCGGTGGGAGTAAATATAAGGTGAATGCGGTTGTAGCCCAGGCGAACCGTGTTGGTAAGCGTCGGGCTAAAGATGTGATCTTCGCTCACCGTCACCAGATCGCGGAGACCGTCGCGAGTGTCGCCAAATCCTGGAAGATTCGCGCTCTGCGTCGGTTCCTGGCGATGGTCTTTTTGGATGACGAAATAGCCATGCAGTCGATCCGATTTTCTCAGCTCGAAGTCAAGGTCCGCCGAACCTTGGTTCAGTGCCACATCAGCGAGCGCCGGACCGCTGAAGAAATTGTATGTAGCGGGATCACCTGCAGTACCAGTGCCCACCTGATTCGCAGCCGGCACTAGCGTGAGCAACTGCTGCACCGCCGGAGAAGTAACCGCGCCAATCTGAGCCGAGCTGGGTACGGTGCTCGACACCGTCAATCCCTGATGCTGCTGCAGGCCCTCATAAGCCAGGAAAAAAAACACTTTGTCCTTTTTGATGGGGCCGCCGAAGTCCACGCCGAAGTTGTTGCGCTTAAACGACGCCTGGGGCAAGTGTGCCCCCGTTGAACTCTCGGCGAAGTTGAAATAGTTGCGCGCATCGAGATCGTTGTTGCGAAAAAACTCGAATAGTTCGCCGTGATATTGATTCGTGCCAGAGCGCGTGGCAAGGTTTACGATGGCTCCGGAATTGCGGCCATATTCGGCCGGGAAGGCAGAATTGTCGATCCTGTATTCCGCCAGCGTATCGATGGGAGGCTGGAAGGTAATTTGATTTTGCGCGTTGTCATTCAGGTTGATGCCGTTTACCAGCCAGTTGGTCGTGTCCTCGCGCGCGCCCGCGGTGTTGATGCCAAACGAGCCCTGCCCGCGCAGAGGAGCGGAAAGGAAACCATTGGCCGGTGGCGTCATAGTGCCAGGAGACAGCAAGCTCAGGTCCGTGAAGTGGCGGCCATTGAGCGGAATGTCCTGCACCGTCTTATCGTTAATCACTTGGCCAACGCTGTTCGTCGTTGTATCCACCTGAGCGGAGTCTGCCGTTACGGTCACCACTTCAGAAATCTGGCCGACCTTCATCTGAACATCCTGAGTGACCGCCGTCGCGACTTCCAATTTCAGGTCTTTAATTACGCTGGTTCCGAATCCAGCAGCGCTAACCTCAATCCGGTATAGTCCGATCGGAAGCGCGGGGAACAGGTAGAGGCCCGCTCCGTTCGCTTGCGAGGATTCGGCCACGCCAGTCGCTTGGTTGGTGGCCACGACCCTGGCGTTCGCCACACTGCCGCCTGACGGATCCGTCACCGTCCCACTCAGTGATGCTGTCGATTGGGCGAAGGCGATGCTGCCAAGAACAAGAAAAGAAAGGAAAAACAAAACGGTGCTGACAAACGCAGAGTGAAGAAAAAAACCGCGAAGGGAAAAGCAGCGGGTGCGAAGAGCTTCCATCTTACCTCCTGCCCACGGGGGGCAAAAAACGCGTCTGGGTCGCGTTTCGTTCGGGGTGTCAAAGCAGGGATATGCCGAAGGAGTCATTTTCTCCATTCCCAAAAAAGCAATGCAATCAAGAATCCAATCTTGCCGATAACTGTCCTTGCGGCTAACTCATTCAAAACTAGACAGATCAACATATTGCTCTGTGCGGAAGATACAGAACGTCCTTCAAATGTTCATAGGGCCTTCTAGCGTCCTATGAATTCTTGGAAGGGACTGCACGAAGCTGCTGGCCGTTGCTTCTGTGACCTCAAGCTTCTCCACTGCAGGACCGTCCATGCAGGCGGTGAAGTAGTCGCCGATTTTCGGCTGGTGAGGGCATCGGGCAAATCACGACAGGCGGTATGGCAGAGCCTGATAGGCGCAATAAGAAATATGAATTGGACTGAATTTATATGTGCCTTTACTGTCTGCGGTCATTGGAATCTCTTGATTCCAAATCGCGACGATTGATAACAGAGTGATTGTTTCTATCGCAATGCGTTATTGGAGAGTTTTGATAGGAAGCGATCGCGGTTCCTCTCGGGAGGCAGCCAATAGAGAATCAGAGGATGCGATGTCGCATGCAGTGCACCACAATCGAGGGTTGGGGGCAGGAAAGCGGTGGCAGTAAAAGCGTGGAGCGTATGACACAGCTAAAAAGAGTCTGGGCATCACTGATTCGAACCGGACCTGGCTGTTTTCTGATCGCGCTGATCACCTTCGTCTGCTATCGCCTGCAACTGAATCTCACGGTCACCGGCTTCATCTACCTGATTGCTATTGTGCTGCAGTCCCTGATAGGGAACTTCATCTCATCCGCAGTGGTTTCCGTGGTTGCCGTCCTGTGCCTGGATTTCTTCTTCACACCTCCACGCTTTTCTCTCGAGGTCACAAGCCCCCTGGACATACTGGCGCTGATTTCGTTTCTGACTACGGGCCTGGTCGTGTCTCGACTCACCACCCGAGTGCGCGAGGAGGCAGCGATCTCGGACCACCAGCGGCGTCAGGTGGACCGACTTTACCAGCTGGCGCAAATGCTACTGGCCGTTGATCCGGGAAAGACGACCTGTGCCACTTCGATCGAACTGTTTCGGAATGTTTTTGACCTCCGGTCGGTCTGCCTATTCGATGCGATAAAGGCAGAAATATACTGTACGGATACCATTCCCAGTAGCCTCGCGGATCAGACCAGAGATGCATGCGCGTCAGGCCGAGACAGCGAGAATGCAGGCTCGGGGGTTCTGACTCGATGTTTATATGCTGGGGGGAAAGCGATCGGCGCGATCGGTTTCGAAGGTCTACGCGACCCGGAACTAACGGCAGGAGCTCTCTCCGCGCTCGCCGCGGCCATGCTGGAAAGGGCGCATACCTTCCGCACCGCCAGCCACGCTGCGGCTGCGGCCCAAGCGGAATTATTTCGCGGAGCCATTCTGGATGCCCTTGCCCACGAGTTCAAAACTCCACTCGCGACCATCGTGACCGCTGCGGGCGGGCTTCGTGAACTCGGACCTCTGTGCCCAGAACAGCTCGACCTGACGGATATTGTTGAAACCGAGGCTTCCCGGCTAAGTCTGCTCACCTCACGACTGCTTCGAACCGCGCAGTTGGATCGGGAAGAGGTTAAGCCCCAACTGGAACTCACGGACATGGCCGACCTGGTTGCGGTCGTGGCCGACCAGTACTCAAGACAGTGGACGGACCGAAAGCTCTCCATTCAAAAAGACAAAGACGCAGTGGCCACGGGAGTGATGGCAGACCCCGAGTTGCTCCAGTTGGCTTTGCGACAACTACTGGACAACGCCTGCAAGTATTCCATCCCAGGTTCCGCGGTTAAGGTCAGCATCGACTCCGAGGACGAGTGGGTCGCCATTCGAACCTCCAACAGTGGCAGTTCCATTCGGCCGAATGAACGGTCACGCATTTTCGAGCGGTTTTATCGGGGCGCCGAAGCGCAAGAAAAAGCGCCGGGTTCGGGGTTGGGTTTATATGTAGCGCGAAAGATTGTTCACGCACACGGCGGGAGCCTTGATCTGGAGATGGGGCCGACCGCGCGTCAAGATACGGCTTTCCTTCTGGCCCTTCCGCTGGCAGCGAGAGAGTTTCGAAATCCCAGCGACACAGAATCACAATGACTGCGGACCGGCTCAATACATTGGTCGTCGATGACGAGTCGTCCTTTCGCCGAGTGCTGCGGACCTCGTTGGCCACCAGTGGGTTTGCGATCGAGGAAGCGCGAAGTGGAGAGGAAGCTGTCGCGATGCTGGCCCACTCCGCTTTCGATCTCGTACTGCTCGACGTGAATATGCCGGGGATCGGCGGGGTGGAAGCGTGCCGCGAAATTCGCGCGCACATGCCGAAGATCGGCATCGTGATGGTCACGGTGCAGGATGCCGAAAGCGAGATCGTCAAAGCTCTGGAAGCAGGGGCGGACGACTACGTCACAAAACCTATCCGGTTTCGCGAACTGGTGGCCCGGCTCAGAGCAGTGATACGCAGACTTCGTATCGACGACGCCGGCGAGCCGACATTGTTGCAGGCGGGCGACCTGGAACTTGATATTAATCGCCACCTGCTATACCGCCAGGGAGAAATCGTCCACCTCACGCCGACCGAGTTCGAGTTGCTGGCGTTGCTGATGCGGAATCATGGGGTTCCGGTAACGCATGCCAAATTGCTGCGCTCCGTCTGGGGGCCGGAATACGGCACCGAGCTTGACTACCTGCGCTCGTTTGTCAAAACATTGCGTCAAAAAGTTGAAGACGATCCCGCCAAACCCAAATACATTGTGACAGAACCCTGGGTTGGGTACCGTTTCTGCAATCCGCTTGACACCTCACCCGCTGCGCCTGGTGAGGTGCGGCACTAAGCTTTCCGCCTGCGACTGCGTGCACTGCAGTACTGCTTCTTCATTCTGCCAATCAAAGAACTTATCCAGGTTAGTCGAATTATTAATGTCCAATCTTCACGGTTTCTTCACGCCGCGCAGTCTACCCTCCTCACCACATTGGGGCGTTGAACCGCTTGCCTTCCACCGGGTGGCGCGTCTCTGGAGATGGTTCGCGAAAGCTTAAATTGCTTCCCGCCTTGTCAACGAGGCACGAGACGACGGCAGTGATGACCTCAGGATGCGAAGACCGCTGCTCAAGGCTGTCCCACATGGGGCAGGTTTATGCGTTCTTTATAAACTTTTTATCCGCCCTTTATGAGTTTTCGCTTGTGATAGTGAATTGAGTGCCAACCGGAAAGGACTCGAACTTGAAGATCATGACAGCTCTATTGCGTAAGCTCGCAGTGGTATCAGCCTTCTGCCCGATGCTGGTCTTGAGTGTCTGCGTGGGTCTGGGTGCGCGCGGTTACGCGCAGGCTCAGACTCAACCGGACGCACCACCGAAGGTGGCTGCCCTGCACGAACCCTTGCCCGCTGACACAAATGCCACCAGCAGCACGGCACCCGCGGCCGCACGCCCTCCAGCCAAGCCTGATCCGGAGCTCACGCTCGATATCGCCAAGGAACTGGCGGTCATGAAGGCGCGCATCGAACAGCTCGAAGCAGAACTGAAAACTCGCTCGGCGAGCGCACAGCCTGCGTCTGCCGAGCCTGGGCCTGCCGAGCCCGGGCCTGCCCAACCGCTGGCCGCGACCTCGGTTCCCGTGAAATCTGAACCCGCCCCGGCCACCACCAGCGTCAGTCCAGCTGTCTCGGTTGCGCTGCCGCCGAGCGAGTCGACAATCCCCGCAAAGAAGGAAAAGATCGCACCTTTCTCGGACTGGGACTGGACTTGGCTGAATGGCAATCCTCGGAACAAAGACACGGCTTTCGATACGAAGTTCTTCACCCCGGAAATCCGCGCCGATGTTACCTACAACTACGACTTCAACAAGCCCATCGACAACTCCGAGGGTGGGTCCAGCGAGATATTCCGCGCCAACGAAATCGGGCTCGAGCAACTGGGGGTGGGCGGCGACTTCCACCTCGACAACGTTCGCGCCCGCGTGATGACCCAGTTCGGCATGTATTCCACGGGAACGGTGCGCAATGATGCCAGCTACACCAAAGGGCAATGGCAGCTCAACGATGCGTACAAATACTTATCGGAAGCCTATGGCGGCTATCACATTAACGTGTGGGACGGCATCAACATCGATGCGGGAATCTTCATGTCGTACATTGGCTTGTTCAGCTACTACAACTACGACAACTGGGCTTATCAGCCTTCGTACGTTTCCTCCAATACTCCCTGGTTCTTCACCGGCGTGCGTATCCAGGTTTTTCCCAATCCGCATCTGAAGATTGAGCCGTGGATTATTAACGGATGGCAGTCCTACGCCTCCGCCAACACGCGCAAGGGTTTGGGCGGACAGATCAAGTGGACTCCGAGACCATGGGTAAACGTCATTTCCAATAACTACGGTCTCGGTCATGACGATTTGTACATACCGAATCGCGGCCGCATCCATACCGACGACAGTATCGAGATTAAGTACTACGACCATCCCGAGCGGTTCCTCGACAAGCTGGCCTTCTCGTTCACCGGTGATATGGGATGCGAATTCGGACCCAGCACCGCCACCTTGGCAGGCGTGAGCTGTCACGGCAACAAGAAGGACCCGCTGGGGCCAGCGAGTGCCAATTTCCCGCACGGAGGAGTCGATCCCAAACAGAGCTTCATCGGCTACATGTTCTACAACCGCACGTGGTTTAAGAAGGACAAGTACGGATTAACGCTGGGGGGCGGCCAAATCAACAATCCAGGCCGCTATCTGGTGCTGGATCCGCCCATCAACGGCGAGACTGCGTCCTCCGCCGCGATCAATGCTCCGTACTTCACCGGAAATCCAGGGGACCCATTCAAGGCCTGGGATTCGTCGATCACGTTTGACTACATGCCGAAGCAGTGGATCACCTTCCGCTGGGAGGCCGACTATCGCCACGCGAACGTTCCCTACTGGACTGGTCACGGCGGAGTCACGCCGCCTGGTCCGGGCGGGGTGCCTTATACCAACAACGGGTTTCCCCAGTACTTCGCTTGCAACGATGGGAATTCTTCCATGCAGGAGTCGCTCAGCGGCGCGCAAACGGCCTGCGGAGCGCAGGGCAGCAGCGTATGGTTCCCTGATCTGCGCAAGGATGAAATGCTGGTCGACTTCGACATCATGGTCAAGTTTTAGTGGACTTCAGGTCCGGAGGAGTTCTCTGTTGCTGAGGCGGATCGAACCGTGACGAAGAGAACAAGAGTGCTAGGAAGGTTTCTCGGTGGTGTCGGTTTGCCTGCGCTGTTGGCGCTGGTGGGCTGCACCGCGCATGCCGACCCTGCGGCCGAGGCGCCGCCGCCCGCAAACATCATACCTGGCGCGGACCCTGCGCTGTTCACGGTGGATCATCCCGAGCAATTCCCGCTGGAGACCGCCGTTGAGCGTTCCTCGACCTCTGAGTTGGTGGTCACCGGGACCGTCACGCCTGATGTTGCTCGCAACGTCCCGGTGGTCTCGCTCGCCTCTGGGCGCGTGGTGGCGATTCACGCGCGACTCGGCGACACCGTGCAAAAAGGCCAGTTGTTGCTGACCATCCGCAGCGACGACGTTGCGGGAGGTTTCGACGCCTATCGCAAGGCCGTGGCCGATGAACTTCTCGCACGAAAGCAGTTAAATCGAGCCGCGGATATGTTCGCACATGGCGCCATCGCAGAGCAGGACCTCGAGGTGGCGCAAGACACGGCAGAGGACGCCAAGATCACGCTCGCGACCTCGACCGAGCATCTTCGGCTCCTGGGCAACGATCCCGACAAACCCATGGGCATGGTGGACATCGTCGCACCCACCACGGGTGTGATCACAGATCAGCAAGTAACGAATGCGGCGACCGTGCAGGCCTACTCATCGCCCAGCCCGTTCACCATTTCGGATATCTCGTCGGTCTGGATTGTCTGCGACGTGTACGAGAATGACCTGCCTACCGTCCGGGTCGGGGATACGGCCGAGATCACGCTGAATGCGTATCCCGGCCGGCCGTTCAAGGGAAAGGTGAGCAACATTGGCGCCATCCTAGATCCCAGCATTCGCACGGCCAAAGTTCGCATTGAAGTGGAGAATCCGGGAATGATGCGGCTCGGCATGTTCGCCAGGGCAATATTCCGCGGTCAAACCCCGGAGATGCACACCATTGTCCCGGCATCCGCCGTGTTGCGCATGCACGATCGGGACTTTGTTTTCGTTCCCGCCCCCGACAAAAAGTTTCGCCGTTTGGAGGTCGTTAGCGGCGACGTGCTGACCGAGAACACGAATTTGCAGGAGATCAAATCCGGCCTCAAGCCAGGGCAGCAGGTGGTTACGAACGCGCTGGTTTTGGACCACGTGCTCGCTCAATAGCGGATGGCGGCAACCATCCGACCTCGCGAGTACGGCTCATGGCGGACATTCCCGATCAGTGGCCGTCTCGGGGCGGTTCAGCAGGGGCATCGACCAACAAGACAGGACAAGGAATGATTCGGGCCCTCGTAGATTTTGCGCTGAACAATAAATTTGTGGTGCTGGCCATTGCCCTCCTGCTGGCCGGGTGGGGGGCCATCTCGTTCCATAACCTGCCGGTGGAAGCCTACCCAGACATTGCCGACAACTACGTCACGGTCATTACGCAATGGCCAGGCCGCTCCGCGGAGGAGGTGGAACAACAGGTCACGATCCCGATTGAAATTCAAATGTCCGGCATGCCGCACATGACTTTTCTGCGTTCCGAATCAATTTTCGGCCTGTCGTTCGTGATCATGATCTTCGATGACAGCTCGGTCAACGACTGGAATCGCCAGAAAGTGCTGGAGAGGTTAACTCAGGTGAACCTCCCGCCCGGTCAAAATCTTCAGCCGCAAATCGGCACCGACTGGAGCACGACCGGCCAGATCTACTGGTACACGCTGCGAAGTACGAATCCCCGTTACGACCTGATGGAACTCAGGTCCATCGAAGACTGGGTGCTGCTCAAGCAATTCAAGTCCGTTCCCAATGTCGTGGATGTGTCCGATTTTGGAGGCACGGTACGCGAGTACCAGGTGCGCGTCGATCCCAACAAACTCGTCTCCTACGGATTGAGCATCGGGCAGGTGGAGCAGCAGCTCGCCAACAACAACATCAATGCCGGCGGCAGCTTTGTTGAAGTCGGGATGCAGCAGATGAATGTCCGCGCGCTCGGGCTCTTTACGCGCGTGCGTGATATCGAGGACACGGTTCTAAAAACCCAAACCGGAACCGCCCTGCGGGTCAAAGACATCGCCGAAGTCACACAGGGTCCCAAAATCCGGCTGGGGCACATGGCGAGAGCAAATCACATGGAGGACGGGCGCATCATCGACGAGCCCGATATCATCCAGGGCGCGGTGCTGATGCGTAAAGGCGCTGAAGAGCAACCCACGCTCGATGCCATTCACAAGAAGGTCGACGAACTCAACAACGGCCTCCTGCCCCCGGGCGTGAAGGTCGTTCCCATGCTCGACCGCAGCGATCTCCTCTATTTCACTCTGCATACCGTCATGCACAACCTCGCCGAGGGCATGATCCTGGTCAGCGTGATTTTGTTTCTCTTTCTACTGAACGTACGTGCCGCTCTTATCGTCGCGTTGACCATACCATTCTCTCTGCTCTTTGCTTCGATCTGGCTGGACTTGAGCCATATTCCTGCCAATCTTCTCTCGCTGGGCGCGCTGGATTTCGGAATGGTGGTAGACGGCGCGGTGGTGATGGTCGAAAACATCGTTCGCCACATGAGCCGCTTGAACAACGGACATGGACAAGGGTCGCCGAGCAAGAAAACACCAGCGGAAGCGATTCGCGAAGCTGCGCATGAAGTGCAGCGGCCCGTTTTCTACGCGATCGCCATCATTATCACTGCCTATATGCCGATCTTCACGCTGCAGCGCGTGGAAGGTCGGCTGTTCCGGCCCATGGCCTGGACGGTCGCACTTGCGCTGCTGGGCGCCATGACATTTTCGGTTCTGGTCGCGCCCGTGCTGGCGGGCATATTTTTTCGCAAAGGAGTCCATGAACGGCGCAACCGGGTGATGGATTATCTGACGGAGCGTTACCGCGAGGGGCTGCGCTGGGCGGTTCAGCATCGCTCGGTCGTAGCAGGTGTTGGCATCGCCGCCTTGGCGGGAACGCTCTACCTGGGTTTTGGGGGCGTCATTGGCGCGGAGTTCTTGCCTCACCTCGACGAGGGGGCCATCTGGGCGCGTGGCACTTTGGCCAATAGTACAAGTCTCTCGGAAGGCGAGAAATTCACCACCAACGCCCGCTATGTTTTCGCATCCTTCCCGGAGGTGAAAACCGTCGTGTCGCAGACCGGGCGTCCCGACGATGGTACCGACACGGGCGGATTCGGCAACACCGAATACTTTGTCGATCTGAAGTCGCACGACCAATGGCGCCCGGTATTTCACAAGAGCAAAGAGGAGTTGATTGCCGCAATGAACCGCGCCCTGGAGAAATATCCCGGCGCGATCTGGAACTTCTCCCAGCCCATCGAAGACAACGTCGGGGAGACGATGACGGGCACCAAGGGTTCACTGGCACTCAAGATTTTTGGGGACGACCTAAAGGTTCTCGAACAGAAGGGCGAGGAAGTCACTGCCGTCATGTCCGACATCCCGGGCATGCATGACGTCAAGCTCTTACGCGATTTCGGCCAGCCGAATCTTGACTTGACGATCGACCGCCGTCAGGCCGCTCGTTTTGGAATCAACGTGGCGGACATACAGGATGCCGTTCAGACCGCCGTGGGCGGGAACGCGGTGAGTCAGGTGCTGATTGGCGAGCAGCGCTATGACGTTGTGGTTCGATACCAGGCTCCCTACCGCAATACACAACAGGCCATCGAGAGAGTTCGTCTGCTCTCTCCCGCTGGCGAACGCGTGTCTCTCGCGCAATTGACCAGCGTGGAAGTCAGGGACGGCGCGTATGACATTTTTCGCGAGGGGAACACCCGGTACGTAGCGGTAACGTTCAACGTGAGAGGACGCGATCTGGGCACCACGGTCGAAGACGCGATCACGCAGATCGGCAAAAAGGTGAAGCTGCCGCCGGGCTACAGCCTGGGATGGTCGGGCGAATACGAGAGCGAAAAACGGGCGGAAGCGCGGCTGGCTCTGATCGTTCCCCTGACGATCCTCGTCATCTTCATCATTCTCTACACCATGTTTCGCTCTTACAAGTGGGCGTTGCTCATTCTGTTGAACGTCGGCCTGGCCCGGGTCGGCGGCTTCCTGGCCCTGCTGGTGACCGGCACCTATCTCAGCGTGTCCTCGGGCGTGGGCATGCTGGCATTGTTCGGCGTGTCGGTGCAAACCGGTGTGATCATGCTCGAATACATCAACCAGTTGCGCGCCCGAGGTTACTCAATCCCAGACGCCGCGGTCGAAGGCGCGGTGCTGCGGCTTCGACCGATCATGATGACGATGCTCGTGGCCACGCTAGGACTGCTGCCCGCGGCTCTGTCGCATGACATCGGATCGGATTCGCAAAGGCCCTTCGCAATCGTGATCGTGGGCGGCCTGATTTCCGATTTGCTTCTGAGCATCGTGCTGTTACCCACGTTCTATGTCTGGATCGCGAGAGATGGCGATCAGCTACCGGAACCGGAGGCGGCCCTTGAATAGTTTTGCATTGTTCCGGACGATCGGTGCCCGATTGATTGTGCCCTCCGTACTGGCGTGTGCGCTGGCCAGTCCGGCAGTCGGCCAGGGTGCCGGACCGGCAACGATCACGCTCGACGAAGCCATCCAGATGGCACTCCAGCACAATCACAACATGCTGGCGCTGATGACCACGATCCAGCAGAGCCAAGCCGAAGAAATTACGCAAAATCTGCGCCCCAATCCCTCGCTCTTTGCGGACTGGGAGTACTTGCCCCTTGGTTCGCCTTCGCATCAAAACCCGAACCTGTATCCGGGCGTTTCGACGAAAGATTATTTGAACAACAACACGGAAGGCGACATCGGCCTCAGCTACCTGATCGAACGTGGCGGGAAGCGCCACGACCGCTTGCAGGCGCAGAAAGATATCACGTCCCAGACGCGCTCGCTGGTCGAGGACAACGGACGCGGTCTTACATTTCAGGTCGCCACGCTGTTCTACAACGTGCAACTCGCCGAATCCACGCTCGAACTGGCACAAAAGGACCTGAAGAGCTTTCAGGAGACCGTGGACATCAGCGAGCATCAATACCAGGCTGGCGGCATCAGCGAGAACGACTACCTGATGATTAAGCTGCAGTTGCTGCAATTCGAAAGCGATCTGGAACAGGCGCAGTTGGCCAGGGTCCAGGCGCTCTCGGACTTGCGCCAGCTACTGGGATACGAATCAGTATCTACGGACTACGATGTAGCGGGACCCTTCGAGTACCAACCCGTGAAGGGCAATCTCGAGGACTTGCAGCTGAAGGCCTTGCAAAATCGCCCCGACCTGCGCGCTGCGCAGCAAGGCGTGACCGCTGCCAACAGTCAGCTGACATTGCAAAAGGCCATTGGAAAACAAGATGTGACTGTTCAAGCCAATTACTCTCACGTCAATGGACTCAACGCGGCAACGATCTATGGCAGCATGCCGCTGCCGATCTTTAATCGCAATCAGGGCGAAATTGCTAAGGCACGCTTCGCGATCACCCAGTCGCAGGAGCTAGAGAAAGCGACAAGCGGTCAGGCCCTCACCGATGTCTACGACGCCTATCAGGGCCTGCGAACCAATGACAAGGTGGTGTTGCTGTATATTTCGAGGTATCTGGATGCGGCCACGCGGTCGCGCGACATCAGCGAATATGCCTACCGGCACGGAGGCACCAGCCTGCTCAATTTTCTGGATGCCGAGCGCAGCTACAGGGCTACGCAACTTGCCTACCGGCAGGCCCTGGCCTCGTACTTGCTCGCTCTGGAGCAGTTGCGCCAGGCGGTGGGCACGAGGACGCTGCCCTGATTCGACACCGAGATTTGCGCCGCTTTGACTGAAGAGTTCATGCGCGAACATTGCACCGGTCGCCCAAGGAGCCACATCGTTGAACAAGCAAGTCGTCCGGAACCGGATCGAAGAACTCGGAATCATTCCCTCCATTCGGGTGTCGACGACGGAGGATGCGCTTTTCGCAGCCGACGCGATCGCCCGTGGTGGGATTCCCATTCTCGAAGTCACGTTGACCGTCCCGGAAGCGATCAAAGTCATTGCACAAGTGGTACAGCACACGCCAGAAGTGATTGTCGGCGCCGGGAGCGTCCACGATGTCGAAACCGCGCGCCGCTGCCTGGATGCGGGGGCAAAGTTCCTCTCGAGCGACGGCCTTGATCCAGAGACCGTGGAGTTTGCCGTAAAACAGAACGTCGTAGTCATCCCCGGGACGCTCACCCCGACCGGCGTCATTGCGGCGTGGAAACTGGGTCCAGATTTCGTCAAAGTCGTACCCTGTGGGCACATCGGGGGCGACAACTACATCAAGGACCTGAAGGCGATGTTTCCCTACGTTCCGATGATTGCGGCTGGCGGCGTGAATCAGCGCACCGCATTCAACTTCATTGCCGCCGGGGCGGTCGCGCTAGGGGTTGGCGGAGAGTTGATCCCGCGAGAGGCGATCCGGCGGCGGCAACCGGACCGAATTGCCGAGCTCGCGCGCAGGTTCCTGGAGTCGGTTAGAAACGCTCGCGACCGTTGAGCAGGCGCGTAGAAAACGATCGGCGGAGAGCTTGAAGAGCTTCATTTTGCGCTCCCGGCTCACGGCACGGAAAGATAGAGCTTCTTGTGAATCAATATCTGGCGGTGCTGATTGCGAGCATAACGACCTTTGCCGTCACGAATATTGATGATGCGTTTCTCCTGACTTTCTTCTTTGCCCGTCGCCTTCCAACGCGGCGCATCGTGGCAGGTCAGTACGCTGGTTTTGCGGCCATCGTTGGCATCAGTCTGATCGGCGTCTGGGGCGCGCTGGCAGTACCGCATCGGTGGATTCGTTTACTCGGAGTGCTGCCGCTCGCGATAGGCATCAAGCGCCTGTTGCAGGCGCGCCGAACCGCTGCGGAGCGGTCGCTCGCCAGCACGGAGAGCATCGCGTCCATCGCTTTGGTGACGTTGTCGAACGGGGCAGACAATGTCAGCGTATACATGCCGTTCTTCATCATCGGGCGGTCGCACCTTTGGCTGATCCTGATTGCGTATGCCGCGCTGGTTGCGTTGTGGTGTTTCGTTGGCAGATGGCTCGGAAGCCACTCGCTTATTCTGCGTGCGGTGGATCAGTGGGGTCACTGGGCTGTACCGCTGGTGTTCGTTGGGGTGGGAATGTATGTCCTGAGTTCGTGATGTCTTAATCTCCAAAACAGCAGCTACAGGATCCGGAGCACGACAGGAATGACAGAGTGGAGGATACGCGCACGTACAACGGAGGAGGCTCACATGAAGCTGGTCAGGTTTCAGGACATCAACGGCAGGGAAACGTTCGTTAACCCGGAGCGCGTTAACCATGTTAGCGATTACGGAAGCGGAACAACCGAGATTAACTTTGGCGATAAAGAGGCGAGCGTCTTCGTCGCGCTGGAAGTCTCAGCCGTTGCTTCGACGCTGCTGAAAGCAGCGACATCGCGTTGAACAACATTTCGATGTCTTCGAACCGAAGAGACGCTCGCAAGGTGGCCGGAGGAGTGATTCTCCAGTTTGGACGGCGGCAGAGCTTCTCGCTGCCTCCCTGCTGCCCGCAATCGAGGGGATGGTAAACGTCTGAGCAACGCGTCTGTTTGACGAGCAGAGTTCTGTGTTCAAGTTGATGGATGAACGGAGAACAGCAGGTACCCGCACGGAGACGGCGAACACGAGCATTAGAGTAGTTTCAGGGTATCAAATGAATAAGCAACGGACAGGAAGGCGCGCTGCAGTCTTGGCCTGCTTAGGGATTTTCTTGTCGATGACCTTGGTTGCGGACGAGGCTCCGTCGACGCGAATCGACTCCGGCGCAACGTCACGCGAGTCCGTCACCCAGCTCCCGACCTGGGTGTGGGGCGAGTGGAGCCGCGACTGGATACTGAGGGCGAAGGTAAAGTCCAGCACACTTGACGTCCACTATCTCCAAACTCCGACGTATTTTGCTGACATACGAATTCCCAAGGTTCGATCCGGGATTTCAGCGGCGAAATCCTTTGCCGACTTGACGGACCAGCAACTTCGATTGTTGGCGGGTCAAGATGGATTTACCGGGCTAACGACGATGGCGGGAACCGTCGCAACGTGGAGTGACGACATAGCCTTTCAACCGTCCGACGGCACTCCGGACAAGGGTCGCTTGGAGCGGATTTCGTTCCACCGCATGCATGAGCTCGGACTCGATGGTTCTTACATCGAATCGTGGCGACGCCGGTCTGGCGCGAAAGGACGATATCTGGTGATACGCGTGGAGCATTCCGGGCGACTCTTACGTACTCTCGTGGTTGTCGGCAACCAATTCGTGTATGTTCGCAACCGGGTGAAGGATTTATCGATGGCGCCGTCCCTTGAGGCGCTCATCGAAGCGAAAAAGGCGACCCGCGAGGAGATTGTGGGGTACTTGGATTGCGAGTTTTCAGTAGGACGAGTGCGGGGCGGATCGGTGCCCTGGGAGATTCAGCAGTCCACTTTGCCATGGCGTGAAGGTCATCATCTGGATTTTGTTGAGCACATGTCGGTGCGCGATGGGGAAGCAGGTTTAGTGCCCCGCGCAGTCGGCGACGACCAGTGGTCCGTCCCGGTGAACACCTTGAGCCCGCGCGACATCAAGGCACTCTTCGGTGGGTAGTCAGGCAGGGGGCTTTCTACTCCGCATTCCCGCGCTGGGCGCGTGAATGCTGCGCTCAAGATGACAGGGAAAAATAGTTGCGGCAACTTGATCAGAGTTTACCTAGACAAGGAATCAGGACTGTGAGTCAACCGTGTGCTTCCTCTGACGCTCACAGTGGAATGTCGGGTATTTCGCGAGACAGTTTGGCTTTCCCATCCAAAATCTTATCCTACCCCCCTAGCGTATATTTGAAAGACAAGGACGAGGACCATTCCAGGAACTCCTATGAAAGACAAACTCCCGGAAACATCGAAAGAAAAGCAGAAGCTGCTTTCTCGAATCAAACGTCTCGCAGGACAAATTACCGCTGTCGAGCACTCAGTGACTGACGGAGACGAATGTGCGGACATCTTAATGCTTTTGGCGGCGATTCGGGGTGGCGTCAACAGCCTGATGGCGGAAATCCTGGAAGACCATATCCGGTTGCACATTACGCATCCGGGTCGCGGGAAGGAATCGAACGAAGAATTGACCGAAGATCTGATTGGTCTGGTGCGCGCGTATCTGAAATAGGCCTTAGGGCGGGAAAGGGAATGGGTTTGCGGCGGCTCCTAAGGCAGCTTCCGATATCCAGGGATAAAAGGCGTGTCGACCATCGGCCGTGATTCAGGCGCAATTCCGAGGGCCGCTTTGAGTTTGGTCCGAAAGGAGATCACGAGTACGCGCAAAGACTCCTTCGATAACGACCATGCTTTCGCGGCGCAAGCGTGGAGTGGGGAGTCCAGCGAAGAGGCAACTTGCGAAAAGCGGTGGGAGTATTATGCGGATAACTAGATCGAGCCAAATGAGAACGGAGAGGTGCGATGCCCGAATCCATTGACTGGCCACCGCCGCATCAGGCGCGGCCTCGCCGTCGCCGCGCCTTCCTTCTCATTCTAGCCGTTCTTGCCGTCATCTTCTTCGGCGGTCGGACCGCGTTGTCGTATTACGTCGACGTGGTCTGGTTCACCTCCCTCGGCTACGGGGACGTATTCTGGAAAACACTGAGTCTTCAGTGGGGCGTGTTCACCGCTTTTGCAGCGGCCACATTTCTCATCCTGTACGGTTCCTTCGTCGCTCTGAAGCGGGCGCATCTCTCCGATTTGCCAAGCGGTCATACGATTCTCATCGGCGGACGACCGGTGACGCTGCCGGTTGAGCCTGTCCTGCGCCTCATCGCGCTCGGCGTTTCGCTCGCCATTGCCGCCGCAACCGGCGCCGGCATGATGGCGGAGTGGCCGACGCTCGCGCTGTTTTGGTACGCGCCTCGCACGACTGGTGGCGTCGTAGATCCGATTTTTGGCAAGCCGCTGAATTTCTTTCTGTTCACCCTACCCGCGTCGCAGCTCATCCTCGGGTGGCTGATTACGCTGGCTGTGATTATCTGCATACTCGCCCTTTTCTTCATCCTCATCACGGGAGGAGCCCGGGCCCTCGCCGGGCGTCTCAGCCGCCACGTCCCATTACCTTGGCGCGGGCTGTCGATCACGTTTGTGTTTCTGTTGCTGATCCTCGCGATGCGCGTCTATATCGGACGGTTCGAGCGCTTGTTCGACGATCACACGATCTTTGGAGGTGTGACTTACACCGACGCCCACATCACGATCACCGGGATGCTCGTCGTCTGCACAGCGCTTGTTCTTGGGGCGATCATCGCAGCCGGCAACGCTATGCGGGTGCCGCAAGGTCGCTGGCTGATCGTCGCGATCCTCCCGGCCGCGGTCTGTTATGTCGTCGTTCAAGCAGTCGCCTGGTACGTCAGCAGCTTTATCGTCAAGCCGAACGAACTGGTTCGCGAGAAGCCCTACATCGTCTACAACACTGATCTGACGCGGCAGGCCTACGGATTGAACCGAGTCGCACAGCGCGAGTTTCCGGCGGAGACGACCGTTGAGGCTGCCGAGCCGGCTAACAATCAGGCTACGCTTCAGAACATCCGGCTGTGGGACTGGCATGCATTGCAGGACACGCTGCGCCAGATTCAGGAAATCCGTACCTACTACGACTTTCCCGACATCGACATTGATCGCTATGAAATCGACGGCGCAACTCGCGAGGTGATGCTCGCCGCGCGCGAGTTGAACGTTGATAAACTTCCGGAGAGCAGCCGCAATTGGATTAACGAGAAACTGATCTACACACACGGCTATGGCATCACGATGAACCCGGTCAATGGTTTCACGGCGGAAGGGCTGCCCACCCTGATTTTGAGCAACATGCCGGTCCAGAGCACGGTGCATAGTCTGGCCGTGACGCGTCCAGAGATCTACTTCGGCGAGTTGACCAATACTGACGTCTATGTGAAAACGCGGCAGCAGGAATTCAACTACCCGCAAGGCGCGACGAACAACCTCACGTCGTATGAAGGCAACGGTGGCATCGCACTCGGCGGCTTCCTGCGCCGAATGATCATCGCACTCGATCAAAGCGATCTCGCGAAGCTACCATTCAGCGACGATGTGAACAAAGATAGCCGGTTGCTGATGCGCCGCAACATACGCGATCGCGTCTCGGCGTTAGCGCCGTTCCTGACGTTCGATCCCGATGCGTACATCGTGCTCGGCGACGACGGTCGCCTGTCGTGGATCATGGATGCATACACAGTTTCCGACAGCTATCCCTACTCAACCCATTACCAGCTCGACAGCAATTCCATCAACTACATGCGCAACAGCGTGAAGGTGGTCGTCGATGCCTACGATGGTACGACCACATTTTACGTGTTCGATCCGGATGACCCGATCATCGCAGCCTATCGCCGCATCTTTCCGAGCCTGTTCAAGGATGCGGCCATGATGCCGCCAGGACTGCGCAAACACGTGCGCTACCCCGAGTTATTGCTCAAACTGCAAGCCGAAGTCTACGGCCTGTATCACATGACGGATCCAGAAGCGTTCTACAATCGCGAGGATCTGTGGACCGTCGCCACCGAAGTGGGCATGAGCGAGGGCGGTCAGCAACTAACGCAGGCCATGCAGCCGAACTTCGTGCTGATGAAACTGCCGGGCGAAACCGGCGTGGAGTTCGTGGAGATTCTGCCGTTCACTCCGGCCAGCCGGAATAATCTGATTGGCTGGATTGCCGGTCGCAGCGACGGTACACAATACGGTACCTCGGTGGTCTACAACTTTCCCAAGACGAAGCTGGTCGACGGACCGCTGCAAATCGAGGCGCGAATCGATCAGAACGCGCAGCTTTCCGGACAATTGACGCTTTGGAATCAGCAAGGCTCGCACGTGCGGCGCGGCGCATTGCTGGTGATTCCAACCGGGCGCGCGCTGTTGTACGCGGAACCGATTTACCTGCAGGCGGAGCGGAGTCCGATGCCGGAGTTGCGTCTGGTGGTGCTCGCGTTGCAAGATCGGCTGGCCTACGGACCAACCTTCGAATCGGCGATGTCGGCTCTTTTTGGCGCAGGAGTGTCGTCGCTGAGCGCCACGGCAGAGCCTTCGCGAAGCACACCCGCATCCGCCCCGTCGACCGAGGCCGCAGAGGATCGCAGCGCGCTCATCGCGGAAGCCGCCAAAGATCTTGCCGACTACCAGCGGCTGACCGCGGAAGGCAAACTTGGCGAGGCTGGACAGAAGCTTGAAGCATTGAAACGCGCACTCGACAAGCTGAACACGCCTAAGAAATAGTCTCGATGCGGTCTCCGCAGAAATAATGGCCGGAAGATGGAACAGGTATATCACAGAAGGATTCGGCTCGCCATTGACCGTCGATGCCGTCGATGCCACACCGTATGGGATTGGCTGCGTCATGGCATAGAATCATTCGGAGAAACGAGGACGAATCGTTGGTTCTCACCAAGCCAGATTTCGACGTCGCGATTGTCGGCGGGGGGCCGGCTGGATCCTCCATGGGTGCTTACCTGGCCAAAGCCGGCGTAAGTTGCGTGGTGTTTGAGCGCGAGTTGTTTCCGCGCCCGCACGTCGGCGAGTCGCTGGTCCCTGCTTCGACGCGCGTTTTCAAAGACCTCGATTTTCTTCCCCAGATGGAAGAGGCAAAATTTCCGCACAAGTTTGGCGCGGTCTGGACCGCGGACGACAGGCAAAAAAATCCTTACCAACTGGGATGGGAGGGTCTGGCTCCGGACTGCCACGCTGACATTCGCTTTGACGAGCGCGAACAAGCGGGCGTCGACCGGAATTACACCTATCATGTGGACCGCGGCAAGTTCGACCTGCTGCTGTTGCAGCACGCCAACCAACTGGGCGCGGAGGTGTATGAAGGGGTTAAGGTAAGCGCGGTCGATTTCGGCCCCAGAGAACCGGTGGTGCGCTTCACCATGGGCCGCAACGGAAAACAGATGGCCGTCAGCGCAAAGATGGTCGTGGACGCCAGCGGGCGCAACACCTTCCTGGGCAACCAGCTCCAACTCAAGGTGCAGGACACCGTCTTCGACCAGTATGCCATTCACAGCTGGTTCGATCGCTATGATCGCAAGGTTTTCTCCCGGAAAGACGACCACCGCGACTATATTTTCATCCACTTCCTGCCCATTTCCAACACCTGGATCTGGCAGATTCCGATTACTGATTCAGTAACCAGCCTGGGCGTGGTCACACAGAAAAAAAACTTTGCGAAATCGAAAAGCGATCGGGAGAAATTTTTCTGGGAGTCTGTTGCCTCGCGGCCCATGCTCGAAGAAACTCTGCGCAAAGCCGACCGGATTCGCCCCTTCAAAGACGAGGGCGACTACAGCTACGCCATGAAACAGCTTTGTGGCGACCGGTTCGTTCTGGTCGGCGATGCCGGCCGCTTCGTCGACCCCATCTTTTCCACGGGTGTGAGCATTGCGCTCAACAGCTCGCGCTTCGCCCACAAAGACATTCTGGCTGCCCTGGAGAAGAATGATTTTTCGCGGCAAAGTTTCTCTACTTTCGAGAACACGCTGCGCGTCGGTACCAAGAACTGGTACGACTTCATCACCGTGTACTACCGTCTGAACGTGCTGTTCACCTACTTCATCAACGACCCCACGTACCGCCTCGACGTGCTGAAGTTGTTGCAGGGGGACGTCTACGACGATGCCGCGCCCCCGGTGCTGCAGAAGATGCGCACCATGGTCGCCGAGGTCGAACAGAACCAGACCCATCCCTGGCACAAGCTGCTGGGCGATCTAACCTCGAACGCCTTTCGTCCGGAGTTTTAAGTGGTGGTCCGAGCGCTTGATCAGCAAACGGCCGCCGGCTTTTGCAGAAGAGCGGAGCTTTGCTAAAGTGATACGGTTCGCCGCGTGTGGCGCAAGTTCTCGAATATAGGGCCGCAGCCTACGCTGCAGCGATCGATGCTGCTGCCATCGATGCCGCTGCGATCAAGGAGTTGAAGATGAAAAAGCATATATCTCTGTTCTGGCCTGTCGCTGTGGTCCTTATTCTTAGCGTTGGCCTTAGCGCGAAGGATCTCGACACCAAGGGCAAAGCGTGGCTCGATGTCCATAGCGAGGCGGCCGCAGTCAATGTCAACGGCAACTGGCATGAAAAGGATTGGGGCGCGGTCGTCCTGCTTCAGGCCGAGGGCAGCAGAGACGTCACCGGAGACGGCGATGGCTGGGCTATCACTGGCGTCGTCAGTGGCAAGCAAATCTTCCTGCTCTTCTCCCAAAAAGGCAGCGTCGCATATACCGCCGAGTTGACGTGGGAAAGCGACAAAAGCCTTAACGGGTCTTACGCAAAGGGCTTCATGGGGGAGAAGGCGAAGAACCGACCCATGCACCTGATCAAGCCGTAAACCTTCCCCCACGGGCGCGAAGCAGAAAGGGAAAAAATCTCTGATGAAACGGCTGGCGATTGCGGCGACATTGTTGTTGCTCTGCATTTCTTTCCCGGCTTCTCTCGAGGCGAGCCATAAGGTGCCGCGCTACCTCAGCAAGGAGTCGAGCATTGACATGAGTCACATGAACCGCGTTTTTCTTGGGTGGGTCGATCTGGAGCCCGACGCGTGGGCGCTCTACAGCTATACCTCCAAAGCCGACTGGGCTGACACAATTGCTTCTCTGAACGCCGGTTTTGCCCGGAGTGTGCAAGCGACCTACTTGCCGGGCCGAACCATTACCGCAGCCAGGGATAGCGAGAACGAAATCACGTCGGCCAACGACCTCTACATCAAGTTTTCCGATATCCAAGTCGATTATGAAAACGCTCACCTGATTCTTTCCATCCATTTCATCGACCTGAAGACCAACTCCGAAATAGCCTCGATTCCAGTGAGGCCCTACTACGGCAACGCTTCGGGTCTCAAGAATTACCTGAAGGCGGCGCTGGACGAAGTAGGCAAAAAGCTCCAAGTGGAAGTTACGGGTGAGGCGCAGGGGAAGAAGTAGCCGAAGGGGTTGCAGCCGGGTGAGAGTGCGATGGACTCTTGACCGGTAGGCCATGCTCGCGAGATTGCCGCGGCCCAGCAAAGGTCGCGGAGGAGAATTCAAATGAAGCGGCTGGCGATCACGGCGACGTTGCTGTTGCTCTGCATTTCTTTCCCGCTCCCCTCTCAGGCAGCACGCCACAAGGTGCCGCGCTACTTGACGAAGGAATCGAGCGTTGACATGAGTAAGATGACCCACATCTTTGTTGGATGGGTCGACCTCGGCGCCGACGATTGGGCTCTTTGGGGCTATGGGAGTAAGACCGATTGGACCGACATTATCGGTTCCTTGAACTCCTCGTTCTCACGAAACCTGGTGCCCGGTCGAACCATTACCTCCGCCAAAGACAAGGCGGACGAGAACGCAGCGGGCAACGACCTCTACATCAAATTCTCCGACGTTCGAGTCGACTACAACAACTATCACCTGATTCTTTCTATACATTTCATCGATCCCAAGACCAACTCTGAAATTGCCGTGATTCCGGTGAGGCCCTATTACGGGAACGATTGGGGCTTAAAGAATTACCTGAAAGCGGCGTTGGACGAGGTAGGCACGAAGGTCCAAGTCGAAGTTACAGGTCAGTCGGCGGAGAAAAAGAAGAAGTAGACGGACTCGCCGAGCGCAAGGATATCGACGCGCAGCAGCATTACCTGGGAAAGAACACGCTATGGCAAGGTCCGTAACTTTTTTCGCGCTGTTTCTTGCGACCCACGCCTCCCTTGTGCTTCTATATCCTTTCACCCTCTCGCGGTTCCTGCTTACGGCTTCGATTTACACCGTCGGCACACTGATCATGCTCTACCTGCTATTTCATCCGCGCAGTCAGTGGCTGGTAGACAACCGCGCGCGGGTGGAGGGCGCGCGCTGTCTGGCACTCACTTTCGACGACGGCCCCGACCCCGTGGACACTCCCAAATTGCTCGACATACTCCGCGACAAAAATGTGAAGGCCACATTCTTCGTCGTGGGCAAGCGCGCCGACCAGTATCCGGAGATCGTGCGCCGCGCCTGGGCCGAAGGCCACCTGATCGCCAACCACACCTGGTCGCACCGCCATCTATTTTGTTTTCTCACGCCCTGGCGCCTGCGAACCGAGATCGACCGCGGCACCGAAAGCGTGCGCCGCATTTGTGGTTCCCGTCCGCGCCTTTTTCGTTCGCCGGTCGGTCTGCGCCATCCGCTTCTGAGGCCCTATCTCAAGGACGCGGGATTGGAGTACGTTTCCTGGACGATTCGCACCCGCGACACGTTCGCCAGCAATCCCGGCGTGCTTGCCCGGCGCATTTTGAAGCAGGCGACCAGCGGAGATATCATCCTGCTGCACGATCATCTGCCCGATGGAACGCATGTCATGCTGGAAGCCCTGCCTCGGGTCATCGATGAGCTAAGGCAGCGAGGATTCGAATTTGTGCTGGCCGGCCCGCGCGAGGATGCCGTTGTTACGACACAGGAACCCGCGGCCTGCGAATCCGCGCGCTGATTCTGGCATTCGCGATTTTGCGCTGACCAATCCTCGATCACCGGGCCAACCCCAGCCCCGAGACCACCACCAGAAATGCGCGACTCACCGCTCCCACCGGATCGAGCAACACTCGGCGACGCTCCAGCATGGCGGCCACCGGTTGTCCCTTATAGCTGGCAATCTGCCGGTAGCGCGACATGAAAAACACCACCCGCAGGAAGAGTTTCCACTGGAGCGGGGCAAAGTAATCGGGCGTCACGAACGGCACCGCATGCCCGTCCTTCACTTCAGCGACAAAGTCCTTGTAGGTTGCGGCCCGCGACAGAGAGAGAACGGAACTGGCGACCAGCAGGTGGCTGTCGCCTCCGCCGACCACCGGTTTGCGCCACTGCTGGGCGAGTTCGAGAACGCGGTCGTTTTCCTCTTGCCGCCGCATCCCGTTTACTTCCAAGGCGTGAATCCCCCAGCCATAGCGGGTGAGCAGGTCCGTGATCGGAATGGTCTCCGGCCCTCGCCCCCAAAACATGAGGGGATGGTTCAAGACGACCAGACAACCGCTGGCGGCGAGGGTTTCAAACAATTCGTCGTAGCGTCCAGCCCGCGCGGCCGCTTGCATCCGAGCGTGCGTTTCATCGATTCCATTCTCCGGCAGACCACTGACTCCCAGGTGAAACAAGTGCCCCTGGTACCACAGCGATAGCTCTTCGCTGACCGCGATGCGGCCGTTCAGGTCGGGCCGGCCGCGCAACAGAGCCAGGCTGCCGGCGAACTCGTCGTGGTCGGTGATAGCCATGTGAACCCCGTTGAAGCCCCAATGAACGGCCGCCGCAGCCTCGATCTGATAGACCTCTTCGGGGCTATAGGGCGGGTTGAACGTGATCTCAGCGTAATTCAGATCAGGAACGCCGCCAAGGCCGAACGACCTTTGCAGAATGCCACTCAAAGGGCGCATAAACCCGAGCTTTACGATTTGGTTTAATGCCGCCAGCTTCTCCACTGAGTGGCGCGAGTGGTTGTGCAGGGAAACCGCATACTCGAACTCGCGTTCCGGCTGCTGACACTCGCGGTAGGTGTAGTTCTCAATTTTCCATGCCGACCGTCGTCTCATCGTGTTCCGAATGGGGAAGTCCCGCAAGTGTAATTCATCGGTTCCACCCAGCAAGAAGAAGTTGTCGCAGAAGAATACGATCTGATAGTCTTCGACCACTGGGTGTGGGCTGGGCGTGGGTCTCGGCGTGGGCGGAAACCTGCGCAACCCAAGGGGGATGGGCGTGCTGTATTCCATCGATTCGTCAGCGCAAAAACCACAAAGCGACGTCCTGGCGCGGTTGTCGAAGTGCCGCCGGGTTCTGTTGATCGAAGCCAACGATCAGCGGCGCTGGGTCGGTGGCCTGGTTACGCCTGAGGTTCACATCCCTCCGGTCGGACTCATGTACGTTGCCAGCAGCGCCCGGCTGCACAATCCAGACGTACACATCGAAATCCTCGAAACCTCGCTCGACGCCCGGTCCGACGAAGAGCTGGTCGCGAAACTGCTCGACTATCGCCCGGATGTCGTTGGAATCCGCAGCATCAGCCTGTTTGAGGATGAACTCAAACGGGTTGCCGAGCTGACCCGGAGCGTTCTCGACATTCCCATCGTGGCTGGCGGTCCCATCGCTACTGCCCGGCGCAGTCCGCTTCTGAAAGCCATCCCCGCAATCGATCTTCTGGTCGTGGGTGAGGGCGAGTTGACGTTTTCGCGTCTGCTCTCCGGCACCGCAACCAACGGGATGGTGTTACGGCAAGGCGACGAGACCGTCGACCTTGGCGACGGCGACGTCGCCGACAATCTGGACGAACTGCCCTTCCCCGACTACAGCCTGGTCGATCTCAGCCGGTACGAGCGGCACCTGAGTTATGCGTATAACCACCGTCGACAAGGCGTCCTGCTGACCAGCCGGGGTTGTCCGTTCCTGTGCACTTACTGCAATACGTTTGCCGGCAAGACGGCCCGGCTGCGTTCCGCGGAGAACGTGGTTGCCGAGATGGAAATGATGTCGCGTGATCATGCCATCGAAGACTTCTACGTGGTCGACGACATATTTAATATGGACCGCAAGCGCACTGAGGCGGTGTTTCGCATGATTATCCGCCTCGGCAAGAATTGGCGCCTCTATTTCGTGAACGGGTTGCGGGCGGACATCATGACGCGCGAACTGGTGGACCTGATGGCCGATGCTGGAACCGTCTGGGTTACCTACGCGGTTGAGTCCGGAAGTCAGCGCATTCAGAAGCTGGTTAAAAAGAATATGCGCCTGGAACAGGCCGCGGAGATTATTAACTACTCCCAGGACCGCGGTATGGTGGTCAACGTCAACACAATGTACGGTTTTCCCACGGAGACCGGAGCCGATGCGCAACTGACGCTTGACTACCTGGCCCAGTTGCACATGCCGTCGCTCCTTCCTTACCACTTCTGTCTGCGCGGATACGAAGGGTGCGAAATCGTCGCCCAGGCGGCCGAAGCCGGGTGGGATACCAGCGCCTTCCTGGCGGATGGCACGCTCTCCTATCACGATATGCCCCGGGGAACCGACACGTTTCCGAAGAGCGAAATGATGAAGCACCTGATCGATTATCATACCCAGTTCGGCATGCGCAACCAGCAGCATCTGCGCCGGTCGATCGACGTGCTAAGGGAAAACGGATACACGGAGAGCGATCTGGTGGATATGTACAGCGTTCTTCAAAATCGTTCGTTCCGGCATGTAGACGAAATTGTGGCCGGCTCAACGCCAAGTGCCAAGGCAACGACCGTCAAGGCAAATGCATAAGCCCATCAAATATGTTGAAAGAGCGATGTCAATTGCTGCCAACGGGGCGTGGCAGATATTTTGTCTGAGTAACCAGCTCGTTCCCGAAAATCCATCTTTCACGCCCAAGTGGTCGGACAAGCCGCTTCTGAAATCCCGCGAAAAATCGAAGCCACCTCTGGGCTGGCCGCGGCAAACCGATTCGTTGTGCCCGCGTTGCGTGCCGGAGATTCGCCAGCAAATTGTCGACGGCAAACAGGATTATCGCGTCCTGCTGAACGAGAGGCCCGGCGAAATCAAGGCGCAGATCATCGAGCGCGATGGAAAAATCCTGATGGTCAAGGATTGCCCCGTCCACGGACATTTCGAAGACGTCATATCCATCGATCCGCAGTTTTTCCGGCATCTGGAAGAAACATTCCCCGGCCGCGACATCCGTGCCCATAACGACGAAAAACTCCACAACCACGGCAGCAGCACCATCAAGCACGGGCGCGGGTCGGTCCTCACCGTCGACCTGACCAACCGCTGCAACATGATGTGCGATCCCTGTTTCATGGACGCCAACCAGGTCGGCTTCGTACACGAGCTTGCCTGGGAAGACATCAAGACGCTGCTCGACAACGCATTTTCCATCAAGCCGCGGCGCCAGATGTCCGTGCAGTTCTCCGGGGGCGAGCCCACCATGTCCCCGTATTTTCTGGACGCCATTCGCTACGCCCGCCAGCTGGGCTACGACAGCGTGCAGGCGGCTACCAACGGCATCGAGTTCGCCAAGAGCCCGGACTTCGCACGGCAGGCCGCGGAAGCAGGTCTGCGTTACGCTTATCTCCAATTCGACGGCATCGGCAACCCGGCCAATTCTCATCGCAACGTCGGGAACCTGTTCGACGTGAAGCTGCGGGCCATTGAAAACCTGCACTCCAACGGCGTCGAAATCGTGCTCGTGACCACCGTGGTCAACGGCATCAACAACGAGCAGGTGGGCCGCGTGGTGCAATTCGCGCTCGACAATCCGGATAAGATTGCCCTGGTGTCGTTCCAGCCCGTCTCTTTCACGGGGCGCGACGAAGCCGTCACCGACGAACGCCGCAAAGCGCAACGCTACACACTCTCGCACCTCGCGCACGACGTAAAAGAACAACTGAACATCGGCGAGCCCGTCCGCGACTGGTTCCCACTCTCGTTCCTCAGCACCTTTTCCGACTGGGCCGACCTGGTGCACGGCCCGGAAGCCGCCTGGGGCCAGGTCGCCTGCGGTTGTCACCCGAACTGTGGGGTGGGGATGGCGGTTATGGTGGACAAGGAGACGCGCGAGGCGGTTCCGGTGACCGCGTTCCTGGATGCCGACCAGTTCGCCAAGGACGTTGCGAGGATCAACGATTGGGCTCGCAGCAAGTGGTTGTCAGTCGCGGGCATGGCGCTGGCGCTGGTGCGGAACTACCATGCGTTTCATGCGCCGAAGCATTTCCGCGCCGTCGATATGTTGCGGAAGCTCGACAAGGGGCTGGGGGCTTCGGGACGCGACTACGGCGACGTCTCGGGCAAGCGGACCATGGACGACATTTTCCGTCGCCGGCGCGACCGCTGGAACCTGCTGTTCGTGGCGGGCATGTGGTTCCAGGATCTGTTCAACTACGATTTCCGGAGGACCGAGCAGTGCATCATCCCCTACGCCACGCAAGAAGGTGAGATTTCTTTTTGCGCTTACAACACCGGGATGGGTTGGCGGAACATCATCGAGAAGATGCATATGACCGCCACGCTGAGCAAGTGGTACGAAGAGCACGGCCGGCATGAGATTTTCGCCGGCGGGAAGAGCGTGAAACTCAGCAGCACGGAGCATCATTTGGTGTTGAAAGACGAGATCGTCACTAACGAGGCGCAGCACGACCTCGAGCAACTCGGCATTGCGAAAAATGCCCGCGAGGAGAAGCTGCGGGCGCGAGCGGAGCGGCTTAAGCAGGAAGAAGAAAATTTGCGCATGGCCAAGCTTTACCGCGAGTTTGTGTTGAAGGAACAGCCACTTCCGAACCTGGTGCAGATCGGGTTCGGAGTCGCGGTGGCTCCTTCAGAAGCCGAACCGGAAGCCGTGGGCGGCTGCGGAGATTAGTTGGAATTGCGGAGGGGCTCAAGCCCACCCTGAATCTTGCGCTTTACGCGGCGCTGCAGCGCCGCTCTTCCACACTGGTAGCCTCCGTTGTGGCAGCAGCCTCTGTCACGGCAATAGCGTCTGTCGCGGTTACAGCCTCGATTCGAACTCGAATCACGCGCCGCGCAGGGCGCCGGCAGACGCGGCTTCGGTGGGGGATTCGGAAACTGGCGTCAAGCCTCTCGAGTCCAAGCTTCTCGGGTCCATGAGCCTCGGGCGCAGGAGATTTGTCTCCTTCAAATAAGCCTGGGGATCCATCAGGGTCTGGGTGCGCGCCAGAATCTGTGCCAGGCGCGGAATATCGCGCAACCTGACTTCTTTGAGCCACTGCCACCACTTCTTCTTTCCCGCAATGTTGAGGACGCTGCGCCGCCACGACTCACAATAAAGTTCCCAGAATCGCTCTACCGGCAGACGCGGCTGCCAAAGCAGGTGATGCAAATCGTAGTGGCTCCAGTCGAAGACATCGATCTTCTTCTTGCTTTTTTCAAAGTAGTAAGTGCCGGGCAACGGGGTCAGAATGGTAAATCCCACGCGATACAGTTGGTGCTCGTCGAGGAAATCCCACAGGCCTTGAAAATCCGCCTCGGTAAAGTCCGGATCGATGATGAAATTCCCGGTGACACCGAATCCGAGTTCGCGGGCAATGCGGACGGCCTCGATGGTCTTGTTGATGTCGGCGTCCTTGACCAGCGAGTTGAGGCCCGGGCTGGTAGCTGATTCCAGGCCGAAGAAAATATCGAAAGATTTCGCGAGCGGACGCCAGAGTTTCAGCAGGTCCGCATTTTCCGTGACCAGATCGGCGCGGGTTTGCACCAGCAGCAGGTTCTTGCGTTCCCTGGACCGGAGAAGGGTGTGTCCCAGTTCTTCGCTGCGTTGCCGGTCGGCCCAGAACAAATCGTCGACCATGAACAGATTGCGGCCCGTAGCTTCGAAATCGGCGCGTACCTGCTCGGGCGCATGGCAGCGATAGGTTCGCTTGTAGAGCTGCCATACCGAACAGAAGTTGCACCGGTAGGAGCAACCGCGGGCCGTTTCCATGGTCCACATGGGCATGTAATTCAGGCAGGCGTAGCGCTTCTGGTAGCGCGCGACGACGGAGCGGTCCGGGAGGGGCATGTGGGCCAAATCCAGAAAGCGTCCCGCCTGCACTCCGGTGGCCTGGAACCGGCCGTCTCCCTTCGGGAGCAGGAGGGAAGGGAGTGCTTCGAGCGGGCGGCCGTTGGCGATGGCGTCGCACAGCGCCGGCAATAGCGTCTCCCCTTCGCCGATGCAAATTGCGTCCACCGACCGGTTGAGATCGACTGCCTTCGGGTAGGCGGAGATTGCGTGACCGCCGATAGCGACAAAAATCTTCGGGTTGTGGGCTTTGATCTGGTCGGCCAGGCGGAGCGACTCTGGCGCTTCGAGGATATGGAGGCAGGAGATGGCGGCCAAGTCAGGTTGGCAGTCGCGCAGAATTTTGGCCATGCCGCGCCGCTCGAAACGCATGTCCGCCAACAGGACAGAATGCCCGGCCAGCCGCAGGGCCGCCGCGAGATACATCAGGCCCAATGGCTCGGTTTGAAAAAAAGGAGACAACCCGAACTGAGCGGTTTCCGGGTAAGGCCTTAGCAGCAGGATTCGCACTGGCTGCCCTCCTGACACCAGTTCGGCCCGACTCCCGCGCGTGTCAATTCACAACCCCCGATGGATGAGTCATTGCATTCGTCGCGATGCAACGCTGACAAGCGCCTCCGGACTCCAAGAGTCCACAGGTTAATCGTCCACAGGTTGATCCGGGATCTCCCAATTGAACGCGACAGGTTACTTCAGTTGGGGGATTGATTGCAAGGCAGAATTGGGGGGGTGTCCTTAGCAAGTTAAAATGTCCGGTTTTCTAAGCACACGACATGTCCGGTTTCATAGTTAACCAGCAGCAGTCGGGGCTGTGGGAAAGTGGGAATC
>Ga0209006_10000392_pt1 | contig 43068 bp, 35 predicted proteins | sample JacPin_JW_Ref_O2_FD_188567 | JGI IMG/M metagenome (GOLD analysis project Ga0209006, IMG submission 188567) | Forest soil microbial communities from Algoma, Ontario, Canada - Jack Pine, Ontario site 1_JW_Ref_O2 (SPAdes) (version 2) | ecosystem: Environmental > Terrestrial > Soil > Boreal... | reverse complement strand
GCACCAGACCAAGCGCTGGAATCCTAAGATGAAGGAATACATCTTTGGAGAGCGCAACGGGATCTACATTATTGACCTGCAGAAGACGCTGAAGATGTTTAAGGAAGCGTCGAAGTTCGTGCAGGACCTGGCTTCCGACGGCCGCATTGTGCTGTTCGTGGGCACCAAGCGCCAGGCGCAGGACGCGATCTCTGAAGAAGCACAGCGCTGCGGGATGTTTTACATCAACCAGCGCTGGCTGGGCGGATTGCTGACCAACTGGGTTACGGTGCAGAAGTCGGTGAAGCGGCTGAAGGAACTCGATGAGATGGCGACCGATGGCCGTTACGAGTTGCTGCCCAAGAAAGAAGTCATCAAGCTGGAGCGCGAGCGCAAGCACTTGCAGGCCAACCTTGCGGGCATCAAGAATATGAGCCGGTTGCCGGACGCGATTTTTGTGATCGACTCGAACAAGGAGCAGATTGCGGTGCGCGAGGCGCGCAAGCTTGGGATTCCTGTGGTGGCGGTGGTCGATACGAATTGCGATCCCAGCGAAGTGGATTATGTGATTCCCGGCAACGACGACGCGCTGCGGGCGATCCGGCTGTTTACCTCGAAGATTTCGGAATCGATTGCCGAAGGCGCGCAGTTGATGACGGACAAGCAGGTTGCCGACATGCAGGCGGCCAGCGATGCGGCCCAGGCCGCGGAAACGGCGCGCGGCGAAGCCCGTGAGCGCGAAGCTGCCGCGGTGGATGCTGGCGAAGAAATCAGCATGGAAGAAGTGCTGGGTCAGGGAACGCACAAGAAGCCGGTGGTGGCGGAAGAAGCCGAACTGCCGAAGGCGGAGAGCCAGACGGTCTAAGAGCAGTTGCCGGTTGCCAGCTGCCAGAAAAACCGGGCTTTTGAAGTTCTGACCCGCGCGGGTCGTCTGGCGCGGGTCGAAGTTTATAGAGAGCAGTTTCCAGAAACCAATTTATGAGCACTACTATGGCGAATATTTCTGCGGCACAAGTGAAAGAGCTTCGGGAGAAGACCGGAGCTCCGATGATGGATTGCAAGCAAGCCCTGACCGAAGCCAAGGGGGACATGGAGCAGGCGGTTGTGGTGCTGCGCAAGAAGGGCGTTTCGGTGGCAGCCAAGAAGGCGACGCGCGCGACCAGCGAAGGCTCAGTGACCAGCTATATTCACGCGGGCGGCAAGATTGGTGTGCTGGTGGAAGTGAATTGCGAGAGCGATTTTGTGGCGCGCACGGAAGACTTCAAAGAACTGGTGCACGACATTGCCATGCACATTGCGGCCAGCGATCCGCGGTACGTTCGCAAAGAGGACGTCACGCCGGAAGCGTTCGCGCGCGAGAAGGAAATTTTTCTGGCGCAGGCTGTGGCTTCCGGCAAGCCGCCGAACATTGCAGAAAAGATGGTGGCGGGCAAAATGGAAAAGTTTTACGAAGAAGTCTGCCTGCTGGAGCAGCCCTTCATCAAAGACCAGACCATCTCCATCGCGCAACTGATCGCGGCGAAAATCGGCAAGCTGGGCGAGAACATCGCGGTGCGGCGCTTCGCGCGCTTCAAGGTGGGCGACGCGGGCGAGACCATCGCCGTCACGAAGCCGACAGAGCCGAAAGGCGAGTAATTCAGGGCGCCCATGGGCGCCCTTTTTTGTGCCGCGGACTACCGAATGACCAAGCCTGTCTTCAAACGTATCCTGCTGAAACTCTCCGGTGAGGCGCTGGCCGCGGACCAGGGCTTTGGCGTGGATACGAAGCGTATCCATGAGATCGCCGCGGAGCTGGCTGATGTTCACAAGCTGGGCATCCAGATCGCGATTGTAGTGGGCGGTGGCAATTTTTTCCGCGGCGTTGCGGAGCAGGCCAAGGATATGGACCGCGTTTCCGCCGATCACATGGGCATGCTGGCGACGGTGATCAACGCGCTGGCGCTGCAGGACGCGCTGGAGAAGCAAAAGGTCTACACGCGGGTGCAGACTGCCATCGAGATGAACCAGGTAGCGGAGCCGTTCATCCGGCGGCGGGCGATTCGTCATCTGGAAAAAGGGCGGGTCGTAATTTTTGCCGGAGGAACCGGCAACCCTTACTTTTCGACCGACACGGCAGCCTCGCTGCGCGCCATGGAGATTAAAGCCGACGCGATTCTTAAAGCCACGAAAGTCGACGGCATTTACGACGCCGACCCCATGCTGGTGAAGGACGCGAAAAAGTTCGCCACCATCACTTATATGGAAGTCCTGCAGAAGGGACTGAAAGTGATGGACTCGACCGCCATCAGCCTGTGCAAGGACAATAACCTTCCCATCTTCATCTTCAGTCTGAACGAGCACGGAAATATTCGACGCGTCGTGACCGGAGAGAAGATCGGATCGATGGTTAGTGCGTAGGGTCAGTACGCAGGCTCAGCGCGCATAAAAACATTCGCCACGGATCTTCACCGACTCTCACGGATTTCAGGCGAATGATTTCTCCCTGGTGATCCCGGTAAATCCGTGGCATTTTTTCTGTTGGTTTATAATGCAGCGTTTCGATGATTGACGTTTTACGGAGTTGACCCCATGGCCCCTGCCACAATGGCCGCGATCCCCGGCCTCAAAGAAACGTATGTACAGCTGAAGACCCGCATGGACAAAGCGGTGGAAGATTTCCGCAAAGCGATGGCGGCCACGCGGACCGGGCGCGCCTCGGTGCACATGCTGGACAGTGTGAGCGTGGACTACTACGGCTCGCAGATGCCGCTGAACCAGATCGCGCAGGTGCATGCGCCGGAGCCGCAGATGATTACGGTGCAGCCATTTGATCAGTCGCAGGTGGGCGCGATCGAGAAGGCGATCCGATCTGCAGAACTGGGGCTCAATCCGATGAACGATGGCAAGCTGATCCGCGTCCCGGTGCCTGCACTCACGGCGGAGCGGCGTCAGGAGATGGTGAAACATTTGCACCGAGTGCTGGAAGAGCATCGCACCGCGGTGCGCAACATTCGGCGGGATGGCAATGATGCGATCAAGAAGGCGCTGAAAGATAAGAAGATCAGCGAGGATGAAGAGAAGCGCTCGCTCGATGAAATCCAGAAACTTACCGACGACGAAATCAAGAAGATGGAAGACATGAGCAAAGCCAAGGAAAAGGAAGTTCTGGAGTTGAAGTAAGAGTGCCCCATTAAAATCCCCGGTGGCAGCACAAGAACGAAGCCCCCGCGGCTAAAGCCAGAATTGCTTGCTGCGGCACGACGGAAGTCGTGCCCTTCCCCGAAACTTTGCCCTTCCCGAATTTACCTTGTGCGGGCCTGGTGGCAGACCCGCCGCAGGCGCAGTAGGTCTCGAAGCCAGCACTGAAGAATCGGGCGGCCACGAGGCCGCCCGAAGTTTTTTCTGCTGGAAAACTCGGCGTCCCTTTTGCACTGCAGACGAAGCCCCAGAACATCTCACTGCAGATCTCACAACACCTCTCACTGCACATCGGAAACCTTGCCGTCAAGCAACGTCACTTTCAGATCCTTGTAGACATAGATTTGCTTCGGGCCGAGGTTCACAATTTTCTCTGGCTTGCCCAGAGCCGCCAGCACCTGGACAATGCTCTGTCCGAGTTGGATGGTTTGAGGCTCGGCTTGCGCTTGCTGTTGGGTCGCGGGCTGGCCTCCCTGCGGTCCGGCTTGGGCTTGCGGTTCGCCCTGGTTCTGGTCGTCGTTCTGGCCACCATCCTGGCCATCGCTGCTGACGGAGAACACCTGTCCGATGGTGTCTTCCACCGTCCCCGCGGTGGCAGTCTCGAGATAGCCCTTGGCGAACTGGAATACGACCCCGCCCTTCATGGAACTCCCGGAGCCGCCTCCGTTGCAGGAATCACAAGCCACCACTTCGAATGAAATCTTTCCCTTTTCCGGATTGACCTCGATCTTCAGGGGATAGACCTTGCTGCCGGGTTGGAAGTAGCTGGAAACATTCTTAAGCATGGCTGCGCAAAAGCCGACCGAGGGATGAAGTTTGTTGTCCTGGAATTTTGCCGAACACGTGGTCAACGCGGTCGACGGCACGCTCAGGACTCCGCCCTTTTGAACGGCGAGCACGGTGCCCGCTTCCACAACGGTCGCTCCGCCGAACCCCGATTTCATCTTCGCCGGCTTGTATTGCGCGTTTAGTTGCTCTTGCAGGGAAACCGGGGTTTGCGCGCTGGCTGCCGGCGCCTGAAGGAGCGTCGCCATGCTGACCAGCGCAACCAAGATGGCTGGGTGAAGGCTGAGGGCTCCTGGCGTTCCTCTTGGTCCGCCCCGCCGCGGCTCCGCCCTCCAGGCGGCATTCGCCTCAGCCGCTTTCGTGGATGTTTGTAGGCTGCCGTAAAGGTATTGGTGATTCATTTGATTGCCTCCAAGTGTGTTGATCTGCCCGAACCAGCGGAACCCATGCCCTGACCCGCTCACTCTCTAAACCGGATTCCTGGATTGAATCGGCTCATCCTCTGGGAAAAAAAGTTGTTCCGGGCTCGCGCCCGGGATGATCGGATTGGCCGGCACGAGAGGATTCCCTCCCCCTGCGTCCCCCTGGAAAACCACCGTATAATTGAATGGCCCATGAAACAGGTTGTCCACGCCGCTTGCCCGCACGACTGCCCTGATGCTTGTGGGGTATTAATTACCGTCGAAGACGGGAAGGCCACGAAAATTCAGGGCGACCCGGAGCATCCGGTGACTCGCGGATTTTTGTGTGCCAAGGTGGCGAAGTATCTGGACCGGGTGTATTCGCCGGATCGGGTGCTTTATCCCATGCGGCGGATTGCACCGAAGGGGCCGGCCCAACACCGCGCGGGTGAGGCGCCCGCGGCTGCACCAGCGGATACGGCCGGCACCTGGCGGCGCATTTCCTGGGACGAGGCGCTGGATGAGATCTGTGCGCGCTTTCGTGCGATCACCAACGAGTTTGGCAGCGAGGCGATTCTGCCTTATTCGTTTGGAGGGACGCTGGGCGCGGTGAATGGGGCGTCCATGGACCGGCGATTTTTTCATCGCCTGGGGGCGTCGCAGTTGGACCGGACGATTTGTTCGATGGCCGGGGAAGTCGGGCTGCAGACGGTGCTGGGAGTGAAGCTGGGCACCGAACCGGAGCAGTTTTCGCATTCGCGATACATCATTGCCTGGGCGGCGAATATTCACGGCAACAACGTCCACTTGTGGCCGTTCGTTGCGGAGGCGCGGCGCCAGGGCGCGAAACTGGTAGTGATCGATCCCTACCGCACGCGAACCGCGGCCTGCGCGGACTGGTATTTGCCCATCCACCCGGGCACGGATGCGGCGCTTGCCCTCGGCATGATGCACGTGATCATCGGTGAGAATCTGCACGACGCCGATTACGTTTCCCAATACACCGTAGGATTTGAAGAACTGCGCGAGAAGGTGAAGCAGTATCCGCCGGAGCGCGTGGCCCAATGGACAGGCATTGCGGCCGATGACATCCGCAAGCTGGCACGCGAATATGCCACCATCCGGCCGTCGGTGATTCGCCTGAATTACGGCGTGCAGCGTTCCGAAGGCGGAGGCATGGCGACGCGAGCCATCACCATGCTGCCCTGCATTATCGGAGGATGGAAAGAAGTTGGCGGCGGGTTGCAGCTCTCGACCAGCGGCTCGTTTGGCCTTAACGGCGCGGGGCTAAAACGTCCTGACTTGATGAATTCGGCTCTGGGGCGCGAGGCACGCACCATCAACATGGTGGAGTTGGGGCGCGTGCTCAACATCGAGAACAATCCGCCGGTGATGGCTCTGTTCGTTTACAACTCGAACCCCGCGGCGGTTTGTCCCAATCACAACGAAGTGATTCGCGGCTTGAAGCGGCCCGATCTGTTTAGCGTGGTGCACGAGCAGTTTTTCACCGACACTACCGACTACGCGGATATGGTTCTGCCGGCAACCACGTTTTTCGAACATCGCGACCTGACGACCGCTTACGGCACCTACTTCCTGCAGATCTCGAACCAGGCCATCGCGCCGCTGGGCGAATGCCGTCCCAATGTGGAAGTTTTCCGCGCGCTGGCCGAGCGCATGGGATTTCAGGAAGACTGCTTCCGCGAAACCGTGGACGAAATGATCGACCTCGCCCTGGATACTGAGAACCCCTGGCTGCAGGGAATTACCCGTCAACGACTGGCGCGAGAGCCGTTCATTCGGCTGAACTTTGCGGAATCGACTTCGGCTTCCATCTCGGCATCGGCTGCAGGCTCCCGGCTTCGGACTTCGGGCGAAAAAAGTTCAGCTGCCTACGAGCCGTTTCTCCCCTTCGCTCACGGAAACTTCCGCACGGCTTCCGGCAAGGCCGAACTTTATAGTGAGGCGTTGAAGGCGCAGGGCCTCGATCCGGTGGCTGAATTCAAGCCTCCGTCGGAGTCGCGGCATGGGGCGCACAAAAATGGATTCCCGCTCGAGCTGCTGGCCCGGAAGTCGGACAACTTCCTGAATTCCAGTTTTGCCAACGTTCCCTCCGTTGAGGCCATGGAAGAACCGGGCCTGCTCGCAATGGATCCCTCCGACGCCCAGGCGCGGGGAATCTCGAACGGTGATAAAGTAAGGGTCTTCAACCATCGGGGCGAGATCGTTCTAAAAGCCCGGGTCGATGGAGCCGTGCAGCCCGGAGTGGTCTCGGCTCGGCTCAACTGGGCAAAGCATACCCCAGGTTTCCAGAGCATCAATGCCCTGACTTCAGAAAAACTTGCCGACATGGGCAACTCGGCCACGTTTTATTCCGTCTTGGTTGAGGTAGAGTTATCCAGGCCATCCTCATAGAGCAACCGCGGGCTTGACCCGGGAAGTTGGACCTAAAGTTCGACCGATAAAGTCGGACCCATAAAGACAACAATAGAGTTGCGGCTTGGACGGTTGTCAGTGCGCTACCGTATAATGGCAGTTTTCCTACATCCCACGGTCTTGAGGTCGTAGCGATTCAGCTTCGCATTCATTCGGAGAGTTCTTTTGTGCCCAGAGAGGGGCGCACACGATGCGCCATCGCGGCGTCATCTCCTTCATTTCCACGGCCTTGGCGCGGTTTGACGATGCGGCGGAGTGCGCGATGGACCCTGACGCTGGCGCTGCTGACCCTGCTCCTGTCGGCATCCTTGACCTGGGCGCAGACCGACGTGATCTCCGAGATCATTCCCCAGGGCAACCGCCGCATCCCCGCAGAAACCATTAAAGCTCGCATCTTTACCAAGCCCGGAGACATTTACGACGCCGCCAGCCTGGAGCGGGACTTCAACTCGCTTTGGAATACGGGATACTTCGAGGACATCAAGTTCCTGCGCGAGCAGACCCCCAAGGGCTGGCGCATCATCGTGCAGGTAAAGGAAAAGCCGACCATCCGCGAGATCATCTACGTGGGCAACAGCTCGGTTTCTCAAAGTGACATTCTCGACCGCTTCAAGCAGGACAAAGTCGGCCTCTCGGTGGAAAGTCAGTACGATCCCACGCGCATCAAAAAGGCGGAAGTGTCCATCAAGAACCTGCTCTCGGAGCACGGGCGGCAGTTCTCCACGATCCGCACGGAAGTGCGCCAGATTCCTCCCGCCGCCGTTGGCCTCAGTTTTGTAATCAAAGAAGGCCCCAAGGTTAAAGTCGGCAAGATCAAGTTCGAAGGCGCCAAGAATGTGAAGCCGCGCATCCTGCGCGCGGCCATGAAGAACCTGAAGCCGATCGGCATTCCGCACTCCATTTTCCTCGAGAACATCTTCTCCAAAACTTACGATGCCACCAAGCTGGAAGAAGACACGGAGCGGGTGCGTGCCGAGTATCAGAATCGCGGCTATTTCAAGGTCATCGTCAACGAGCCAAAAACGCAAATGCACGATACCGGCCACAAAGGATTTCACATTCCTTTGCTGCAATCCGGGCCGGGCAAGGCGGTCGACTTGACCATGCCGATCGAGGAAGGCGACAAATACCGGCTGGGAAAAATCACGTTCAAGAACAACAAGGCCATTACCAACGTGAATATCCTTCGCGCCCAGTTCCCCATCAAGGACGGCGATATTTTCAGCCGCGAAAAAATCGCCAAAGGCCTGGAAAACCTGCGCAAGGCTTACGGCACGGCCGGCTACATCAACTTCACGTCCATCCCGGGACAAACCTTTGACGACGAGAAGATGCTGATTTCTCTGGAGATTGACGTCGACGAAGGCAAGCAGTTCTTTGTCCGCCGCATCGAGTTCCAGGGCAACACCACCACGCGCGACAAGGTGATCCGACGCGAAATGGTGTTGGAAGAAGGCAGTGTCTACAACTCGCGCCTGTGGGAACTCAGCCTGCAGCGCCTGAACCAGCTTTCCTACTTCGACCAGTTGAAGCCCGAAGACCCCAACATCACCGACAAGCGCCTGGACGAAAAGAACGGACTGGTCGACCTCACGCTGAAGGTGCATGAAAAAGGCAAGAACAGCATCGGCTTGAACGGAGGGGTCAGCGGATTGGAAGGCGCTTTCGTGGGCCTGAACTACTCCACCAACAACTTCCTGGGACTGGGTGAGACCGTGCAGATACAGGTCAGCCTCGGGAACCTGGCGCGCAGCGCACTGTTTGGCTTTACTCAGCCTTACATGTTTGACCGTCCGCTGCAGTTGGGCGTGAGCGTGTTCGCCAACAAGACCAGCTTCAACCAGGCCCGGCAAATCTCGATCTTCAGCGGCCAGAATCTGAACCTGTCCAACGCCATTCTGCAGAACCTGCAGAACTATTCGCAATCCAGCGCGGGGCTCACCACGTCATTGAGCTATCCCCTGCACAGCCGTTCGTTCAAACGACTCGGGGTCACCTACTCGCTCGACCGCTCCACCCTTCTGGCTCTGAGCACAGCATCCAAGAGCTTGTTCGAGTTCATCGCCTTCCGGGGCATTTCCGGCCCCAATGCGCTGTCGGGAATCATCACCAGCAAGATCTTCCCTAACTTCTCGATCAATTCGCTCGACAGCGGCCTTTTCCCTCACAGCGGCCAACAGATGACCGTGGGCGCGGAAATCGCGGGCATCGGCGGCACGGTACGCTCGGTGCGTCCCATCATCCAATACACTCACTGGACGCCGGTGCAGAGACGCCGCAACACCATCGGTTTCCGCGTGCAGGGCTCGTTTATCAGCGGCTTCGGGGGACTGGTTCCACCGCCCTTCCAGCGTTTCTACATGGGCGGCGAGAACGATATTCGCGGCTTCGACACCCGCTCCGTCTCGCCGGTGGCTTTCCTGCCCAGCGCCAACTCGATCATTTTGCGAGACCGGTCGGGCGTGCCGCAACCCGCCAATCCCAACTATCCGTGCGTGCCCGGCAATGCAACCCTCGGCGTGCCCACGAACTGCTGGACGGTTCCGATTCCCGTGGACCAGATTGTCTTCCCCGGCGGCGATCTCAGCCTGGTTACCAATCTGGAGTACCGCATCACCATCGCGGGTCCGGTGGCGATTGCTCCCTTTGTCGATACCGGCATGGACCCCATCATCCGGCGTTCCCAGTTGCAGATTGCGGCGCAGCAGTACTCGGCCGTGATCAGCACGCCGTTCGGATGCCCTCAACTGGATGCCGGCTACAACTGCACCGGACAGGCGGTCCTGAACCCGTCGCCGTCGCGGGACTTGCAGGTCCTGGAATCGACCGTCTGGCGGCCCAGAATGTCCACCGGCCTCGAACTACAGGTGTTCATGCCAGTGGTCAACGCGCCCTTCCGCTTCTACTGGGCCTATAACCCGGTGCGGCTCGATGATCAGGCCAACTCGCCCATTCCGATTACGCGCAGCATGTTCCCGCCGGGCGCGGCCGGGGACTACACCTACAGCCAGGCCAAGTTCACCTTTTCTCCCAACTTCCTGCTGCGGGAGCCGCGCAAGACGTTCCGCTTCACGGTGGCGACCACGTTCTGAGGAAGGACATCGCGACGCGCTATAAACTCCATGCCAACTCGTATCTCGAAAAGCCGCTGAGACTTGAACCATTCGATTGTATTGGTGAAGAGCATCCATGATTTCTGGTTCACTCAGTCCGACTCGCCAGAGAAGCCGCCAATAACTAAGCGCGCCTACTGGACTTCGGTGAGGAACTCGTTCGCATGACCCTGTGGACCCGGTGCCCTGTTTGGTTGAGAGTCAAGGGACTCTACCGTTTGCGACCGTTTGCCCGTTTGCCGCTCGGTTTGACGCCATGCAACTCCGATCACTATAATGTTGGTGGCTCACGTCATAGCAGACTCGTTCGGGTGGACGTCACGCCCGCAGCTTCGGCGTGTGACGCTTGGCAATCTAGTGCGCCTTTTGCGACGGCGGCCGTTACAGCAGCGGAGACCTCTTTTCAGTGCGGCCCAGCGTTTGCGTAAGTGAAATATCACTGAGAAAAATATAGGAGTTCATTTCCGGAGCTATGCTTCCCTGAGCCATGTCCAAATGAATCATGTTCGAACGAATCATGTTGGGATGAAAATGAATACGTTCGATGCAGGCAGGTTCCAGGCAATCAGGTTCCAAGGAGTTCAAGCGATCCAATGACAAGCAAGTTTCTGCGCCCATTCCTGGCCGTTGCGGCTCTCTTCGTGATTTCTGCAATCGCCCAAACCAGCACCGCTGCCCCCATGGGCGCATCCACCCCCGCAACCGCGTCACCCGTGGCTACCGGCACGGGCACCAAGGTCGGGACGATCAACATCGAAGCCGCCATCGTCCAGACCAACGAAGGCCATCGCGATTTTGACGATCTCGCCAAGAAGCTCGAACCCAAGCGCACCCAGCTGACCAGCCAGAACGACGAACTCGAAGCCCTGAAGAAGCAGTTGACCACCCAGGGCGACAAGCTCAGTCCAGAGGCGCTCGAGACCCTGCGCAAGCAGATCGAAACCAAACAGAAATCGCTTGAGCGCGCGGGCCAGGACTACCAGGAGGACGTGGGCAACCAGCAAAATGATATTGCCCAGCGCATCCTGCAGAAGATGGCTCCTATGATCGTGAAGTACGCGCAGGAGAACGCCTTCGGCATGATCGTGGATACTTCGAAGCCTTGGCCGCAGAGCCCGGTATTGTGGGTCGACGTCGAGAGGATCGACGTCACCAAGCCCATTGTGGACGCTTACAACGCGCAATCAACCGTGCCTCCACCCGCGGCCGCGACCAAGCCCGCTGCCAAACCTGCTGGAGCCGCTACTACGCCGAAGGCGCCAGCTCCCAAGCCGGCTAACCCTTCGAATTAGTCTTTCGAGCGACACCTCTGGTGTCGAAAATGTTCCCGAAGGCCGCGTTCCACGCGGCCTTTTTTCTTTTCTCTTCCCTGCCCGAGCGCCGCGCCCGCGGTGTCCATAGACGCAAGCACAATCCAAAAGGACACTTTGGGAGGACGCCATGTTTAAGAACGGCATGTTTGACAGCGGCAGGTCTGGGGAAACTGGTTTCGGCCAGAAGACGATTGGCCAAAAGACGATCCACGGGATTTTGAGCGGAGCAGCGCTCAACGCGAACATGTTCACCGGCAGCCTGCTGCAGACTTCCACAGATCAGCGCTTGCGCCGCAGTTGGACCACGTTAAGTTCCTTCGGACTGCAAGCCCTCGCCATGGGCCTGCTGTTGCTCCTGCCGCTCGTGCGGCCCGATCGCATCCCGCTGCTGCACCGGCTGGCCACGCCGGTCAGCCTGGGTCAGCCCGTGCCCGACGCTCCGCCGATGCGCGGGCGCACGGGATCGGCCACGCCCTCGCCCAGCAATCTTCTGAACAATCGCGTGCTGGAGCCAACACGAATTCCGATCGGCGTCACGCCGATCGCCGAAGAGGTTCCGCCCGTGCAGTGTTGCGGCGATGGAACCAGCACCTCCGGTGCCGCCGCGCCCGGGCTACCCATTGGCCTCGCCGGTGCGGGCGATGGAACCAGGCCCGTCCTGGCCACGCCACCCGCGCCTTCCCATCCCATTCGCGTCTCGCACATGGACCCGGGCAGTCTCATCTACCAAGTGCAGCCCGTGTATCCTCCGCTGGCCAGAGCTGCGCGAGTCGAGGGACCGGTCGTCCTCGCTGCGCTCATCAGCAAAGACGGCACGATCGAAAATCTGCGCGTGGTCACGGGACGACCCATGCTGGTCGGCTCCGCAGTCGAAGCCGTCAGCAAGTGGCGCTACCGCCCCTACATCCTGAACAACGAACCCGTCGAAGTGGAGACGCAGATCACGGTGAACTTTTTTCTGGAAACGCATTAGAAGAAGCGCTGTTGAGTTGGTGTGGCGCGGGCACTCTTGCCCGCGCACTGCCGGCGCCAAGGGTCTGTGTAGTCTTCGCCTCCGGCAGGAGTTGCTTTAGTATGCAGGCAATCTCCCTGTGGGTTGAGTGAGATCAAACCGGTGGCCCGTGACTCTGTTCGACGTGGAAATGTGGATTGCCTTGCCTGCTTGTGCCTTTTGCACTCGCGGCTGGCATTTTATTCATCATTGATCGATGGACCCTCGGCAAAACTCTCTCAGCGGGGGAACGTAAGGCTGTGGTGGATTCCCGTACGAGCCGATGGCTGCGTTATTACGGCTTTTTTTTCTTCCTCCTCGCCGTCATGGCCGTGTTCGTGAATGCGTTCCACCTCGGCCACGAGTCAATGGGATGGAGGGTTTCTGGGTTCCTCCTGGCAGCGTTCGTGGTTCTTAGTTATCTCCGCAAGAGCAAAGACCCGGAGGGCGAATGAGAACAAGAGTGCGCCAATTCACCAGGTTTGCTCATACCCCCAGCGCCTTCTGAATCTCCTCTGCAATCCCCGCCGCCAGCGCCAGCATCTTCTCCTCTGACTCCGCTTCCACCATGACCCGCGCCAGCGCCTCCGTCCCTGAATACCGTACGACCACGCGCCCGTTCCCGTCCAACTCATTCTCGGCCGCCGCAATCGCCTTCTGCACTGCCGGCACCTGCACGAAGGGAATCTTCTCCCGCACCCGCACATTCTGGATTTTCTGCGGAAACACTTTCAGGTCACCCACCAAGTCCGCCAGCGGTTTTCCACTCCTCACAATAATGTCTGCCAGCCGCAGCGCCGTCAGCAAGCCGTCGCCGGTGGTGGCATCGCCGTCGCGAAAAATAATGTGACCAGACTGCTCCCCGCCCAGCACGGCTCCCGTCTTCAACATTTCTTCCAGCACATATTTGTCACCCACATTCGCCCGCAACATGCGAATGCCCGACTTCTTCAGCGCAATCTCCAGCCCCATGTTCGACATGGTCGTCGCAACCACCAAGTCGCTGGCCAGCTTGCCGCGCGCGTGCAGGTCGCGCGCCACTGCCAGGATCACGCCGTCTCCATTCACCACGCGTCCGCTCGCGTCACAGAAGAGCGCCCGATCCGCGTCGCCGTCAAAGGTTACGCCCAGATCGAATTTTCCCGCGGCCCCCGCCACCGTTTTTCCTAAAGTTTCCGGATGCAGCGCCCCGCACCCTTCATTAATATTTCTGCCGTCGGGCGCAACGTGAATGTACGTCGCCTGAATCCCAATCCTGCGAAACAGTTCCGGAGCCTCCGCCGTGGCCGCCCCGTTGGCGCAATCCACCAACACGCGCAGCCCGCTCAAGTCCGACGCGACGTTCCCCACCAGCGATCCCACGTAGGCATACCGCAGCTCCGCTTCGCCCGGCAGGCACGGCCCCGGAACCTTCTGGGCGGTTTCGTCCGCCACCGACGGATTCTGCAGCAGCCCAAAAATCTCCTTCTCGATCGCCAGTTCTCGCTCGTCGGTGAGTTTGAAACCATCGCCGGAAAAAACTTTGATCCCGTTGTCCGTCCACGGATTGTGCGATGCCGAAATCACCACGCCCGCGGCCAATCCTCGCGAGCGCGCCAGATAAGCAATCCCCGGAGTCGTAATCACTCCCGCGCTATGCACGTCCACGCCGACCGCGCCCAGTCCCTCGGCCACGCGGTCGGCAATCCATGCGCTCGACTCGCGCGTGTCCTGGCCGATCACGGCCTGCGCCTTGCGCGTGTTGCGAACCAGGTCGTGCCCCAGGGCGCGCCCAATCAGATAAGTGCTTTCCAGAGTCAGCGGAAATTCCCCCGCCACTCCCCGAATCCCGTCTGTGCCAAATAGTTGCCGAGTTTGCTGGCCCATAGATTTTCAAGAAGAAATTAGCTTTTGATCCTAAAACGATAACCGACATTGGATGATATACCGTGGGCGATAAAGGAGTGGGATTACGGGAGAACAATTACGCCGCGTCTGAGAAGTCGCTCGGCGAGCTAATGCGCCGGAGAGCTGGCGGCTTCCATCACCACCGTCACGTGAATCGAAGTCGGCTGCACCACTTGCACCAGGGGATCGGCCACGTACACATTCGTCGTAAAAGTCTGACGGCTTCTGGTGCCGGAAGCATCCACGGGATCGGTCGTGGCCGAGTCCACCCGCTCCACGTGGTGCCGCGGCCCGGTGATCGTGATCCACTCCGGATCCACTTCCACTTTGGCGATTCCGAGCCCGGTTATGAACGTCCCCGTCACCCGCGGATGAATCTCCACCTCGCGCGTGAGCCGCGTGTCGAATGCCAGATGCACCTGGCTTGGCACCACTTGCACCACTTCCACATCCTGCGGGCGGCGAATCTCCTCGGCCGTCAAATCAAATGTGCGTTCCCCCGGCTTGGCGTCGCGCAAGTCGAGCTCGGCATGCACGTCCGTCGCTCGCAGCTGCCGGATAAATCGCCCCGGGCCGCGCACGCGAATCTGGGCCTCGGGAATCAGCTCAGAGCTGATCTCGATATTGTCCCCGACATGCAGAAACTCAATGGGCACGCGGATCGCGACTTCCGCCACCGGATCGCGCGCAATCGCCAGCCACAACCCGGTCGCCAGCAGCAGCGACAATACCTTCAGCCCGAGATTGTGCAGCACGTAGCGCTTGCAGAAACTGATCAAGGCTCAGGCTCCGTTTCCGAAAGCGATTCCTTCTCGGACTTCGTCCCCGCGGCCTGCAACGGCGAATCGAGCGCCGCATCCGATTCATCTTCCTGCGCAATCACCGTCGGCAGCGTCACCGGAGACATATATCTCCGCAGCTCGCCGCTCAAGCGCTCGCGTAGCTGGTCCACCGTGAGGTCGCGCTCGATTTTGCCTCCGGTCGCCAGGCTGATCGCTCCCGTCTCCTCGGAAACGATCACCGCGATCGCGTCCGTTTCTTCCGTGATCCCGATCCCCGCACGGTGGCGGGTCCCCATTTGCGTGGAGAGCATGGGATTCATCGATAGCGGCAGGAAACATGCCGCCGCGGCGATGCGGTCTTTTTGCACGATGACCGCGCCGTCATGCAGCGGAGCGCTGGGCCGGAAGATGGTTGCCAGCAGATCGTAGGAAAGCCGCGCATCCAGCGGCACGCCGCTCTCCACGTGCGTTCGCAATCCAATCTCGCGTTCAATCACAATCAGCGCGCCGGTCTGGTGTTGCGAAAAAAGATTCGCAGCCAGAACAATATCGTCATAGGAATCCCCGTCGGCCGACGATCCCCGAAAACTCAGCCGCCGCCCCAGATCAGCCAGCACATGCCGTATCTCCGACTGAAACACCACAATCAGCGCAAAGATCACATAGGGCAACAGCCGGCTCACCAGCCAGTTCAAGGTGGTCAGCTCGCCAATTCGCGCCAGGTAAAAGGTGATCGCAACCACGGCCACGCCCGCCAGCATGGGCGCAGCCCGCGTCCCGCGGATCATCACTAGCACCTGGTAGATGATGATCGCCACCAGCAGAATGTCGAGCGCCACCGACACTCTCGACCACGAGGTCAGAAATTGCGTCACTCGGAGTGCTTCTCCTGATGAAAAGGTCAGCCTGAAAATCCCATTGTAATGCAGTCAGCGATTCCCGCTTCTCGTCACCCGCGCCACAATCTCGCCCCGCGCCAGCCGCGCCGAAATCTCCTGCCCAACTTCCGTGCCGTTGGCATCCTTCAGCAAGTTCCCGGCGGCATCAAACACCAGCGCATACCCGCGCTCCAGAACCGCCAGCGGAGAAAGCGATTCCAGCCCTGTGGTCAAGCGCTCGACTCGCGTCCGCTGCAGCAGCAAAACGTTTCGCATCACCCCCGCCAGCGCGGCCACTCGAGCGCCCAGTCCCACCCGCATGTTCCCGAGGATCGACGCCAAATCAAAGTGCCGCACCGCCGCCGCCGCCGTTTCCCAGCGCCGCCGCATCTGGTCCAACAGGCGGCGTTGTCCGCGCTCCATGCGATAAGTCAGATCGTCCAGCTTCTGCTGCCGCTGCCGAATCGCTCCCATGATCCCGCCGAAAGCCCCGTGCTGCGCCAGTTCCGTCAAAGCTTGTCTGCCCATCAGCAACCGGTAACGCAGCGCGCGTTCCAGCCGCTGCTGCAGCGCCGCGGCCTGATCCTCCACTCCCTGCCGCGACCGGATCACCAACTCCGCCGCCGCCGAAGGGGTCGGAGCCCGCAGGTCGGAAACGAAATCCACAATCGTGAAATCCGTTTCGTGCCCCACCGCCGAAATCACTGGAATCTCCGAAGCCGCCACCGTCCGCGCCAGCGCCTCATCATTGAACGCCGCCAAATCTTCCGCCGACCCTCCGCCGCGCGCTACCACAATCACTTCCACACTTCTCTCGCGATTGAAGTGCCGCACTCCCGCCGCCACTTCCTGCGCCGCCGCTTCGCCCTGCACCTGCGCCGGATAAATCACCACATTCACGGTGTGATGTCGCCGCTGCAATATGTTCAGAATGTCGCGCAGCGCCGCCGCCTGAGGAGAAGTCACAATCCCCACCCGCGCCGGAAGCGCAGGCAACGCCTTCTTTCGTTGCGCCGCGAACAGCCCTTCGGCTTCCAGCTTGGCCTTCAGTTGCTCAAACGCAATCTGCAGCGACCCCGCACCCTTGGGTTCGATAGACTCCGCCGAAATCTGCAGCTCACCGCGTTCTTCATACACCGTCACCCGCCCGCGCACCACCACCTGCATTCCGTCGGCGGGACGAAACCTCAGCAACTTCGCCGACGATCGGAACATCACCACGCGAATCTGCGCGCTCCCATCCTTCAGCGTGAAGTAAAGATGCCCCGAATCCGGCGCTCGGAAATTCGAAATTTCTCCCTCCACCCACGCATCCGAATACTCCCGCTCCAGATGCGTCCGCACCGCGGCCACGAGATCGCGCACCGCCCACACTCGCCGTTCGGGCGGACGAAAGCTGAACCCCATCTGATCCGTAAAAGAAGACATCCAGCGCAGTGTATCGCACTGCCGCGAAGGGATGATCCTGTATCGGAAGTGGTGGGTTTTCGCCCGCCTTGCGCGTCGTCCTGGCGGATCATCCTTGCCGGTTCATCCCTGCCGCTTCATCCCTGCCCAACGCGCCCCAGGGCGAGCAGGCTCCAGACCGTGTTCGCCACCAGCAGGCCGACAATGCCGGCGGTCACGTAGGGACGGTAGCGCGTTTCCGTGAGGTCGGCGAGCACGCCGGCGACGAACAGAAACAGGAATGGAACGGCGGCGAGAAGAAACCCTGCGCCGCCGAGGTGCGGGTGCGCCATCCCCAGCACGAGAAACAGCAGCGCGACCGAGAGCGGAGCGGTGTTGCCGAAGTAGCGCGTGCGTGGCCACATCGCATACGTCACCAGCGCCACGGGCACGGCCAGCACAAACGCCGGGCACGCGCGTCCCAACTGCGCTGCCACCTGACGGTAGACTCCCGGGATGGCAAAGGCGCGCCAGGTCGCTCCCCAGAATGCGGCGTGGCCCATGCTCGCCGCGAACGCATGCGCATGAAAAAAATATGCCGCGAACAGCAGCACGAAGCCAGCCGCGCACGCGGCCAGCCAGATGACTGCTCCCGCCTGCCGCCGCACCGGCGCCACGTAGAGCAGAAACGCCAGCGCCAGCGGCACGACCACGATCATGGAGAACTGCGCGCCGGTGGCGATCGCCAGCGACACTCCCAGCAGCACAATGCGCCGCCAGTTCCACAGCACCACTTCGCGTGGCGCGTAGAGCGTGTGCGCCACCGCAATCGCGGTAAAGATAGCCCCGAAAGCTCCCCACGCTGCCACGATTTCTGGTTCGGTATGCCACACCGCGCTGGCCTGAATCAGCGCGGGCGAGAAGCAGTAAAGCGCCAGCGCCACGAACCCGCCATGGTTGCCACAGAGCCGCCGCGCCACATACCACAGCGACGCGCCCAGAAACACGCCGCAGGCAAGGAATGGCAGGCGGGTAAGCCATCCCCAGTAGGAAAAAGCATCGGAATTCCACCAGCGCTCCGGCAGCACCAGCAGGGGGGCGGCCGAGACCAGCGGGAGCAGCGGCGAACGCTCGACGTCGTAGGCATCTCCAGGGTTGGGCACGTCTGCGAACGCTGTGGCCGGCGCCCGCGCATCGCGATAGGGTGCGCCTGCGATGCCGTGGCCGTGCCACTGGCTCCAGCCGGCGGCGATGCGCTCGCCCTCGGATTCTTCCGCGCCATTTTTTGTTTGCGATTGCGAGATCCACTGCATGTGCCACTGCGATTTCACCAGCCAACTGGCCTGGGCGAGAAACGCCACGAGCAGCAGCCCGGCAAGGAACTGGGGACGTCCGAAACGCTCGCGTGTGAAATATCCGCTCACAAGGAAACCGAGTGTTTTACCATGACCCAGCCCCTCTGCGGGGAAACTTCTTTGGCGGACGAGATCACAGTAGCGAAGGCCGAGGTCGCGGGCAGCGTATCCGGCGACCCAGCCCGAGTAGGAGCCGGCGAATCCGGCGGCGCTGCGGCGGTGGACGGCGCGGTCGCGCCGAGCTTCGCCGCAGCGACAGAGCCCTCCTACGCGCGCACGCTTTTCTTTTCCCGCGAAGGGGGCCGCGAGAGCCTGCGCGCGGGTTGGGGATTCGCATTCTACCTGGTGACGTTTTATCTGCTGCAGCGAGTCGCCGGCGACCTGACCGGGTCGTGGAATCTAGGCGCGCTGCGGGCGGCAACCGTGCTCGAGTTCGCGTTCTTTGTGGCTGCGGCGATTCCTGCGCTGGTGCTGGCGCGGATCGAGCAACGTCGCTGGGGCGCCTATGGCCTGCCGCTCGAGCAGGCGTTCGGCAGGCCTTTCTGGATGGGCGCAATGTGGGGCTTCGCCGGGATTACTCTGCTGCTCCTGGCGCTGCATGGACTGCACGCTTTCAATTTTGGCCACATTGTGCTGCACGGCGCGCGCATGGCGAAGTTCGCCGCATTCTGGGCGGGAACGTTTCTGCTGGTCGGATTTTATGAAGAGTTCCTGTTCCGTGGCTACTCGTTGTTCACGCTGGCGCGCGGCGTCGGATTCTGGCCGGCCGCAGTCGTGCTCTCGGCGACGTTCGGCCTGATCCACCTCGGCAACGGAGGAGAAGATTGGCGAGGCATCCTGGCGGCGGCGGTGATCGGATTTTTCTTCTGCCTCACGCTGCGGCGTACGGGGTCACTGTGGTTTGCCGTGGGGTTTCATGCGGCATGGGATTGGGGCGAGAGTTTTTTTTATTCCGTGCCGGACAGCGGGACGGTTTCCCCGGGGCATCTGCTGAGTTCGTCGTTCCACGGGTCGGCGTGGCTGACGGGAGGGTCGGTGGGGCCGGAGGGAAGCGTGATGTGCTTGGTGGTGATGGCGGCAGCATGGGTGGCGTTTGCGCGGATGTATCCGGGTGCATCTTCCGCGCCCTCGTCCGTGTCGCAGCACGCGACGGCAGGTTCCTCGTCGCTGCGCTCCTCGGAATGACAAATTCTCTTGGAGGGCGCTTTCTGCCGTCCCGGTTGGGGCGACGCTCTCCCAACTCGCCGCCCTTCTTCTTCTAAGCTTCGCCGCAGCCTATACTGCTGGCATGACCCCGGACACCGACTTGCTCGCGCCGCTGCGGAGCTACTGGGGATACAGCTCGTTCCGGCCGTTGCAGGAGCGGATCGTGCGCAGCCTGCTGGCCGGACGCGACACCTGCGTGGTCATGCCGACGGGCGGAGGCAAGTCGCTTTGCTACCAGCTGCCGGCGGTGGTTTCCGGGCGGACGGCGGTTGTGGTCTCTCCGCTGATTGCACTGATGCAGGACCAAGCGGCGCAGCTCGCTCAGATGGGAATTCCGGCCGCGGTCCTCAACAGCACGCTCAGCGACCAGCAGCAATCGAGCGTGGTGCAGCAGGCGCGCGCGGGCGCTTACCGGCTGCTCTATCTTTCTCCGGAGCGGCTGGCGCGCGGCGACACCATCGGATGGCTGCAGAAAGTTCCGATTGCATTCTTCGCCATTGACGAAGCTCACTGCATTTCCGAGTGGGGACACGAATTCCGTCCCGAATACCGCCAACTGAACCGCCTGCGCGGGCATTTCCCCGATCATCCGATCGCGGCGTTCACGGCGAGCGCGACGCGGCATGTGCGGCATGACATTCTGGCGCAGCTCCAACTGCGCTCTCCCGATAAGTATATCGCCAGCTTTCACCGGACGAACCTGTCTTACATCGTCCGCGAATGCACTGCCGTCGAGCAGCCGGCGATGCTGGTGAGGGCATTGCACAACTACACCGAGGGCAGCGTGATTGTTTATGCGCCGACCATTAACAAGGTGGAGGAAACCGTCGACTTTCTGGAAGACCAGGGGCTGCCCGCTGCGGCCTATCACGGCAAAATGGATTCCACTTCGCGCAGGCGCAACCAGGAGCGCTGGATGTCGGACGAAGTGCGCGTGCTGGTCGGCACGATCGCGTTCGGATTGGGGATTAACAAGGCGACCGTGCGGGCCGTGATCCATTTGGCGCTGCCGAAATCGATTGAGCAGTATTACCAGGAGGCGGGACGCGCCGGGCGCGACGGCAAGCCCGCGGATTGCGTGATGCTGTGGCAAAAGGCGGACGCCGGGCTGCTGGGATTTTTCGCCAACCAGATTCTCGATTCCGCGGAGCGCGATCGCGCGTGGCAGCGTTATCACGTGATCCGCGCGTTTGTGGAATCGAATCGCTGCCGCCATCGGCAGATTTGCACGCACTTCGGGGAGACGCCGAAGTGGGAGTCTTGTGGAGCTTGCGATGTGTGCGGGACCTCACCGGCGTGGCTGGCGAAGGTATTGGCTCCGCACCCGCGGAAGCGGCGGCGGTTGGGCGCGGCGCAGCCGCTGGCTCCTCGCTCGGAGGCGAGTTCGGCGAAGACTTTGTCTCCGTCATTGTCATGGACCCAGGCGGAGTCGCGGGTCAGCGTCCAGGAAGAGGAATTGCGCGAGTATCTTCGCGAGTGGCGACGCACGACCGCCAAAGAGCAGGGCGTTCCCGCGTACGTGGTATTGCATGATTCTTCGCTCGAAGAAATTTGCCGCGTGCGGCCGAAAGTTCTCGGGGAGCTTCTGCAAATCACGGGAATCGGCGAGCGCAAGGCGGCGGCGTTTGGACAGCAGATTCTCAACGCGCTGTCGCGCTTCAGCAAAGGAACGCGTGCGGCGGTACCGCCGCCGAAAAAGACAGCGCCCGCGTTGGAGACGCTAAGCCTGCTCGCCGCCGGAAAAAGTTTTGAAGAAATCGCGCAGATTCGCGGACGCCAGGTTGCGACGGTGGTGAATGCGGTGGCGAATCTGGTGGAGAGCGGGTTGCTGGAATTTCAGCAGGCGTGGATTGACCCGACCCGGCAATCCGTGATTGAAGCGGCCTGCGGGCAGCTGGGATTCGAACGGCTGCGGCCGCTGAAAGATGCGCTGCCTCCGGAGATCACTTTTGATGAGATCCGGTTGGTGGTGGCGCGGCTGCGGCGGGAGCAGGAGGGGAACAAGGACGCGGTTTCGGCTTAGGGTCGCCGGCGTGGGGCGGGCCCTCTTGCCCGCCCGCTTTTGACTTTGACATTGCATCCACGTCTGCGTAGCTGCGCATCTGCCGAAACCCAGGTCCTCGCTTGCGCTCGCAGGGACAACCGAGAGCCGGCCCTGTGGGCGAAGTCGAAGGGCGGCTATCCCTACGCGATCCTTTTTCTAGGGCAGCAGGCCGAAGGCGCCCACTCCCGTGGTGGTGCCGACGTAGACTTTGCCATTGGCAATGGTGGGGATGATGAATTTGTTGCCAGCCCCGAATTGATCGCGGCCTCCGGAGGCCTGGTTGCTGTTGTAAAGCTCCACCAACGTCTTGGCGTTGAATGCGTGCAAGACCGCGGGATTGCTGTTCTCCGAGGCCCAGACGATGGCATTGGCGCCGCTGTCGGCGGAGATGCTGGGGGTGGCGCCGGGATAGCCAAAAGTTTTCGTGGTTTGGGCGACCGGGGCCGCTAAGAGCTTGGCACTCTTGAATTCGAACTCGAGAATCGACTGGCCTACTGGGCCGTAATAGAGCCTGCCTTCGAAGTAGGCGGGCATGGACCAGATTCCTCCCGGCAAGACTCCGGCAAGTTCCTGGTACATTTTGTTTGTGGAATTGAATCCGCCCATACCGTCGCGGTTCACCACATAAAGGTTGGAATCCTTGCCCGCGCCCACCGCGAGATCCCAGACATTGCCCTGTGCGTCTTTCATTGGGGGCAAGAGCAGAGCTCCGCCGGAGCCGAGGTCAGTGTCGGAACCATTTTCGCTTGCCTCGTTGAACATCTCAAAGTAGTCGGTGACGGCCAGCCCACCTTTCGTGGAGAGTTTGAGGAATGCGTTGCCGTAGTCACCCTCGCTGGGAAAGCCGCCGGCGTTGAGCGTGGTGTCGAAGTACCCGTTGGCGTCGAGGAAATAAATGTTGTTGTCGGAGTCCGCGGTCAAACCGGCCCCGGCGCCCCAGATGGCGCCTTCGTTGCCGTTCGGAGTCACGTTGAGCACGGTGGTCTGGGCGAGGGTGGAAGCGCTGTACCCCATGATCCAACCGGTATAGGGACGGTCGTCACAGTGCGAGGCCCAAGCCAGATAAACCGTGTTGCGGAGCAAGAGCAAGCCGGAGCGCTCTTTGTATTGTGCCGGATCGAAAATCACAAAGCCCCCGGAGCGGTTATCGCCGGTGCCGGGGTAAGTGGCGGCGATGTCGACGGGACCGTTGTGAAGTTCGTTGCCGGTGGCAGCGTCCAGCGCGTGCAGGCGCTGGTGATAGTTTCCGGAACTGTCCTTGGACATGGCTACCAGGTAGATGACGCCATTCGAATTCTTGGGGCGGTCAATGACCGGTGTGGAGGTGATGCCGATCTCGGGACTAACCTGCCCGCAGCCACGATCGTCAGAGGGAGTCTCACCGGACTTGAGCGCAGTCACGTTCCAGACCGGCGCGCCGGTGTCGGCGTCGAAGGCGTAGGCGCTGTCGTGTTCGCTGACCACGATGAGCAGGTTGTGCGTGCCGCTGGCAGTGGAGACGGCATGCAGGTAGAGAGGCTGAGCGTCGACCAGGCCGTCAACCGTGACGGTAAACAATTTGCCGAACGTGGCCGAGTTCACATTGGTGAGCGTGAGGATGGTTTCCTTCGAGTTGAGGCCGGTGCGGGAGTTGTTGTTGTGGTAGGTCAGGACGTCCGGCTGGGAGTGGCACAGCGCTGGCGCGAGACACAGGAAGCAGGCCAGCAGTGCGGCCAGGCTTGAGGAACGGCAGATGAAAGCGCAAGACGTAAGGGTTCGCATGGCGGGGCCTCCGGGGTATGGTGAAACTGTTGTCGAACGTCTCTCGTCGAACGTTCTCTTGCTGAAGCTCTCGATTGCGAGCAAGGAAATCGAGAAGTCCAGTCCTCTTTTCTTGTGATTCGTGGCGGCAGACACAAAACCAAGGAAGCGGCGAAACGGGGCGCTACACGGGCGAAGTATTCTTGCATGTAATTGTCGCAAAGTTTCCGACGGGGCGCAAAGTGTCTTTGGTACATGGGGTGGGCGAGCGAGAAACTCGCCAGAGCCCCAAGCCCGGGGCGCCCCGCGAGGCGTCGGGAAGAAAAACCGCTCAGTGCGCTTCTTCGGCGGCCGGGGCGGTGTCGGGCGTGTCGACCTTTTGCAAAGTGTGGGGCAGCGGGGGCGGGAGTTCGAAGTCTCCGACATCTTTGCCGGAGGTAGCCGCGGTCATGAAGTTCAACCAGATGGGGAGCGCGGCACGGGCTCCGGTTTCTTTGGCGCCGAGCGTCCTTTTTTCGTCGAAGCCCACCCACACGCCGCAGGTCATGGCCGGGGAGAAGCCGACGAACCAGGCGTCGGTGAAATCGTTGGTGGTACCGGTTTTTCCCGCGACCGGAAAGGGCAGCTTCGAGGCAGCGATGGCGGTGCCGTGCAGCACCACCTCGCGCAGCATCGACGTCAGGATGCGGGCGGTGCGCTGGCTGATGGCGTCTTTCACGTCGGGAAAATCTTCTTCCAGCAGGCGGCCTTCATAGTCGGTGACGCGAGTGATGTAACGCGGCGTGATGCGCACGCCGTCATTCGGGAAAACGCTGTAAGCGGAAGTTTGCTCGTAGAGACTGATCTCGTCGGAACCGAGTGCTACGGAAAGATACGGTTGCAGCGGCGCCGTAATGCCGAAGCGGCGCGCATAGCTGATGACGGCGGGCATTCCGATTTTGTCGGCAAGCTTCAGCGCGGGAATGTTGCGCGACTGGGCCAGAGCGCGGCGCAGCGTGATGATGCCTTCGTATCTTTCGTCGTAGTTGTGCGGAGAATAAGGTCCATTGGAAGTGGGAAAGCTGATGGGCTCGTCGAGGATGGTGTCGTCAGGGCTGCCGCCTTCGTCGATCACCGCGGTGTAAACATAAGGCTTGAACGACGAGCCGACCTGACGCCGCGCTTGGGTCACACGATCGAATTTGGAATCGTTGAAGTCGCGCCCGCCGACCATCGCGAGCACGCCGCCGCTGGCGTTATCGAGAGCGAGCAGGGCGCCTTGCGCGCCGGAATCCTGTTCGAGGCTCACTTTCGCGGCGCCGTTCGCCCCGAGCGAGAGAATCTTGACGTAGCAGATGTCGCCGGCTTTGAGAATGTTCTGCAGCTTGGCGGTGGTCCAGGCAACGTCGGGCTGGCTGAGCGCGGCGGTGTAGCGGCCGAATTTCAGCGTGGCGATGCCGGGTCCGGCCGCGGTGACAAGCCCGTGGATGTAGTTGTTGACTTCCGGTTCGTCGTCCCAATCGGCGTGCGCATACTTCTCGATGGTCAGGCCCGCCGCCAGAACGTTATCGAGATGTCCTTTCCAGCCGTGGCGGCGTTCGTAGGAAGCAAGGCCATCGAGAACGGCGTGGTTCGCCGCTTTCTGCAGGTCGACGTCGAGCGAGGTGTAAACCTTGAGGCCGCCTTCGTGAACCTGATCGGCTCCGTATTTCGATTCAAGATAGCGGCGAATTTCCTCGACAAAATAAGGGGCGAGGGAGTTCGGGTCATGGGCCAAATGTAAAACGATGGGCGCGGAACGCGCATCGGCGGCCTGCGCAGCGGTGATTTTTCCATCTTCGAGCATGGCGTTGATCACCAGGTTGCGGCGCTTCTGCGCCCGGTCGGCGTGGTTGATGGGGGAATAGACGATCGCGCTTTTCGGCAACCCGGCGAGCAACGCGGCTTCGTCGAGCGTGAGCTGGCGTGCGGGCTTGCTGAAGTAATACTCGGAGGCGGCTTCGAAGCCGTAAACGCCGTGGCCCAGAAAAATCTGGTTGGCGTAGAGCGTGAAGATTTGCGGCTTGGTGAAGCGACGCTCGATCTGGATGGCGAGCATCGTTTCCTGCACCTTGCGATGAAAAGAGCGGTCGGGCGAGAGAAAAAGATTGCGCGCCAGCTGCATGGTCAGCGTGGACGCGCCCTGCACCCGCCCGCCGGATTCAATGTCGCGGTAAGCGGCGCCCACGATGCGCCAGAAATTAATTCCGGAGTGAGTATAAAAATCTTTATCTTCGATGGAGACCAGCGCGTCACGAAGCACAGGAGGAAAATCTTCGTAAGTGGCGACCACGCGGCGCTGCAGCGCAAACGAACCAATGACGCGGCCGTGGTCATCATAGAGTTCGGTGATCGAGCTGGGACGGTAGTTCTCGAGCGCGTCGACCTGGGGAAGGTCCGTGGTGTAAACCAGCAGGAGTCCGGCCGTGGCGCCAACCAGTGCGGAGATGAGCACCAGCAGGCTGAACAGCACGCGGCCCACGAACTTGCGTCCGGCAATTTCTACCGTCGGAAGTTCTTCATAGAGGGATCTCATGATTCGTTCGAGTCTGTGCGGATGAGGTCAGGATAGCATTTCAGGGCGACGGCTTTGGGCGGAGCCTACCCGAGCGAAGTCGAAGGGGCTTTCGGCTTCGGCAAGTCTGGGATCAACCGCGGGAGTTTCCAAACCCCACCTGCCGCACTGGCCATGCCGGCGCAGGAATGAGCCGGACTGTTCGTTTGCGGGCAGCCATTTTCGGTTCCGGACAAAGACAGCAAGCGAAATGGCATCTGCTGCAAGTATTTGCTTCACGATCCGGTCAGCTTGTTCTGCGCCGGGCTCGGCGTGCTGGCCGTCTCCGTCTTCGTTGCGCTCATTCCTGCGCGTCGCGCCGCGTCGGTCGAACCCATGCGGGCCTTGCGCACCGAGTAAGAACGGCGCGGCAAAGAAGCGGCGACGAAGACTAGCTGCTGCGGCTCTTCAACACTTCGACAGCCTTGTTCAGCTGGTCGTCTTGAGTTTTCTTGGGCTTTTCCTGCTCGGTGGTGTCGGGTTGTGAGTCTTCATCGTCGGGGCCAACGTTATCTTCGTCATCGGCGACTACAACGTTGGGAGTGACGGCGGTGTCTTGAATGGCCTTACCGCTGGGCGAGTAATACTTGGCCACGGAAAGAATCAGCGCGCCGCCATCGGGTAGATCGAAGGTCTTGGGCACCGAGCCGTCGCCAAATGTCTTTTCGCCGACAACATCGCCGCGGGCGTTCTCCAGGATTGCGGAAGCCACAATCTCGGCCGCGCCGGCAGTACCGCGATTCACCAGCACGACAACGGGAAGCGTGGTGACGGCTTTCGCAGGATCGGCGTTGTAAGCTTGCCGTGGAACTTTTTGGCCCTGCAGGTAAGTGATGGTGCCGTGATTCAGGAAAAGGTTGGCGACGGCAATGCCTTCGCTCTCCTCCCCGGCAGAGGTGTAGCGCAAGTCGACCAGCAGTTTCTTGACGCCGGATTTTTCCAGCGACTTGATCTTCGACGAGATTTCCTGAGCCTTGCCCTTGGTCAGCGCGTCGACTTTGATGTAGCCGATTTCATCCGGCATGATTTTGTCGGTGATGGGCGGGACCGTGACGATGTCGCGCGTGATCGTAACCTTCTGCGGTTCGGCGCGGCGGGCCCTCACCACCGACACGTTCACCGTGGAGCCCGGTACTCCGGCCAGCATGCTGCGAATTTCCGGCAGCGACATTTCGCGCGTGCTCTGGCTCTCGATCGATTCAAGAATGTCGGTCGGTTCAATACCGGCTTTCTCGGCGGGCGATCCCGGCAGCACGGAGACCACCGCGGCGTAGCCGAAACGTTTGGAGACGGTTGCGCCGATCTCTCCCTTGGCCTCAGCTTTATGCGCCTTGTAGGCCTTGTAGGCCTCGGGCGTCATATAGCTGGAGTTGGGGTCGAGCGATTCCAGCAGGCCGTGGAGGGCGCCGTCGGTCACCTTGGGAATGTTCGGCTCCTCTACGTACTCGCTGTGCACGCGCGACAGAACTTCGCTGTAGACCTGCAACTGGCGGTAAGCGCCGTCGTTCGAAGAGGCGTGCACCCCGCCCAGCGAACCGACAACCACAAACAGCAATACCGCAAAGGATGTAACCAGTACCGCGGCCTTCGTTTTCATGGACATCAGATTTTTCGTTTTCCGGCAGGATTCGACTTCGGAGGAACTGCAAGCATTATATATCTTTCGATGCCGATTTCGACCGCCAGGGTGTCCGAATTGTCTCTTCCGTAACTTAGCGAGCACCCGTGTAGGGCGGGCACTCTGGCCCGCCGCTTTTGATCAGACGGGCGGGAATTCGATCGGTTATCGGGGAATAGAGAGGGCAAGCGGATTCGTGAACATAACAAGGGACTTGCAGTGCTTGCGTGAACAGAAAGGTTCACCCGAGAGGACCTAGAGCAAGGCCGAGCACGCCCTCTGAGTTTACGACGCGGGCTTGAAGCTCAACGTAAGCATGGTTTGGGTGGAAGCAGCCCGCCCGTTCATCAGGTAAGGCTTGAAGCGCCATTGCTTTACGGCATCGATCGCGGTGCGGGCGAAGGCCAGCGAGCCTTGAATAAACTTGGCATCCTGCACGCTGCCGTCGCGGCCAATCAGAACTTGCAGAGTTACCGTGCCAGACTGTCCCCGAGCCGAAGGAGGGTAGACGGGGGTGGCTTGTTCGAGCAGCAGACCGCGCGCGGCGCTCTCGGGCAGGTTCACCGGCTCGATCGAGGGCAGCGCGGCTTCCGGCGGCTTGTTGCCGCTGGCTTCGGGAGTCATCTGCGCCATCCCCGATTTCAGGCTCGAAGGGATTCCAGAGAGGTTCGGAGTGGACGCGTTCGAATTGTTGGCTGTCGGATAGGCAACGTGAGACGCTGGCTGAATCACCGGCGCGGATTGATTGGTCTGAACCGCTGGCGTTGGAATTGAAACTGTGGCCGTTGGCATCGCCGCCGATGCATTCGGGCGGAATGGATCCGCGGGCGCACCGGCTGCCGCCGGCGTCGTCAAACTGTGCGCCGCGCCAGGTGCGGGCGGCGCTTGCGGCGTCACGTTCTGCGCAGGACTTGCCGACGCCTGACTCTGCAGCACGGGATTTTGCGGAGCCTGATTCTGCGCCGCCTGATTCTGTGGGGCCTGTCCCTCGGGCGTTTGGCCTGCCGGACCCGGACCTGAACCGGCCTGACCGGCAGCGGCTTGGTTTGCATCGGTCTGCGCCGGATCAGCGCTTCCCGGTGTCGCGGGGTTGGCCGGTGCCGCGGCCGGGTCCGTGCTGGCGGTGCCATTCGCCGGCGGTTTTATTGTGGGGTCGACGACGGGCAACACGCGAATCTGCGAAGGGTCGGTGTTCGCGTCGGGGATATTCTCGGCGACCGGAAGTTTGTATTCGTCGCCGGCACGCCCGAAACTTTCATGAGCCTGCGGTGACGGCGCGGTAGGGGCCGGCTGCGGGTTGAGCCAGCTGTGTCCCGCGCGGGCGGCTTTGCCCACGGCGAGTTTCGCGTCTTTTTCTACCAAGGCCTGGGGCACGGTGAAATATGCAACCGTGGCGGCGACAATGACGGCCGCGGCGATCGCCAGTTTCTTGAGCCAGGGGCGAGGTTGGGCGGGCTCTTTTTCGGAGTCGGTTTTTTCTCCCGTGATGTAGGCGAACAGCACGGCTTCTTCGCGTTGTTGGGAATCGGGCTGCGCAGAGCCGTGCGGCGAGTCGGGATTCGGAGAATCGGAGCGCGGCTCGGCCGGTTCCCCCGCTTCGGCTTGCGCTTCCAGATTCTCCGGCGCGTGCGCGACCTGGCTGAAAGATGGCGGCTGGTTGTAACCGAGCAGTTGCGCTTTCTCCGGTGGCGGCGGGGGCGATTCGGGCTGCGCCTCTTCGGCGGGCATCGACTTGGCTCGCGATTTCAGGTACCAGGCTAAACCGCGAGGCTCGTCGTCCGGCAGGGGATCCGGCCTCGGCACAGGTGCTGGCGTCGCGGTAGCGAACTGCGTTGGCGCGGCCTTCGACTGGGATACTGGCCCGGAAATGAGCTCCAGATCTTTGAGCGGATCGATTTGTGCCGCGGCGGCATGGTCCAGGGATTTCTGTACGTCGGAAGACTCAGTGTCGAACTGCGCGCCCGGGAGCGATCCCGAAGGCTGCAGGAATTCGCCGTGGTGCAGAGTGCTTTGCCCTTCCGTGGGGAGCTTCGCAGACGCAGCCGCGGAACTGGCCGCCGCGGCAGCAGCGGCTGCTTGCGCCGGGGCCTCCAGCTTGGAGCGCAGAAGATCGCGAGCGGTGGCCAGCGTGTCCTTCACCTGGTTGACCATCAGCGGCTTGCGCAGAACCGAGTTGGCGCCCGCCTGCAGCGCCGTAGGCACGCTGGCGTCATCGCTTACAATCGCCAGGGTCAAGGGGCGGTCGGCAGGCTTGCGCATGCGAGCCGTGTTGAGCAGGAAGCCGGCTTCAGGCTGGCTGCTCCAGTCAATAATCACAATGTGAAATGACTGGGACGTCACTTTCTCCACGGCCTCAACCGCTTGAATGCAGGATTCTCCTTCGATCTCGAGTTCGGTCAAGACCTGGCCGATCATCCGGAGAGTTTCCTCGTCCGGGGAAAACAAGAGGCAACGAAGGAGCATACCCTTCAAGATTAAGAGTGGCAGTAACTTACAGCAAGATTACCGTGGTGGGTTACCCCTCAGGGGCAGTCCCGCCGGAAGTACATGTACCTCGGACTACCGCCTCGGACCTTGGGCATCGGACGTCAGACCTCGGAGTTGGAGCTCGGAGTTGGAGCTCGGACTTCGGACGGTGCTTGGGACTCATGGGCTCGCATCCAAACCGGGGTACGCTAGAATGCTCGGTCGATTCGGCAGGCAATCATGGGAATCCAGGAACGCAACTATTGGCTGACGACCGTGGAGATGCCGCGGGCTGAGGCGTCGCCGTTTCCGCCGGAAAACGCGGATGTGGCGGTGATTGGGGCTGGTTTCACCGGACTCGCGGCGGCGCGCACGCTGGCGAAGCGTGGGGCGAAAGTTGCGGTGCTCGAATCGGAAACCATTGGCTGGGGCGCCAGTTCGCGCAACGGCGGAATGGTGTTAACCGGGATGAAGCTGGGCGTGAACCAATTGATCTCCATGTATGGGCGCGAACTGGCGCAGCGCATGTATGCGGCGTCGCTGGCCACCATCGATTGCGTCGAGCAGATTGTGCGGGAAGAGGGAATCGAGTGCGACTTCTCGCGCAGCGGACATCTCGAGGTCGCGTGCAAGCAGAAACATTTCGACGACTATGGGCGGCAGGCGGAAGTGATCGCGCGGGAATTCAAGCACGAATTGCGCGTGGTCGAGCGGCAGGACTTGAGCGCGGAGATTGGATCGAATATTTATTTCGGCGGCATGGTGGATGAAGTGAGCGCGCGATTGAATCCGGCCCGCTATGTTGCCGGGCTGGCGAGCGCGGCGATGCGGGCTGGCGCGGAGATCTTTGAGCATGCTCGCGTCGAGAGCCTCGAACGCGAATCGCGGCACGGCGAAGCAGGATGGAAGCTGACCACATCGCAAGGCACGCTGTGGGCGCGGGAGGTTTTCGTCGGGACCAGCGGCTACACGGGGCGCGCCACTCCGGCGCTGCAGAAAAAAATAATCCCGATCGGCTCGTTCATCATCACGACCGAGATCCTGCCCGAAAAACTTGCACGCGAACTCAGCCCGCGCAACCGCATGATCTATGATTCGAAGAATTACCTGTACTACTACCGGCTCACGCCCGATGGCCGCATGCTGTTTGGCGGGCGCGCTGCGTTTTTCCCGGAGAACGATCAGACGGTGCGCCGCAGCGCGGAGATTTTGCGCCGCGGCATGATCGATGTCTATCCCCAGCTGAGCGACGCCAAGCTGGAATATGTCTGGGGAGGCACGCTCGACTTCGCGTTCGACATCATGCCCCACGCGGGTCAGATGGATGGCATGTATTACGCCGTCGGCTATGCCGGACACGGGGTCGCCATGGCCACGTATCAGGGTCAGAAAATGGCGGAACTGATCGCAGCACAAGCGACGGCGGGCGAAAAGCCGGAGAATCCGTTTGTGGGAATCCCGTTTCCTGGCGCGCCGCTCGGGCTGTACAACGGCACGCCGTGGTTTCTGCCGTTCGCGGGCGCCTGGTACAAATTTCTGGATTGGGTGAGCTGAAGCAAATCGCAATCAGAGTTCCAGCAGCCGAAGTCCTCAAATTTCGCTCCTTGTCATCCCGGCGAAGCCAAGGACCCCTGCAACTCCCAGCAAGTCGCACAGATCCTCCGGCCCACAGAAGACGCGGACCTCAGGATGACAGGACAGTAGTGTGCGCTGATTTTATTGCGGGTCGCCGATCCATCCCAGGAACAGAATCGTGGCGGTGAGTTCGTCGCGGATGGCTACGAAAAACGGGCGATTGACGATCATCTGGAACAGGCGGAGTGGCCGCACCGGTCGGCTTGCCGACAGGCACTCGGTTACCATCGTCGCCGCCGCCGCTACTGTGCCCTCTTCGTTCACCTCGGCTACCGCACGATGCACAACCCGATCGATCCACACTGCTTGCTCGTCCCCATGAATCCCGTCGAACTCCGCCCGGTTGCGATCGAAGGCGCGCTCCATTCCGAGCGCCTTCAACGCAGGCTCCAAGGGCGCGCCGTAGTCGAGCTTGAAACGAGGCAAGCGGACGGTCCCGGGCGTAGGCTCCAGCTCCGCCAGCCACGATTCCCACCAACCTGAAGTCAAAGTGCGCTGAAACTGCTGCCGATCGATTCTCTCCGCGGGCAGGACAACATACATGGTCAGGCCACCGTTGTAAGGGAGGGCCACCGCCTGCAGCCGCTTATCTTCGTAATAATCGTACTTGGCACTTTGCAGCATCATCGGGAGCTGCTTTGTTTGTCCAGTGGCGGTGGTAAACGGGCCATCCTGTGTCACGGCGCGAATGAAGGGGGTGGTCCAGCGTCCCTTGAAATAAACCGCGTTGATCGCGACCAGAACTGCCAGCGGAGAAAGTTTGTCTAGGATGTGGCGAATCATCCCGTGGGTCTTGTCGTTCACCCAGGCGTTGATTCTCGGAACGGCGGCGGCGGCGGCAAGGTCGAGGGCGGTCCACTCGGCGTCGTAGATGTCATGAAGTTTGGCGGCGAGTTCGGGGCGCACCGGCGCGTGATGGCTGCCCCAGAGCGAATTCGCCGATCGTACCGTCACATCCGGACGCGGGCGGAACGCGGCCTTCAGCGCGTCGATGACGAGCTGGGCATCGGCGGGAGTGAGACCCGCGATTTCAAGGGCCTTCGCCATGTCCTGGCGAGTTTCTCCCGATGCCAATTCCTGCACCATGGCGAGACAGAGCATGATGCTCGAGGGCGAGAAGAAAACGTTGGAGGCGTCGGCGGTTGCCAGCTCCCGAAACAGTTTGAAGGCGAAACGGGTGCTCGGTGAGGAGGAAGCGTCAGGAACGTCGGAGGCGAGAACAGCGGATAGCTTTTCTGCTAGGTTCCGCGCGAATGGCCACGGCATGGGAAACCTCCGGGCGGCGATTCTGGCTAACTGGCTGAGAGCATATGCCGATAGCCGTGGTTTGAAAAGCGGGGGGACCCAGCTCCACCCATCTCCGGACAGAGAAGCCCCGTGACCGCGGAGCGGCTGCCGGCAGGTCACCTCATTTGGACGGATTTCGCATGGTCAGCTTGCCCCCGATGATCTGACCGTCCTGCATAGCTTCCGAGTACAGGATCGTGCATTTCGCTTCCAGTGCAGAGGCGACGATCAGGGCATCATAAATTCTAAAGCCGTATCTTTCTGCGATGGATAACACATCTCTGCGAGTATCCAGCGTGATCGGGAGCGGGTTGGGGCAAAGAGTCTTGATGTTCTCTATGGCGAAACGTATCTCGTCCCAAGGCATTTTCGCCTTCCGCCGTACCACCGCGGCCAACTCGCTTAAGACCTGCACGCAAACCGTCTCGCCTTCGGCAATCAAATCCTCCGCCCGCTGGGAGCGTGGATCATCTTGAACCACCGCATGGACGAAGACGTTGGTATCGAAGAACGCACCAGCGCTCAAGCGCTTCCTCGCGATCAAAAACGAAGCCAGGAGGGAAGGGACGCCGGAGCCTGCGCAAGTTCTCCACAGCTCGCTGCCGGCTCTGATCGCGGCTGACCTCGAAGGCTCGTTTGCCCGCGACCCGAATCTCAATGTCGTCGCCTGCCTTCAGCTCAAGCGCTTCGACGACCGCGGCGGGCAGACGAATCGCCAGGCTGTCCCCCACTTCGAGACTTGCATAAAGCCTCCTCCACTCTCGCGCCAAAGATATACATTGGTCGTCGTATATCTACGCCCTGCGGAAAGCAACCATTCCATACACCACCGGACCCAGCACGATGGCCAATGCGCCGCCGATCATGCCGAAGCGGTCGCTGCCTAGCAGAGCGACCAGGGCCATCACCACCGGCGCGGCGACTACATAGAACAATCCCAATCGCCCTGCTGGAATCACGAAGGCGCGCGGCATTTCGGGGTGTGTGCGGCGCAGTTTCCACGCTGACAGCACCGTCAGCACCGTGGTGGCCGAGCGCAGCCAGATGTAGATCGAGATGAGTTGCGTCAGTTTGTGTTGGGCGAGGATGCCGTAGATGACGGCCGAGATTACGATCGCCAGCCAGGGCGTGCCGAAACGCGAATGTTTGCGGGTGAGGGCGGCGGGAAGGTATCCGTCTTCGGCCATAGCAAAGGGCATGCGGGTTGTGGTGAGCACGGTGCTGTTGAGCAGTGCCACATTGCCGACCATCGCGGCCAGAGTCATCCATGTGCCCAGCCATGAAGTTCCCAGCCACCAGGTGACGAGCCATCCGTGCCCGATCAATCCGCCGATGTGCTGGGCAGCGTCCGAGAAATAGCCGGTATGCCATTTCTGCCAGTCGCTGCCCGCGGCCAGGCCCGCCAGCGTGGGCAGGAAATACGTGGCGATCGAGAGTGGCACCACCAGCGCCAGCGCCCGCGGATAGCTGCGCTGCGGGTTGTCCACTTCTTCGGCGACTGTCGAGAGCTGTTCGTATCCGGAATAGAGCCATAAGCCGAGAGCCAGTCCCACGCCGAACACTTTGAACGGTGGCTGGTGCGGCGGGACGAAAGGCGCAAACGGATTGTGCCGCCAGTGGGCGAGGCCGATCACCACCATCGCCATTACCGGCAAGAAAATGAAAATCTCCAGCGCGGTTGCGACCTGGCCCACCATCTGGATGCCGCGCACGTTGATCCAGGTGATGACTGCGATCAATGCAAGCGAGACCAGGTAGTGCTTCCATCCGGTGAGCGACGGAAAGTAGTACACGAGATAGTCGGTGAAGAGAACGGCGTAGGCTCCGCCCAGCAGAAACGATGCCGACCAGTTCCACCATCCGGCGAGGAATCCCCAGAGGTCGCCGAACGCGGCGCGGGTCCAGCGATAGAAGCCGCCCTCGACCGGCATGGCGGTGGTGAGTTCGGCGGAAACCAGCGATACGGGAATGCACCAGAAAAGCGGCAGCACCAGCAGGTAGATCAGCGTGAGCCCCGGTCCCGACGTGGTGACCATGTCTTCGAGCCCGAAGGGCCCGCCCGTGGTGTAGGAGAACATGACGAAGACGAGGTAGAAGAGGCTGGCCTTGCGGAGGGCGGAGGATTTGGAGCTTGTGCTCAAAGTTTTGGCACCGAGGAAACCCCCAGCAAGTAAAAAATCACTCGTACCACGTTGCGACGCCGAGCCCATAAAGCAGGCTCACCACGGTGAGAACGACGAGGGCAGAGTTAGCAATAACTCTCAGCCAGTGGGGGCGACGAGCCGGGTTTTTCCTGAACCGCAACCAGAACAGAAATGCGATTACCAGCAGTAAGGCCAGTCCGTAGCAATATGTCGCGGTTGTCACGTAGAACGTGTGCGACCGCGCGAACAACGCTATCGCCAACGAAGTGCCGGTGAGCCAGCAGAACAACTCCTGTTTCGGCGAAAGTGCCAAGAGAGTCCTTATTTACGCCGCGAGCGTGCCACTCAGCGCGCCTTCGAGCTCCAGCAGCTTGCGCTTCACGTCCAACCCGCCGCCGTAGCCGCAGAGGGTTCCATCCGACGCGATCACGCGATGGCAGGGAACCACGATCGCGACCGGGTTGCGATTGTTGGCCATGCCAACGGCTCGAAAGGCGTTGGGCTTGCCCACGGCGCGGGCGATGTCGGCGTAGGTGCGAGTTTCGCCGTAGGGAATCCCGAGCAGCGCGTGCCAGCAGGCCAGCTGGAAATCTGTGCCGCGGAGATCGAGCGGGAAGGTGAACTCGCGGCGCTGGCCGGAAAAGTACTCGTCCAGCTGCTTCGCGCAGGGGCGCAGGCGGTCAGGAGACTCCTCGAACCTGAACTTTGTGCGCTCGGCTAGCCGTGTCGCCTCCCGGCGGAGATCACGGGGATTGGGCCGAATCGACTGCTGCCCGGGCGTGCGGACGTCAAATTCGAGGGCCACCAGCCCTTTACCGGACACCGCCAGGAAAAGCGGGCCCGCAGGAGACATAACCGTTGTAGAATGAAGCGTTTCCATAGAATCCACAGGAAGCCTCGGCACCACTTTCACGGCTTGCCAGATCACAATAGCATGCTTGGCAACAACCGTTGGTGTGGTTTTGGCTTCTACAAAAGTTGACAGAACGGGGTTTTTGCTCCAGAGTGTTCCCGTCCATTGCTTTAAGTGCTTTAAGGCGAGTTTCATTTGAAAAAAGCAGTCTTAATCCTGATTGCGGTCGTGCTGGCGCCGGTGGTGCTGGTAAGCGTGGTGGCGTTTGCCGCCGGCGACTGGCATCCGATTGGCGAGACTGGAGCAGGAGACCGGGTGTCGGTGAGTTCGCTGCGGGTGCGGAAGAATCTGCGGACGGCCTGGGTTCGCGTGGAATACAAAGAACCGGCCGAACTTCCGCAGGGTGGGCCGTTCGTCGAGATGCGAGCTCGCGTGCGCTTCAACTGCGGTAGCGGCGGCGTGGTTCCGACCGCGGAATGGTTTTATTCGCGCGATCATAGCGGGAGATTTGTGGTGAGCAAGAAGGCCACTCGCGACGACCAGTTTGGGGGCAATCCCGAGGGCGGATTCGGCGATATGGCCAGCAAGTACGTCTGTGGGCAGAAGTGAAGTTGGGGTGCGAGTTCCACTGAGACCTACAAGAAAGAAATCGCCCTGCGGGCGATGGACGGGCAGGAGTGCCCGTCCCCACAGGAGACTCGGCACGAGCTCCACACGAGAAGCTATTTCCCGGATTTCCACAAGGCTGACACCTCGGTAACTGCTGAACCACTTCCTCGCACTTCGATTTCCGCTTATTCTGAATGGGACATCAGCCGCAGCTTGCGGCGGAGTTTCCTACCTCAGTTATGGATTCACTGCGAATTTATGGGCTGGTTGCAGCGGGAGTTGCCCTGGCGGGCGGGGCGTATGCGCTGTTGCGGCGCAAGTCGATGACGGCGGACGACATTGAACGCGAACGGCGAACCTGGCTCAACGGCGTGGGCCGCATTACAGACGGCACCGTGATTGACGTTCAGGAACTCGACCTGGAGAGCAGCCCGCGGCCAGCCACCATGCTGATTTACAAATACGACGTGGCCGGGGTTTCCTATGAATGTTCGCAGGACGTCACCTATCTGCGGCATTGGGTAAATCTGCACTCCTGCCGGCTGGGCCTGCCCACTTCGGTGAAATACGATCCGCAAAATCCGGGGAATTCGCTGGTGGTGTCGGAAACCTGGATGGGGCTGCGGCAGTGAGCCAGTTCATCACTCTGGTCCCCGGTGTTAAGAGACGTTGGCACTCCGCAGCGTGGAGGATAGCGTGGGGCTTTGCCAGCCCAATCCTGATCGGGAGGCGATACATGGCGTCGAAGTGGTTCTTGGCGGGAGTGTTGGTGTGTCTGGCGGTTAGCCCGGCCCGGGCGCAGGACCCCACCAAGGTTGAGCCCAAGCACTACAAGCTGGCCTTCGAGAACGAGCGGGTGCAGGTGGTGTCGGTGCACTACGGGCCGCACGAGAAGTCGGCTCTGCACGATCATCCCGGGGGCGTGGTGGTGAGCGTCACGGATGCGCATCTGCGCTTCACCGACGAAAGCGGAAAGGTGCGCGAGGTCTACGCCAAAGCCGGGGAGGCTCGCTGGTATGCGCCTTTCAAGCATCGGGTGGAGAATCTGGGCGATACCGTCTACGACGCGGTCTACATCGGGATCAAAGGCAAACTCGCTGCTTCGGCGGGTGCAGACGGTTCGGTGGTGGCGATGGACGTGGAGACGCAGAAAATCCTGGCTGAGTATCTTGCGGGCGCTGCCAAGCGGTAGATATCCTCGGCAACGCTCAATCCGCGATTAGCGGCAATCCTTTTTCGAACTGCGGCTTCACTTCTTCGCGCATGGAAGGGGCGGACGCCTCGTCCGCCCGGGCAGTACCGCGGGGCGATTTTGTTTTCTCGCGGACGCTGCTGTGGCACTGCTCCGCGGACGAGGGCGTCCGGGCTCCAAGAACTCGCGCTCTTGCCTTCCGTGTAAGATAAAGCTTCGCACGTTGCATCTCTGATCATTGGGGAAAGTTATGGCGCACGAAGTTTTCTGTGTGAAACTGAAAAAAGACTTGCCGGGGCTGGACGAGCCTCCGTTTGACAACGACCTGGGGCGCAAGATCTACGACAATGTCTCGAAACCGGCCTGGCAGATGTGGACCGAGCACTGCAAGATGCTGCTCAATGAATATCGCCTGAATCCGGCGCGGCGTGAGGATCAGGAAGTGATCGTCAAGCAATTGGAGCAGTTCTTTTTCGGAGAGGGATCGGCGTTGCCGAAGGAATACGTGCCCCCGGCGCCGAAGTAGGGTTTCCCCCCGCGCTCGTCGAGCTCGGCTCAAAAGTTTGCCCCGTCCCTGGTTCACTCCCGCAAGACTGTCGGGCCCATCGAAGCGTTCGCGTCATCCTTGGGCAAAAGGAACGAGTTGGCGGACCGCTGTCGCAGGAAAGGCAGAGCACCGAACAGTAAGGCCAGGCTGGGGACTACCGCCAAGTTTTCGGCATCGATAGCGAAGAAGGTGAGTGCCCAACGGTACCCGCCGGCAAAGCGCCACGGCAGAAGCAGAAGCATCACGATGCCTAGAAGCAGGGCCGGGGAAGTCGCCACCACCAGACGTGTCTTGCGAGGGGCATCCGCGCGTTGCGCTAAATAGGCTCCTGCGGCACCGACAAGAATGAGCGTAGCCAGCCATGGCAAGTGGAACACGACAGGGATGGGCCGCCTCAAAACTAGACTTGGATGGTCAGCCCGGTCCAGAACCATGAGCGAAAGGATTGCTCCCAGCCAAGTGACGGTCACCGAAAGCCACAAGCCCTTGATGCGATCATTGATAGGGTCTGCGCCTTGCGCCAAGTAGGCTGCTCCGGCACAGACAAGGGGAAGCGTAGCCAACCATGGCAAGTAGAACAGAATCAGATCGGGATAAAGGCGATCCGTCCGCTGCAGAAGCATGACCGACAAGCTTGCGCCTAGCCAAGTGACCGCCACCAAGAGCCACAAAAGACTTTTCGTGCGATGGTTCATGGAGTCCCCCTCGGATTTTGCGCGACCAATGTTCCGCGCCAGGACGCGCCAGTTGTCGATTTCTTGCAGCGTAAGTTCGACAGCCCCGGCATCGGTCACACACGTTTGACGTACCTTTTCGTGAATCTCTTCCAAGTGAGCGGCCAGCTCGGCGATCACTTCGTTCTTGGCGCTGGGCGGCAGGTTCAGAACGGACAGCCGCTCGCGAACTAGTTTCTTCCAATCAGGCATGGCTGACTCCGGCGAGGACGTCAAGGGCATGGAAGAAGGCGCGCCACTCCTGGCGCAGAGGCGCGAGTTGCTTGCGTCCGGCGGGGGTGAGGCGGTAGTAGCGGCGGTCGCGGCCGGCGTGATTGCGCTGCCAGCGACCTTCGACGGAGCCGCGTTTCTCCATTTCATAGAGCAGGGGATAAAGAGAGGCGAGGGTGAAGGTGAGGGCTCCGTTGGTGCGCTCGCCGATCTGTCTGGCGATTTCGAAGCCATAGAGGGACTGGTCGGCGAGCAGCGCGAGGATGGCGAGTTCGGCGCTGCCGCGGGCGATTTGGGAACGGATGCGTTTGGTCACAGCGTTTCGGATTGCAGTATAGGAATCCTATGGTTGGAGTATAGGGATCCTATATAGCGGAGTCAAGGGTACTGGAGCTCAGGGGGCAAGATCTCCGGATGGGCTGTAGCCTGGGGGGTTTCGGGCGTTGGTGTAGCGGGAGCGCAGGGGCTGAACAGTGTGCGGGAGAAGCGGTGCCGTCCCTCTGCGACTCCTGTGCATTTCCCACTTCACCGGGCACTGACGTGCCGGGCTTTCACATACCGCCGCTTCGCGTAGATCTCGCTCCACTGCTCCCCCGGAAATTTGGTTCTTACGCGCCCTACACTAGCGTTACTTTGTGGTTACCTTAATTGCACCAATATTGATGCAGCGTTCATCTGGGCGTAACAATCCGCTGCTAGAACAATGGTATGGATCTGCACGTGTACAACACGCTGATCCTCTCTGACCTGCACCTGGGTGCAGAGACCAGCCACGCGCGCGAAGCCACGCGCGTGCTCAAGCAGAACCGCTTCCGGCGACTGATTCTTCTTGGCGACATCTTCGCCGATCTCAACTTTGCCCGGCTGACCAAGGAACACTGGAAGTTTCTCGGCTACATCCGCAAGCTCTCGAACCCCAAGCGTAATGTCGAGATCGTGTGGGTCGAGGGCAACCACGATCACGGCCTGACCGACATCATGTCTCACCTGGTGGGCGTGCGGGTGTATCAACACTACCTCTGGGAGTATCAGGGACTGCGGCACGTGGCCATCCACGGGCATCAGTTTGATGGCTTTCAGGTGAACCGGCTCCGGCTCAGCCAGCTGGGGACTTCGCTGTACTTGCTGCTGCAGAAACTTGATTTCAAGCGCAAGCCGGTGGCGCGGCTGATCGACCGGCTGAATACGCGCTGGCTGCGCATGTCGTCCAAGGTCTCCAGCGGGGCTCTGGCCTACGCGCATCATCACGGCGCAGAGCGCATTTTCTGCGGGCATACGCACGAGGCCGTCCAGGTGGAGAAAGACGGCGTGCACTATTACAACTCCGGAGGGTGGGTTGATTCCCGGCTCACTTATTTGACGATCGATGAACAGGGGGTACGCATCCATGACTATAGCGAGCACGACTACAGCGAGCATGACGATCGAGAACATGGAAATCGAGAACATGGCGACCGAGGACACGGCGCCGAGTCTGCATCCTGCGGGCCCGACGGCCGCGAGCGAGTTGACGATCGTGATTCCGGCGAAGAACGAGGCCAAGCTGATTCCTCGGCTGCTGACCGCGCTGACGATGCAGGACTACGCGAAGATGTCGAGTACGAGGGTGTTGGTCGCGGACGCTAATTCGACCGACGGCACGCCAGAAATTGTGCTGGGCTTCCGCGATCGGCTGAACGTGAGCGTGATTCGCGGCGGGATGCCTTCCGTGGGCCGCAACCTGGGCGCGGCGCAGGCGGAGAGTGATTACGTGCTGTTTCTCGATGCCGACATCGAGCCGGCGCATATCTCGGTGGTGCGGCGCGCCGTGGAGCTGGCCCGGCGCAAGCAGCTGCACTGCGTGACCACCAACATTCTTTGCCGCGGCGGGAGCTGGGTCGACGCTGCAGTTTACGGGGGCAACAATTTCTTCCAGTACGCGTCGCAGATACACCATCCCTTTGCGACCGGAATGTTCATGCTGTTCGAGCGCAAGAAATTCTGGGAACTCGGCGGCTTTAACGAGCGGGTACTGTACGCCGAAGATTACCAGCTCACCCTGCAGGTGGAACGCAGCCGGTTCGGCATTGTGCGCGGCGGCGTCTACACCACGAACCGTCGCTTTCAGAAAATGGGTCACCTGCGCGTAGGCTGGCTTTTCCTGAAGACCTTCATGAACTACTGGAATCAAGACTACTTTCTGCGCGATCACAAGTATTGGCAGGCGTAGTTCTTGCATCCTCGACTGATTTCACGACGATGCAAGAGTCCGAACGATTTTTCTGCGTGGCCATAGAAAACAGGATCCAGCTTTTCGGCTGGATCCTGTTTTTGCGTAGCGCGTTTTCAGTGGATGATTTTCTTCGATCGTTCAGAAGCGAAAAACAATGCCCGTCGACAGACGGAAGTTGTTCTGCGTGGTGCTGAAGAAGCGGGTCTGCACGTAGTCGCCTTCGGCGCGCAAGGCCAGAATGCGGATGATCTTGTAATCCAAGCCTCCGCCCACCGTGGTCACCAGGGAGGTGTCGCTGGTGGAGATTCCCTGCCCTGTGCTCACATGCCCGACGCCAAACAGGGCTTCTCCAAACGGCCGGAACTTTCCGATGGGAAAAGACAAGCGCGGACCAAAGGTCACGTCCGTCTCATGCCCCGTGACGGTCAACGTGGTCGGCCCTGGTGTAGGCTCCACGAAGCGTTGCTGGCCATAGTGGCCGCTGAAGTCAGCCACGATCCCCACCCACGGCAATACCTTGCCTTCGAGGGAAGCGTCCCATCCGTTCAGGTTGGGGCGGCCCACGTCGGAGAGATCGAGCGTAGACGGGCTCGCGCTATAAAAGGAATAACCGACAAAAATGTTCCCCGACGTTGGCACCTGCGCGCTCGCCAAGCCTGCGAACAGCAGGAGAGTGAAGGCGACCATCGTAACGTTCCGCATACCGATAATTCCTCCCTTTGGGATCGAATAACACGACGTGCTTCGGAAAGTTGTTGGATGCACGCGGAAGAAAAAGCGGAGAGGAAGAAAGTGCCAACAGAATTCAACATTTGACCGCAGCATTCCGTCAGGGCGGGCCATCAGCAGTGAGCCTTTAGCCGTTACGAGCCTTGCCGATGGCGGGGGGGTACAGCTCTTCCCGGCTGAAGGCGAATTGCCAATGTCTCATTGCGCACTGCTGAGTTCCGGCGCTCGCGGCGTCAAAAGTGCCAGACGAGTCCGGTCGAGCCGCGGTAGTTGCTCTGCTGATCGCTTAGATAACGCGTGCGGACGTAGTCTCCCTGCACCCGCCAGGAGAATTTCTTGAAGAAGAGTTTGTAGTCGACGCCCCCGCCCACATCGATCGCGAGCGGGTTGTAAGAGTTGCCTCCGGACTGGATCATCTGCAGGCCGGCCATGCCTTGCACAAAAGGCCGCCACTTTCCAAAGGTGACGGAGAGGCGCGGACCGCCCACGAAGGTGTATTGGGTGAGGCCGTGGCCATAGATGCCACTGCCGTCGAGCACGAATCCCAGGTGAGGAGTGCGCGCGAAGGGCAGCATCTCACCCGAAGCTTCCCAACCCTTCAAGTGGTAAAGATTCGTGGGGATCACAAATTCTGAACGGCCGTAAGATCCGCCGACGTAGGCATTGCCATGCGGAATCAGTTGCGCGGACATCGGGATCGCGAACAGCGCCGAACACACCAGTGCCAGCACAGTGGCTGCAATTTTCGACACGAAAAATCCTCCCCGGCGCCCGGCGCCGGCAAAA
>Ga0209006_10000391_pt1 | contig 43113 bp, 41 predicted proteins | sample JacPin_JW_Ref_O2_FD_188567 | JGI IMG/M metagenome (GOLD analysis project Ga0209006, IMG submission 188567) | Forest soil microbial communities from Algoma, Ontario, Canada - Jack Pine, Ontario site 1_JW_Ref_O2 (SPAdes) (version 2) | ecosystem: Environmental > Terrestrial > Soil > Boreal... | reverse complement strand
TCTCCTAGCAAAAATTCCTTTTGGCCTTTGAGCACGGCGGTCAAAAAATGATTCCCGCTCGCAAGTTTCGACTTGAATTCCTCGACGGAATACACGGTCCGGTTGATAGGGCGGCCGATGTTTTTCTCCACGGTAGAAAGCCGTGAAAGGACCTCGTCAAGTGTGGCCTTCCCGACAACCATTAGATCAACATCACTCTGTGCCGTTTCTTCCTCGCGTGCGACGGAGCCGTAAACAAATGCCACAAGGACTCGCTTCACCAAAGGATGCAATGCCGATCGCAAGACGCCAGAGATGCCAATTGTCTTGTTCACCAGGGCCTGTATCTCTCGAAATATGGGGGCGTGTCGGTTCGCCTGATAGAAAACTTGGCTGCCAGTGAATTGCGAATGATAAGACCCACTTTCGAGAGGTTTTCAAGCTCTCGTTGAACAGCGCCAACGCTGGCATCTACTTCGCATGCAATCTGGCGTGTGTAGAATGATTGACCGGCCCTGCCATAGAGCAGGGCGAGGATAGCGCCCCGCGTGCGTCCGAACAGAAGGTCCCCGAGACCGTTGCGTGTACTCATTCCGAGAACAATTGTGCTCAAGATGAGAACGCATCTCAAGGGTTCGTAGCGCGGTATCTGGAGCAACTTCATACCATCCAGTCTGATCGATCTGTTATTTTCTCAGTATGAAAACGGCGTTCTACGGGCGGGTGGTCTTTGGGGCATCGGCAGTGCTGTTCGGCGTCATCGCACTCATGTGGCACGACGCTGATACCTGGCAAAGCTTGCAACATCTCTGGAGCCTGCCTTTTAGCACCATCATCGGTGGGTGTCTGATGGCCGCACAAATTGCCGGTGGAGTTGGGGTGCTTTACCCTCGGACTGCGCGCCTGGCTTCGGTCGTACTTTGTATTGTCTATCTGTGTTTCTCTCTGGCCTGCGTCCCTTTCATTGTTGCCGCGACCAATTCCTATGAGCGATACGGGGGAAGCTTCTTCCTGTTCTTTTCCTTATTCTGCGGCGCATTTGCGCTGTACGCTGCGACTGAGGCGGATCGCCGAAGGGCTCGGTGGTTCGGCCGACTGGCGCGCCTTGGACTCGGCGTCTGTGCCATTTCCTTTACACTGGGTCAGGCACTCCTTCTTCGTTTCACAACTCCCCTGGTTCCAAACTGGATTCCGCCCAACCAGATGTTTTGGGCGATCCTTACGACGATCGCGTTTGCGCTCGCTGCAATTGCCATTCTCATCAATCGACGGGCGCGGCTTGCAATGCGTCTGATGACTGTTATGCTGGCCTTTTTTGGCGTGCTGGTGTGGGTTCCGCGCCTGATCTCTCACCACCCCCAAGCGCATTTCAATTGGTCCGAGTTCGCGCTGACTTTCCTGGTTACAGGGGCTGCCTGGACGGTGGGTGATTTGAGATCTCTCTGACTCAAGTCGGTGTTTGTGTGCTGCTCCCTCGAATAACTGCCGCGTGCTGTCTCCAGCGTCACCCGGATCAGCAATGGGTGGGCTCCCTGTCTCTTAACTTTCTTGTTTGCTGGTTGCCCTTAGGGGGAAGGTCCTAAGTCCAGGGCGACCGTTTACTTCTCCCCATGCGTATGAAGTCACGCCTTCCCCACCACGACACTGGTTGCCGACGAGCTTACGCGTCAGTCCCGAGCTTTGGCTATTTCCAGCCGATATGTGATGTTTAGCGCCCCGCCTGCCGCCCCGCGCCGAACGCGTTTTCGGCTCTTGTGGTGCTCGATTTAACGACCGCAGCATTATGGTGGGCCGGTTTTGAAGCGCGCTGTCTCCTATCCCAGGTTCGGTTTGACGGGGATATACAGTGAGGGAAAAATTGGGCTACACCCGCCTTGAAGTCGGTGAGTGGGAACTGAGGGATGACCGGAGCGACGACTGAGTAGCCCGAAAACCGATAACTGTCGCTAGCAGGCCATACACTCAAAAACCCCCGGTCGTCTAGCTACGCTGTGACCACTTTGCGATGGCGTCTTTATCCCCAGTTGCTTGCGCAATCGAGAGGCCAATCTTTACGATTCCGCTGGCAAGCGTTGGAGATACGTTCGGTTGTTTCGCTTCGGCATACGCCAAATCTGCGGTTTTCAGAGCGTCAGCGGTGCGCCCTTCGCGCAGGTAGACAATCCCCAAGTATGCGAGACTTTCTGCTTTCGACCCGCGGAGATTCCCAGCATGTTCGGTACGGCTAAACTCGCTATCAGATTTCTTTGCTTTTTCAATCTGCGGGTCGAAAAGCGACACGGACTTCTGGAGTGATTCCTCGGCAGCCTGCCATCGTTGCTGCCCCATTTGCGCGGTGGCGATCTGACTCAGGTTAATCGGGTAGGCGGAGTCGTCAGTGCCGGGCCACACCGGCGCGTATTGCAGAATCTTTTGGAAGGCACCTTCCGCCTCCACGAAGTTTTGCCGAGCGAGGTAACAATTGCCGATGTCTCTGTTGGCCAAGAAAAGAAACTTGTTCTTGGGAACGTTGAAGGCAGATTTCTCAGCGAGCGGAGTATTTCGGACCGGTACCGTTCAACGATTTCCGCCGCGCAAGTGCCTTTTCTCTGTTGTTGGGCTATCGACTGGTATACATCGTTCAGCTTTCCCTCCGCGACTTCTTCAGGAGAGAGAGTCGCTACTACGTCTACGGAATCATGCCTCGTTGGCTTTGACGAGCTAGGGGACTGAGCTTGGGGCGCGGGGTTCTGTGCCGGGGGAAGTGCCTTACCACCGAGTAGCGGTCCGGTGAAGATCAGTGCAAGCATGCTTGGGGCGATTGGTTTGCGCCCAAAAAGATGCATATGCGACGAAGACTATAACAGGCGACTGCAATCTCGATCCTGTCGGAAATCGTCAACTGTCTCTATCAGGCGGTTACGGTGCGCCGGGATAAACCGGCGCACTGTAATGGCCTGCTTACGTCAGTCATCGTGATCCCGCGCATTCTTCGGGCACCGGCGGCTGCTTTCGAAACTCATTGACGATGGAGTGAACTCTTCCAGCTTGTGCGCAGGTCGTCGGCGGTGACCGACTCATTCATCTGGCGGCACAGCTCGACAAAGTCCGAGTTTTCGGCCAATCGGCAATCTTTCCCGTCTCGCAAGAGCGGAACAAGCGCGATCTTGAGCTTGCCGGGGTCGCCGATCTTCCGCACGAGGGTGCCATCGGAAAAGTGACCGAAGGAAACATGAGTGCCGTAAGGCTCTGGATGTGGATCGTAAGGATCGTTCACCATGGCGACCGGGAAGTAGGGCGGAGTGCTCTTCGTGGCGGAGTCTGCGTGGCTTCGGAGGGAGGTCTCGCGTTCGAAGATGTCGGCATTCCCGAGTAAGTAGATCTCCTGTCCGCACAGTTCCTTCCGCTGCGCGCCGGGATCGGTCACGGCGATCCCGTATCCGTCCCAATGTTCGAATAAATCCAGTTGACTGTCCCAGCGGGCGAAAAGGAACCTTCCGAACGCGTCGGTCTTTGTTATCTCGCTCCGCATGACCTCGATGCCGGGGCGGTGGTCGAAGTTTGCTGGAATGTGCGTCACCAACAAGCACACATCCATCCCCGGCACGGGCCTGCCAGTAACGGCGTTCACTACGGTTCCGGAGATCCGCGGCGTTCCGATATGGAAGGGGGAGATCCTATCCAAAAAAGTGACAAAATTCCCGGGTGCGAGTTTCCAGAAGAGGACGAGAACAGCCACGACCAAGAGGAAGAGAACGCCCAAGATCAAAGGGAAATACGGCAACCACAATTTAATTTTCGATCGACGCTCTGAAGACAGCAACGCGGCCATAGCTCATTAGCAACCTAACTCCCGACCGAGTCAAGATTACGGGCGACGGACCGTGAGCTTGAGTAGAGTTCTAGCTGTTGGAAAACCTCTACAATGCATGGACCCCTGCAAACGCCATCTTGCAGTTCCTCCGCTCACTTCGATAGGGGTACGGCCGCCGCGGCGACCAGCATCCAACTCCCCTTCTTTTTCACCCACGTATCGACAAAGCGCCAGCGCTTCGATGAGGACTTTCCGTCCTTCACATCCGTTTCGCGGTAAGTCCCAACCACGATGGCTGTGTTTTCCAGCGTGCGCACCGTCATGGCTTCAGGTACGATTTGCTGCGTTTGCGGCTTGGGGGATTTTACCCGCAACAGATAATCGCCCTTCGTCACCAATTTGCCGGATTCGATGTACACCAGAGCATTGTCGAACATCAGGTCCAGCACATGGTTGTCATTGCGCGATTGCGCCTTAACCCGGTCGCCCTCCAGGACGCGAACGGCCTTGGCAGCGTCGCTTTCGCCAGCCTCCTGGGCGGAACCCGACAATGACGTCGCGCAGACCAAAACCAACAACAGTCTTATTGTTCTCATAAGGTTGTTCTCATAAGGCTTGCCCCCGCCGCCGCCGGCCTCCGGCTGCATGCGGCACAGGCTCGCCCCGTCCTCACTGCCCGAGCCGCGTTACCAGGCCCGCAATCGAGACCCACTGCCCATCCTTGTAAAGCCATGTGTCCACAAAACGTTCTCGCTGCGCATAAGGCTTACCGCGATCCACTCCCTTGATTTCAAAAACGCCGGTAACGATCGCCACGTTGCCGTGCAAATGCACCACCATCGATTCCGTCAAGAACTGCACTGCGGTGGATGTGTTCACCTCCGCCACCACCTCCGCCTTGGTCTGCAATATGCCGTCCGAGTCTACGTTGACGAAGGCGTCGTCAAGGATCCTCTCCAGGGCCTTTGGGTCCTTGCTCACGTAGGCTTGACCCCACATATGCTGCATCGCAAGAATCTTCGTTTCCGCGTCGGAATCCGCATCCCCCGGAACGGGGCCTGCCAATGTCCCCACGCAAGCCAACAGCGCAACGAAAATGTGTGTTCTCACTGCAGAGACCCTTCTATGCTAGCGAAGCCATGGGCTGGTGATCTAGGTGGTGCCTCCGCTCCGCTTTGATCGTAACTATTTTACTCGGGCACCTGGTTTCAGTGGACTTCTCGGACCGCTCCGGTCGGACAGACTGTGCTCAATCCCGTTCCCTACCTCCAGCATTCTGGCGATCACAGTATCAAGTCTCAGACATCGGAAAACTGGTCAGAATTGACCGTTGGAGAGTGGGTGGCATCTAGCCGAAACCGTCGAGGTCCAAGGGTAAGCCGCTGCCAACGGTTGGCGTAGAGTCTCGATTTCGCTCATCGACCTTGGAGAATCGATGTCCGATGAAATCGTATCAGTGCGCTGTACGAATATATTCCCCGGGAGTGTACATTTGCGAGCCGGAAGGGGCGACCACTCGCTTCTTGACTCCATTCTCCACTAAAACCAATCCTTCTGGCGTGTCCACGGCACAGCCACCTCCAGCCGTCGCCATATTGATTTTGATTTCAGAGGCTCCAGAATCCCAGCGCCATTCTTCGCGCCCGTCTTCTACGTTAAACGCAATCAGCACACCGTCGCGAGTCGCGAAGCCTAAATCGTGCTCCCCTAGTACCATCTCATCGTGGACGGACCCGGCATACTTCGGCAATGGAAATTTGAACGCGACCGCGCCGTCTTCGGTGATTCGATAGACGAATTCGTCAGGCGAGCTTATTCCCTTTTGTGATACGTCGGCGTGGGACCAGCGAACCGAAAGTAGGACACCGCCAAAACCGTCAGGGATAATGTCGCCCGTCGGTGACATTACTGTCCACGGTGCAGCGAATGACGCACGCTCTTGCTCAGATGCATCCACCATGGTGGTCTTCTGTGATCCGTCTGAACGAATCTGCCAGAGCACTAACCTGTCGTCACGGGAGAAATAGACCTTTGCGGGATCGACCACAGAACCAGCGGCACACTTGTCAGTCCCGACCTTCCAATCGTTTTCGGCGAAGGCTGCATAGGCAAGACCGTCGGTGTTCACGAAAAGACCACTGGTGAGCATGCGCAGGGCATGGGAAACCGAACGGCCCGGAGCGCAAATAATCTTGTCTCCAGACCGCGTGAGATTGATTTCACTTTCTTGAGAGGCTGGAATCTTCAGGTTGAAATTCTCGATCCCAGTGGCTCCGTCCAGAACAGTGATCGTGCCCTCCCTTACTGGTTGAGCTACGACGTAAGCGAATGTCGCAAGGATCTCTGGAACCGTGTGACGCCTAGCGGTATCAGTTCATGCTGGCTGACCTGGGTCTCTGGGATAAGCTGTCTACCTGGTGCCTATGGAACCATCAAGAGCTTCACGCAGAAGCCCTCGCGTTGCGCATGACCGGTGCTCGCCCTCATCTGCACTGCAGTGCGTCATCGCCACTATGCCCAAGCTTCTGTTCGATCCGGCAGCGCCGACGATGCCGCCGTTTCTCATATTCGGCATTCACTTGTGATACTTATCGCCGTTTTGGCCTGACCGTGCTAACGTACTTAGAATTTGAAGGTTCAAGCTTTTCGCCCGAGGTCAAGATGGTCAATGTCTCTAAAGTGCGTTTCGTGGCCCTAATGTCAATGTTCCTTGCGACTGGGATGTCACTCGCGCAGACCCAGCCTGAGGCTGTTGCTCCACCACCACCAGCACCTCTCCCTGTACCTGTGCAGGTACCTCCGCTCCCAACACAAAAACTGGTTCTCTTCCCTGTGTCTTATTTTCTCATCGGTTGCGATGCCGATGGGGGAAAACCTCCGTGTCCTCCCCCATCTCAAGGTCCCCAAAAATGGAATGAAGCCAGCGTTGATAAAGAAAATGGCTGGCGAATTTGCACTTTCACTTGGCATAAGGAAGGCCACATACGAGGCGACTGCGACGAGCCGTGGATTGACCACGACAGAAAAGTAATCAATGGCGGCGCTTGCTCGGCGCAGTCCGATCCAAATACTGGTGAGGGTGGATACGCCTACGCGTGGCTCGACACTGTGAAACTCGTGGCGCAGCCTCTAGCAGACGAGCCCGGCACGGTATGTTCCCCGACCAGCTCTCAGCCACCACCTTCCAATTCCCCGCCTGGCTGCTATGTCGCGCCCGTGAGATGCGATGGCGGGGTTCCTCGATGTGAGCAGTTCTGTAATGGGAGGCCGACTGGGACGCGCGTGTCCTGCCCAACGGGCATGGACGACCTCACGCTGTGTCGGAATTCTAAGGTCAGTAGTCCGAGTCTCAAGGATATAAAAAAATAGGGGAAGGCGCGATCTCAAAACCCCGCTCCGGGGGTGAGGCAGGTCGCCGCCCGGCTCATTCCGGCGCTTCAATCGGACCAAACTGCGCTGCCTCTACCTTGAGCGATGCGAACTCAGCACGGGACAGCAGGTGTTTCCCAACACCGTACTGCCTGCATCAGCTGCAAATCCACCTCGTCCGCGATGATCACTACGTCTGCCAGCACTTGACTCTGCTCGAGTTCGCCCTGGTTAAGATGCAACGTCTGAAATGTGACCACTTGGAAAAGCCTTGACTCCTCAACGAGCATGGCGGGGGAGTAACCCTGAAGTCGGCGCGCTTGCCCGTGCACAGTAGCGGTGGTGGACACGGGAAGATGGGCATCGTTGGCAAGTCGGAGGCGGCAAACTAGGTCATGAAACAACTTCGGCAGATGCTGGGAGCGATCGTTATCGCTCAGCGGAATGCAGGTTAACGCTCCAAGAAGATTTACCCGCCTCAGCCATTCTTTGATTGTGGCTTCGCGTTCTCGCTCGAGTATGGTCGCCACGCTCTTTGGCTTCTTCTTCATCCTACCTCGCGTTCTCCAATTAACTGTCAGGTCGCGCTCAGCCGACTAGTGTCGCACGGTAAGAGATTCAAGACGTGTTCAATACAGCACACAGGTGTGATGCTCGCAGGCCGGGATAATTTCGTGGTGCGTGGGATGGGTGACGCCTGCCTACGCCACTGACGGGCAACTGATGACCGATGCTGAGTACAAACACTTCCTACTTGAGGTGGACAGCAGGTTACCCGTATGGGAAGCCGCGCTGAGGAAGGTCGATCCCGCGAAGTCTGATGCCTCCTATGCCGTTGGCGCGAAGGTCTTGCAATCCAGAGACATCGGCCTCATGCAGGTCGAGTATGCACGCAATGGGTTGCAAAGCAGCACATAAAACGCTGCGTGTCCGGCGAACTCGCTCTCGAACGCTTCTTACGCGGCATCTTCGATTGAATGGAGTCCATGATGGTAACGGAGGTCTCTGCTGGTGTGACGATCTCAGCCGACGTAGATCCACTCGCGCCACAAATCAGCACGCTCGAAGGCTCGCTCGCTAACGATGTGACCGCGCGAATAGAGCTGCTCGAAAAAGGTACGTGTCACTGAGTCGTCCGGCTACTGAACGACTCGCCGAATTCGCCGCATGGCCCTGCGGAAGTTCTCATGCTTCTTCGCGATCTGCTTGGATGGCCTTGTTCACCGTCTTCTTTGTTTTCCGCATCCGTACTTCCTTTCTGACGACACCGGCAGTAACGGATTCATCGCACTGTAGCGCCCCACCGGTCACGCACGGACTTCTGCTCTCCAGGACACGCATGCCGATCGAACTTACGCCTCAAGTATTCATCCGCGCCAATGGCATCGCTTGCGAACGGCGCGGGGGTGAAGAACTTGTGCCCGCAGTTGGCGCAAGATGCCATCGCGGGAACTTTGCCAACGGATCTGACGACGATGAAGCTGCGCTCGGCCATGGCCGGAACACTCTGGCACGACTTCGTGGGTGTGCCTATGGCCCGGTCGGGCTACGGCACGAGAACGCCCATACTCGCTATAACTTGCGGCGCTATGAGATCGCACGCTCGGAGTGCGTTTCTTCTCGTGCTATTGGTTTCGCTATCGGCATTCGCTCGTGACCGAGTGTGGCGTACGGCGACGTTCCTTGGATTTAATGCTGCCCAGACCGGCACCGCTACCATGCCCGTCGGAACCGGGAGCGTAACGGTGCCCATCTCGACAAGAAACTATTGGTTTCGCACCGACGAATTGGACTATTGCCTGTACTTTCCCAAGCGCCTCAGTGGACGCCTCCCGAACCTAACGATCAATGGCATGGCCAAGATTGCGGTTGATGGCCGCCATGTCTACGTGCGGGACGATGACGGGAAAGAATGGAACTTCTCCATCATCACCAAGGTTGCACGGTGACTACTCTGAATCACGTTTGATTTCTCCCTTGCCGGGGAAGCGCATCGACCGGTCGGCGAGGCACTACAGGCGTGCGGCTCGACCCTGCTTTCTTGGCGTCCCAGTGTCGGGCATATATCCGACTTTCGCGTGCTGCCAGTCATAGCCCGGCTCTTGGTTCTCTATCTTTGCTTGGTCGATCGCTTTCTGCGCATCCTTTATCTTGGTGGGAATTAGCGAGGTCCCTTTGGTTTGGTGCTTTACGACCACGATGTACGGCATTCTCAGTCCCGATTTCTTGCAGCGCGTAAGTATGGCACGATCGAGAAGTAACGAAGTGCCGATGCCGAGTTCGTTACGAATAACGAACAAGACGCCATGAGCAAAAGCTAACGAGGACGGGAACGCGTTACAATGAGCACCATTCGTTTTCACGCGGGAGTAGCATAACCACGGCAATGCGCCAGGGCTTCCTGGATATGACGGTTTAACTCCGTACCTCCCACCCCAAGCTTTTGGCCGTGTAGCGATGCGTAGAATTGGCTTGAATAGCTGTCCCTACTGCGGCAGTCGCGAAGCTTTCCGCTCACACCCGAGGACGTGGCTGGATCGAGCTTGCGTCTTCCTGTTCCAGCTCGCCAGGTGCCACCAATGCATGCACCATTACTACCGCCCACTGTTCTTGCCCATGCTCGAATACCCCAATGCGTCCGGGAAGAAGCCTACTAAGACAACCTCGAAAGATGAGAAGCGGGAGCGCTCGGCATAGGCGCGTCGTGGGAAGTGTGGTTCGGCCGGATGTTCCGTCTCTCTCCTCAACCAACGTTCCTGAAGAAGCAGGCAGCGTCAACATCCGACCAAACCCAAAGATAATGTTAAGCCTTGTAGTGTCTTAGAACAACCGCGCCTGCTGCGCGAGTTCCACCGGCGCACCACGCGGAATCCTGCGATCGCGACCGGGAAGAAAAACGCCGGACCTAGTTGGTCCGGCGTTTAAGCCCTTACGCGAGGGGCTAAGTGCAACGTCCATAGTTTACTAATTGGCGTTTCCGATATCTGTTCAATTTTGCTCACCGCTTGAAGCTAATCCAGGATCATGACCTTCGACGGCGGCCCTGCCCGCCGAACGCGCGCCGTCAACGCCCCCATCCCGACCCGCAGCCAGTTCCCTTCCCCCAAGGCCCACGTTATCCGCTGAGCGCCAGAGCGCAGCCTGGCAGGCTGGCGTCAAACCATAAAATGCTCTCACCCCAACGATCACCCACGTCACCCACGGCCTAGTGGCTGCCCAAGGGCGTCGAACAAAAAATCGCACCAGATCTAGGGCGGGCGAAGATTCTAACCGGCTGGCGTCCAACGCGATACTTTGCCACCGAGGACTCTGACGACGACGACAGGCTTATGCTCGGCTGCACCATATCTAGGACAATCTTGCACCAAAGATGGGGCAGAACCAGTCAGCCACGACGATCACCCACGGCAGCGTTGACTTCTACGTATTTACCAGTGTTTGGCAGTCCCTCAACAGCCTGTAAGTTGTTTAAAACACTGGTTATATACGTTCTTAAAAGGCTGGCGTCGGCGGTTCAGCTCCGTCCCTCGCCACCATCGTTTCATCCAGTCCACCTGACTCATAATATCTCTGTCTCATAATATCTCTGTCTTGACAATAGTCGTTATAACGTATAATATCCGCTCGGCATGAACCTAAAGGTCGAGACAAGAAAAAGCAAGCGGCGCGTCGGCTGCCCTGAGGAGGCTGCGTTTCTCGATCTGCTGCGAACCACCGACATGCTGTCCCGTGGCCTGGTCCGCATTCTGAAGACAGTGGACGTATCCGCGACGCAGTACAACGTTCTCCGCATTCTCCGCGGTTCTCCCTCCGGGCTCCCCTGTGGGGAAATCGGCAACCGCATGATTACGCGTGACCCGGACGTGACTCGCCTCCTCGACCGGCTGGAAAAACGCGGGCTGATCTCGCGCTGCCGCGAAACCGAAGACCGGCGGACAGTAATGGCCCGCATCACTCCAGACGGTCTGAAACTCCTGGCCCGGCTGGACGAACCGGTGCAAGCCACTCACCGCCAACAATTGGGCCACCTGGGGACCAAGCGCCTGCGGGCGTTGACGGAACTCCTGGCTGTGTCCCGCAGCCAGGTGCTTTGATTTTTTTGGATTTACTATCTGTTGAAACGAATATCGTTTACACGCATCTAAGCACACTGGACAAAGGAGATTATTTATGACGACATTGACCACACCGCAAACCTCCACCACAACCTGGAACATTGACCCGGCTCACGCCGTTGCCGAGTTCAAGGTCAAGCATATGATGATCTCAAACGTGAAGGGGCAATTTCACCGAGTTACGGGAAGCTTGACGCTCGACGAATCCAACCTTGCGAATTCCCGGGTCGAGGCTGTGATCGACGGGGCTTCCCTCGAAACCCGCGATGCCCAGCGTAACGGGCACCTCAAGAGTGCCGACTTCCTCGACGTGGAAAAATTCCCCACGCTGTCTTTCAAGTCCACGCGCGTTAGCGTCGTCGGCGACGGCGAACTTGCGGTCGAGGGCGACCTGTCCATACGGGGCGTCACGCGCAAGGTGTCGTTTTCGGTGGAAGGGCCCACGCCGCCGACCAAAGATCCCTGGGGAAATACCCGCATCGGTCTTTCGGCGACCACAAAAATCAACCGCAAGGATTTCGGCCTGACCTGGAATGCGGCGCTTGAGACCGGCGGCATTCTCGTCGGCGAAGAAGTAACCATCACTTTAGATGTGGAGTTTCTGAAAGCCCAGCTCTAAAAACCTAAGTGATCTGCACGCCGCGCGGGCAACGGCTAGACGCGCACGAAAGGCGCACACACAGAAAGGAAGGAGACATTATGTCGCTCCGACCAGTTCGACAGATTATTGAACCAAAACCCACCATCGAGGGCGCCGGGGTGAAACTGCAACGCGCCTTCGGTTTCGGCAAGACCAAGGACTTCGATCCCTTTTTGCTTCTGGACGATTTCCGCAACGACAACCCGAAAGATTATCTGGCCGGATTTCCCTGGCATCCGCACCGCGGAATCGAGACTATCACCTACGTTCTGGCCGGCTCGGTCGAGCACGGCGATAGTCTCGGGAATAAGGGCAAGATGACCGCCGGCGATGTGCAGTGGATGACCGCTGGCAGCGGCATCCTGCATCAAGAGATGCCCAAGGGCGATCAGCAGGGCCACATGCACGGTTTCCAGTTGTGGGCCAACCTGCCTGCCTCGCTGAAGATGACCGACCCGCGTTATCAGGACATTCCGTCAACCGCGATCCCCGAGGTCACCGACGATGACGGCACCAAGGTGCGCATCATCTGCGGCGAGTTCTGGGGCAAGAAGGGACCGGTGGAAGGCGTCGCCGCCGACCCGAACTATCTTGATATTTCGGTTGCCCCCGGCCAGCAGAAGCGACTCAAAGTTGAGACTACGCGCAACGCCTTTGCCTACGTGTTCGCCGGCTCAGGAACGTTCCGCGATTCCTCGACTCCTCGCGCGGTTTTAACCGAGCAGGTCGAGCAACCCGATGCCCCGCCCGTCTACGACGTCAAGAATCACTCGCTGGTGCTCTTCGACCGCGGCGACGAAATCTCCGTCCAGGCCGGCGACCAGGGCATCCGCTTCCTGTTAGTGTCGGGCAAGCCGATCGAAGAACCCGTGGCATGGTACGGCCCGATCGTGATGAACACGCAAGAACAACTCCGCCAGGCCATGGCAGAACTGCAAACCGGCTCGTTCATCAAACATCGCTGAGCCGGCGCGAAACGAAACAAACCCTGCGCAGATCGCCTGCGCAGGGTTTACCACTGCCGTGTGGTTTCGGAACAAGTCTGAGGTTCCGCTCGTGTGCCACCATCGAGGATTTATGAGATAGCTTCTATGCTGATTGTCCCTCGATCACGCTACCTCTTTCCGTTCCAGAACTGGTTGCACGTGCACTAGTTCGTCAAACAAAGAACGGTAATGAATCATCGCCGTTCTCAAATCTTCCGTGGTGGCCGCGTCCTTCCCAACTCGCAGCGCAATCTCATGCGCCGACCGATAGTTCTCCACCACTCGAGGATGGGCCACAGAGACGTCCGCGGCCCGCTGCTCGAAATCGGAGACGGGATAGCCCCGAACTTTCATCACCGACGACACCAGGTCATCAGCCTCCGTGACTGCCCCCTTCGGCGAATCGACAAAACGGGACTGCACTTCCTGCCAATGCTTTGAGAAGCGTTCGTATTCCATCGGATCAAGATCGCGGATGTTGAGCTTTTCCACCCGCTTCTCGCGATCCGCTAATTTCGTTTCTGCTTTCGATCCATGTGCCAGCACTGCCCGCTCGTACTCCGGCCCAAACTTCTGCCGCAGGCCTGCGGTCGTGCTCCTGCGTTTTCGCACATAGAGCAACACCACCACTCCGATAAGTACAATCACGGCAGCGGCCAGGATAATTACCTTCGGATCCATCGCATTAAAATTCATTCAAACCTCCACAAAAAACAGGTTGCTCACGACATTGATTTGGCTGGGAACATTAGAGAGTTGCAAGTATTCACCCTTCGGCCCCGCAAAGCTGGTCACTATTGATCGTCTTTCGTAATCTGCGGAACCGAGTCGAGTGTCGCGAAGACGAGCAGCGATCCTCTCGGCCTCTGATAAAGTGAGCGCTTCTGCACAGCGCAAACCGAAGCGAATGAGCGAACCTATTAGACGTGTAGCACGGGCCCGAGTTCCTGATTCTCCGGATTCAGTTGCAGATCCAGCCGTGGAGAAGGAGTTGCCCATGTCGTTCGGAATTTACGCGATCGGCTTCGTAATTATGCTCGCCGGAGTGATTTACGGCGCGTACCTGATGCATATACCCACACACTGGATCGCGGTGGGCGCGCTCGTGCTCTTAGGCGCAGGGATTCTCTCGGGCGTAAAGGCAACCCGTCAGCGCGATTCCTCGGAATAAACGTAGTAATGAACAGTCTGATTGTCAATCAAACAAGCGTTCTTTGCGCCGTGAGGAACCTGGGCGAGCCGCGCGAAGCCGCGCGCTTTTTGCGACGCAATAATCGCGCGTTTGGCGCGCTTCCTCATCGCTCGCCTTATCAAACTGCACCTTCTGCCCGCCGGGATGGACAGCAACAGCGCTCCGCCGGTGCTATACTGAACCTGAGGTGGTTTCCGCCTTCTCCTCTTTCAGGTTCCCTGAGCTAAGTCAGCCCATCTGAAGTTCTCTCTCCTTAGGCTCGAGGAAAGCAGTGACTCATGCCTTCAAATGCAATCCTGCACGAGGTTCAGCAACTCTACAAAGTGAGTGACCGTCTGGATATTCTGGCCGAGGAACATCCCGTCATCTCCCAAGCACTCATCACGATCTCAGGAAGCGTCCGTCACACCGCAACCCTGTTGGAAGTGGTGGTCGCGACGAAAATGGGGCCGATCTCCGGACCAGCCTAGCCAGCGCCAGATTCGGTCAACGCTATTTGGTGTTTTCCTCTGTTGCATGATCCGCGCCAGAGTGATCCGCGCACACATGCGCCGCAAACTCCTTATCGCGATGCAACTCGAAGTTGCGCATCATTTCATCGAAGGTCCCCCCGCTCGGCGTTTTCGTCGGCTTGAACCGCCAGCCGCATTCGGAGCAGCCGAAGCCCCGAAAACGTGGTTGCTCGATCCATATCAGCTTCCTGGTCATGGCCGAGCATCCTACAGACTCGAATTTCGATAGTCGGTCGCACAGGCTACATACCTGGACAGAATCCCTGAGAACTCTGGTCCGGCAAGCCGGGCCGCTTTGAAGCTCACCAATGAAGCCGCGGCCCGGCTCGCGTGTCTCGATGCGATCACTATTGCTCAGCCACAGGTCCGCACCCACCGTAGTCTTGAGAAGTCTTCCCAGTGGATGCCAGGCGAGATGACAGGCGAGTTCCTAATAACATCTGCAAAGGCCTCTGTTCTGATCCCGGTCGGTTAAAGGATGGTCTGTGAAAAACAAGAGCCCCCAGGTCTTGCAGTCCGGTGAGCGTACCAATCCCCAAGGCAAGCCCGTCAGCAACCTGATACTTCTTTCGATCTCCGATACGGACTATGGTTCACTGCGTCCTCATCTCGAATTTCTCAACTTGCCCAACCATCTCATCCTTCACGAGTCCGGCGCCAAACTGGAATTTGCCTATTTCCTGAATCGCGGTTTGATTTCTCTTGTAGTCGTCATGAAAGATGGCAAGACCGTCGAAGCCGGCATCGTCGGCAACGAAGGCTTTACCGGAGTCGCAGCGGCTGTTGGCCTGAGCCGGGGTCCTCTTCAAGCGGTGATACAGATCACCGGGGATGGGTTTCGGGTAGAGGTCGCCGTTTTGCAGAACATCCTCGAATCCGCTCCTCATATGCAGTTGATCTTGAGTCGCTATGGAGTAGTTCAGGGAATGCAGGTTGCCCAAACGGCCGCGTGCAATCGCCTGCACGATATCCAGCAGCGCCTCGCACGGTGGTTGCTGATGACTCAGGACCGAGTGGATTTGGAATCGCTGCCCATCACCCACGATTTTCTGGCAACCATGCTAGGCACTGATAGGCCCAGCGTGAGCACGGCCGCAGGCGTTTTAGAGAAGAAGAAGCTCATCGAGTACACCCGCGGTGCAGTCCGAATCGTCAACCGCAAGAAGCTCGAAGGCGCGGCCTGCGAGTGCTACGGCGTCGTCCAGCAATACAACGGCCACCTCGGCTTGAAGTGAGTTCGCAACCGTGGAAGAGCGGCGCTTCAGCGTCGCGTAAAGCCCCCAAAATCATCGCGGGCTTCAGCCCCTGTGGTCGCATTTTGTGTCTAGGAGTTTTTCCGCACCCTCTTCCAGCCGTGCCGTAAAGGAGCGAACAAAAAGTACGGGGTTTAGCCTCTGAGGTTTCGCTCGTGTCCAGCCCCCGAGCATCGATCAGATAGATTGCCCCTAGTCGTGCAGAACAATATTCAGCAGTGAACTATGAACCTGCAGCCCGCCCTCGCCATAGTCCAGGAATCCTAACTCTCGGAACCGGTTCATGAAAAAACTCACCCGCGACCGGGTCGTCCCGATCATCTCCGCCAGGGTTTCCTGGCTGATCTTGGGGATTACAATCTCGGGCGCTCCGTCCTTACCGAAGTGAGCCAGCAAAAGCAGAAGCCGCGCCAGCCTCTTTTCGCTGGAATTGAAGAGCTGGTCCACCAAATCCTCTTCGTACCGGATGTTTCGTGCCAGCAGATACGCTACGAATAGATCGGAGAACTTGTGCTCCCGGTGCAACGCCAACATCATCGCCTTCTTTTCAATGCGCAGCAGTTCGCACTCCGTCATCGCGCTTGCCGACCCCATCCGTAAATGTTGTCCCGCCAGCCCGCCTTCTCCGAAAAAATCTCCCTGGCTCAAAATGCCCAGGGTCGCTTCCTTGCCAACCTTCGAAACCACTGTGAGCCGAACTTTACCTTCCTGGATATAAAATACCGCGTCGGCCGCGTCCCCCTGCGCAAAGATGGTTTCTTTCTTGGGAAACGACACAACTTTCCTGCCCTCGCCAATCGTGGCAAGAAACTCCTGCGGGTTGAACTCGCGATTGATCTTGGCCGACATAGTGGATGCCATCAAGGTACCGCTCCCAGCGCTGGGTACACTTACCAACTATTGTGCCAAAGCACCGGTCCCCAGGAATGTTCACTTTTGCTCACAATCGCAGGAAACCGCATTTTGCTCCAAGAATGAATCTGCCGCCCAGCCAAATATGTTAAGAATGTGCAATGTAGAACACTTTTGCCGCCGGAATCGTTGCATTATGTGGTGGTGAAAACCAGAGAACTCACCCTAAAACAGATAACCTCCGTGTCCTGCACCACTTGTGGTGCAGCGGTCGACGAAGCTTGTGAACTTCATACCGGTGCCCCGCGCACCGAGCCACACCGGGACCGGAAACTCTCCGCCGCCGAGGCCATCGAGAAGAAGTTGGTCAAGCCGCCGCGGACGCTGAGGTTAGTCAGCCCCGCGCCTGCAAGCTGATCACCCCTGAACGCGATCCGCGGACGTCTTCACCCGCGGAGATTCTGGCCTTGCCCTGTGTTCCCCGCGCCCCCTGTGGTCCGCGGCTCTAGAACGCACCCCAACCCAACCCGTAACACAACCCGCAACCGGCCTTGCGCTTTTCCCCCTTCGACGACGATACTGGATTGTTCCCTTTCATCCTGAACCGACCATTATGAAAACAACAATTTCTCTCTCCGCCCCCGCCCAGCTGGATACCGAGTCCCTCGTCGCCATCGTGCTCGATCACTCAGAGAAAGATCACTCGGAAAAAGATCACAGCCATCCTTCCAGCGATAAAAATAAAGACGACAAAAGTAAAGACGTCAAGCCGCAACTACGCGTCGAGAGCAGCGATGCGGCTGTGCAATCCGCCGCCGCCGAGCTTCTGGCCAGCGGCGAGCTCACCGGCAAGCCATTTGAAATCAACCTGCTGCATAAGCCTGCCGGATTGAAAGCCAAGCGCATCCTGCTGCTCAGCGGCGGCAAAGCGAAAAAATTCGCTGGTTACGATCTGCGCCGCCTCGCCGGAGCCGCCGTCCGATCGCTTAAGTCGCGTGGAATCCGCAGCTTCGCTTTCGTTGCTCCCTCCGCCATTCCGGCTGACGAAGCGGTGCGCGCCATTGTCGAAGGTGCGCTGGTCGGAAATTTCGACGCCGACTACTACCGCAGCGACCGCAAAGATCAGAAGATTGATGCACTTACCATCCTCACCAGCGGCAACACCGACAAAGCCGCTCTCGAAAAAGCCGCCGCCGAAGCACAAATCATCGGCGAATCGCAGAATTTCACGCGTGATCTGGTCAACGAACCGTCGAATCGCATGACACCCACCATCCTCGCCGAGCGCGCCAAAAAAATGTCTGCGGAAGTGGGTTTGAAATGTGAAGTTTACGGCGCCGACAAAATCAAAGAATTAAAAATGGGAGCGTTCTGGAGCGTCGCGCAAGGTTCCGACGAGCCACCCGCGCTGATCATCATGCGCTACGAGCCCGCGGGCGCGCCCGAGAAACCCGTGTTAGGCCTCGTGGGCAAAGGAATCACCTTCGACACCGGCGGCATTTCCATCAAGCCCGCCGACGGCATGGAAAAAATGAAGTACGACATGGCCGGCGGCGCCACCATGATTGGCGCCATGCGCGCCATCGCGCTACTCAAGCCGAAAGTCAAAGTCATCGGCATCGTCTGCGCTACGGAAAACATGCCTTCCGGCAAAGCGCAGAAGCCCGGCGACGTGCAGATCGCCATGTCCGGCAAGTCGATTGAAATCATCAATACGGATGCGGAAGGCCGCCTCGTCCTCGCCGACGGCTTGCATTATGCCAAGCAACTCGGCTGCACCCATCTGGTGGACGCGGCGACGCTTACCGGCGCAGTCGTGGTCGCGCTCGGCTACACCAACGCTGGACTCTTCGCCAACGACGACGCCATGTACGACCGCTTCAGCAAAGCGCTCAACAAAGCCGGCGAGAAAATGTGGCGCCTGCCGCTCGACGACGAATATAAAGAGAACATCAAGTCCGGCATCGCCGACATCGTCAACTCCGGCGGGCGCTGGGGCGGAGCCATCAATGCCGCGATGTTCCTGAAAGAATTCGCCGAAGACACACCGTGGATTCACCTCGACATCGCCGGAACCGCGTGGATGGAAGATCAAAAGCCGTGGATCGCCAAAGGCCCGACAGGAATCGCATTGCGCAGCCTGGTGGAATTTGTGAAAAGCTTCGCGACCACGGAGAAACCGTAGCCACGGGATATTAGGAGGCATTCCATGAAAGCGCTCATGCTGGTTGGAGTTCTCGTGCTGGTCCTGGGGATACTTTCGTTTTTCGTGCCCTTCCCTCACACCGAACATCACGGCGTCCGCTTCGGCGATGCGCATGTGGGCGTCACCACGCACGACGACCGGATGGTCCCGCCGTTCGTAAGCATCATCCTGGTTGTTGTGGGCGGGGGTTTGATGATCGCCGGCAGGAAAGGCTAACCCGCCAGATCGGCCACGGATTCACGCGGATTTCGCGGATAAACCTTTTAAGGAAACTTCTTAGCCACCCTGCGCCATGGGAAACTATCTCTTCAGATTTCTCCCCGCATTGGGTTTATCCGCGAAATCCGCGTGAATCCGCGGCGAAGAAAGTTTTATTTCGTTGTGGCCTGGTCGAATGCCTTCTCCAGATTTGTGGCCAGCGGAGTTTCTCCGGTCTGCAGGCCGCTGCGGCCCATCATGCGCCACAGGTATTGATTCTGCGGCCAGCCGTGCGCGTCGTAGACGGCGAGCACGTCCTCGCTGGGACGGCTCATCACCACCAGCACGACGTCAGCCTGACGCGGTTCGTACACCAAGATGAACTTTCCCCACTTCTGGATGGAATCCTGCACGGCGCCGATGGCGTCGCGGTCCGCGGGGTATAAATTCGGATCGAACTGGTCGCCGTCATAGCTGGTGACATAAACATAGCGCGCGTTCACCAGGGTACCCGGAAATGCCGGGACGGTTGGCGTCTTAGCTTTGGAAGCGGCTGCGGCAAAGGTTGTCGCCAGCATCGTCGTTGCGAAGATTACAGCGGCCAGTAAGAGGAGCGAGACGGATTTGTTCGGTGCTACGTTTTTTGCTTTTAGGTTTTTCATGTTTGTTTTTTGCGACCTCGTGATTCTGCAATCGCTACAAAAGCCAGTCGAGCTGTCGCTCGACCTCACACAAACATCTTTCCAAGCTAACCTTTTCAATCATTTAGATGTCCGCGGACGAGCCCAAGATGCCCGATTTGTGCGCGTCTAAGTTGTTGAATTCATTGTAGCTGCGAGATAACTGCGAAAAAGAGCATATCGGGGCTACACCCGGGGTGCAGCCCGCTGCGTGGAATGTCGTCTCCGGGGCCGTAAATGGCTCAGGAACGCGCGAAAGCACTTGGGCGACCTTTCCTGGGTTGATCGAAAGATTTCCGCAGCGTAAAGCGGCGATTTCTACGAACGGCTCGGCTCCCGGTATATCTCCCAGATAATGCGTTTTATGACGAGCAGAATGGATTCAATAACTCCCACGAAGGCTCAACTTACACGACTGTCTCACTGAGGCAGTCGTGTGAAAACCGCCAGAGTTGGCGCCCTTGCCAAGAGCCAGTCGAGCATTCGCTCGACCTGGACCGGGCAAGAGTGCCCGTCCCCACACACGCCCATCCCTACACCAAGGTCTCTCAACACTCTCAACAACGGCAGTTCCCCCGATTTTCGAATCTGAGGGTATAGTAGTGCGCATGAATGACTTGGACGGGAAAACTGCTATGGACGAAAACATGGACTTGAAAATGGAATCGAAAATTGATCGCAGAACGTTTCTTGGTTCAACGGTGGCTGCCGGCGGAGCGCTGCTGGCGAGCACGGCGCTGTCTTACGGAAAGATTCTGGGCGCGAATGACCGCATCTCGCTGGGACACATTGGCACGGGCAGCCGCGGAGGCGACCTGGCTTTTATCGCGGGCAAACTGAAAGACAGTCATCAGGTGGAGATGACGACGGTTTGCGATTTGTGGAAGGTGAATCGCGAGAAGGCTGCGGCCGACACGACCAAAGTTTACGGACGGGCTCCGCGCGCGCTGCAACATCTTGAGGATGTGCTGGCGCTCAACGATGTGGACGCGGTGTTGATCTCGACGCCCGAGCACGCGCACTCGCCCATCCTCAAGATGGCGGTGGAAGCGGGCAAGGACGTTTACGTGGAAAAGCCTATGGGCAATGTGCTGGCTGAGGCGAAGGCGGCGCGCGATGCGGTGCGGCAGAGCAAGCACATTGTGCAGGTGGGGACGCAGCATCGCAGCGAGCCCTATCCCCGGGCGGCGCACGATCTGGTGCAGACGGGCGTGCTGGGAGACGTGAGCAAAGTTGAGGTGGAGTGGAATTACCACGGGCCGCGCTGGCGCGGGCGCGAGCAAGTAAAACAAATTCGCGAAGAGGATACGGACTGGCGGAAGTGGCTGATGAACAAACCGTATCGGCCGTTTGATCCGCAGCTTTATTTTGAGTTCCGGCTGTACCGGGAATTTTCCAGCGGTATTCCCGACCAGTGGATGAGCCACGGCATCGACCTGGTGCACTGGTTCATGAACGATAATTTTCCCCGGTCAGCGGTGGCGCACGGCGGAGTGTTGGCGTGGCACGACGGACGCCAGAATGCGGACACGTTCCAGGCGCTGTTTGAGTATCCCAAGGGATTTCTGGTGAGCTACACCACCAGCTTTGGCAACGATGCACCCAGCTTTTCGCGTTTCATGGGAAAGAAGGCGACGCTGTTCAACCTCGGCGGCGAAGGCAGTCCGCGTTATCAAGTTGTGGAGGAAAAAGGCAATCACGAAGACGACTCCGATGTGGACAAGCAGCGGGCGTCGCGTTACGTGACGTTGCCGGGAGAAACGAAACTGCCTCCGATGGGGATTGATGATCTTTCGCTGGAGCACATGTCGAACTGGATTGAGTGCATGCGCACGCGGCGGCAGCCACATTGCACGGTGGAAGAAGGGTTTTCACATTCCGTGGCGTGCATGATGGCGACAGAAGCGTATTGGTCCGGACGGAAGGTTTACTGGGACGCGAAGAATGAGGCGATTGTGGGGGAGGCACCGGCGTAGGGAAAACCTTTCTCGCCGCGGATTCTCGCGGATGACCCGGATACAACTGAAGAAGATTTAGGCTGCGCGCGAGGCCGGTTATTGAACAATCAAAAGCCCCACTTCTCGCAAAAGACGCGAGAAATGGGGCACCCGGCTGAAAGCTGATAGCTGAGAGCCGGTGTTTGAGGTAGGATGTCTCCGCTTTCTCAAGGAGGTTTCCGTGGCACAGAATACCGCAGTCGACGTTGTACGTCAGGCTTCGACGCTCTCCATCGGGTGGGGAATTTTGCTGATTGTGTTGGGCATGGCGGCGGTGGGTTCGCCATTTCTTGCCGCCGTAGCGGTTAACGTGGCCATTGCCTGGCTCATCGTGCTGGCAGGAGCAGTCCACGTCATACTTGCCTTTCGCGCTCATGGAGCGGGCAGCATGATCTGGAAGCTTCTGGTTGGGGTCGCGTATGTCTGCTTCGGGGTTTATCTGATTCTGCATCCGGTGCTGGCCGTGGCATCGCTTACGTTAGTGCTGGCTTCGCTTTTCCTGATTGAGGGCGTGCTCGACATCGTTCTATTTGTCAAGATGCGCTCGGTGGGAGGATCGACCTGGGTGCTACTCGATGGGATCATTACGCTCTTGCTGGGGCTGATGATTTACATGCAATGGCCATCGAGTTCCGCGTGGGCGATTGGCACATTGGTCGGCGTAAGCATGATTATCAGCGGAGTGACGCGGGTGATGATGTCGCTGGCGGTGCGCAGGGCAGCGCAGACGGTGTCGTCGCCGTCGTCGTCGTTAGCGGCTTAGTGATCGCAACGGCCTGACTTAACAGCGTATTGGCGAGGCGTGGAACGAGTTCGACGCCTGGGATTTCGCACTGGCTCGCTCGTGGAGAGGCCGCCGGGCTTCGCCGCGGCGGGACAGCCGAGACGGCTGTCGCTACCTGAGCGTTGCTGCTTGGGGAAAGACTGTCTGCTAGTGATTCGCCTGTGCCGAGCGGAGGGAGGAATACGAAATGGGAGGACTGATTCCCTTAGGGGATGTATCGCGGCAGCCTGCGCGCATCCCCGTCGTTACGATCCTCATCATCCTAGTGAATGCATTTGTCTTTGTGCGGGAGTTGATGGGTGGCGAGGCATTCGTGACTCAGTGGTCGGCGATCCCTGCCCAGATTTTTTCCGGCCATCACTGGATCACGATTCTGACCGCGATGTTCATGCACGCCAGCTGGTCGCACATCATCGGCAACATGGTGTTCTTGTGGGCGTTTGCCCCCGAGATGGAAGATGCGATGGGGCGAGGGCGGTTTCTGGTTTTCTATCTGCTGGGCGGTTTGGTGGCGATGTTGGCCCAGATCGCAGCCGGCCCGCATTCCACGGTCCCTAACCTGGGAGCGAGCGGCGCGATTGCCGCGGTCATGGGCGCATTTCTGGTTACCTATCCTCGAGACCGGATTCGCTCCCTGTTGCTGATTGTTGTGTTCGTGAAGATTACGTTCATTCCGGCCGCACTCTTAATCGGCTTTTGGTTCCTCACGCAGCTCTTCAGCGCCGGACAGGTGGCGCAGGCGCAGGGTGGCGGGGTCGCTTACCTGGCGCACATCGGCGGTTTTCTTTTCGGGGCGGTCACGGCGCGTTGGTTCGAAGACCGGAGTCGAATCGCAGGGCAACCGGCGGTTGAATGAGGCCGGACGGAAGCTTCGAGCCGGCCTGGGCGCGGAGCTGGCGACGTTAAGAAGGTCTCGCTGCGCTTCGCCGGACAGCCGAGGCGGCTGTCCCTACGTGGGCCTTTTCACGCCGACACTATGGGACTACTGGCAATTCTATGTAGGACGGCTGCGTGGGGGAGCTGTAGATGCGCTGCGTGGCTTTGACGAAATCTGTGGCTTCGGCTTGGTAGATGCTGGGGACGAATTTTTGCGGGTTGCGGTCGATCACGGGAAACCAGGTGGATTGAATCTGGACCATGATGCGGTGACCTTTCAGGAAGACGTGGTCGTGGTCGCGCAGCGGGATTTTCCATTCTGTGGGCTGGTTGGGGGTGAGCGGGTGCGGTTTTTCGTAATCCTCGAGATAGCGGCCGCGGCGCACTTCCATGGCGATGGGAAGTTCGTAGCCGTTTAGCGATTGCGCGTATTGTCCGGGCTTGGGGCCAGCTTCGGGATTCCAGTCGTTCTTCTGCGCATTTTCGGGATAGACGTCGATCAGCTTCACGATGAAATCGCTGTCGCTGCCAGACGTTGAAGCGAAGAGATGGGCGGCGAGCGGTCCGGTGATGGTGAGATCGTGGTCGAGTGGATCACTGACAAAACTTAAGACGTCGGGACGATGATCAACGAAGCGCTGGTCGCCAACTTCCCAGGTGCGCCAGTCGCCGGCGGGATAAGTCGGCGTGATGGGACGCTGGCGGTAGGGAACGGGATTCGCGGGGTCGGAAATGTATTCGCGGTAGGGCCTGGCGGTTTGAATCGCGACACGACCCGCGGCTGGCGCGGTTTTCGGCGTGGAGACGGGCGCGGAAAACGAGAGCGTACCATCGGCTTGCAAATAAAGTTTCGTGGGCTTGGCTTCCTTCGGAGGCCACGCGGCGTAGGCGTGCCAGGTGTTTGATCCGCTTTGAAAAGTGCTGGCTTGCCACTGCGGCTTCTCGCCTTTGCCGTGCAGATAATAACGAAAGAATGGGGCTTCGATATCTTCGCGGAACTCCCGGGCGGTTTCGTGTCCTGAAAACGGGATGAGGCCGATCGTGTCGCCTTTCGGACTCCACCACTCGCCGTGATACCAGGGACCGGCGACGATAAAGTTGGTGTGCTGCGGGTCATTTTCTTCGGCGTGACGGAAAATCTGCCATGGTCCCCAGGGATCTTCCTGATCCCAGAATCCGGCGACGTTGAGATTCGGAACGGTTGAGGAGTGAAGCTGATTGACCCAGGCTTCTTTTTTCCAGAAGGCGTCGTAGTCGGGATGCTCGACGGTGGAATTCCAGTACGGGATGGAGCCGTGGAGATATTTCGCGTTGATATTTGAGAGCGGGCCGAGATCGAGATACCACTGGTAGGTGTCGTACGTTTCGAAGGTGAAATAAGTGTTTTTGTTTTTGTCGGCCTGCTCCATCACGGCATATTCAAAGTCGTAACTCTCGCGCAGGGCGCCGTAGCGGTGGTCATCGTCGTTCATCCACTGATCGACGGGCGAGGCTTGCTCGCTGATAGCTTTCAGCGCCGGGTGCGGGTGAAGAAGAGTGAGCGCGGCGGTGAGGCCGTCGTAGGAGACGCCGAAGATGCCGACGTTGCCATTGTTGTTGGGAACATTTTTTATGAGCCAGTCGATGGAGTCGTAGGCGTCGGTGGTTTCGTTGGTGGCCTTCGGATCGGCAGGGTCGACCCAGGAGGAAAGATTGAAGACACCTTCGGACTTGAAGCGTCCGCGGAGATTCTGGATGACGAAGATGTAGCCGTCTTGCGCGAGTTCCTTCATGAAGGGCGGCATTTGGTCGGGTGGTTTGTCGGGGACGCCATAAGGCGTGCGGCGGAACAGGATGGGGAGCGGAGGCTTGTCGCCGGGCTGCGCGTTGTTCTGGACGACTGGAGTGAGGATCACGGTTTGGAGATGGACTCCGTCGCGCACGGGGATCATGACTTCCTGCAGAGTGAAGAGCGGGGCGGACGCGGGTTGCGGGGGCGCTGCGGCCGGTTGTTGGGCAGCGGTGGAGATTGTCAGCAGCAGGGGCGCGGTGAGAAGCAGACGGGATGGGCGCAACGGTTTTCTCCAGGATGTGTTATCAGCCGCGGGCAAAGTATAGCAAGGTGCGAGGCGGGAATTGGGGCTAGAATCTTATACTGGCGCGCGGCCGCGGTTGAAACTGAGATTCTTCCGCCGCGATGAAAAACGCGGTCGTGCGGAATGACAGGGCTTTGGGTTTTGCTGGAGTGCGGGCCGGTAGACGGACGCGACTTTTCCCGAGTTCCTGTGTTCCTATGCAACGGGGATCGACTTTGTTCTCCACGAGTAGATTCCTTCGGCGGACGGGTCACCGAGCCTTCGAGTCACAAAACCTGGGATCTCAAGGATGGCTTATGCAGTTGCGCGCGCCGCTCGCCTCCGTTGCCATGCTCGCCGCCTTTTGCCAGCTCTGTTCTGGAGTCAGCCACGGGCAGACTTTGACCCCGATGTGCCAGCCCTCGGTAAGCTCGCCGATCATTGTCGCCACCCATGACCAGATCGTAGCGGCCGGGCTGCGGGCTGAGCCACCTCTCACGGATACCAAGGGCTTCGGGTTCGCGTGGCCGGACACGCAGATGGGCGTGATCAAGACTGCGGCGGGCTACGAGTTTTTTACCAGCGATGGTGCGTTTCATCCCCGGCAGCGGTGGCAGGGTCATGAGGTGGGCAACAACAATTACGGATCGGTGGTCACCACGGTGGGCACGCTGGATAACCCGCTGGGGACGGGCAATCCGCAAGATGTGACGATCTCGCCGAATCCGGATCCCGGGGTGAACCCAAACTATTCCGGCTACACCTATATAGGCGGAGGTCCGGTCTATCAGGTTCCGGAGGGGATGACCGGGGCGGGCAACCTGCTGGCGGGGTACCACGCCGAGCTCCCGAGCAACACGCTTTACGCGGTCCACGGGCTGGCGGCATCGTGGGATAACGGACTGCACTGGACCGATCTTGGCGAAGTGGTGCGTCCGAACCAATCGTTCGCGCCCATGCTCGCGCCCGGCTTCGACGAAATCGGCGACGGGCCGTTGGTGCTGTCGCCCGACGGCAAGTATTTCTATTTTTATTTTCCGGATTGGCCAGCCACCACCATTACCACGACCCATGTCTCGGTCGCGCGCGTGCGGGCCGCATCTTTACTGGAGGCAGCGTTTGGCTCGACGCATCCGCACACGGTTCCGTTTGAAAAGTTCTACGAGGGAAACTGGCATCTGCAACCGGGGATCGGCGGAGCGTCCACCGACCTGGCTCCGACCTGGGCGCCGCAACAGGGAGGGTACCTCGATATCCACTCCAATAGCGCGCTGCAACGCTACGTGATGATTGTCGACAACGATACTACTTTTTATTACGCCGAATCCATCGATGGTCTGACCTGGACGGAACCCATGGTGCTTGGCACCTTCGCCGACGGTGTGAAAACCCTGGCGCCTTATCCTAGAGCGGTTGGGCTGGGGGATAATCCACACGTACTGGGGAAGAGCTTCTACGTTTACTACACGTTCTTGCACGAGGAGAACGGAGGACTGCCGAGAGAGGGTAACTCGCTGCGGCGAATTACGCTGACTTGTCCGTGATTGCACAACCGAAATCGAATCAACCGACTCGAATCAGTCGAAGTCGAATCGAGGATCTGCCATGGTTTTTCGTTTCATCTCCGTTCCCGTTGCTTTGATTGCCACTTTTCTTCCACTTATGGCGCGAGTGTGCGCGGCGCAGGATCTCACTGCCGTCTGCCAGCCTGCGGTGACTACGCCGATCGTTGTAGTGACGCCGGCGCAGCGTCTGGCGGCGGGCAACAGGGCTCAGCCACCGATCACGGACATTTTCGCCTGGCCCGACACCCCCATGGGCATCATCAAGACGGGCAACGGCTACGAGTTTTTTGCCAGCGACGGCGGGGCGCACTACCGGCAGCTGTGGAACGGGCATTGGGTGGGCAACAACAAGTCGGGATCGTTGGTCACCACGGTGGGCACGCTCGATAACCCGCTGGGATCGGGCGATCCCGAGGACGTCAGCGTCTCGCCGAACCCCGACGCTGGAGTGAATGCCAACTATCCAAGCTATGGTTACATGGGCGGCGGGCCGGTCTATCAGGTGCCCGCGGGCATGACCGGGGCGGGCAACCTGCTGGCGACCTATCATGCGGAACTGCCGAACGATGCGCTGTATGCGGCGCTTGGGCTGGCCACGTCCGCGGATAACGGGCTGCACTGGACGGATCTGGGCGAGATCATTCGGCTGAACCAGGCTTACGCGGTGGGGCTGGACGGCTTCGAGATCGGCGACGGACCGCTGGTGCTCTCGCCCGACGGCAAGTATTTCTATTTGTATTTTCCGGATTGGACGGCCAACGGCACACTGCACACCACCAACGCGAATGGAGTCTCGACTACTACGAATGTTTCCGTGGCACGGGCGCTGGCTGCGTCTGTGCTGGACGCCGCGTTTGGATCGAAGCCCCACGCTGTCGCCTTCGAGAAGTTCTATGAAGGCAATTGGCATCTGCAACCGGGGGTCGGAGGAGCGTCGAGTGATCTGATTCCGAGTGCGCCGTTTTCGGGATATCTGGATATCCATTACAACAGCGCGATCGCGCGTTACGTGTTGATCATTTCCGACGACACGAATTTCGCTTATGCGGAGTCGGTCGACTTGCTTCACTGGAGCCTGCCAGTGTCGCTGGGAACGTTTGGGCCGATTGCGGCTTATCCCACGGCGGTTGGGCTGGGAGATGATCCGCATGTGTTGGGAACGAGTTTTTACGTTTACTTCACGCACTTGCCGGCGGATGGCGCTGGGTGGCCGGACGGAGAGCTCAGGCGGCTTACGCTTAGCTGCCCATGATCCGTTCGCAACGAGGTCGAAAAGGGCGTTTTAGAACCACGTTCTAACGAAAAAGCGTTTGGACGCTGCATACAACTTCAGAATCCCACTTCTCGCGAAAAGCGCGAGAAATGGGGCATCCGGCTTCGCTCAGGATAACAAGACGGTAGAACGTTTCGGATTCTGTCCTAGAACAATCTCCCGATGGAAAAGTTTATGCGGCTTTGGCCGGTGGGGCTTATGCTGCCGGCCAGGGCCAGCGGACCAGCGATGGTTTCGGCGATCACGCCGAGGTTGAAGGTTCCGCGGACGACGACTGAGTCGGGATCGTTGAAGGCGGTGCCGGCTTCGTACCATCCGGCCCAGTAAATTTTTCCGCCGACCAGTTGCGGGAGCCGGTACAGCTCGCGGCGAAACCCTAAGGAAGAATATCCGTAATGGTTGCCGAGGAATTCCTGCGGCAGATAGGCGCCGAGATGGAAGGGGCCGCCCAGCGCGAAAACCTGGAAAGGTCCGGCGGTGCCGTGAAAGCTGGTGCCTGCGGAGGCGACGAAAAAGAGCGAGGTCCTGGCACTGATGGGCTCGAAGGTGGAAGTTTGCACGTCGAGCTGGGTGATGGGATGGGCGAGGTCGGGGCTCTGCAGCACGCGCGAAAGATTCGACACGATGCGAAAGCCGCGGCTCGGAACGCTGGGACTGTCCTGACCGTCCCAGACGTAGCGCAGGCGGAATTCGCCGGTGTTGCCGCTGACGATGGGAAGTCCGGCGCTGCCGATGAGGGGATCGAGTTTGCCGCTGAAGATTTCGTAGCCGAGACGAATTTCGCTGCGGCCGCCGGAGTCATATCCGAGATCGAAACCGCCTCCGGCACGTTCGTCGCCGAAGACGGCGACGCGAGTCTCTCCGGTAAAGGAATTGCGGGCGAACTTGGAGGCGAAGGCGAAGGGCGCGACGAAGAAACGGCTCATGGCCAGGGGCTGGTAGAACTCGGTGGCGGCAAGATTGCTGGAGCCGAAAAGAAGATCGTTGCGCCACTCGCCGCCGTGGTGGTCAATGTCCATGAAGGTGACGCGAGCACCGCCGGAGACATCGAAGGCGGCCACGCCAGAACCGTCGACGTTGACGGCGAGATCGACGAAGGGCGGTCCGTAGGATTTTTCGTGCGCCACGACGCGTAGGCCGGGGACACCGTTCTGCACGAAACCTTCGTAGCCCATGCGGTCGAAGCGGCCTTCGCCGACGATTTGCGTGAGGCGGGCGTCGAGCTTGTCGATGTTGAGGTTGTCGGCGCGTAGATCGTTGTGGAGAGTTTTCTGCAATCTTTTTTCGAGATGTTGCTGCTCGTCCCCGCTGACGCCAGTGACTTCGAGAACCTCGGCGAATTTTTCCGGAGATCGTTTGCGGGTTTCGCGCTCGGCGACGTAGGTTTGCCAATCGGCGTCAGAAAGTGCGAAGGGGCGTAAAGCGGCTGCGCGCGCGGCTGCGGCCTTGTAGCCGAGGTTGATGATGGTTTCCGACTGGTCGTAATCGAACGCTCCTAGCTTGCCGAGATCGAGGGAGACGACAATGTCGGCGAGTTGCAGGGCGCGGCGCTCGTTGTCGAGGACCATGACGTCGACGGCGCGGGTGAGCACTCCGCTGACGCTTTCGAACTGCGTGGGGGTGGGCGGCTGCGTGACGATATCGACAGCGATGACCACGTCTGCATTCATCTGGCGCACAACGTCGGTGGGAAGGTTATCGACAATTCCGCCGTCGGCCAGCACTTTGCCGTCGAGTTCCTGCGGAGTGAACACGCCGGGAATCGCCATGGAGGCACGCAGAGCCTGCGCCAATGATCCGTCGTGGAGCACGACGGACTGGCCGGAGAGCAGATCGGTGGCGACGCAGCGGAAGGGCGTGGGAAGATCGTCGAAGCTGGAGATGGTGGAATAAGCGAAAGAAATGCGGTCAAGCACCAGGCCCACGCCGTGGCCGGGATCGAATCCGTTGGGGCCGTTGAAGCCGTGCTTGAGGCCGAGCTCGCCACCGAACTGATAGTCGCGGCGGTCCTGCTTGCGGCGGTAGGAAAGTTGAGCGTAGCTGGGTTCCTTGAGCAGGGCTTCGTCCCAGAGGATGGTCTTGACGAGCTGGCGCATCTCGACCCCGTTGCGTCCGGTGGCAAACACGGCGCCGACCAAAGCGCCCATGCTGGTGCCGGCAAGTTTGTCGACCGGGATGTGGTTTTCTTCCATCCACTGCAGCACGCCGATGTGGGCCAGGCCGAGTGCGCCGCCTCCGCCGAGAGCTACGCCGATGGTGGGACGGTGAGGGGGCAGAGGCCGCGTCGGGATGTCGGTGGTTTGAGCTGGCGGCGTTGGCGCGGGTTCCTGCTGAGCCTTAGAAATTGTTGAGCCGAGAATGGCGGCGAGGAATATCAGCGCGATCGGAATGTTGCGGGCGTGAGAAGAAAACATCGATGCTCCTGAACCTGCGGAAGCCCGAGAAGTCAGTTGCAATACAAATCTAGTGCGCGGGGAAAGACGAGGCAAGGGTCGAGGGTGGGAGTGGTTGCGAATCTGGGCTCGCGGAGCGAAGGGGCGCGGACGAGACGTCCGCAGGTCCCTTGCCCGCTACATTACTGGCGGGACGGTGATGCCCATGATCGCCAGCGCGGCGATGAGTTCGCGGCGAACTACGGCGACCGTTGCGAGCAGGAATTGTTTTCGTTTTTCGTCGGGTTCGCTGAGGATGGGATGGCGGTGGTAGAAGGCGTTGAAGAGTTGCGCCAGTTGGAAGACGTGCTTGGCCAGATAGGCAGGTTCGGCGGTGGCGATGCACTTATCGACGACGTGCGAGGTTTGGGAGGCGGCTAGCCAAAGGGCCCAGAATTCGTTGGCGTCGGATTCAGTGGGGGATTCGGCGGTTAAGAATTGGGTTAGGTCGGCAACGGAGATGGGCGCCGCGCTTTGCGCTGGCGGGACGGGCGAGGCGCCCGTCGCTCCATGAGTTGCGAACCTGTCCGGATCGATTCCGGCTTTTTTGAAGATGCTGGTGGCGCGGACGGCGGCGTATTGGGCGTAGGGGCCGGTTTCGCCTTCGAAGCTGAGAGCGTCTTTGAAATCGAAGGCGATCACGGATTGCTTGGTGTACTTCAGCATGAAGTAACGCAGGGCGCCGATGGCGATCTGCGTGGCGATCGACTCGCGCTCGGGTTCGGCGAGTTGCGCGTGCCGCGAGTCGACTTCTTTTTTTGCGGAGGCGATGAGCTGGTCGAGCAGGTCGTCGGCTTTCACGCCGAAACCTTTGCGTCCGCTTACTTCGATGTAGGAGCGGGCTTTGTCTTCGTCGCTCAGCGTGTAGCCGAGTTCGGCGGCGCAGCGCGGGGTGAGCGCGACCATCTCGTAGGAAAAATGCGTGTAGTGGTCGGCGGCCTCGTTGTGGCCGAGTCCGCGCAGGGCTTCGATGACGGTGCTTTGCGCTTCGGACTGGCGCGCGTCGATGACGTTGTAGATTTCGGCAACGTCGCCGAAGTGGGGATGGTTTTTCTCAGCGGCTGCATCGTCGGGAGTTGTGGAGATCCAGCACTCGTGTTGGTTGGGATAGCGGTAGAACTTGCGGTAGCTGAAATCGCGGCCGAGCAGGCCGAACTTCCACATGTGGTAGGCGATGTCTTTGCCCACGTAGCCAGCCGTGCCATTGGAGCGGACGATTACTTTTTGGTCCTCTTCGGAAATCTGGTCCGGAGCCTGACCATCGGGGCCAAAATTTGTGCCGATGTTTGTTAGAACGGCATCGAGGTCTTCCGCATCGGTTTCGGATCGCGCGGACGAGGCGTCCGCGGCTCCACGAGTCGTGCCGGCGCGGCGCATGATCCAGCAGCCTTTATTTTTGCCCCCGGTTTCAAAGGTGAGGACACCGGCTTGTTTCAGTTTGGTGAAGGCTGCGTCCCAGAAATGCAGATGGAGGATTTCGCTCTCGCGGGGGAGGAAATCATATTCGATGTCGAGGCGGTCCATGGTTTCGAGATGGCGGCGCAGGACGGCGGTGGAAATCAGCTCGGCTACGGCGGCGGTTTCACTGGTGGCGTCTTCGATGCCGTGCAACGTCTGCGCGCGGACCTGCAGATTTTCTTTGTTCTTTTCTTTGCCTTCGCCGTACCAGTGCGAGACGCGGGCATACAGGTCCCAGCAGTAGTAATCGAAGTGCGGTTGGCGGGTGAGTGCTTCGATTTCGGCGCGGGATTTTTTTTCGAGGTGAGTGAAGCCGACCACCACGTCGGCGACCTGCACGCCGGTGTTGTCGATGTAGTTCTGGATGTCGACTTCCCGGCCCGCGTAACGCAGCAGGCGCACGAAAGTGTCTCCGAGGATGGCGTTGCGCAGGTGGCCGATGTGGGCAGCCTTGTTGGGGTTGATGCTGGAGTGCTCGACCAGAATTTTTCCCGGAGGGACATTGGCGGGGGGATTCTGGCCGGCGGCGAGGGCTGCAGCCATGCTTGCACGATGGACGCGGGCGTTGAGGTATCCCGCACCCGCGACTGCGAGCTTGTCGAAACCTTCGACCGGGCCGAAAGCCGCGACAATTTCTTCAGCGATTTTGCGCGGGGGCTTGCGCAGTTTCTTCGCCAGCTCGAAGGCTAACGGTAAAGCGAATTCGCCGAGCTCGACTTTGGGCGGCTGCTCGATGACGATGGAGTCGAGTTCAAGGCTATAGGCGCGGCGCAGAAAAGCGCGCACGGCGTCGGCCAGTCGGCGCTGCAGATGACGATACAAGGAGTCCCTCTAAAGTGTTGAAGAAGATAGTGATTGTAGCAGAGCGCGCCGTGCTCGCAGGTTTGACGGAGAATGCAGGCTTCCCTATGATGAAGGATTCCGTCGTTGGTCGTTCGTCGTTGGTCGTTGGCTACTCCGAATGTGATCCGGAGCATTAAGTTTTGGCGAACGACCAAAGGACGAAGGACCAACGACGATTTTTCTTATGCGCATTGCCTACCTTGAATGTTTTTCCGGCATGAGCGGCGACATGTTTCTGGGCGCGCTCGTGGATGCCGGGGTTTCGGCCCGGGTGCTGGAAGAGACGGTGGCGGCGCTGGGGGTGGGGGCTCGGTTGGAGATTTCGCGGGGGCTGCGGAGCGGGATTTCGGCGACCAAGGTGGATGTTTGGGTGGAGGGGGAGAAGGATTTGCCGCGGGACACGGAGGTGCGCGAGCGAATTCGCCATATTGAGGAGAAGGCGCTGCGCAGGTTGCGCGGGCAAACGGAGGGGGCGCACGGGCATTCGCACCAACCTCCCCATTCGCACGAACATCCCGAACCTGAGCAACATCGGGATTTGCATTCCCTTCCTGGTGAGATTTCGCGGGCAGAGCCGGCCCTGAGCCTGTCGAAGGGAGTGCCCACGCCACATGAGCATCGGCGCGATCATTCCCATGGGCGGGGGCTGACGGAGATTCGGGGGATTATTTCTGCGGCTTCGATTTCTTCTTCGGCGAAGAAGACCGCGATCAGGATTTTTGAGGCGCTAGGGGCGGCGGAGGCGAAGATTCACGACACTTCCGTCGAGAGCGTGCATTTTCACGAAGTCGGGGCTGTGGACGCTTTGGTGGATATTGTTTGCGCGGCGGTCGGCGCCGAGGCGCTCGGAGTGGAGGAGATTGTCTGCTCGCCGTTGAACGTGGGCGGCGGGATGGTGAAGTGCGCGCACGGCACATTTCCGGTGCCGGCTCCGGCGACGGTGGAATTGTTGAAGGATGCGCCGGTGTATTCGTCCGGGTTGCAGGCGGAGCTGGTCACGCCGACGGGCGCTGCGATTGTGAAGACGCTGGCGCGTCGGTTTGGTGCATTTCCGGAAATGAAGATTGAGAAGTCGGGCTATGGGGCGGGGTCGCGGGATTTTCCGGGGCATCCGAATGTGGTGAGGCTGGTGATCGGGGAAACGGCCGCAGTGGCGCCTTTGGCTGCGAAAACGGCGACCGAGAGTATCACGGTGCTGGAGGCGAATCTCGATGATTTGAATCCGCAGGTGTTCGGGTATGTGATGGACCGGTTGCTGGAAGAGGGCGCGCTCGATGTTTTTGGCATGCCGGTACAGATGAAAAAGAGCCGTCCGGGGACGCTGTTGACGGTGTTATGCAGGCCGGAAGATGCGGGAAAGCTGACGCAACTAATCTTTACGGAGACGACGACGCTGGGGGTGCGGCGGCGCCAGGAAGTGCGGCAGACGTTGGCGCGGCGCTGGGAGAACGTGCGGACGCAGTGGGGCGAGGTTCGGATCAAGATCGCGAGCATGAATGGGACCGTCACCAACTTTGCGCCGGAGTATGAAGACTGCCGGCGGATTGCGGCGGAGCATCATGTGCCGCTCAAGACCGTCATGCAGGAAGCTGGACGAGCTTATCTCGCGGGCACCGAAAAACCTTAACCACAGGGGGCACAGGGGGACACAGGGTGGGCCTCGGCCTCCTGCCTGTGCACGGATGGTTCTGAGGATTTATGAATCGAAAGTTCTACATTACGACGCCGATTTATTACGTGAATGCGCGGCCGCATATTGGCCACGCTTATACGACGCTGGCTTGTGACATGATTGCGCGACGGCAGCGCATGCTGGGGGCGGAGACTTTTTTTCTTACCGGAACCGATGAGCACGGGCAGAAGATTGAGCGGGCGGCGCAAGCGGCGGGGAAGACTCCACAGCAATATGCAGATGAGATTTCGGCGGAGTTTCGCAAGTTGTGGAAGCGGATGGGAATTTCGAACGACGACTACATCCGCACGACCGAAGATCGGCACAAAAAGCGGGTGCAGGCATTGTTCCGCCAGCTTCGTGACAACGGGTTCATCTACAAGGGGACCTATACGGGGCAGTATTGCGTTTCGGACGAGCTGTATGTCGATGGCGCGCAGCCAGGCGATCCCTGCCCTACTTGCGGACGGATCACGGAAACGGTTCATGAAGAGAATTACTTCTTCAAGCTGTCAGCGTTTCAGGACAAGCTGCTGGCACTTTACAAGAACCCGGAGTTCATTCGTCCGGAGGCGCGGCGCAATGAAGTGATTGCGTTTGTGCGGTCGGGACTGCGGGATTTGTCGATCAGCCGTTCGACGTTTTCCTGGGGCATTCCGGTGCCGGACGATCCCAAGCACGTGATTTACGTTTGGCTCGACGCGCTGGCGAACTACATCACCGCGATCGGCTATGGATCGAAGCATGCGGGAGCCCAGGAGGCGTTCAAGAAATTCTGGCCGGCCGATGTGCAGATGATCGGGAAAGAGATTGTCCGTTTTCATTGCGTGTACTGGCCGGCGTTTTTGATGGCGGCGGGGCTGGCGATGCCGACCACGATTGTGGCGCACGGCTGGCTGCTGTTTGAAGAGAGCAAGATGTCAAAATCTCGCGGCAACATCGTGCGCACGGAAACGATTCTGGACGTGCTGGGAGCGGACGCGCTGCGATATTTTTTGCTGCGCGAAGTTGTGTTCGGGCAGGATGGATCGTTTTCGTTCGACGCGCTGGTGCAGCGCTATAACTCCGATCTGGCGAACGGGATTGGGAATCTGGCGAGCCGCACCTTGACCATGATCAATCGGTACTTCAAGGGTGAGGTGCCGTCAGGCGCGGCTCCGCGGACGGTGGGGGACGATGCCATTGCGGCGACGGCGCGGAAAACGATCAGCGAGTTCGCGACGCTGTTCGATCAGTTTCAGTTTTCACGCGCGCTGGAGACGGCGTGGTCGCTGGTGGCGGCGGTGGATAAATACATCGTCGAGAATGAGCCGTGGGCCCTCGGCGAGAAGCAGGATGAAGAGAGCCGCGCGCGGCTGGCCACGGTGCTCTACACGTCAGCCGAGGCGCTGCGGATTGCAACGGTGCTGGCGCATCCGGTGATTCCGGAGGCGACGACGAAGATATGGACGCAGATGGGGCTGGGAGACATTCAGAAGGTTGATTTGAACACGCTTGCGTGGGGGCAGTTGCAATTGGGCACACGACTCGGCGAAGTCTCGCCGGTTTTTCCGCGCGCGGATAAGAGTGCCATTGAAAGGATGCAGAACATGGAAGAGCAGCAGAGGGATGGAGCGGCGGAAGCTAAGACGGAGGCTGTGACTTCTCCAGTGAGCGTGGCGCCAGCGATACCGGCCGTTGCCGCGAATGCGGAGGCAGCGAAAATCTCGATCGAAGATTTTTCCAAGATCGAATTGCGGGTGGGGGTTGTGAAGGTTGCGGAGCGCGTGCCCAAGGCGGATAAGCTGCTGCGGCTGGAAATTGATATTGGGACGGAGGTACGGCAGGTGCTGGCTGGGATCGCAGAGGCCTATGCACCCGAGACCTTGGTTGGACGCAAGGTCGTCATCGTGGCCAATCTGGCGCCGCGGAAATTGCGCGGGCTGGAGTCGAATGGGATGATTGTGGCGGCATCGCTCGAAGGCGGAAAGCCGGTGCTGGCGGGGTTTTTGGAGGATGTTCCCGTGGGTGCGAGGTTGAAGTAGAGTGAGGTTTTCTTAGTGAGGAGTTCACCGGCTGTTTTGTGGTGAGGACATCAAAGCGACTTCGTGGTTAGGAAGTCAAAGCCAGTCGAGCTATCGCTCGACCCCTGGACGGGCGAGAGTGCCCCTCCCCCACACCAGGTGCGTCCCCACACCAGCAATCGCACACACGAACCTATGTTTGTTGATTCGCATGCGCATCTTGATGGGGAGCGATTTAACGCGGACCGCGAGGCGGTGATTGCGCGGGCGCGGGAGGCTGGGCTCTCGGCCATCGTTGCTATTGGGAATGGCGACGGGCCGGGGCAGGTGGATTGCGGGATCCGACTGGCGGAACAATACGATTTTATTTACGCGACTCTGGGCATTCATCCCCATGAGGCGCGGCTGGCGGATGAGGCTGCGTACTTGAACATGGAGCGGCTGGCGAGGCATCCCAAGGTGATTGCTTGGGGCGAGATTGGTTTGGATTATCACTACGACTATTCGCCGCGCGACGTGCAGAAATTCGTGTTCACGCGCCAGATGGAATTGGCCGCGTCGGCGAAGCTGCCGATTGTGATTCATTGCCGGCCTTCGGACGGGAGCGACAACGCTTGGGAAGATTGCCTGGGGCTGATCGAACAACAGTGGGCGCCGACAGGGATCGGCGGGATTCTGCATTGCTTTACCGGCAACTGGACGCAGGCTAAGCGGGCGCTCGACATGGGATTCATGATTTCGTTTGCCGGGAATGTGACGTTTCCCAAGGCGCAGCAGATTCGCGACGCGGCGCTGGAAGTTCCACTGGAGCGGATATTGATTGAAACCGATTCGCCGTATCTGGCGCCGGTGCCGCATCGCGGAAAGAGGAATGAACCGGCGTTCGTGAAGGAAACGGCACGGAAGCTGGGTGAGTTGCGGGGGCTGTCGATGGAAGAAGTGGGCGAACGCACTTCAGAGAATTTCTACAAATTTTTCAAAATTGCTGAAACGGCTGAAAGCAAAGTTCCGGCGCGTTGACCCGACGGTTCTGGTAACCTCTGGTAAAGATTCCATCTTTTCAGAAAGAATAGAAATGTATGCCCGATAACAGTTTCGACGTGGTCAGCAAGATCGATCTGGCGGAAGTGTCGAACGCGATCCAGCAGGCGCTGAAGGAGGTTCATCAGCGCTTCGATCTGAAGGATTCGAAGTCGAACATCGAACTCGACAAAGACGGAATCGTGCTGCACTCGGCCGACGAATACAGGCTCAAGGCGGTGAACGATGTGCTGCAGGCGAAGCTGGTGAAGCGCGGGGTTCCGCTCAAGGGTCTCACTTACGGCGTGGTCGAGCCGTCAGCCGGTGGAACGGCGAAGCGGCGCATCACCATGCAGCAGGGCATCCCGATTGAAAAGGCGAGAGAAATCGTCAAGCTGGTCAAGGACTCGAAGAAAAAAGCGCAAGCTTCGATTCAGGGAGACCTGGTGCGGGTGAGCAGCAAGGACCGCGACACGCTGCAGGAAATTATCGCGCTGCTGCGCGCACACGACTTTGGGATTGATGTGCAGGTTACGAATTTCAGAACCAACTAAAAGCGAAGAATCAACCACAGGGATACAGAGGATTGAGCGCGTCCGCCACCATTCACGGGAAAGAAGTTTTCGAGCTGCTGCGGGGGGATCTCGTCGCGCTGGAGCAGGAGTTTGAGCACGATACTGTCTCGGGCGTGCAGGCGATTACTGAGATTGGCGAGTATTTGCGGGCGGGCGGAGGGAAGAGGATTCGTCCGGCGCTCCTGCTCCTGTCGGCGAAGCTGCTTGACTATCAAGGGCGGGGCGCGGTGCGACTGGGTGCGGTGGTTGAGATTATCCATACCGCGACGCTGGTGCACGACGACATTATTGATGAGGCGAAAACGCGGCGCGGGCGGCCTGCGGCGAATACGCAGTGGGGTAATTCGAAGTGCGTGCTGGCGGGCGATTGGCTCTACATGCAGGCATTTAAGATCGCGGTACACGAACGGAATTTCCGCATCCTGGATACGCTGATCGCATTGACGCAGCAGATGGTGGAGGGCGAACTGCTGCAGATGGAGAAGCTGGGCAAGCTGATCAGCCTGGAAGAGCATTTCGATTTGATCTACCGCAAAACGGCGTGCCTGTTTTCTGTGTGCATGCGGCTGGGAGCGATTCTGGGCGGGGCTACCAGCGAGCAGGAAGAAGCGCTGGGCCGCTACGGCCACGACCTGGGGATGGCGTTCCAGATTGTGGACGACGTGCTGGACCTTACGGCGTCGGAAGATGTGCTGGGCAAGCCCGTGGCCAGCGACCTGCGCGAAGGCAAGGTTACCATGGCCGTGGTGCATGCGCTGGAGCGGTGCACCGCAGAGGAGCGCGGAAAGATTGAGACCATTCTGCGCGATCGTGCCTTCAACGGCGTGACGCACGCACAGATTCTTGAGATTCTGCAGAAGTACGGATCGCTGGAGGCGGCGCATGATCGGGCGGCACGCTATGCGGAATCGGCACGTAAGGCGATCTGCACTTTTCCGGACTCCGAGATCAAGCGGGCGCTGCTGTGGGCGCCGGAGTTTGTGGTGGCGCGGGAGAAGTAGCTCTCAGCCGTCAGATGTCAGCTCTTAGTCATCAGCCGTCGGCAGGGCCTCCCGGGAGAGTCTGAGAAAGCGCCGCAGTACAATTTCGGGATGCCGGTTCCTCGGACACGCGTTCCAGCATTGTTATACTGAACCTTTTCGCGGTTCTTCTCTATCCAACACTACTTATGACCGACATGGTAAAGCTGATGGCGGGGCATGGATATGTCCTGACTTTTTCGTTATTGTTCGCCGAGGCGATCGGGCTTCCCTTCCCGGCTGCGATCGCGCTGGTGGCGGCGGGCGCGGCCGTTGCGTCCCATGTGCTGTGGGGACCATCGGTTTTGCTGGTTGCAGTGACGGCCTTGCTGATGGGCGACACGGTCCAGTTCTGGTTGGGGCGTTACATGGGATGGCTGCTGCTGGGATTCCTGTGCCGGGTGTCGATCAATCCGGAAACCTGCATCCTGCGGTCGGCTGAGTCGTTCTACAAGCGCGGCAAAGCCACGCTGGTGATTGCGAAGTTTATTCCCGGCGTCAACACCATGGCGGCGCCGCTGGCTGGCAGCATGAAGATGCGGTTCTGGCAGTTTCTGCGCCTGGATTTTGCCGGAGCATCGCTCTATGCGACGACTTACCTTACGGTGGGATATTTGGCGCGTGATTTTCTGGCGGCGATTTTGCGCGGCTTTCATGCGGCCGGAGAAACGATGGAAGCGGTGGTGGTGACGGCTCTGGTGGCGTACTCGATTTACCGCGTGGTGCAATACCGCAAGAACAAGATGTATCGGGTGGTGCCGCGGGTGCAGGTAGAAGAGTTGGCGCGGCGGCTGGCTTCGGAAGACGGTGGCCGCGTGTTAATCGTCGACGTCCGGAGCCATGGCTACTACGACTCGGGGTCCGCACGAATCAAGAACTCGATCCGCATCGAGCCCAATAATCTCGACGAAGAGATCAAGAACTTGTCGAAGGACAAGGACATTTATCTCTACTGTACTTGAGCGCGCGAAGCGACCAGCGCCCGGGTGGCGCACCTGCTGCGGGAAAAAGGATTCAACACGTTTGTGATCGTCGGTGGGCTTGCGGCCTGGCGAAAGGCGGGGGAACCACTGGAGTCGGTGCCGCAGAATGATCTGGTGAAGCTGCCGACGTTTAGTTAGTGGTTAGTAGCTGCTCGGCGGGGTGTAACATTGTGGCGCTTTGCTGCCATGAACGACACCGCCAGCCACGAGAATCGCATGTTTCCGCCGGCTGCGCTGCCGGGGCTGCCCGCACTGGATAAGACCGCGGGCATGAACCGTGTTCTTTTTCTGTTAAGCCTTTCCGTTTTCATCAATTACATCGATCGCAGCAATCTTGCCATCGCAGCGCCGTTGGTGCAGCACGAGCTCGGCATTTCCTATTCTCAGCTCGGCATTTTATTTTCGGCATTCTTCTGGACCTACGGGCTGATGCAGATTCCGGCAGGGTGGTTGGTGGACCGCTTCGATGTGAAGTGGGTATTTGGGGCAGGCTTCTTTGTGTGGTCTGCGGCCACGGCAGTGACTGGAACTTTACATGGGTTCGTCGCCTTGATCGTGATTCGCGTGATCTTGGGTGTGGGAGAGTCAATCGTATTTCCTTCCTGTTCCAAAATTCTGGGCAGCCACTTCGTGGAGAAACGTCGCGGATTTCCCAACGCGATGTTGATGGCCGGCCTGTCTCTGGGGCCAGCACTGGGAATTCTGCTGGGCGGAGTGGTGGTAGCCCGCTTCGGGTGGCGGCCATTTTTCGTGACGCTCGGCTTGGCCAGTCTCCTTTGGCTGGTCCCGTGGCTGGCGTGGATGCCGCGACGCTCGAGCCAGCCCGTGCTTTCCCGACGGATGGGCTTCCTGCGAATTCTTCGGGAGCGGTCCGCGTGGGGCACGTGCCTGGGCCAATTCTGCATCAACTACTATCTGTATTTCCTGGTGATGTGGCTGCCGTCCTATCTGGTGCGGGGGCGGAATTTTTCGGCGAATGACATGGCAAAGGCCGGCAGCCTGGTGTTTTTTCTGTCCGCAGTGTCGACCACAGCGTGGGGCAAGCTCTGCGACCGCTGGATGAATACGGGCGCCTCGCTGACCTCGGTGCGCAAGTCTTCTATGGTTCTGGGGCATATCGGAATCGGCATTTCTCTGGCGGCAACGGCCTTCACGCAGGGGGCAGTGTTTATCGCAATGCTGGCGTTGACAGGGATATTTCTGGGTATCAGCGTTTGCAATAGCTGGGCAATTACCCAGACCCTTGCCGGTCCGCTGGCCGCTGGTCGTTGGACTGGGTTGCAGAACTTTGTCGGAAATCTTGCGGGTTGGGTGGCGCCTGCATTGACGGGAATTCTTGTGGATAAGACGGGTAGTTTCCGCTGGGCGTTCTTTATCACCGCGAGCTTCGCATGGCTGGGCGCTGTGAGTTGGGGCTGGGTGGTGGGTCCGGTGGAGCAGTGCGATTGGGGAAAGCACGCTAGGACAGGGCTCGTGACGTCTGCCGCCGCGGACACGCTCTCACCGTAATACACTTTTTCTTTTGTTCTTTATGAAGCGGGAAATCGAAATCAAATTTCGTGTGACTGATGTGTGGGCGCTCGGCCGAAAGCTGCGCGCGGCGGGATTTCATGTGGTGACGCCGCGTACGCATGAGATGAATACTCTGTATGACTTGCCGGGACAAGCACTGCGCGCGCGCAAAGAGTTGCTGCGGATTCGGAAGTATGGTTCGGAGTGGACGATCACGCACAAGAGCCAAGGGAAGAAGGGACGGCACAGCAGCCGGCTGGAGTTGGAGACCGGAGTGAGCGACGGCAAGATGATGGACGCGATCCTGCGCGGGTTGGGATATGCGCCGTCGTTCCGCTATGAGAAGTTTCGCGCGGAGTGGGCGGATGGGAAGGGTAAGGTTGTGGTCGACGAGACTCCGATTGGAGATTTTTGCGAGATCGAGGGGCCATCGCGATGGATTGATGCTACCGCGAAGAAGTTGGGCGTGACGCCGGCGGATTACATTACGAAGAACTATGCGACTTTGTTCTTGGATTGGAAGCAGGAAATGGGGAGCCGAGCCGAGGAGATGACATTTGGGGCGGTGAAGGTCGGACGCAAACGCTCATAGCTCAGGGCGTCTGAGGGAAACACCACCTCGCTGCGCTTGGCTGGACGGGCGAGGCGCCCGTCCCCACATGGCCTGTGGCGCTTTACGCACCGTGGCATTTTTTGTATTTCTTGCCGGAGCCGCAGGGGCAGGGATCGTTGCGGCCTACTTTTTCCTGCGATCTCACGACCTGCTGCACTTGCTGCGTGTCTCCCGCGCCGGCCATGCGGGCTTGTTCCAGCTCGCGGCGCTTGCGGCGCATGAAGGCTTCTTCCAATTCGTCGGCGGAAGTGGAGACCATGCGCGGAGGACGGCGTCCGTTGCCGTCGCCGCCATGCTGCGCCGGAACTCCTGAGTCTGGTGCTGGTCCTTCTCCCTGGCCTTCAGGGCCGCCAGGTTGCGGGCCTCGCGGGCCCTGGTCGGGCGGGCGCTCCAGAATCTGCATCAGGTAGAGATAACGGACGGTGTCTTCCTGGAAGCGCTGCAGCATGGCCTCGAACATGTCGAACGATTCTTTTTTGTACTCGACCAGCGGATCGTGCTGGCCATAGCCGCGCAGGCCGATGCCCTCCTTGAGGTGGTCCATGCCGAGGAGGTGATCCTTCCACTGCTGGTCAATCACGCTGAGCATGATCATGCGCTCGTGATGGCGCATGGCGTCGGGGCCGATCAGTTTTTCTTTCGCGTCGTAGCGCTCTTTC
>Ga0209006_10000390_pt1 | contig 43376 bp, 41 predicted proteins | sample JacPin_JW_Ref_O2_FD_188567 | JGI IMG/M metagenome (GOLD analysis project Ga0209006, IMG submission 188567) | Forest soil microbial communities from Algoma, Ontario, Canada - Jack Pine, Ontario site 1_JW_Ref_O2 (SPAdes) (version 2) | ecosystem: Environmental > Terrestrial > Soil > Boreal... | reverse complement strand
TCGAGCGCGTGGACCTGCTCAAACTCTAATGCCGATACTCGAAAATCTCTGGATCATTCCGCTGCTGCCCTTGCTCGGCTCGGCGATCAACGGATTGCTGGGCTCGAAGTGGCCCAACAAGATCGTCAACAGCGTCGCTGTCGGCTCCACGGGACTAGCGTTTGCTTGCGCGCTCGAAGCGGTCCGCGAATTTTCCCAGTTGCCGCCCGACCAGATTCCCTTTGTGAAGCAGTTTTTCACCTGGATTTCCGCGGGGACGTTCCGCGCGGGATTCGATCTACAGGTCGATCAGCTGACGGTCGTGATGCTGCTCGTCGTCACCGGCGTCGGCTGGCTTATCCACATCTACTCGACCGGTTACATGGCGCACGAGGGCGGCTACTACCGCTTCTTCTCCTACCTGAATTTGTTCATGTTTTTCATGCTCATCCTCATTCTCGCCGCGAACTACGTCCTGCTGTTCGTCGGATGGGAAGGCGTGGGCTTGTGCAGCTACCTACTGGTTGGGTTCTATTTCCTGCGAAAATCGGCAGCGGATGCGGGCAAGAAAGCCTTCATCGTCAATCGCATCGGCGATTTCGGCTTCATGCTCGGAATGTTCTTGCTGTTCAAGACTTTCGGGACGCTGGATTTCGTTCCTCTGTTTGCCAAAGCTGTGCCGATGCCCGCCGAGTCGATCGGCCAGTACGGCACGCTGACGATTGCGTGCTTGTTGCTATTCGTCGGCGCCACAGGTAAGTCAGCGCAGCTTCCTTTGTACGTATGGCTGCCAGATGCGATGGAAGGTCCGACACCCGTTTCGGCTTTGATTCATGCAGCCACGATGGTGACTGCCGGCGTTTATCTCGTCGCGCGCTCGCATGTGCTCTTCCTGCATGCGCCGAGCGCGATGGTGATTGTCGCGATTGTTGGCTGCGCCACGGCACTCTTCGCCGCGACGATTGGCCTCGTACAAACCGACATCAAGAAAGTCTTGGCGTACTCGACGGTTAGCCAGTTGGGCTACATGTTCCTGGGCTGCGGCGTCGGCGCGTTCAGCGCAGGCGTCTTTCATTTGATGACGCACGCTTTCTTCAAAGCTCTCCTCTTCCTCGCTGCCGGCAGCGTCATCCACGCCATGGGCGGCGAGCAAGACATGATGAAGATGGGCGGACTCAGCAAGAAGATCAAGTGGACGTATATCACGATGCTGACCGCGACGCTGGCGATCGCTGGATTTCCGCCGCTCGCTGGTTTCTTCTCCAAAGACTCGATTTTGCTCAGTGCGTATCAGAACGACAACGGCGGAAAGATTCTGTACAGCGTGGGATTGTTCACCGCGCTGCTCACCTCGTTCTACATGTTCCGCTTGATCTTCCTCACCTTCTTTGGCAAGCAGCGCTATGACGAGCATCACGTTCATGTGCACGAATCGCCGAACAACATGCTCATCCCGCTGATGATTCTGGCGGTTCTGTCGCTCGTTGGCGGCTGGCTGGCAGCGCCCGCATTCTGGGGTGGCACCGACCATTTCACGAAGTTCCTCGAGCCGGTGTTTGCTGCCGGTGCGACGGAAGCAGCGAGCGCCGAAGCCGCAGCTCATGCGCTGGAGATTCCACTCGCAGTCGTCGCTGTAATCACCGCGACAATCGGATTGTTCGTTGCGTGGTGGCTCTACCTCAAGAAACCCGAGAAGCCCGGCGAACTCGCGAAGTCGATGAAGGGCGCCTACACCACGCTCCTCAACAAATACTACGTCGATGAGCTTTACGCCGCCGTCGTGGTCAAGCCGCTGCTCTGGCTCTCAAGTCACGTGCTTTGGCAAACCGTCGATGTGCAGATGATCGACGGCGCGGTGAACGGCATCGCTCACGGCACCTCCGAGGTCGGGGACGGCGTGCGGCACGCACAGTCGGGCAACACGCGCAGCTACGCAGTTTGGGTAGTCATCGGCGCAATCGTCGTAATCGCGATTATTTTCTGGCCCTACCTGAAACCGACGGCCATCGGGATGGTGCGCTGATGCCTCTCCCTGGCTTGCTCTCGGTCCTGATCTTCTTCCCTGCACTGGGCGCGCTCGCCCTGCTGCTCCTGCGCGGCGACGATCACGTATGGATTCGCCGTCTGGCGCTCACAATCTCGGTAGTTGAGTTCATCTTTTCGCTTTTCCTGATCCCGAAAGTGGCAATCGGCGTCTCCGGCTACTCGCTGGTCGAGTATTACAACTGGATCGCTGTCCCGCCGATTCACTACCACCTCGGCATCGACGGCATCAGCCTTTTCCTCGTGATTCTCACGACGTTCCTCACGCCGATCTCCGTTCTCGCCTCGTGGAGCAGCATCGACCATCGCGTCAAAGAATTCTTCGTCATGCTGCTGATGCTCGAAGTCGGCGTCATCGGCGTATTCGTCTCCCTCGACCTCTTCCTCTTCTTCCTCTTCTGGGAAGTCATGCTGATACCGATGGCCTTCCTCATCGGTATCTGGGGCCACGAGCGCCGCATCTACGCCGCCATCAAATTCGTCCTCTACACCATGGCCGGCTCGATCCTGATGCTGGTCGGCATCATCTGGCTCTACAACCTGACCGGCAGCTTCGATCTGCCCAAGATTCAGCAGGCGCTACAAGAGGGCCGACTCTTCACCCTGACATCGACACAGGAGATGCTGCTCTTCCTGGCATTCTTCGGCGCGTTCGCGATCAAAGTGCCACTCTTCCCTCTGCACACCTGGCTGCCCGACGCGCACGTCGAAGCCCCCACCGCAGGCTCCGTCATGCTCGCCGGCGTGCTCCTCAAAATGGGCACCTACGGCATGATTCGCTTCTGCCTGCCGCTCTTCCCGAACGCCGCCCACAAGGCCGCGCCATGGGTCGCAGCGCTCGCAATCATCGGAATCGTCTACGGTGCGCTTGTTTCGCTCGTTCAGCCCAACTTGAAAAAGCTCGTCGCCTATTCCAGCGTCAGCCACCTTGGCTTCGTGGTCCTCGGTATCTTCGCCTTCCACAACATCTCCATGCAGGGCGCCGTCTACCAGATGCTCGCGCACGGCATCTCGACCGGCGCTCTCTTCTTGCTGGTCGGCATGCTCTACGATCGCCGCCACACCTTCGAGATCACGCAATTCGGCGGCCTCGCGACGCCGATGCCCAAGCTCGCCGCCTTCTTCCTGTTCATCGCGCTAGCCAGCATGGGCTTGCCCCTGCTCAACGGTTTCGTCGGCGAGTTCCTGATCCTCCTCGGCACATTCCAGACCCACGCGAGCTGGGCCAGCTGGGCCGCTCTCGGCGTGATCCTTTCCGCCTGCTATTTGCTCTGGGCCTACCAGCGCGTCTTCTTCGGCGACGTGACCGTCGAAAAGAACAAGACTCTCCCCGACCTCAGCCATCGCGAAATCGGCATTCTCGTAGCGATGGCCATCATCACCCTCTGGATGGGCGTCGGCAGCACGTTCTTCACGAATCGCTCGGCGGCATCAAGCCAGAACGTTCTCGACCAGATGCAGCGGTCAAATCCGCAAGAGGCGCATCTGCACCCCAACGCCATTACTTCCGTGGAAAGGCCAGCAACGCGCTAATGATTCCCCGCCCCGAAGACCTGATTCGCGTCCTGCCAGAGACGATCTGGTGCGTCTTCGGCTGCCTGATGATGCTGCTGCAGCCGTTCACCCGGAATCGTCACGTATTGAGCTTCTTCGCGATCCTGGGCACCATCCTCGGGACGAGCGCTTCGATCTACGCCTACCAGACGGTCGGCACGGGCCCAGCATTCAGCCAGCTCATTCAGTTCGATTCGTTCAGCATCTTTTTCCATCTGTTGATCGGCTTGGTCTCGATTCTCGTCGTTCTCGCCGCTGGTCCATATCTCGAACGCGAAAATCTTGAATCCGCTGAATTTTTCGCCCTGGTGCTCTTCGCCACCGCCGGCATGGGCGTTCTCTCTTCGGCACAAGAACTCCTCACCGCCTTCATCGGCCTCGAAATGAGCTCGATCTCGAGCTACGTCCTCGCCGGATATCGCCGCGACACGCTGAAATCGAGCGAATCTGCCATGAAGTACTTCCTGCTCGGCTCATTCGCCACCGCGTTCTTTTTGTATGGCATCGCCCTCGTCTACGGCGTCACCGGCACCACCAACCTGACGCAGATGGCCAACGTCGACACCTCCGGCAACCTGATCAAACTCGGCCTCGCCCTGATCCTGATCGGCCTCGGCTTCAAAGTCGCCGCCGCCCCCTTCCAGCTCTGGACCCCCGACGTCTACGAAGGCGCGCCAACACCGGTCACCGCTCTCTTCTCCGCTGGCCCCAAAGCCGCCACATTCGCGCTCCTGCTGCGCATCTTCGCCACGGTACCAGCCGCCACCCATTTCTGGTTCTGGGCATTCTGGATTCTCGCCGCCCTCACCATGTTCGTCGGCAACCTCGGCGCCCTGGTTCAGACCAACGTCAAGCGCATGCTGGCCTACAGCTCCATCGCCCACGCCGGCTATATCCTCGTAGCGTTCGCCGCCGTCACCTATCTCCAAGGCAATTCCGACACAGGTGGATCAGCCGCCTACGCCGCAGTCCTCTTCTATCTCCTGAGCTACGCCCTGGTGAAACTCGGCGCCTTCACAATCGTCGGCCAGCTCGGCGGAGCCGGCGAAAAGCACCTCTCGCTTGACGACTATACCGGCCTCGGCCGCCGCCAACCCGTAGTCGCCGCAGCCCTGAGCCTCTTCCTGCTCTCGCTCCTCGGCCTCCCGGTCACCGCCGGCTTCTTCGGCAAGTTCTACGTCTTCAAGGCCGCTGTCAACTCCCACCTGATCTGGCTCGCCGTCCTGATGGCCATCAACAGCATCATTGGCGCCTTCTACTACTTCCGCCTGATCGTCGTGATGTACATGCGCGATGTGCCAGGTGAAGCCGCACATGGCCATGGAGAGCACGCCGAATCCGCCCACACCGAAGCTCCTCTGACCGTGGCGCCACTCACGCCATTCCCCCTCCCCGTAAACATCGTCCTGGTCGTCTCCGCCGTCGGCACTGTCTACTTCGGCCTCTTCCCCAACCAGGTGCTCCACTTCGTCTTGCAGTCCAACCTGCTCGGCAAATAGCGGCTCTGCATCCCCGCCAACCCCAGCGCCTAAGCAATACCATCCCGCGGGTCAGTGCGAAACACGACTCTGCTGAACATCTGCCAGGTTTCAAAATCAGCCTCATCATGTTCTTCTAGCTACATGGGAATCGGCCTCACCATCGTGTCCTGGTGCGCCAAGGGGATCGCCCTTGCGAGCGTCCTCGCAGTTCTGGCGGGCGTTACGGCCGCGATTCGCGTCCCTCGAGGACGCCAAGGCCGAACGCGCCTAATCCTCTGGACCTGTGTCTACCCCTTCGCCGCCTTCGCATGGTTCCTGGCTGTGTTTGTCTTTCAGGCCTACGTGAACGAAGCCCTGCTCTATCGCGACCCTTGGATCGGCCACACACTGCAGACGCCTCTTCCCAACGGCTACGCGGTGTTGCTCATCGACGAGGATCACGACGGCACAGTTTTCAATCCGGCAACCCATTTCACCGTCGGTTCAAGCGACGACGTCCATCCCGACGGCACCGACGCCGTCAGCGGCGTCCGCGTTCTCCAGATCGCCGGCAACAAAATCCTGGGCGGCGCCGGCCCCCTCGGCCAGTATTCCTCCCCGGCCACCCGCGACCGCATCGACTATTTCTTCCTGCTCGACACCGACGCTCACACCCGCGCCAATTTTCAGACCTACGACGCGCTCACACAAGCCGCGAATCGCCTCAACGTCCAGCCGCAGCTCCAGCCGATACTCAGCATCTACGACCGCTACCGTTTCACCTGGTTCGATCTCAGCGCGATCGCCCTATTCTTCGTTCCGGCGCTCGGCGCAGTCTTCGCCATCCTGCGCCGCATCGGTCGACTTCGACGTGAAACCCCGCCGCTCAGTAACACCCGCGCGATCCATCACGCCGATGAACTTGGCTTAAGCTCTAACTGAGCAAAAAGCAAAAGGCCCGGATTTCTCCGGGCCTTTTCAAACCCGCCACCGATCTGTCAGCAGCTCAAACCCTTCAAATTACAGCTTCAAATAGAGCAAAAAGCCGAGTGCGAACGTAAACAGTGTCAGCGTTTCCACGAACACCAGACCGAGAATCATAGCGCCGCGAACGCCGCCGGCTGCTCCCGGATTGCGCGCGATGCCTTCGCAGGCCGCCGCCGCGATCTTGCCCTGGCCGAGCCCGCCGCCGAACGCCGCAACCGCCACGCCAAAGCCAACCGCCAGAACCAGCGTGGTCGTGTTGATTGCACCCTTATCCGCAGGCGCACTGCCCTGCGCGAACGCTGCTGGCGCCACCAACATCACCACCATCAGCACTAGCAATACTGCCGCTGCTTTCTTCATCTGTACTTTCTCCTTCGTGAATTGCCGCCAGGAGGTGGTTCCCGGACACCGTGCAGCCGGGCTCACACTGACAGCTACAAACTCAAACGCCGCTCGATTAGTGCTCGTCGGCGGTCGCCAGTCCGATGTAAACGGCCGGCAAAATAGTGAACACGTAAGCCTGAATGATCGAAACGAAAATGTGCAGCCCGATGAACAGGATCGGAACGAACGCCGGCAAGACTCCGAGCGCGACGCCGATCGCAGGATGCTTCGTCCAGCCAGCCAGAGCCGGCGCAGCAAACAGACCCAAAAACAGTGCGTAGATCAGATCGCTGGCAAAGATATTCGCCCAGAGACGAACGGTCAGCGAGAGCAACCGTGCGCACGTGCTGAGAATTTCGACCGGGAAAATCAGTGGAACCAGCCACCAGTCGAGTCCACCGGTAAAAGTCTTCACGTATCCGACAGGGCCGTGATGGCGAATACCCTGCCAGTTAAAGTAGCCGAACACGATCACCGCGCAAGCCAGCGGAACGCTCACCTGGGCGGTCGGCGAAGTAAAGCCTGGGAACACGCCGAAAAGGTTCGCCAACAAAATAAAAAGCGCAATGGATCCGACCATCGGCACGTATTCGCGCCAGTGATGTCCCGCGTTTTCCGAGAGAATGTCGTTGATGCCGAAGTCTTCGCGATTCGTCAGAAGCAATTCGGCAATCTGCTGCGTGGCTCCCGGATTTTCGACCGACAGCCGCGATCGCACCAGCAGAGCGAGCACCGTGCCGATGATCAGCACAAGAATGCCCATGCAAACATGCTCGGGAATCGGAAGCTCTGGATGGTCCGGTTGGATGTGCAACGCATGCAGCAGCGCAAGCGCCGCGCCGCCAAGTACGTGATTCACAATCTGTGTGATCCAGCTTACGTTTTGTTCCATGCGTCCTGTGCGCGCCTCAGAAGGAGCCTCAAGTCGTGCCGACTCCGGAATTTTGAGTTACTGCTCTCCGTGCGTTTCGCCCGTAGCGGGGTGCCAGAGTTCGTACACACTTGCGGCCATCGCCGCGGCACCTAAAGCGAACAAACCAAAGACCATACTTACGAGAGGGATGGCTGACAATTTAAAAATAACATAGAGGCAAAGTGCGATCAAGGCGTAGCGAAACAGCGCTCGGAAATAGGCGCCAATCGGTACATGGCTCTTGGCCGCCCCCGATTGTGCCGTTGCTGCCGCGGTCAGAGCATCCATGCCCTGGCGCAACCAGCGGAAATTGAACCACGCGAGAATCGAGCCGACCGCTAGCCCCGCGCCCCAATCTCGACGATGGAACGCAAAGGCGGCGACCAACGCTGCTGCCACGCCGATTGTCGGGGTAAGCCACGCGATCCGTCGTTCGGTTGCGTTGCCGATGGGATCGCCGAGTGCTGGCGCCGTTGCATCCATCACGCTATCCGAGACGCCGCAGAACTTCCTTCAATCCGCCGAAAAAACCAAGTCCGCCCAGGATGAACGTGAAGGCAAATCGTGTGTGCAGCCAGTGATCGAGAAAGTAGCCGATCAGCCCGCCGAAAACGACCGCGCCGACAAGTGTGAACGGAAGCTCAATCGCCAGCGCCGTGCTCGAGGCATACTTCTTCACCTTCTCCTCGTTCGGCGTCAAAGGCTTGTTTTCATGAGTTGGATCCAATCCGTCGTGCTCCACATTCGAAACCTACAAAACGAGCGTCAAAAACTAATGTGCAAAGCGACCCTGCAAAGCCATTGTCATCCTGAGGCGCCCGAAAGGCGCAGAAGGATCTCAGACGTCAACACGAGCTACAACCGCCCGAGCGACGCTTCTCACTTCTCGAACAGCAATTCCCCCGCCCGCTCTTTCGCCTTCACCACCGCTTTAATAAGCGTAACCCGCAATTTGCCCTCTTCGAGCTCGAGAATCCCATCAATCGTGCACCCTGCCGGCGTCGTAACCGCATCTTTGAGCAACGCAGGGTGATCACCCGTTTCGAGCACCACGCTCGCGGCGCCTTTCATCGTTTGCGCGGCGAGAAGCGTAGAGACATCGCGTGGTAAGCCAATTTTCACTCCTGCTTCCGCGAGGGATTCGAGAATGATGTAGATGAAAGCTGGACCGCTGGCCGAGAGGCCGGTGACAGCATCCATATTTTTCTCGTCCACAACCACGGTTCGGCCGACGGCGTCGAACATCGCCTGCGCGACTTCGAGATGCTCCGGCGAGGCGTGCGAACCGCGGCAGATTCCAGCCATGCCACAGCCGACAGTCGATGGTGTGTTGGGCATGGCGCGAATCACCGGAACCTTCGAGCCGGCGTGCTGCTCGATGTAGTTTGTCGGCACCGACGCAGCAACAGAGATCACCAGCGTTTTCTCGCTCAATTCTGACGCGATTTCCTTCAGCACTTCGCCTACGACTTGCGGCTTCACACCCAGCAATACGATGTCGGCGCCGTGAACGGCTTTTTTGTTATCCGTCGTGACCGAGACGCCCAGCTCCTTAGCTAGCGTTGATGCTTTTTCCGCATGCTTCACCGTCGCGGTCACGTTTTTGGGGTCGAAGAGATTCTGCTTAAGATAGGCGCGCAGCAGGATTCCGCCGAGCTTGCCCGTGCCGAGCACTGCGAGTTTCTTGTCGATGAGTTGGTTCGCAGACGATTTCTTGTCGTGAGGCTTCGATGTCATAGTCCAAACATTGTTGACGCGATTAGTACTCCGGTCAACCAAGGAATCCGTCACAAAGCTGCCTCCGTTTGACGCTGGCGATCCGGCGAGCATGCTGTTAATTGAAGCGGCAAGTCACTGCGCGCCGGCCTGCGAACACCGTTTGAAGCTGCGAAGATAGAAGTATTCACCATGGCCTCTAAACCGAATGCGTCGCACATTTCGACCGATCCGTCGCAGGCCGCTCCGCCTGCCGCACACGGTGGACCATTTGCGTTTTTGCACAATGCGATCGGATTCTGCCTGGAGTGGTTCATCGAGCTTCTCGTGCGAGCGACCGGCAGGAGCGTGCGGAAAACCGAAGCTCCGTGGCTCGGTTGTTTCCTCGGACAGCCCGGACTGATCGGCACGGGAATCTACGAGCGAATCGCAGCCGAGTCGGGATTGCGCATCCGCGCGCCCAAAGATGCCGGCTTGATAGCCGATTTCAACGCGCTCCGCGGGCCGTCGTTCGATCCGCACACCGTCCGCCCAGAGATTCGCGATTTTTACGAACACGCAGCGAAATACCATCTGGATGTGTGGACGGAAGTGTCGCTCACAGGGCGCTTTTTCCTGTGGCTGCTCGTGGAATTCATCAGCCGCCGCATGGACCAGCTCAACTTTCCCATTTCCTCTCTGGAAGTCGCCAAAGGAATGAGCAGCGAAGTCGTTCAGCTCTACGATCCGAATTCCGGAACTGTCGAAGCGACCGGCTGGTTGCGGAGATTAAAGTCCTCTGGAAACGTCATCTACGCGGGGATTTACTCGGTCGTCCAAGTGCCCGGTGAAGAAAATCCCTGCGTGAAAGTCACATTTCCCTGCCGTGGAAGTGCGAACGTCTATTTGCGGCCGGTCGCTCACCCCGACGGCTCTTTCGGCCTGGATTCTTCGGGCAGTGGATTCGGACGCTCCGGCTTTTATCGCATCGTCGACGCCGGGCCGGACTATTGGCGCGTGAGAAACTTCACAACTCTGCATGAATTATTTCATGTGTACGTCGACGCAGAGGGCGTGCTCCGTGTCGATCACACGGTGTCGTTCGTCGGCCTTACGATCATCCGCCTGCATTACAAGATGATCCCGCTAGTGGAACCCGGTGTTCGCGATTTTACTTTGGGCTCGCGAACATCCACCCCACAGCCAGTCTGAAATTCAATCAATTCACGACAGTTTTGGAGTCGAAGGCCGAGTCGGATTCGGCTATTCGCCGTGATTCCCGCCGCCGAGGACATGCAGCGCGTGCGGTAACAGGCGCGCGATCGATTCGAGCGATTCCACCGCACCCGTGGGGCTGCCCGGAAGATTAACGATGATGCTGCGGTGCCGCGTGCCCGCAATGGCGCGCGACAGGAGCGCGGTTGCAACTTTGGCAGCGCCTGCACGGCGCATCTCTTCCGCGATGCCCGGAATGACGCGATCGATCACCGCTTGCGTCGCTTCAGGAGTGTTGTCACGCGGGCCGAGCCCAGTTCCACCAGTCGTCAGGATGAGATCGACGCGATTCGTGTCGGCGAGTTCGCGAAGCTGTTGGCGAATGTCCGCAGGATCATCGGCGACGCGCAGGCTGCTGACGACTTCCCAATTGAGCGTGCGGCAGAAGGCGACTACGGCAGGACCAGAAAGATCTTCGCGCTCGCCCCGCGAAACGGAATCGCTAATCGTAAGAACCGCGACGCGCATTCCGCTATTGTGTCTCGACCGGAGAGTCTTCGCGGCTGGCTTCGTCCATCAGGCGCATGGCTTCCATCAGCAGGCCGGTGGTGTTGCGCGTGGTCGTGGTGCGCGTCGACACATTCGCCGCGTTGAAGTCGATCTCGAATTCGCCTTCGGTCCAGAGAATGACTTTGTAGACGGCGTCATCGCCTTCGACGTCACCGATCTTCGCGTCGCGGCATTGCCCGCTCGCGAAATACATTTCGCCCCGCTCCGCGCCCTTGCGCACGATCAAACGGCAGGATTTCTGTCCCATTTCGAGCGACTGGAGCAGGTCGGTCATGTTCATTTCTTCGAGCCGCCCCTGAATGACGCCTGGGCGTGACGCGGACTTCTGCAATTTTTCGAGATGTAGCCGATCGACAACTTTTTTCGTGATGCGAACGAGATCTTTCACCAGGAACGGCTTGACGATGAATTCCTCAACGCCATCCACGAGCGGCCGAAGTCGTTCTTCGATATCGGTGCGTCCTGCCATGAAAAGGAACGGGATATGACGCGTCTTGTCGCGCCCGCGAAGTTTCTCAAAAAGCTGGCGCCCGTCGAGCCCCGGCATCTTGTAATCGCACAGAATCACGTCGGGAGGCTCGTCGATCACTTTCAGGAGCGCGTCAGCGCCGTCCGCGGCAATCTGGACTTCGCAAACGTTATCGAGCCCCTGCTCGACGAGTTTGCGAACAAGCGGATTGTCATCGACCAACAGGAGTACGACGTTCTTGCCTGTTGCGGCTGCCGCGGCGCTCATCGAGCACCGCGCCTGAAAGGTGATTTGCGACTATTGCCGGATTTTGCGGCACGTGTGGGAGCGAAAGCCTGCTCACGGTGATAATCGCCGCTCTTCCCGCCGGTCTTGCTGACCAGAGCGATGCCGGCAATCTCGATCGATTTGTCGAGGGCTTTGCACATGTCGTAGACCGTGAGGGCTGCGGCTGTCACAGCGACCAGCGCTTCCATCTCCACGCCTGTCTGAGCGGTCGCTGCCACACTGGAGCGAAGTTCCACCCCATCTTTGCATAGGGTAGCGGTCACATCAATGCGGGTGAGGGGCAGCGGATGACAAAGAGGTATCCACTCGGCGGTACGTTTCGCAGCCGCAATTCCGGCAATTCGGGCGACTTCCAGCGGATTACCCTTGGGATTCTTCAGGCGGCGGACAGCCCGAACGACCACGGGTTTCATATCGACGAAAGCCCTTGCTTCGGCCGTGCGCGCCGTGACCGCTTTGGCGGACACATCGACCATTCTGACCCTGGCGGACCTGTCGTAGTGGGAGAGTCGCTGCGGCATCGGCTCGCTATCTAGTCTATAGGAGCTGAGCGCCCGGCGTTTGATGCCTCACGCAATGTCCTTGCGCAGAAGCACAGGCACGGATTCGCCAACAGGCAGTTCCTCGCGATCGGCAGGAATGATCAGGAAACAGTTCGATTTGGCGAGCGCAGCGACATCGCCGGAGCCGCGCCACTCGATCGGGGAAACCTGTGCGTCAAAGCCCTGCCAGTCGATGTGCGCTGGGACAAAATGCGTCAGCCCCGGCTTCTCCTTAATCGGTGCGGCCAGCGTCGCGCGCAGAAGCGGCAGTGGCCGCGCCTCAGCGCCATTCAGCAAATCGATCGCAGGTCTTACGAGAAGCTCGAACGTAACCATCGTCGAAACCGGATTGCCCGGAAGGCCAAACACGAACTTGTCTTTGATCCGTGCGAACACAGCAGGTTTACCCGGTCGAATCGCGACGGCGTCGAACAAAATCTCTGCACCCATCGCCTTCAAAACGGATTCGACGAGGTCATACTTCCCTGCCGAAACGCCGCCGGACATCACGAGAATGTCTTCCTTAAGCCCGCGCTCGATCTTCGCGCGAAGGTCATCGGCGCGATCGCGTGCGTTGCCAAGGAGAACGGGTTCTCCGCCCGCAGCGCGCGTTTGTGCAGCGAGCGAAACGCTGTTGCTGTTGCGAATCTGAAATGGCCCAGGCTTTTGCTCCACCAGAACAACTTCATCCCCGGTCGACAGAATCGCGACACGCGGTTTTACCGCGCAGAGAGGCTCCGTGGCACCGACTTGAGCCAACAACGCGATTTCGCCGTGGCCGATGCGAGTGCCAGGCGCCAACACAACTTGGCCGCGCTGCGCTTCGCTGCCTTTGGGCACGATGTTCTGGCCAGACTGCGCGGTGCGATCGAAATTCACGCTGTCGCCCTTGCGCGCTGTGTGCTCGACCATCACAACCGCGTCGGCTCCCGGCGGGACGCCAGCTCCCGTCATGATTTGGACACACGTCCAGCGGCCAAGCGGAGTTGTCGCGTTATCGCCGGCTTTGATTTCGCCTGCGACCTTGAGAGTGGCGCCTGTATACGCGTCGAGCGCGCGGACGGCGTAGCCATCGCGCGTCGCGCGATCGAACGGCGGATATTCGCGCTCGGCTTTGATTTCCTGGGCCAGCACGTAGCCAACTACGTCCCAGATGTGAACGGGTGCGGTCGCGCGAGGGCCTTTCTTCTTGGAGACTTCGTCGATTACGGATTGGCGAGCTTGCTCGTAGCTAAGCATCTCTAGGGACTGGGAAATAGTAGCCATCGAATTGAACGCGTAAGTTCCGGTCCAGCCGCGAACCGGCACTGCTGGGAATTTGCGGTGAGAAGTCCCGACCTGGCACAACCTCAACGCAATCACAGTATAGGGTTGAAGGGGCGGATTCGTTACAGCCAGCGCGAGAGGATTGTTCCCTCAGGAACAATGGTGGCATCGCGCTCGGGCCCAGTCGAAATCATGCCAATTTCAATCTGTAAGAAATCACCAATGAAGCGCAGATAGTCGACCGCGGCCTTCGGCAGCTTGCTCGCGTCCTTCAGGCCATAGGTCGATTGGCACCAGCCGGGGAGGGTTTTGTATTCGGGTTTGACGTGCTCGAGCTCTTCGGCCAGCGCGGGCATTTCGTGGATCGGTTTGCCTTTGTAGGTGTAGCCCGTGCAGATCTGAATCTCGCGCTGCGTATCGAAGACATCGAGCTTGGTGACGACCAGCGAATCGATGCCGTTGATCATCTTCGCGTAGCGCAAGACGGCGAGATCGAGCCAGCCGCAGCGGCGCGGGCGTCCTGTGACAGCGCCGAATTCCTTGCCGCGTTCGCGAATCGCTTGAGCGTCAAGATCGGGCATTTCAGTTGGGAACGGTCCGCCGCCGACTCGCGTCGTATAGGCCTTCGAGATTCCAAGGACATGCTTGATCTTTGTAGGCGGAACTCCGACTCCGACTGTCGCACCGCCGGAGATCGCACTCGACGATGTGACATACGGATACGTTCCGTGGTCGATGTCGAGCATCGTGCCTTGCGCTCCCTCGAAGAGGACAGACTTGCCTTCATCGAGCGCGTGATTCACCAACTCAGCGGTGTCGCAAATGTATTCGCGGATCTTCTCGCCGAGCGCGAGCGTTGCGTCGACCTCGTGTGAGAAGTCGATGTCCGCGCCGTAAGCGCCTTTGGCGAGGCGATTCTTCTCAGCGACGACGCGCGCAGCCTTTTCTCGAAACAGCGCGGGATCGAGCAGATCGCAGGTGCGCAATCCGCGCCGCGCCATCTTGTCTTCGTAAGCAGGGCCGATGCCACGCGACGTTGTGCCGATCTTGTTTTCACCGCGCGCGTTTTCCGCAGCTTTGTCGAGTTCGCGGTGATACGGAAAAATCAAGTGCGCGCGATTGCTGATGTGGAGTCGACCCTTGACGTCGATGCCGACTTTCTTGAGCATTTCAATTTCGGCAACGAGAGCGGCAGGATCAATGACAACGCCAGTGCCAATCACGGTGTGCTGTGCAGGCCGCAAAATTCCGCACGGAATCAACTGCAACACATAGCGGTCTTTGCCGATGATGACGGTATGGCCGGCGTTATGTCCGCCGGCAACGCGCGCGATGTAATCGAATGAGCCGGCGAGATAGTCGACGACTTTGCCTTTGCCTTCGTCACCCCACTGCGCGCCGACCACTACGACCGATTTCATTCGCGGGCTTCTCCTCAGTCACACGTCATCGCAAAAGCGAGTGTGGCTTGTTCTATTTGGACAGCAAACCGCCGCGGGAATCTCAACAACGGAGTTACATCTAATCGTATGCTCGCCGGAGTTCCGATGCAAGATTCGTGATTTGACGAACTACTTCGAGGATCGACTTATAGTGGTGAACCGATAGCAATCAGTGGTGTGGTCGTTGACCAAGCCTGTGGCTTGCATGAGGGCGTAGATGATTGTGGTGCCGACGAAGCGGAATCCGCGGTTGTTTAGGTCTTTGCTGATGGCGTCGGAAAATTTTGTGCTCACGATCATCTTGCTGGTTGGATCGCGGTTCGATTGCAGCGGTTTGCCTTCCACGAATTGCCAGATGTATTTGTCGAAGCTGCCGAATTCTTTTTGGATTTTCAGAAAAGCTTGAGCGTTGGTAATTGTTGAATCGATCTTCAGGCGATTGCGAATGATTCCGGCGTCGGCGAGTAGAGATTTCTTTTTCTTGGCGTCGTAGCGAGCCACTTTTTTTGGATCGAAATTGGAGAAGACTTTGCGGTAGCGGTCGCGCTTTTTCAGGATCGTTTCCCAACTCAATCCAGCTTGCGCACCTTCCAGCGTGATGAACTCGAACCAGGTGTGGTCGTCGTGGACGGGGACGCCCCACTCTTCGTCGTGGTAGGAGAGGCTTGGTTCACGTGTTGCCCAGCGGCAACGCGTCTTGGCGGATGGCTGTGTGGCTGTGGCTTGGATCATGGCGGAGGGATTTTAGCAGGACTCGTGGCGGCGACGGAGAGTGGACCGATTCGGGAATCCGCCCCTCCCCCCCATATCTTTTGCACAAGAATGTCATTCTAAAGATGTTGCGCGTGCGAATTGCACAAGAATGTGATTCTAAGGGGGTTACGGGCGACGATTCTTGACAGCGGGCACCGGTGAGCTTGGTGGGTGCAGAAAAAGAAGGGGTTAGCGCGACGTTTGTGGAGGACGTACGAAGGTGGTGGCGTGTCGACCGTAAAAGCGGCGACGGGAGCGCCGCACTCAAAATTTGGCCGACTTCCGACTGCTTGAACGATGGCAGCCGCTATGTAGACGAAAAAAGCGCGCCGCGTTCGAAATCGCGGCGCGCGAGTGCTCCAAAATTCAGGGCCTAAAGCCCCTTTCTAACCCAAACGCTCTCGGCACGGCTGAAGCCGTTCCCTCCCAACATTCCCGCCAGACTTGCGACTTAGGCGGTTGCGGCGACGTGACGTTCGAGCGCTTTGGTGATCTGCTCTTTGGGGACGGCGCCGACGATTTGTTCGACAACTTGGCCGTTTTTGAAGACGAGCAATGTCGGGATGCCGCGGATGTTGTAACGGCCGGCGGAGTTCATCGCCTCGTCGACATTGAGCTTCATCACTTTGAGCTTGCCCGCGTAGTCGTGCGCGACTTCAGCGACCGTGGGAGCGAGCATGTGACATGGGCGGCACCACTCGGCCCAGAAATCTACTAGCACGGGCTGCGTGCTGCTTGCGGTGAGAACTTCCGCTTCAAAATTCGCGTCGGTAACTGCCGGGATGCTATTGTCTGCCATCTTGTTTGTCCTTAACGGCTTACGTTGACTACGCCGTCTATTCCCTTTCCAGTTTCAATTAGATGTTGCAACGGGCAATCGGTTTCGTGAAGCAAGAGCCGCGGCGTAGACCTTTTCGTACTCCTTCGCCGAGCCTTTCCACGAGAAATCTTTGGCCATGCCGTTCAACTGAATGCGCTTCCAGATGCGCTCATCCTCGAAGAGCTGAAGAGCGCGTCGAACTGTCTGCACCAGGGCGGTTCCGGAGTAATCGACAAACTTAAATCCGGTGCCTGTGCCGTTCTCAAGGTCGAATGGCTCAATCGTATCATCGAGGCCGCCAGTCGCCCTCACAATCGGCACCGTACCATACTTCAGACTGTAGATCTGATTCAACCCACACGGCTCATAGCGCGAAGGCATAAGGAACATATCGGCGCCAGCTTCGATTTGATGAGCGATCTTGTCGTCGTAGGCGACCTTTACGCCGACGTTCGCGGGATATGTTGAGGCGAGAGAGCGGAAGAGATCTTCGTATTTTCGTTCGCCGGTGCCGAGAACGATGAAGGTCATTTCTTCCTGCATGAGTTCGTGGGCGCGCTCGGCGATGAGGTCGAAGCCTTTTTGATCGGCGAAGCGGGAGACAATGCCGATGAGTGGGCGGTTCAGCTCGATCGGCAGATTGAATTGCTCGAGTAATGCCTTTTTACACGATTGCTTGCCGCTCAAGTCCTTGGCGGAGAATTTCGCGGCGATGAGTTTGTCCGTCGCGGGATTCCACGCGGAATAGTCAACGCCATTGATGATACCGACGAGGCGATCGGCACGACTGCGGACCACGCCATCCAAGCCGTAGCCAAATTCGGGGGTCTGAATTTCCTGAGCGTATTTACGGCTCACGGTCGTCAGATAATCGGAATAGACGATGCCCCCCTTGAGGAAATTTACGTTGCCCCAGAATTCAAAACCGGCTGGGGTGAATGCGGCCAGAGGTAGATCGGCTGCGCCAAGAGCACTGAGTCCGAATTGACCGTGGTAGCCCATGTTGTGAATCGTGAAAACGACGGGGAGAGTTTGCGCGACGGGATCGGCGGCATAGCTCGTGCGGAGCAGGATCGGGACTAAGGCTGCTTGCCAGTCATGGCAATGAAGGACATCGGGACGCCAGTAGTGTTTTGCGATTTCGATGGCCACGCGGCAAAACTCGCTGTAGCGCTCGGCGTTGTCGGGAAAGTCGCCGCCGCGCTCACCGTAGAGTCCGCCTCTATCGAAATAGTAGGGATCATCAACGAAGAAATAACGCACACCGGCGAGAGTGCCGCCATCTGCAACGGCCGGGAACCTTAGTCGGCCGCCCATGGAAATAGTGATGCTGGGAATTGCGACGCCAGCGGCTTTCGTTCCGCGATAACGTGGCAACACGACCGCGACTTCATGGCCGAGTGCGACCAGCGACTTGGGCAGCGCTTCGACTACGTCTGCCAAGCCGCCCGTCTTTGAAAATGGCAACCCTTCCGATGCGACGAAGAGAATCTTCACAGGGTGGTGATCAATGGAGATGGCTTCAAGTCTCGGGACGATCCAACGCTATCGAACGGGCATTGGGACGTCAAGTTTGGGGTTTTGAAGCGATTCGTGGGCGAAAACCTGTCCCTCAGGGTACGGCTGCAGCGCCGGAGTGCGGTTTGTACACGAAAGGCCGTAGGCGGAAAGCGCAACGCGAGCGACAACTTTTCCGTCGAAATTGTGTTCTATGAGCGTGAATACAAACTCAATTGCGACGGGCAGGCTGGGGACATTGGGGGCACTGCTGCGACCCGAGAATTATTTGCTGATACTTTTCGCCGTTTCCACGACGCTGTGGACGGTGGCGTTTCTTTTCTACTTTTTGTCGACGCAGTTGGTAGCTGGCGTGGCAGCGATGTCGCGAGCAGTGCATTTTCGAAGAGTGCGGGTTTAAAGAGATTCACCACAGAGTTCGCAGAGGGCACAGAGGCGGACGAGGGTGGTTGCCGGTTAGGTTCGCTCTAGCTTGAGCGTAAAACCGCCGTCAAGGTGGCGGCGCTTCCGATGCGAGGTTGCGTCGGCGAATCCGCCGGTTGGTTCTGGGTTCGAAGGAAGAAAGAAAAAACAGGCGTCGGTGAAGTTTGACGCCCGGGCAAGCAGGGGCGCAGCAGTGCTGCGCGCCTACACGGACCTGCCGTCGCATCACCGGCGATCCTCGATTTGGCGAGACCCAAGGAGAGCCCCTTGTAGGGGTGATGTAAGCATCGAAGCGTGCTTGACGAGGCGGTGTGACGGTACACTTGGCGGGGATGGCTCGCCAACGGCTGGGGCAACATTTTCTTGCGGATTCGGACTGGCGCGAACAGATCGCGCGGGCGATTCGCGTTTCGGGGCATTCGCCGGAATTCTCGGCGTCTCTCGATCGGACTTCAGAAAGACCTTATTGCTGGATTGAGATCGGCGCCGGGCATGGCGAGATGACGGAACACCTCGCGTCGACTGGCGCGGCAGTGACAGCGATCGAGATCGATGCGCCGCTGGTGCGGCGACTGCAACACCTGACGCAGCAATTCCCTAACCTACATGTCGTGGCGAGCGACGTACTGAAAGTCGATATCGCGGAAGTTGCCGCGGGCCGACGTGTCCGCGTCTACGGCAATTTGCCGTACTACATTACGTCGCCGATTTTGCACCACTTGTTTTCGTTTGCGCCGATCATCGATGAGATTCACATCGTGATTCAGCTCGAAGTGGCTGAGAGACTCGCGGCGGAACCTGGCGGGCGAGACTACGGATATTTGTCGGTGGCGACTCGGTTGTATTCGCGGCCGGAGATCGTGATGAAGATTCCGCGAGGGGCGTTTGAACCGCCGCCGGAGGTGGCTTCGGCGCTGGTCACGCTGCGATTGCCGGGGCGAGACGTGAATCTCGGCGACATTGGCAAGGAGGAGTTGCTGGAATTTGTGAAGGTCTGCTTTGCGCAGAAGCGGAAGACGCTGGTGAATAATTTGAAGGCGTTTGGGAAGGCGGACGTGATACGCGCGGCGCTGGAGAAGTGCGGGCTGCGGGTTGATGCGCGGGCGGAGCAGTTGAGTGTGGGGGAATTTGCGGGGTTGTGGCGGGAGTTGAAGGTAAAAAAGACGGAATGAGTTGGGGGTCGCGTTCATGGTTGGGGGTGGGTGGGGTTGAGTTTAAACCCCGCGATCTGGGAAGCGATCGCGGCTACAGGGTGGAGCTATTTTGTGTTGGCGGCGACGAGGCGGTCGGGGTAGTCGGACATGATGCCGGCGACGCCGGCTTCGATGAGAAGGCGCATGTGGGCGGGTTGATTGACCGTCCAGCACACGACTTGCAAGTCTTGTTTTCGCGCGTCGGCGAGGAGTGTTGGTGTAACCAAGTCTCCGCGGACGGCGAGTTGGCGGGCGCCGATTTCGACGGCGCGCTGGATTGGGTTTTCCATTTGGCCTTCGAAGAGCAGGCCGGTCATCAGAGTTGGTTCGATCTTGCGTAATGTTTCGAGGATCGCCGAATCGAACGAAATCACGATGGTGCGCGCGACTTCACCGGAGGTGCGCAAAGCACCGATCAAAGCGTGTTCCCCGCCCCATGAACCGGTCGGTTTTAATTCGAGATAAAAAACGACGTCGTGTTTTTTGGAAAATTCGAGGATCTCTTCGAGTGTGGGGATACGCTCGCCGGTGAATTCGCTGCCGAACCATGAGCCGGCGTCGAGGCGGCGCAGCTCGTTCAGCGTAAGATCGTGGACCCTACCCTTGCCGTTGGTGGTGCGATCGACGGTGTCGTCATGAATCGCGACGAGGCGTGTGTCGCGGGTGAGTTGCAAATCGGTCTCGATGAAGGTGGCGCCGAGCGAGACGGCGCGACGAAATGCGGCCAGAGTATTTTCTGGCGCATGACCCGACGCCCCTCGATGTGCAATGACCAGCACGGCTGCGGTTCGTGCTCCCAACGATGAATTTTGGCAAAACGTTTGGTTGATCTGTGCAGCGAGGCTCCCCACTGCGAGCCGCACTAAATTCATGCTAACATCCGCCGCACCGAGTACCGACGCAGGACTTGAAAGCCGCGTCGTGAGTCTAAACTCGAAAATCTCAGACGGAAATCGTAGAGGAGAGAAAATGGCCATCCATCGCCGTAATGCGGTCGCGTTGCTCGCCCTGACGCTTGGCCTCGTGTCCCTGCCTGCTTCCATCACGGCGCAGAACCAGGAACCGAAGGCGCAGCAAAACATGGTGAAAGAGATCCGACACAGTTTGGTGCTGCTGCCGTGGTATTCGGTGTTCGACAATCTGGCGTTCCGCATCGAGGGCAGCAAAGTGGTTCTGATCGGGCAGGTCGTTCGGCCGACGCTGAAGTCTGACGCTGAAGCGGCTGTGAAGGGCGTTGAAGGCGTGTCGAGCGTGCAGAACGACATCGAAGTGCTGCCGAACTCGCCGATGGACAATCAACTTCGTCGCGCGGTGTATCGGGCGATCTACAGCGAGCCAGGTTTGCAGCGGTATGCGCTGTCGGCGGTGCCGTCGATCCATATCATCGTGAAGAATGGGAATGTGACGCTGGAAGGCGTCGCGGACAATGACACCGATAAGAATCTGGCGGGATTGCGAGCCAATGGCGTGCCGAATGTGTTTTCGGTGACGAACAACCTCGTCGTCAGCAAGTAACCGGAGCTGATTTTCGGATTTTGAGCCGCCGCGCCTGTATTTTTGATGGGTTCGGCGGCTCTTTTCGTTCAGGAGTCAGAGGAGGCGTCTGGTCAGGATTCCGACCAGATTTTGCGGCCATTGACTAACACGTACGCGGTGGAACCCCCGTACCATTAAAGTTTTACCCCGCCCTGCCGATTATGATCCGGTCATGCCCAACCTCTACTTCTGCCAGCCGCACGCACAGAACCAGGGAATGCTACGGGCGGTGATATCAACGGCCGATTGCAAGCGGCTGATCGGGTCCGGCGTCGCCAAGTATGTCGGGGACCAGTTTCCCGCTGTCGGTGGCGCAGAAGACAAAGCCCAGGATTTCGCGGTGCTGGGGTTCAGCCCGGCCGAGGCCCAGGGCGAATGGCAGGCCGGATATTACTGCTTCGAAGCCGATCTGATGGAGCTCAATGCGCAGCTGCTTACTCTCACCCGCTAGCTAACCGTAGACTATGCTATGGGTTGCAAGCATTTGCTGACTTTCCTGATTTGGGATGGGTCGGGTAAAGTCCCGATATCTATTCCGTCGCAAAGCGTGATACTTAGCGGCATCCAGTCCAACCGATAGGCTCTCCGCGCTTGGGGGGTAGTGCATGGCGCCACTCCGTATATTTTTGGCTGATGACCATGAAATCGTCCGTTATGGGGTACGTACCCTCCTGGAGATTCATGGCGAATGGACGGTCGTTGGGGAGGCCTCCGACGGTGCCGCGGCTATTGAGGGCGTTTTGAGCTGCGAACCGGATATCGCGGTGCTCGATATCGGCATGCCGGTCGTCGATGGCCTGACTGCGGCTCGCAAGATATTGGCCAGCGGGGGGACGGCGAAGATCCTGATTCTGTCGCTGCATGACTCCAAGAATGTGATCCGACAAGTGGTTGATTCGGGGGCCCGGGGTTTTGTGCTGAAGTCGGATGCCGCGCGAGACTTGATAGCCGCGGTGGAAGCGATTCAGGGTGGCGGGACGTTTTTCACGCCGAAGACGGCGGAGATAATTTTGGATCGGCAGTTGGATCGCATGCAGGAAGAGCAGACGCGGTCGTCGTCACATAGTTCGCATAAGAAGAGTCCCGTTCAATGACGGACGCGACGGGCGGCGGTTTGTCCGAGGCAAATTCGACGTATTTGTAGATTGCGTTCTTGAGACGCTTTCTATGCCTCTATAATGCGTCATGCCTGCCAGCGGTAATTCTCGAAAGTTCTCCCATTTATTTTCAGGCCTACAGCTGGTGGCTGCCTGTACGATCGTGTTTTCTTTTCTTGCCGCTTGCGCTGCATCAGCGCAGCAAAATGCGGCCTGGGAAAAGGATCTAGCGGCGTGGCGCGTGCAACATGCTGCCGAGTTGCAGAAGCCTGATGGATGGCTTGCGCTGGCGGGACTGGTGTGGCTCGAGCCCGGCGACAACTCGATGGGGTCGGGTGGCGATAACAAAGTGCGGTTGCCGGCGAGCGGTCCTGCGCACGTGGGCGTCCTGCATCTTGAGGGAACGACGGTATCGCTGCGGCCGCCTGCTGGGGGCTTCCCTGCCGGGCTGCTCGTCGATGGGAAGCCGGCGGAGGCGCAAGATCTGCACACGAGTTCGGACAACGACAAAGGCAATCCGAGAATGACGATCGGGTCGCTGAATTTTTACGCGGTGAGGCGGGGCGAGCGGTTTGCGCTGCGGATTAAGGATGCCAAGTCGCCGACGCTCGTTGGCTTTCGTGGATTGAAGTGGTATCCGCCGAATGCGCACTATTTGGTTACGGCGAAGTGGATTCCGTATTCGCCGGTGAAAACAATCAAGATGGCGACGATGATCGGGACGGCGTATGACGCGCCCGTGCCGGGAGCTGCAGAGTTTCAGCTCGATGGGAAGATGTATCGGCTGGAGCCGGTGACGGAAGATAGTCCGCCGGTGAAACTGTTTTTTATTTTGAAGGATCCGACGAGCGCGACGAAGACTTACGGGGCTTGCCGATTTCTTTATACACCGCTGCCGCCCGGTGGGCTCGACAAGCCGGGCGAGCTTGTTCTGGATTTTAATCACCTGGAAAACCCACCGTGCGCGTATACGACGTTCGCGACTTGTCCGTTGCCGCCGCGAGGGAATCGGTTGCCGATTGCGTTGCCGGTGGGCGAACTGCGGTATCACGAGTAAATTACGGAGCGATTCGATCTTCGCACGTTGAAGGCTGCGATTCCTGCGCTTGGCGCTGGGCTTGTTGTGTTCCACAATGAATGCCAGGACCTCGCCGATTCCTGGGAGGCCTTTTGCAAAATAATGACGACCTCCGATCCTTATTCCGCAAATACGGGCGGCCCGGCGAATCCCGCTCGCGAGAAGCTTGTGGCGTTGCGGCTGAGCCTGCTGCGATTGCACAAGGAACTGTTGGACATGGAACGGCGCGATTACGAACGGCTGCACGGCAAGGTGAATACGGGCGAGTTGTTTCGGCTGGTGATCGATCACGAGCAATTTGCGTGGCTGCACAATATTTCAGAGTTTGTGGTGCGGATCGATGAGAGCCTTGCGGCGGAAAATCCGGTAACAGCGGAGGATACGCACAACGCGATTATGCTGGCGCGAAAGATGTTTTCGCCGTCGGAATCGGGAGATGCGTTTCAGAAGCGGTATTTCGATGCAATCCAGCGGGATCCGGCGGTGGTGATGGTACACGCGGAATTGGCTAGGATATTTGCGAATGAACCGGGCGAGGCGGCGGCGAGCTGACGCGGATAGGAGAATCAACCCCTAGTTCTCCTAGTCCTTATCGTCATCCGGGTTCTCTGATTCGGCGTGCGGAAATCGCCGCAACTCTTTATAATCCAAGCCGCTGGAGGCCCCGTCACTTCGATGCAAGGACCTCGTTCGTACACCACGGTCTTGAAGCTCGGTCTGGCGCTGGTTTTCGCGTTCACGCTGACATCCGCGCGCTCTGCGCGAGCTTCCCGGGCGGATCTCGCCTCAGGTGCTGAACCAACCTCGACTGAAACGCTACGGTTTCGGCGCCTGTCCCTGAAAACTCGACAAGAAGTATTCGAGCGGATTTGGAAAGACATCGATGAGCACTACTACGATCGCTCGTTCAATGGTGTCGACTGGAAAGAAGTTCACACGCGATACAAACCGCTGGTAGATGCGACGAACGACGACGGCGAATTTTATGCGCTGATGAGCCAGATGACGGGCGAGCTTCATGACGCGCATACGCGATTCAATTCGCCGGAGCAGTGGAGAAACTTCAAGAAACAGCAGGGTGTAGGCTCGGGGCTGAGTCTCGACGAGATTGATGGAAGAGTGGTGGTCACGTCGATCCGGGCTGATTCGAACGCGGCACACGTCGGCATCGAACCGGGAATGGTGCTGCTGACGGTTGATGGCAAACCCGTGGAGGAACGGATTGCCGAGATCGAGAGCGCGAAGGCGGCGTCTTCGACGAGCCGGGCGACGCGCATCTTTACGTATAGCCGCTTGCTCGCCGGGCCGTCCGACACTGAAGTCAAGCTGGAGTTCGAGCGGGCGGATGGTTCGCGATTTCAGACGGAAGTCATGCGACAGATATATTCGGCGGCCCCAAACCTGGCGACTGATACTACGCCCTCGGGCAATGCTTACATTCGGTTCGACGGATTTCAGCCGTCGATTACGAAGGAATTTCGTCAGGCGCTGGAACGGTTTCGAAATTCGCCGGGGCTTATTGTCGATTTGAGACGGAACGGTGGCGGGGATCTCGGCGTTCTGGTTCCAATCGCGGGATATTTTTTCGATAAGAAGACGCTTTTTGCGAAGGACGAGACGCGGTCGGGCAAACCGCTTTCGGAGTTCGCGGGGGTTTTGCGACTGCCGCTGGATTTGTACGTTGGTCGAAGCGGAGATCAGATTTATTCGGGGCCGGTCGTGATCTTGATGGGATCTCACTCGGCGAGTTCGTCGGAGGTGTTCGCCGCGGGCATGCAGGATTCACAACGGGCTCGGATCGTGGGAAGTCAAAGTTGCGGGTGCGTTTTGGGAATTGCGAAGCCCCGGTTCATGAAAGGCGGGGGCGTGCTGGAGATGAGCGAGGTGCTTTGGTTTTCGCCAAAAGGTCGCCGGCTCGAAGGCACGGGAATTCTCCCTGACCAAACCGTGGTGCCGACGCTGAAGAGCCTACAATCCAACCAAGATCCGGTGCTCGCGGCAGCCGATCAAGCGTTAGTACACATGATCGCAAGCGCGCGTCGTCCGTCGAACCACCTCTAGAGACGATGCGATTGAAATGAGTAAGCTTTCCAACATCTTCAAGAGAGGTTTTGTCGGAATTGTTGTTGTGGTCGTCGCGGCGTTTGTCCTCGACTACGTGGTGTTGCGCGCGAAGATGATGTTTCCCAAACTTGGCGCGGCTACGGGCACCGTGCAGATGACGCGGATGTTCGCGATTTCAGAGAAGAATGGGCGGGTCGAGTATGAGTTGGATGCGAACCAGCCCGAAGTTACGATGCCTTGCGTGCATTCCTTGTTTCCACATTTGGGCAACAATCCCTGCTGGTACCTACAGCAGAACGCGAATAAGCCGATCCCGGTCGTAATCCTTCCCTTCCTGCCGCAGTAGCTTGAATCAAGCGGAAATCGACCTCTCTTCGCCCTCTGGAGGTTATGCGGTTAACCTGCTAAGATTCGCGGCATAAATCCGGCGGCGCACATTTTTCTATCGGCGGCATTTTATTTTTCTGTACCGACTTGCTCCGCGCCCCGCGAGAAGGAGCCTCATGGATCGACGCGACTTCCTCCGAACAACCGGGACCGTCATTGCCAGCGCTACGATCGTGCCCGCCGCACTGGGCTCCAACGCTCCTGCCCCTGACTCGACGGGTCGCATCGTCCTGCCGATCAATCGCAATTGGCGCTACAGCAAGAAGTATGCGCACGGCGCGCACGGCAAGGATTTCGACGACTCGAGCTTCGATCGCATTGTCATTCCCCACACCAACACTCGGCTTCCCTGGCATAGCTTCGACGACAAGGATTACGAGTTCGTCTCGATCTACCGGCGGCGTTTCAAGCTGCCGGCGGAGGCCAAAGGAAAACGTGTTTTCGTCGATTTCGAAGGCGTGATGACGGCGTCGACGGTTTGGATCAACGGCGAAAAGCTCGGCGAATACAAGGGCGGGTATACGCCCTTTTCATTTGATCTGACGCCGCATATCGATTTCGATGGCGAAAATGTTTTGGCGGTCGACGTCGATTCGACGGAGCGAGCGGATATTCCTCCATTCGGATACCAGATCGACTACCTCACTTTCGGCGGAATCTATCGCGAAGTGTCGCTGCGCATCGTTCCGGGCACATTCATCGAGAACATATTCGCAAAGCCGAAAGATGTGATGAGCCCCAAGCCGACGCTGGATGTCGATTGCCATATCCAGCATCTGGAAGCGACCCGAGAACCTTTGACGCTGGAAGTCGAACTGCGCGATGGCGATCACACGCTAGCGAAGGGGTCGCAGAAACTGCCATCTGCACAAGCGGCGACCGACCCGACGGTTCACACGGTTCATCTCGACAATCTTGGCGCGATCAAGCTTTGGGATCTACAGAATCACAACCTGTACTCGGTTCATGTGCGATTGCTGAAAGGGACGCAATTCCTCGACAGCGATCAGCGCAGAATCGGTTTTCGGCGCGCCGAATTCACGGATCACGGCTTCGAACTGAACGGCAAAGTGATTAAGCTGCGCGGACTCGATCGCCACCAGACATTTCCCTTCGTCGGACAAGCGATGCCAGGGCGCTGCCAACGCAGCGACGCGAATATCCTCCGCAATGTGATGCACTGCAATATCGTGCGCACGTCGCACTACCCGCAGTCGCGCCATTTCCTGGATGCCTGCGACGAGATGGGTTTGCTCGTATTGGAAGAAATTCCCGGCTGGCAACACATCGGCGACTTGCCGTGGCAAGACATCTCGGTCGATAACGTCCCGCGAATGATCCGCCGCGATTGGAACCATCCCAGTATTATTTTGTGGGGTGTGCGCATCAACGAATCAAAAGACAATCATGATTTCTACGTGCGCACAAACGCAATCGCGCACAAGCTCGACCCAACTCGTCAGACGGGCGGCATCCGTTATTTCCAGTCGTCGGAGTTTCTCGAAGACGTTTTCACGATGAACGACTTCGGCTTCCCGTTGAAGCCGCCAAATCATCCGCGCTATCTGAACACGGAATTTGTCGGTCACACCTATCCGACCAAAACGATCGACCAGGTCGAGCGGATCCAGGAGCACATGCTGCGTCACGCGCGCATCCACGATCAGCTCGCGTCGAATCTACAGTATGCCGGTGGGATCGGCTGGTGCGCGTTCGACTACAACACGCACGCGGACTTCGGCACAGGCGACCGTATCTGTTACCACGGCGTGACTGACATGTTCCGCGAGCCGAAATCCGCAGCGGGCTTTTACAAGTCGCAGTGCGATCCGTCAGAAGAGGTCGTGCTCGAGCCTGCGTTTCACTGGGCGCGTGGCGATGAATCGATCGGATTCACGAAAGCGTGGGTCTGCTCGAACTGCGAGCAACTGAAGTTTTATATTGGTGAAAAGATGGTCGCGCAGGTCGATCCGAATCGCACGGAGTTCAAGAACTTGAAGTACGCGCCGTTCGTCGCGGAGCTCGGTGAAGCCGTGGGCAATTGGGGTGATCTGCGAATTGAAGGTTATATCGGCGGGAAGAAAGCCATCGAAAAAACGATGTCTGGTCGCGGCGTCGATCAGAAGTTCGCGCTGATCCCGGACGATACAAAGCTGGTCGCCGATGGCGCGGACAGTACGCGAGTCGTGCTGCGCGTTACCGACGAATTCGGCGCTATCCGTCCGTTCGCCAATGACCCTGTGAAATTCCAGCTCGAAGGTCCCGCGGAGCTCATCGGAGACAATCCATTCGCCGTGATCGGCGGCACCGGAGCCGTGTGGATACGCGCCAAGGAAGAGGCCGGTACCGTGAAACTGACGGCGACCCACCCGCAGCTAGGCGACCAGGTGCTAACTTTCGAGATTTCAGCCGCTCCGGCGGAGAAGGCGTAACCGAATCGCTGGAGTCGATTGATTGCCCGACCGTCTTCAGTGCGCTCTATTTCGTTCTATTCCGTTTTCTTTCCTTCCGTTTCCTTTCTTGTGCTATGGTCTCTCCACTTTCGAGGTGGAGAATCCGCATGCAGCGAAGAGACTTCCTGAAAAGTAGCGCCCTACTAGCGGCAACGGCGGGCGCCGCGGCAAAAGCAGCCAAGGCTGACGTCCCGGCCCACAACTGGGGCAAATACGACTTCGGCTCCGGTCCGAAAGTAACGGATCGCCTGAACCAGGGCCCGTTCCCGCAGTACCCGCCCACGGCGATCATTCCGACTGACGACGTCGTGATGACCACCACTCCGTCCGATGATGTGGTTCCCAACTACGGAAAGGGTCTAGTTACCTACATCACTGCGGATTCCGGCACCGACGAGATAAAATCCGATAACATTCCGCAGGCAATCGAAGACCTCGTCAAATTTCCGTTGGGTCAGCAGCTTTACATTCGGCCGACGTGGCGCGAAGTGCAGCCGCGCCCCGGCAAGCTGCAGCTCCCGGACTACCTGAAGCTCGTCTTCGATCTGGCCAAAAAGAACGACAAGCGCATCGGCCTGCGCATCCAGATGTGTGCCCCGGACTACACGCACTCTGCGGCGCTGCCCGATTTCGTTCTGGAAAAGGTTCCGAAGGTCGATCTTGTCCTCAAGGATCAGGCCGAGGCTCGTAGTGCGAAGCGGTATCTGGAAAACCCGCACTCAAAGTATCAGCCGCGCTACGACGATCCGTTTTTTCAGCAGGCGTTTGCTGATCTCGTTGGCGAACTCGCGGCCGAATTCGACGGGAATCCGCAAATCGAATTTATCGACACATTCATGTACGGCTTCTGGGGCGAAGGGCACACATGGCCGTTCGCCAACAATCCGTTTCCCGACTATCAGACCGCGGAACGCACCTGGATTCGCATGATGGAAGTGCAGATCGAGAATTTCAAGAAGACGCCGCTGCTGACCAACACGCAGCCGGACTTCAGCCGCGTCGGCAATTCCGAGATGCTCGATCGCGGCGTGCGCAGCAACAACTGGATTCGCAGCGACACGATATTCATCGAGAACGAACAGATCGAGGCACTCAGCAATCGGCCGCCCTGGATTGCCGCCCTGCTCGAGCAAGGAATTCCGGGAAAGCCACCTGACCCGGCGGCCGCAATCGAGGGGATTTCGCCGGCCGAAAACATGATTTCCCACGTGATCGATATCGGCGCGAACTACTTTTCGCTGTGGAATTTCCATCAGATCAGTGCGAAAAACCTTGCGGCCTACTATCAGGCATACCCGGCCGCGTTCGATCGGATCAACCGGCGCATCGGCTATCGTGTGCGGCCATCGTTCATCTGGAGCTACGAAGAGACTGGCTATCTTGGACTTATCATCGGTCTCGCCAACGATGGCATCGCCGGGGTGCCCGGCGTCCTGCGACTCACAGTCGAGAGCAAAGACGGCAAAGTTCTGCAGAGCGGCTGTGTTGATCCTGGGTATCCGCTGCCGGGAAAAATTCGGCAAGCGCAGTTAGTGCTGCCGCAGGGCACGCAGTTCGAAGGGTTGAAACTTCGCGCCGAGATCGAAGTGAAAGGGATGCGGTACCCGGTGCGCTGGGCGTGTCATCAGAAGCTCAACGATGACGGCAGCCTCACCCTGCGAAAAAATCTGAGGCAAGCGGTGTAAATTCGTACGACAAAACTCGACGATCAGGTTTTGCCAAACCTCCGAAAGGATTTACCCGTGCTGCGACCCGACTTGAATCGGCGAGAATTCGTGAAACTCACTGCCGGCGCCGGAGCTGCGCTGGCGATTCCGGCGATCGCGTTTCCCGGCGAGTCCAAAAAGATGATCGGCATTCAGGTCGGCGCGATTTCGTTTGTGGATGAAGGCACCGAGCAAGTGCTCGACATCTTGCAGCAGCGCGGCGGCGTCAACACGCTCTTTCTCGCCGTCTTTACCTACGGACGCGGCATCGCGGGGCGGCAAATTCCCGGTCAACCTCTTCCCGACCACGGGAAGCAGGAATACGATCTCAATTTTCACGGCGGAAATTTTGCGACGCCACATCCGGAGTTTTACAAGAATACCGTGCTGAAGGAAACGCGCGCGCCGGATCACGGCAAACTCGACATCCTTGCGGAAGTTATTCCAGCCGCGAAGAAACGCAACATGAAGGTCATCTGCTGGCTCGAGGATGTTTTCCGCACCGATCTCCCGAACATCGAGAAGTTGCAAGAGCGCGATCTGCACGGGCGAAACGCCGAGACGCTTTGCGTCAACAATCCGAACTATCGAAATTTTTTGACGGGGCTCGTCGAAGACTATGCACGTTCGTATGACATCGACGGACTGATGTGGGGATCCGAGCGCCAAGGCGCACTGTGCGACAGCATTGGCGCCACGCACGACACGCCGCCAGTCGAACCGGGCGAGGTCACTTGCTTCTGTGAGTTCTGCCAGGCCAAAGCGAAACAGCGCGGCATCAACCCGGATCGCGCGAAAGAGGGATTTCTCGCGCTCGAAACGTACGTGCGCGCCTGCCGCAACGGTAAGCGGCCTGTGGATGGCTACTATCCGCAGTTCTGGCGCCTGTTGCTTCGCTACCCGGAACTCGCCGCGTGGGAGATGCTCTGGACCGACAGCCTTCGAGAAACGTATGCCGCGATCTACGAAACTGTGAAAACTGCGAAACCGTCGATTCCGGTTGGCTGGCACATCTGGCACAACAATTCGTTCAATCCGATTTACCGCGCGGAACAGGATCTGCACGAACTATCGGTACATTCCGATTTTATCAAAGTGGTGATGTACAACAACTGCGGCGGCGAGCGCATGGCGCTGTATGCCGACAACATCGGCTCAACGATTTACGGCGATCTGTCGAAGCCGGCGATCATCGATATGAACTATGCCTTGATGAATCTCAAGGAGCGCAGCTACGCCGAGATTCCGCACACGGGACTGTCCTCGGACTATGTTTTTCGAGAGACGAAACGCGCGATCGATGGCGTTGAAGGCACGAAGACATTGATCTGGCCGGGGATCGATATCGATATTCCGACGGAAAAAGGCAACAGCAAGTGCACTCCGCAGAGCGTGAAGGCCGCCGTCACGGCTGCGTTTCAAGCGGGGGCTCCCGGAGTTTTATTGTCGCGCAAGTATTCCGAGATGCGGCTCGCAAATCTGAGCGGAGCCGGCGACGCAATTCGAGAACTGAAGCTGTCGGTCTGACAAAAAGACCGTTGTGTGAAATCAAATCCCGGTCCGCGTGCATGCTGTACAATACAAAAACGACGCACCCCTAGCTCAATTGGATAGAGCATCACGCTTCGAACGTGAGGGTTGGGGGTTCAAGTCCCTCGGGGTGCGCCATCTTTTTCTTCACGATTCCCCCTGAAAACGCGGCGATCTGATTCGTTCACGTAATAGTGATTTCGTACCAGTTGAAGTTCGCAAAAACGGTACTTTTTTCAGGAGAAAAGTACCACGAGTTGCGCGACCCTCGAGCGGCGAACACGCTCACGAACGTGCTACGATTTCTTAACTTCACAATGGGATCCAGCGGAGTTTGCACCTGAGGACGGATCCCAATTCCGCAGAGAAATCGAAACTTTTCATTCGCTAGAGGTGTCGCCTGAATCCAGCGACCACAACTCCGACGCGACGCAGGGATCTGCCTGCCCTCACCGGCGTCCGCTTTTTCGCGGCCGGGTACGTGGTGCTGTTCCACGCCTATCCGGGATTCGTCCGACGTTATCCGGTACCACGCGCGCTCGAAACGTTTCTGAGCCACGGCTATCTCGCCGTCGGCCTCTTTTTTCTGCTTTCCGGTTTCATTCTCGCTTACACGTATGACGGCAACATCGATGGCCGTGCCAACCGAGTGCGTTTCTGGGAAGCGCGCTTTGCCCGAATATATCCGGTCTACCTGCTCTCCCTCGTGATGGCGTATGCGTTTTCAGGTGAACTCGGCGTCGACACGCGGGCTGCTGTAGTCGGCATGGTACAGGCGTGGAATCCGTTCAATTCCGATATGGCCGGGGCGTGGAATTATCCGGCGTGGACGCTATCCGCGGAAGCGTTCTTTTATATCTGCTTTCCCTTTGTGTTTCCGTGGCTTTCGCGGCGGAGTGAGCGCGCGCTGTATTGGATCACGGCTGCACTACTTGTCATTTGCGTGCTGGGCCACACGCCCCTCAAGGGACTCGGCGATTGGAAGAATCATGCCGACTTTTTCGTCCGATACGTACCGCTTCCGGCGTTGCGCATACCTGAATTTTTGCTCGGAGTCGCAATGGGGTTGCGGTTTCTGCGCGCCGGCAGCACGGAGCATCGTCCCGGGCGGCCGCTGGTCGTGTGCGCGGCCGTCCTCGGCACGATCGCATCCCTCAGTTTGCCCATCGGCGATTGGGTTTCACTAGTGATCCTCCCCTTCTCGGTTTTGGTATACGAGCTCGCCTGCGGCGGCACGTGGCTGACCGAATTTCTCTCAACTCGCTTGATGGTTCTGCTCGGCGGTGCAAGCTATTCGGTCTACTTGCTGCGCTATCCGGTCAGCATGTGGATGCACCTGCTCTTGGAAAACCTGCCGCCGGCATTCGTGCGCGCGGGTGAATTGCTGACGCCTATTGTCCTGGTTCTCTTTTCGATCGCGGTGTTTCGTTATTGGGAAGAGCCGGCGCGCAGAGCACTGCGCAACTGGTTCACAAAGCTGCGTCCACTGTCGGTGCGGTTTATCTTCGCTCGACCGGCGCATCCAAATAGCGGCCAGCTCTAGTTTCTTGAAGCAGTCGTCAGCGAAGAACCCAAACCTGACACTTGCTCGCGGTCGTGAACGATTATCGGCGGCGTGAGGGTTTCTACGGTATCTGGGGTATGGATTCGGCGAAAAAGGCTTGCGAGTATCATTTTGCGGGCTAACAAGTTCGCAAAGTTGGAGGAGGGGGAGCGGCGTGGTACGCTTCTTAGACGAGGCGGTAGGGCTGGGACGCGACGCTTCTCCTTCTTCTGACATTCCTTCCTTCTAAAATCTATTCCTTACTGAGTGATTCCCAAACGTTTTGAGAAGTTTCTAGCCGCTGGGACTCCCCTGCATGCCCCGTATAATGTAGTTGTGCGACCTCGTTCTCATCCAAAAGACAAGCGGCGTTCGGGCCGCACCCGTCCACCGTCAACGGATCGTCACGTCGGCCTCGCGCGAGCGCTTTCGAAGCTGGGCGTCTGCTCGCGCTCGCAGGCCTCGGAGTGGATTGCCGCAGGGCGAGTGCGGTTGTCGGGTGCGGTCACGCGAAATCCCGAAGCTCCGGTGAGGCTCGGAACCGATCGCATCGAAGTCGACGGCCAACCCATCGCCGCAAGGGACAAAATCTATATTGTTCTCAACAAGAAGCGAGGTGTCGTGACGACGGCGTCGGACGAACATGGACGCCCGACCGTGTACGATTCCCTACCCGCGTCATTGGAGACTCCGTCTCAATGGATCGCACCCGTGGGACGCCTCGATAAAGCGAGCGAAGGATTGTTGCTGATGACGAACGATTCGGAGTGGGCCGCACGCATCACCGCGCCCGAATCGCATTTAGACAAGATCTACCATGTGCAGATCGCGGTGGTCGCAGACGACAAACTACTGGATACTCTGCGGCGCGGCGTTGAAAATCGAGGAGAGGGTTTGCAAGCGAAGCGGGCATCGTTGCTGCCCAGCGGCGGGAAGAATTCCTGGATGGAAGTTGTGCTCGACGAAGGAAAAAATCGGCAGATTCGTCGCATGTTCGAGTCGCTTGGAATTGAGGTTCTTCGACTCATTCGAGTGTCGATCGGACCGCTGGCACTAGGAGAACTAAAACCTGGGGCGGCCCGAATGCTCACTTCACACGAAAAATTGTCGCTCGATCGTACTTTGGCGGATCGCGGCAGCCCTCGATGAAGACATCGAGGGCGTCGAAAACTTGCAAACAGGAGCGCGAACCTCTACCGTACCGAAATGTCTGATCTCTCGCCCGAAATTCTCGTGCTCGGCTTCATTTCCTACATCGTTTTCCTGTTTTCAACGACTTGTCATGAGGCGTCGCATGCGCTGGTGGCCAAGTGGGGGGGCGATTCGACGGCCGCGCTGAACGGCCAAATCACGCTGAATCCGATTCCGCATATCCGCCGCGAGCCCTGGGGCATGGTGATCATCCCGATCCTGGCTTTTCTGTTCACGCGCGGCATGATCGGATGGGCGAGCGCTCCGTTCGACCCGGCCTGGGAACGGAGATTCCCGAAGCGCTCCGCCTTGATGGCGTTGGCAGGGCCAGCCGCGAATTTCATCCTGATGTTTATCGGAGCGGCGGGTCTTCGCATCGGCAGCGCATTCGGCTGGCTGCACTGGCGGCCCGGCGAAGGACCCGACTTTGTCATCGTCACACTCTATGTTCTGTTTTCACTCAACCTGCTTCTGGGAGTGTTCAATCTGCTGCCGCTCCCGCCGCTCGATGGCAGCGCCGGGATCATGCTGTTCATGAGTGAATCGACCGCGCAAAGGTATCTCGACTGGCTGCGCGAGAGCAGTTATGCCCGGCTCGGGCTTCTAGTGGGGCTGCTCGCCTTCCGTTATCTTTATGGACCGATTGAGGCGATTGCCACCAATCTCCTGCTGCGTGGGCACTTATAGTTCCTGGCATTGCTCAGCGGCAACGTGATTCAGTTTCGTACAGTGGAAAGCTGCGTGTTTCGAACGCAAACACTCGCCACCAAACGAGATCTTTCTAACTCCAGCATTTTTCGGCACCTGCGAAACCGGAAGCACTGGCCACCGGCCTGCATCATCTCTCGACCGGAGGTCCTGAATTGGATGAGCCTGTCTGCCCGTTTCCCGGTTTCCAGCGTGTATCGCGTGGAGGTTTCCGGCTGGGACAAATCACGAACTTTCTTCGTCGAAAAATCGGAGCTCGAATGGAACGAAAGCTCCGGTAAACATGTAACGCTCAGCAGCGCCGTGCCCGACGGTTCGGTGGTATTTCTGCGGCTGATCCAGCCGTTGAGCGCCGATCGCTCGCAGTCCGTGCCGTACGAAACGGAGTTTCTATCCGTGACGCCCGATGGACAGAATCAGTTCCGCCTGCACCCAGTCAGCCCGCGAACCGTGGATCGGAGCGGCGTGAACTGAGTTGCGCTTTGGGAATCGGAACGAAAGCGCCGAACGACGGAGCACCGAATTGGAACACTGGTCCGATTCGGCTTTGGTCATCCACGTAGAGATCGGTCGAACCCGCGTCCCCCGCAGGGCTTTGAGGCTCGGTCCACGCTTCAGAGTTTGTATCGCGCTGAACGTGAATGCCTTGTCGCGTCGACCTGCGCGCAGTTTCTCATTGGAACACGTTAGCTCACGGGAGCGGCTTGTTGGCATCCGGTGTGCCCGAGTCGAGGCGTGGCTCACGTTCTAAGCAATACGAAAGAAACTTCTACAACGAAAAATCTCGTTACCCCGTGCATCCTCGACGAAGATCCGGATCAACGCGACGAGCTGGGCGCCCTGATTGAAGACCTCGGCTATGCGTCGGTAAAAACGTCGGACCGCGACGAGGCCTTGCAGTGCATCCGCGACGGCCGCAGCCGGCTCTTGCTGGCGGAGGTGTGCGAGACCGGAATCTATGGCTACGACTTTCTCGACCGTGTCTTGCGTACGGATCCAGGCGTTCATGTCATTGTGACCGCACGCCAATACACGCTGGAGTCCGCGCTCGAGGCCATCCGCAGAGGCGCGAGCGACTTTTTGCCGAAACCCGTCGATCGGGCCCGCTTGAAGCGCGCGCTTGACGACATTTCGGCGCTTTACGACCAGCGGCGGCGAGTCCGCGCCCTCGAAGAGCAACTATTAAAGGACCTTGAATTTCATGGGATCGTCGGCAAAAGCCCGGCGATGCTGGAGGTGTTCGATTTCGCGCGCAAGGTCGCGCGTCATTACACCAACGTCTTAGTGGTGGGCCAGACCGGCACTGGAAAAGAACTCGTGGCGCGCGCCATCCAGCAGCTCAGCCCGGTCAGCGCCCAACGCCTTGCGGTGTGCAATTGCTCAGCGCTGGTGGACACCCTTCTCGAAAGTCAGCTCTTCGGCCACGTGCGCGGATCGTTTACCGGCGCGACTGATACCCGTCCGGGCCTCTTCGAATATGCCAACGGCGGCACGGTATTTCTCGATGAGATCGGCGAAACCTCGCTGGCGATGCAGGCCAAGCTCCTGCGCGTGATTCAAAACCGCGAGATCCAGCGCGTCGGGTCACCTGAGGTAAAGCAGATCAATGTGCGCCTGATCGCGGCCACAAACCGCGACCTGCGCGCGGAAGTGCTCTCGGGGCGTTTCCGTGAAGACCTTTTCTATCGCCTGAGTTCGATCCAGATTCGAATCCCGCCGCTCAGCGAACGCTTGGAAGATCTTCCATTGCTCGTACAGTTCTTCTTGAAGAAATATAACGAAGCCTACAATAAAAGAATCCCAGGGCTGAGCCGTCGCGCCCAGGCCGTGCTTCTCCATCACTCCTGGCCGGGCAACGTCCGGGAACTCGAGAACGTCATCTCGAGCGCCTGCATCACGGCCACCGGCGACTTCATCGACCTCGCCGACCTCCCCGAACAGTTGCAGCAGCGCCATGCGCCTGGCGCCGCTCCCGGCGACGAATGGGCGCCGCTGTCGCTGGAAGAGGTCCGGAAGATCCACATCCAGCGGGTGCTGGACATGTGCCAGGGGAACCGCCTGCGGGCGGCGCACATTCTGGGCATCGGCCGCACCAGTCTTTATCGCTATTTAAAACGCGATGGCCATGACGAGCGGCAAAAGGACCCCGTTGGCGCAGCGACCGCGTGACACTCTGTTCCACACCGGAACGTTTTTCAACGCCGAGTTCAAAACGGTTTCGCCATCTCCAACCGCCAAACGAAAACAAAGAACTTACGCCCTGGCACTTTGGCAAACGTCCTGCACCTAGAGAGCTCACTGAGAACGACGCAGTACGCACCGTAAGGATTTTCTAGTCGCGCAACCCGAAAACTACGGAACAGCGCAAGCAGAGATCAGCGAAGAAGCGACGATTTCAAGCCAGGAAAGGATTCTTGATCGCCGGGCGAGAGAAATTTCACGCGCTCCGGCTAATCGAAAAAGGCTCCCACCAGCTGTACTACTTCAGCGAACCCACTACCCACTTGCCAATACCCCCGAGCGCCGTGTGACGTCCCCGTAGTTGTTGCGCGGCGCTCTTTCCTCCCAGCGACATCCAACGTCGCGACCAATCCAAATAAGAGTCAACGAACGAGCAGCAATTCCCAAACTTAGCCGCGCATTTTCCGATACGTCTTCAAACAGTCCCGCGCCGTATCGAGCTCCGACATCCGCGACCCTTCCTGCTCGATCAAGTAATACTCGACGCCACCGCCGTGCTCCGCCGCCGCGAAAATCGCCTTCCAGTCCGCGGCGCCTTCGCCAAAAAGCACGGTGTACCCCTTCCCCGCATCCGGCGACCAATCCTTCAAATGCAGCGAGCGAATCCGCCCTGGATTTGCCTTGATCCACGCCACCGGATCGCCGCCCGCCTCGAGACATGTCCCGACATCCAGCTGCAACATCACCGTCGGCTTCGTATTCTTTGCCAGCACTTCGATTGGCCGCACGCCGTCGACCGCCACAAACTCCGTCTTGTGATTGTGATACCCCGAATGCATCTGCGCCGAGGCCAACCCATCATTGGCCTCATTTAATACGTCCGCAAACTTCCGCCATCCATCGATTCCCTGCCCCTCGACATCCGTCGAAGCCACCACCACGTACTTGCACCCCAAAATCCCGCAGCGGTCGCGGGTCTTCCCAATATTTTCCTTCGTCACGTACGACGACGCGTTGTGCGTCGAGTAGCACCTCACTCCCAAATCGTCCAGCAACTTGCGCATCCGTTTCGTCTGCGCCTCGCTCCACTCCCAATACGGCGCGTAAAACTCGACGCACTGATATCCCATTCCCGCAACAGCCTTCACCGTGCCGTCGAGATCCGTCTTCAGCCCTTCGCGCACCGAATACAATTCGAGCCCGACCGGAATCGCTGAAGACGGCGCGAGCGACGCGAAAGCATCACCGCCACGCATCGCGAACGGCGCAATCGCCGACATTGCCGACATTGTCAAAAAGGATCGCCGCGAGAAATTGCGATCCGCGCGCTCACGAATCGTGCCACCAGCATTAAGAATGTCTTTTGTCATGGCTGCATGCTACGCCGAATCGCCGGTGAATTCATTCGTATTCCTCAAAACTCGCAAAAAGTTCCCGCCAGCGTCGAAAAATTATTCCGTGCGTTGCGTACACAAACTCCACCCGCAGTGTACCTGACATCCCGTATAGTCCCCGACTCGCGACTTCTGGTTTCATGCCTCCGGAGGATCCCGAATGCATAAAACCCAAAAGCATCTCGCCTCGATTTTGCTGACCGCAGCCATGATCGCCCCGCTCGGCGCCGCTCTCGTCGTCGCTCAGCCGGCGTCGGCCGCTGCGCAGGAAGATCGTGATCACCGCAAGTGGGACGAGCACGAGCAATCCGCGTGGGGCCGTTTCCTTGCCGAAAAACATCGCAAGGATCACGAGTACACTCACGCCAAGAAAAAAGAGCAGGACGAATACTGGGCCTGGCGCCACGACCATCCGGATTGATACGTCGTTGCAGTCGCAACACCAAGCCTCGTAAAACATTCGCAAACAAAAACGGCTGGCCACAGTTGGCCAGCCGTTTTCATTTCCCGAGATCGCCGACGCCATCTCAGTTCTTAAGGTTTTTCCTTCTTCGGGCTCTCGACTTTCAACTGTCGACTGTCAACTTCTTCACCCCGCCAAAAACGCCGAAGTCTCCCGCAAAAACAGCGGCAGCGCATCGTGATGCACCCAGTGCCCCGCCCCCGGCACTTTCACCAGCCGCCTGTTCCGCACCGCCTGAAACCGCGGATCGTCCTCCGGCACCGGCAAAAAGCTCTCCAATCCCCAGAAAAACAAAGTGGGGCACGAGATCTGCCCCAGAATCTCCACCGAGTCCGCGATATTGTGCCCGTACGGCGCAAACACGCGCGCAAAATTGTCGAACTTCCACAGCAGCGACCCGTCCGATTCCCAGTTCGTTCCATGCAGCGTCAAATGCCGCGCCACGTCGTCGCTCAGCCTCGGATTGACCTCCTGCATGCGCTTCATCGCCGCGGCCAGGCTCGGGTAAGATTTCGGCCGCCGCTTCTCCATGTCGCGAATATTTTCAATCCACGCGCGCACCCGCTCCGACGCCGGGCCGTGCATCGGATGCTCGCGCGGGAAGCCCATGCCTTCGATCGACACCAGCTTCCGGACGCGCTGCGGATAAACTCCGGTGTAGTGCAGCGCAATCCCGCCGCCCAAAGAGTGTCCGACCAGCCGAATCGGAAAGTCATTAATCACATCGAGCAGCGCCGACAGATCGAGCACATGCTCCGCAACCGCATACTCCGCTCCTGGCGCCCACGCGCTGTTCCCATGCCCGCGCAAGTCCAGCGCGAACACGTGATAGTCGCGGCACAATTCCTGCGCCACCCAATCCCAGTTCCGCGCGTGATCCAGCGCGCCGTGAACCAGCACCACCGACGGCTTTCCATCCTGGCCGTAGTCCCAGAACTGCAGTTTTAAACGGTCCGAATAAAAAAAGTGCGAAATCGGTTCCACAGTCGGAATTCCTTTCACGCGACCAAGGCGCGCGCAACCGCACACAATAAAAATATACACGCTACTCTTCGCGCACCGCGCAACAAACACGAAGGCGGGCACGGAAGCAACACGTCCAGCGAGCTCAAATCCCAAAACAAAAGGGCAGAACACAGCGAACTGTGTCCCGCCCTGATTTGCAATCCAACGATGGAAAACTAGTCGGCTTCGACCTGGAAAACTTCGCCGGGCAATCGAACCATCTGCGACCGCGCAGCAACCGGCTCGACGCCGCTTACAGCGGCATAATGCCTCGAGTCGCGACGCGAATCACGGCCTGAACCATGATTTGGCTTGTGGCGTCCGCCGAAGCTGCCGCCGTTGATCGTAGGCCGTTGCTCGCGATACTCGGGCAACCGCCCAGTCTGCTCCGCCGCCGGCACAGACGCGCCGTCTTCCGCACGCATCCGTTCCATCTTGATGCCCAGCGTCCGTTCCAGTTGAAAAAGTTCCGACCGCTGCTCGCGTCCGAACAACGTCGAGGCCACGCCGTGCTTCCCGGCGCGACCCGTCCGGCCGACGCGGTGAATGAAATTCTCCGCGATCTCCGGCAAATCGAAATTGATGACATGCGCGACGTCCTGCACGTGAATCCCGCGCGACGCCACATCCGTCGCCACGAGCACGCGAAAGCGCCCCTGCTGGAATCCGGCGAGCGCCGAATTGCGCTGTGACTGCGAACGATCCCCGTGAATCATCGCCGCCGAAAATCCGTCGCGATTCAGATTCTTGCAGATGCGATCCGTCGCCCGCTTCGTGCGAGCGAACACCAGGCAGCGCCCGGTCTCTTTCGCAAGCAAGCGGTTCAGCGTCGCCTGTTTGCGATCGGTCGAAACCTCAAACGCTTGCATCCGCACGTTCTCCGAAGGTTTTAACGTCGACCCGAAGGCGAGTCGCACCGGGTTCCGCATATAGTCCTTCACCAGGTGCGCGACCGACGCTTCCATCGTCGCCGAGAAACACATCGTCTGGCGGATTGTCGGCAGCGCCGCGGCGATTCGCTTCAACGCTGGTAAAAATCCCATGTCGAGCATCCGGTCCGCTTCGTCCAACACCAGGATGCGTAGATCGCGGAGGTTGAATAGTTTGCGGTCGAGGAAATCCTCGAGCCGTCCGGGGGTTGCGACGACGAGCCGCGCACCACGGCGAATGGCGCTAAGCTGTGCGCCTTCGCCCATCCCTCCGACGACGCATGCCGCCTGCGGCAACTGCCTGCCGCGCAGCAAATTGTATTGTTCGACGACCTGCATCGCGAGTTCGCGGGTCGGTACGAGAACGAGCGCGGCGATCCCCGGTGTACTGCCCTGGAGCAAGCGCTCTATAACTGGGATCAAAAAGGCGAGCGTTTTGCCCGTTCCGGTCTGCGCCGTGGCGAGAACATCCTTGCCTTCAAGCGCCTGGGGAATCGTGGCAGCCTGTACCGGAGTAGGCGTCGTAAAACGAGCCGACGCGAGCCGCTCCTTGGTATAGGCGGAAATAGTTGATTCTGAAAAACTTAGCATTCGATATGACTTTCTTGCTGGCGGAACAGTAGCGGCGCACACACTTAGAGCGGAATGCGACTCGGCAAATTCATCGCCAGTCTTATTGATTACGCCGAAAACGAACGGAGGAAACTGGAGGCGGGTATTCTTGGTTCTGCGTTACAAATCCTAGAGCAGCCGCACTGCACAACCGCGGTATTAAGCGCAACCTAAGTATAGCACACATCCCTCTCCGCTACCTTATATCTGCCTCGTGCGTATTAACTTGTACCCCCCTTGAAAGGGAGTACGCTCGCCCCATGCTGTCCTTCCGTTATAAACCCGGTGCCCCGCTCGACCGCTTCGTCGAAGTGATCTGGGTGATGGAAACTCCTGCCGCGCCTCACTCGAAAGAGCGCCTGCTCCCCGACGGCTCCGTTGAACTCGTCTTCAACCTCGGCTCCGGCCGCTTTCCGATCTTCACCAACGACACCCTCACCCGCCGCGAGCTTTTCCGCGATAGCGTCGTCTGCGGACCACACTCGCAGCCATTCGGGATCGACACATCCACCGGCACAAGCGTCGCCGGCGTCCACTTCAAACCCGGTGGTGCCCATCCCTTCCTGAAACTTCCGTTCGGCGAACTCCACAACCAGCACGCCGGCCTCGACGCCTTCTGGGGTCGCGCTGCCGCAACGCAGGTTCGCGAACAACTTCTCGAAGCTCCGACGCCACGCGGCAAAGCGCAAATCCTCGAACGCCATCTGCTCGCGATCGCCGCGGGTCAACCGGAGCGCCGTGCAGCCGTCGCTTTCGCTCTCAGCGAATTTCACGCCGCACCCGAAGCGCAGAAAATCTCCACCGTCACCGATCAAATCGGCATCAGCCCGCGCCACTTTATCGACATCTTCCGCAACGAAGTTGGCCTGACGCCCAAACTCTTCTGCCGCGTCCGCCGCTTTCAGCAGGTTCTGCGACTCATCTCCTCCGGCGCCCGAATCCACTGGCCAAACGTAGCGCTCGAGTCCGGCTACTTCGACCAAGCCCACTTCATCCACGATTTCCGAGCCTTCTCCGGGATCAATCCGTCAGCCTACCTTTTCCACTATCAAGGCCACGCCAACCACGTCCCCGTGATCCGTTAGTCCAACAATAGGCCACCCTGTAGCCGCGATCGTTTTTCAGATCGCGGGGTTTAGATTCAACCCCGCCCAGCCCAAGACAATCGCGAACGTGCTCCCGCGCTCGGTAAATTTCTTACAATACGTCGCGATCCGCCCGCGTCACGCTATCCTCGGACCACGAATACATCTCTCAGGAGAACCCAAATGGCCAAAAGCAAATCCCACCTACCTCCCGGTTTTCACACCGTAACTCCCTACATCGTCGTCCCCGGCATCGCCCGGCTCCTCGACTTCCTTGAACAAGCCTTCGGCGCCCAGCGCCGCGAAGTCATGAAGCGCGAAGACGGCTCGGTCGCACACGCCTCGATGATCCTCGGCGACTCAATCCTCGAAATGGGCGAATCCGTCGACAAAAAATCCATGCCCATGACGTTTCACGCCTACTTCCCAAACGTCGACGAAATCTACAAACGCGCTCTCGCCGCTGGAGCCAAATCCCTCAGCGAGCCAACCGACCAGTTCTACGGCGAACGCAGCGCCGGCCTCATCGACGACTGGGGCAATCACTGGTACATCGCCACCTACACCGAAGATCTGACTCCCGAAGAACTCTCCGCCCGCGCCGCCACTCAAGGCGAGTCCTCGCACTAACCGAACGCGCGAGCGCGATTTTGTACGGGCGCTGCACTGCAGCGCCCCAACTCGTTCGGCGTAGAAATTCGCGGGCAAGGATCGCAAGAAATCTTCAACACACTTCTCACCGCCCGACTTCCATTCCCTTCACACCTCTGTGCTAAACTGAATTCGCATTCGCGCTTACGTTTTTCGCGACTGCCCGCTCATGGAGCTTCGGGCTCTGTGCAACGAGGTCCCGCGAACCCCGCCAGGCCCGGAAGGGAGCAACGGTATCGGGATCGCCTC
>Ga0209006_10000389_pt1 | contig 43409 bp, 27 predicted proteins | sample JacPin_JW_Ref_O2_FD_188567 | JGI IMG/M metagenome (GOLD analysis project Ga0209006, IMG submission 188567) | Forest soil microbial communities from Algoma, Ontario, Canada - Jack Pine, Ontario site 1_JW_Ref_O2 (SPAdes) (version 2) | ecosystem: Environmental > Terrestrial > Soil > Boreal... | reverse complement strand
CGAACTCATCGGAACGTCGATTGATACAAAGAACCTGACCATCACGCAAGAGACGCAAACCAAGGGGTAGCTGACCGGTGTCACTATCGTGTCACTGATTTTTTGGATTAGCCCCAAACCAGTTCCAGTACTAACACACACATTATGTGTGTGTTATCTGCTATAAACCGCTAAAAACAAACCACTTGACGATTAGTGACAAAGCTTCGAATCAACGGGTGCTCACTCCATTTCACAGGGTTGAGTAGAATCCCCCCCTCTCCGCCAGATCTCTGTTTTTCAATGGTTTAGTCCTTCCGACGGCACTCTCCAAGAATTTCCTCCGAGAGTGAATAGAAAAGCAGCGAAATTTCATGAAAACTCTGCGATAGCGTTTCGTCCAGCTCTCTCGCGATGCGCGTGTGTTTGCTGACACACTCTTCGAGGCGCGTGCTGTATTGTTGCGCGATCCGTCGCAGCCGGACGATTGTCGTGCGCGTAGTGCGCAGAGATTCTGTGGGAGACGGAGTGCGATGAATGTTTGCCTGGGGTCGGGCGCGGGAGTAAACTTCGCTGCAAGTGCCGGACACTCCCCCAATTGCCGGTCGGAACATTGGTCACTACACCGTCCTCGAAGTCATTGCAGGCGGAGGCATGGGCGTCGTTTACAAGGCCCAGGACACACGTCTTGGCCGGCAGGTCGCGCTGAAGTTTCTTCCCGATGACATCTCGCATGATCCTCAAGCAATCGAGCGATTTCAGCGCGAAGCGCGCCTCGCGTCGTCGTTGAATCACCCAAACATTTGCACGATTTACGATATCGGGGAATTTAAAGAGCGGCCTTTCATCGCGATGGAGTTGCTGGAGGGCCAGACTCTCAAGCAACGCATCTCCAAAAAATCGGTCGGAGTATCCGAGCTTCTGGACATCGCCATTCAACTGACGGACGGATTGGAAGTTGCGCACGCCAAGGGCATCGTCCATCGCGACATCAAACCAGCCAACATCTTTCTGGTCGATCGAGGGCCGGCGAAGATTCTGGACTTCGGTTTAGCGAAACTCGCGGCGTATCGAGAGCATGCGACGAGTGGCGTGAGCGAATCCTCGATACCCACGCAGGTGCATTTTCTCGACGACAGCCAGACAACCCCCGGCTCGTCGATGGGTACCGTGGGTTACATGTCGCCGGAGCAAGCGCGAGGCGAAGCGCTCGACGCACGGACGGATTTGTTTTCGCTCGGAGTAGTGATCTACGAAATGGCCACCGGCGTTCCGCCATTCGCAGGTCCGGTTCCGGCGCTCGTTTTCGATGGAATCCTGAACGCTACGCCAAGGCCCGCCACCAAGGTGAATCCGCGATTGCCGTTGGCGCTTGAGAATATCCTGGAGAAATCGCTGGAGAAAGATGCCACGCTGCGATACCAGACGGCCGGCGAACTCCGCGCCGACTTGAAAAGACTGAAACGAGACACAGATTCCGGGCGCACGGGATCGTTCAGCGCTCAACCTTACACGGCAGAAAAAAACCGAGGACCGAATCTGTCGCACCGGCAACTCGTTTCGGGGGCGATCGCGGCCGCGCTGGTGATCGTTGTCGCGGCCGTGCTCGGCTATCTTGCCACGCGGTCGGTCCCACCGCCTCGAGTATTGCGAACCGTACAGCTCACCAGCACAAAACCGCCGAAATCCGGAATCGTCACCGACGGTGCGCGTCTGTATTTCATCGAAGGCCAATCGAATCTGTCGGAGACTTCGGCCACTGGCGGCGAGACGTACCCGGTGAGAACCACTTTAGAAGATACCGGCGCGGCGAATGTATTTCATATTTCGCCGGATCTTTCGATGCTGCTGATGAACACAGCATTGGGTTCCGCTCTGGAAGGGCCTCTTTGGTCTGTGCCCGTGCTCGGTGGGACGCCACGACGCTTGGGAGCCTTGCAAGGCCACTGCGGAGCATGGTCACCCGACGGGACAAAAATCGCGTACTGCAAGGGCAACGACGTTTTCCTCGCGAACAAAGACGGCGGCGAAGATCGCCGCTTGCTGACGGCCGCAGGCACGCCGAGTTTTCTACGATGGTCGCCCGATGGGTCGATTCTGCGCTTCACGGTGAACGACCCGCGAACCAACGTGCGCTCCATCTGGCAATCGTCCGCCGACGGCAGCGATTTGCATCCGCTTCTGGCGGGTTGGGGCAATTCGCCGAACGATTGTTGCGGAAGCTGGACGCCCGATGGCAAATATTTTGTGTTTCAGGCAACGGGCGATGGAGCAGAAAATCTCTGGGCGATACGCGAACGCGGCACTTTTCTTTCGTCCAAACCGGCGCCAATGCAATTAACAACCGGCCCGATGAACGTGGGAACGCCGATTCCCAGTGTCGATGGCAAGCGGCTCTTCGTTCAAGGTTGGCAGCCGCGCGGCGAATTGGTTCGCTACGACTCGCGCTCCTCGCAATTCGTCCCATATTTAGGTGGAATCTCAGCGATGGGCCTGGATTTTTCTCAGGACGGCCAGTGGATGGCATACAACGACGCGACCGATGGAACGCTGCGACGAAGTAAAGTGGACGGAAGTCAGAAACTTCAGCTCGTATTTCCGCCGATGGTCGCTTATCTGCCGCGCTGGTCTCCCGATGGCAAGCAAATCGCCTTCTTCGGTCATCCACCCGGCGAGCACTTTCAAATTTATCTAATCTCCGCGGAGGGCGGCTCTCCCGAGCTGCTCTATCATGGCGATACCAATCTCGCCGATCCGAGCTGGTCGCCCGATGGAAAGTCGCTGGCCTTCGGAGAAAATTCCCTGAACAACCAGGGATCGGCGATCTACACATTTGACTTGAAGACGCGAACCGCGACAAAGCTTCCGGGCTCCGATGGCCTGTATTCACCGCGGTGGTCGCCGAATGGACGCTACATCGCCGCGATTCCGCTCGATTCTCTCAAACTGATGCTTTTCGATCGCACCACTGGGAAGTGGAGCGAACTTGCCAAGCTTTTCGTTGCGTATCCGAACTGGTCGCGCGACGGACGCTACATTTATTTCGACGGAACACAGGACAACAAGGAAAGTATCTTTCGCGTCCAGGTATCCGATGGAAAGCTGGAACGGCTTTTCAGCCTCGATGGTTTCCAGCCGGCGGGCGGACCTTTTGGAATTTGGAGCGGTCTCGCGCCAGACGGAACGCCACTGGTCGTGCGTGATGCGAGCATTCAGGAAATCTACGCGCTCGACTGGGAGACCCACTGAGCTAGGCGCGAGCGAAATACGTTTCTTGCCGCGCATCCAAAAAGCTACCGCAGCTTTGCGAATTCGGACTTAGCTTGCAGCAAGACGGGCACATTTGGATCGGCGTCTTTCCAGATGGTGAAGAAATCGTTGTACGCGGCGCGCGATTTTGCGCCATCTCCTGCGAGTGCGTAAGAACGAGCGAGCCCAAGATGTGCGAGGGCACCGATGGGCTCGTTGATCACGACACCGGACCGGTCCAGAATTTTCTGGAACTCTGTGACGGCGGTCGTGCCCTGATGAGACGCGAGGAGCGCTTCACCTCTTATGTAGACCGGATACAGATTCGTCCGCAGCGTGTTGCTCCCCGGAACGCCAAGCTCATAGGGCGAAGTAGCAGCAAGAATTTCAACGGCCTTCGTGCCGCTCCCAGGAGCATCGAGAGTAATCTGGGCGCGAAGCGTCGGCAAGTAATTGAAGCGAACGACAGTGTCCTCAGGAAACCGTTTGTCCAAATCATCTGTAAGACTTTTCGCGCGGGTCGAATCGCCGGCGAGGGCCAACGCGAGCGCCGCGGCATATTGCGCGTCGCGACCCGTCATCCTGGCGATGCCCTCCACTACACGTTGCTTGGCCTCCGATGCGTTTCCGTAGAGTGCTTCCCTTAAAGCAGCGGCGGCTTCGCAGTCGGCGCTCATCTCCTTGTCACCCGCATGCTGGGCGGAGTTTGACGCCTGCCGAGAGAAATCGCGAGACGCGCCCAATTTTCCTGCGTATGCCGCCGTGCTCGCTTCCTGGCAAAGCATCACGCTTTCGCTACCCGGTTTTCCCGTGGCCCACGAAACCTGCTCCGCCATACCCTGCGCGTCCGATTTCAGGAACGCAAGTTCGTAAAGACTGATGCGCAATGCCGGCGAATCGAAATTTTTGGAGATTGCCTCTTGGGCGGTCGCACGGGCTTCGTCGAGGTGATTCAGATAAAGGTTGCTGAGCACGAGATTCGTATAACTCAAGCTGTCGGGAGCGCTGATGCGCATGGCTTCGCGGAATTCAGCGAGCGCTTTCTCGTGTTGGCCCAACATAAAGTAGAGATTGCCCAGATTGGTCGGGGCCACTCCCTCGCGCGGATAGATTTGCGCCCACAGTTCGTAAACCTTGGCAGCTTTCTCCAAGTCGCCCGTGACGAAGTGATGGTAGTGCGACTCGATGTAGAACTTCTCCCATTCGCTGACGTGTGAGCGAAGCCCGTAGGCTTTGCCGGCATTTTCCGCGGCGAGAGTTTTTTCACCCATGTTGTGGTACGTCGTGCCAAGAATCCCGTACGCCATCGCGAAATTCGGATCCAACTGAATCGAACGCTCCAACAAAGGTACGGCAGCTGTGTAGTCGGCTCTGAACATCAAGTTCCGCCGCCCCATGCTGTAAGCCTGTAGGGCCTCGAGTGACGGCGTCGTCGCCTGCTCGATCGGCGTGTCGAGTTCGTGAATCGTCTTTAGCGACTCTCCCAGTTGTTCCCGCAACTTCGTCGAAGCCGTGCCCAGCGCACCGAGAACCGCCTCCTTGCCATTCGCCGTGACTTGTTCTTGCGCGACCGAATCTCCCGTCTGACAATTCACAGCGTTCACGCCAACGACATATTGATTCCCGATATTCGAAATCGAGCCGCCCAGATAAACTTTGCTCCCAAGACGCTGGCAGAGATCGCCCGCCATTTTCGACGTAAGTTTGGAGTCCGCGGGAACTCCCATCAGCCGTAGTTCCTGCTGAATTCGTTGCTCCGAGATCAGACTCAAGAATGGTGACTGCTGCAACTGCGCCGCGAGCCCCTGCCGTAGCGTTTCGTCAAATACCGGATCGCCGGTTTTGTTGGTGAAATTTGCGAGCACGATCGTATCGGCCTGCGTCAACGCATGCGCGCGACGGGTGTTATACAGCCATCCGCCAATCGCCAGCATCGCAACCAAGGCCGCCGCGCCGATCGCGAGCGCTTTCCATCCCAACCCCGAATCACTTCTCTTTGCACTAGCCGTCGCAGCCGCTATGACCGCCGCCGGCACCGCAACGGAAACAGTCGTCTGGCCGGACTCCGTCACTCGTCGCAGCGCCAACAAATCCGCGCGAACTGCCGCGCCACTCGCGTAACGTCGATCGCGATCCTTCTCGATGCACTTGTTGATGATTTCTTCCAACTGCGGAGGCAGCGACGGGTTCAGAAACCGCACGGATTCCGGTACGCGCGTCAGAATCGCCTCAATGATCGCGCCGCCGGTCTTGCCGCCAAACGCGGCTCGCCCCGTCGCCATCTCGTATAGCAAGAGACCCAAAGCGAAAATGTCTGCCCTGGGATCGAGGTCATCGCCGCGCACCTGTTCTGGCGACATGTACGCCGGAGTGCCGCTTATGATTCCGACGATCGAAACGTTCTCTTCCGTCGTTTTCGACGCAGTGTCGTCTGGTGGGGTTCCCAGCACGCCCCTGTTGACGAGCTTCGCAAGCCCAAAATCCAGAACCTTCGCTTGGCCTCGCTTCGTAACGAAAACGTTTGACGGCTTGATGTCGCGATGGATAATGCCCTTGCTGTGCGCCGCGTCAATGGCATCGCTGATCTGGATCCCCAGATCGAGAATCTGCTCGATGGGAAGCGGCTTGCCGTTGATGTGCTGCCGCAGCGTTTCGCCTTCGATGAACTCCATCGCGATGAACGGCGCGTTGTCCTGCTCGCCGATATCGTAGATGGTGCAGATGCCTTGATGGTTGAGCGCCGACGCCGCCAGCGCCTCTCGCCGAAATCGCTCCAGCGCCTGGGAATCCTGCGCCATGCCGTCTGGCAGAAATTTCAGCGCGACCGAGCGCTCCAGCCTGGTATCGACAGCCTTATAGACGACACCCATTCCTCCAGCACCGAGTTTCTCCAGGATGCGAAAGTGAGAAATGGTGCGGTCAATCATGATCGATTGGGCCAGTGATACTGCCGATGATTCCGGTTAGAGGGTTTGATCGCTCAACGGTTCGTCGTCCGCTTTGCGACGCTCCGTCTTGGGCGGCCTCGGCGATCCCAACACGTTGATCGCCCGCGATCCGTCTCCGTAGGCGGCCAGGTCGACGCTCTTTTCCAGTTCCAACGTGACATTCTTGTTGCACACGCCGCAAACCAGCGCGCCGTAAGCCGAGCTGTCCTTCTGGATAAAAACGTTAAATCGCATCACCCGTTCACAACAAACGGGAATCCAGACATTGGACGTGGTTGGCTCAGTCAAAGCTCACCTGTGCACTACGAATTGGCCCGGAGTATACACCGAAACCCACTGCCTTGGCCCGGCACTCGACATTTCAGCGCCCAGCTCTCGCATGGAGATACGAGGTTTATTCAAATCGCTTTTGGCGGGGCCCGGGAGTAAGCTTGCCGTTAATCGGTTCGAAGACAGGGAACTTAGGGAGCGAGTCGCCTTTTAAACGATGTTTCTCAAAGGGCAATTCCGTCGGCATCGGTGGAAGTGGCTACTCGGAATCTGTGCGTGCGGCCTTGTGTATGCGATTGGCGCGCGAGGGCAAGAACACTCGCATGTCTCAGGAAATAAAGCGCCTAGCAAACTATCGTTCAATCAAGACGTTCAGCCAATTCTTTCGGAAAACTGCTATCCGTGCCACGGCCCTGATCCGGGGGCTCGCAAGGCCAAACTGCGGCTCGATCGGGCGGAGTTTGCCTATGCGCCTCACGACAAAAGCGGTCCCGCGATCATTCCTGGACAGGTCGCCAAGAGTCCTCTCGTACAAAAGATCGAGGCAAAGAATCCGAAGGACCGCATGCCTCCTCCGGAAGCGCACAAGACGCTCAAGCCTGAACAGATTGCGTCGCTGGTCGAGTGGGTGAGGCAGGGCGCGGTGTATGAAGAGCACTGGTCCTTTGTTGCCCCGAAATTGCCTCCGCTTCCGACCGTGGCAAAAAAGGATTGGGTGCGGACTCCGATCGACACCTTCATTTTGGCTCGTCTGGAAAAAGAAGGGCTAAGTCCGTCGTCGCAAGCGGACAAACGATCGTTGATTCGCCGCGCGACGTACGACTTGACCGGTCTGCCGCCCACTCCTCAAGAGGTTGAGGCGTTCGTGGCCGACAATTCGCCGGACGCGTATGAGAAAGTAGTCGATCGATTGCTCGCAAGCCCGCGATACGGAGAGCATCGCGCACATTACTGGTTGGACGTCGCGCGTTACGGCGACACGCACGGCCTGCACATCGACAATTTCCGTCTGATCTGGCCGTATCGCGATTATGTGATCAAGGCCTACAACAAGAACAAGCATTTCGACCGGTTCATCGTCGAGCAGCTTGCCGGAGACATGCTACCGGACAAAACGCTCGATTCCGTGATGGCTTCGGCGTACATACGAGCCGGTATCAGCAGCGGCGAGGGTGGCACGCTCACCGAAGAGCTGCGGGTGAACAACAAGCGCGAACGCACCGAAGCATACGGCGCAGCCTTCCTCGGGCTGACGGTGGGATGCGCGAACTGTCACGATCACAAGTTCGATCCAATCACTCAAAAGGACTTCTACTCGCTCACCGCATTCTTCAACAATCTTGCCGAAAATCCCTTCAACGACGATCGTAACGATTGGCCGCCAATTCTGATGGTTCCAAAGCAGGGCGATCGAGCGGCCTATGAGGAGACGTTCGCAAAGAAAGCCGCGATCGAACGGCAGATTCAGGATCGGCGCGCCCAGGCGAGCGCGTTGATTTCTGCATGGCTCGCGGAGCCTCTGATCAGGCCGCGACCTGTAAGCTCCGAAGGTCTTGAAGTCCGTTTGCGTTTCGATGAAGGGAAGACCAACGCGTTCGCTGACTCTGCGAACGGCGAAAGGCGCGAATTCGCGACAGCTACAGGCACCCCGGTAGTGTGGGGAGAGGGCACGTGGTTTTGGCCCTACATGCGGATGGAGACCGGCACCCATTTGGAATTGCCCAGCGTGGGCGATGAGGACAGCGCAAAGCCGTTCAGTGTGGCGACGTGGATGCGTCCGGATTTGCGTCCAAACGAGCCCAAGGAGGCCGATCATCCGGATGGCGTAATTCTCTCTCGGGCGGACGCCAATCAAGATGGGCGTGGATGGCAGTTAGTTTCGGACCACGGCAAATTAAAATTTTTGTTCGCTCACAAATTGCCGGACGACGCGATTGAAGTCGAAACGCCGGACAGAGTTCTCGATGTCGGACAGTGGCGCCATCTGACCGTTACCTACGACGGTTCGGGAAAAGCCGCGGGCGTAAACCTCTATGTCGATGGCGTGCCCCAGTATCTGACCGTGCTGAAAGATGAGTTGAAGGAAACGACCGGCACGACAGCGCCGCTGGAGTTCGGTCGGACGCATCCGGACAACAATCCACTGCGACAGACCGCCTTTCAGGATTTTCGTTTCTATCAGCGCGAACTTTCGGTGCGTGAAGCGGCGCGGCTGCCGTACGAAGACTATGTTGCAGAAATCAGTCGAAAACCGATGGCGCAATGGTCCGAAGATGAACTGCATACGGTGACCGAATATTACTTCGGTGAGCGAGATGCATCGACGTTTGCGTTGAAGGCTCAAGTTGCATCGCTGGACAAAGAGCTGAACCGTTCGTCTAAGGACGGCGACATCGAGATGATCAGCCAGGAAGCAACCAGTCTGGCTTATGCAGATGTTCTCAATCGCGGAGTGTTCAGCGCGCGCACGGAACGCGTCCGTCCGGGAGTGCCGCATTTTCTGCCGGGCCTTCCGGCAGGTGCACCGTTGGATCGGCTGTCGCTCGCGAAATGGACCGTCAGTCATGACAATCCTCTTACCGCGCGTGTGGTCGTGAATCGGATGTGGTCGGAAATTTTCGGGACGGGACTCGTCGAGACAACCGAGGATTTTGGCGTGATGGGAGCTGCGCCGAGTCATCCAGAGTTGCTCGACTGGCTTGCCGTCGATTTTCGCGATCATGACTGGGACGTGAAGCGCTTCTACCGACAGATCGTTCTCTCGGCTACCTATCAGCAGTCGGCTCGAGCCACGCCTCAGTTGATCGAGAAAGATCCGAAGAACCGTCTGCTGGCGCGCGGGCCAAGATTCCGCATGGACGGCGAGATGATCCGAGACACCGCGCTGGCCAGCAGCGGCCTGCTGGTGGAAAAAATCGGCGGACCGAGCGTTAAGCCTTATCAACCTCCCGGAGTCTGGGAAGCAGGCAGCCATCAAGTGAGCGACACGAAGGACTACGTGCAGGACCACGGCGACGCATTATATCGGCGCAGCCTGTACACCTTCTGGAAGCGCATGGCCACGATGCCCGATATGGACGCCTTGGACGAGCCGGTGCGCGACGGAGTATGCACTCGCCGCCAGCGCACCGATACGCCTCTGCAAGCTTTAGTGCTCATGAACGATCCCCAGTGGCTGGAAGCTTCGCGCCAATTGGCTGAACGCATTTTGCATGAATCGCAACAGACGGACGCACGCCTCGACGAACTCGGCGAGATCCTTTTGGCTCGGCCGTGGAAAGACAAAGAAAAAGCTGCGTTGGAAAATGCGCTGACGAAGTTCGAGACGGTCTACGGGCAGGACACGGCTTCCGCCGAAAAACTCTTGTCGGTTGGCGAGAGCAAACGCGATACGAATTTACCCGCGACCGAAGTTGCGCCCTGGATGCTCGTCACCAGCGCGGTGATGAATCTGGATGAGGTTTTAAACAAGTGAAACGCGACATTCCACTTTTACAAGACGCGTGCCGCGACCACGGCGGAGAGGACCCGACTGTCTATGACCTGCCCGTGCCTCTCTCTCTTCGTGAAGAATGGAAGACGCTGGCGACTCGTCGACATTTCCTGGGACGCATGGGAAAAACGCTCGGATGGGCTGGGCTGGCCACTTTGCTGGGCGATTCCATTTTTCAACGCGCATCGGCGGCGGAAACTTTGACTGCCGGTATCGGAGCGCATCGCCTGCCCGATTTCGCGCCACGCGCCAAGCGAGCGATTTATCTCTTCATGTCCGGCGCTCCCTCGCAGATGGATTTGTGGGACTACAAGCCTGCGCTCGCAGCCCAATTCGACAAGGATTTGCCGGATTCGGTTCGCGGCAATCAGGCTCTCACTGGAATGACATCCGGCCAGGCGCGTTTTCCGATTGCGCCGTCGCACTGGAATTTTGCGCAGCAAGGCAAGAGCGGACGCTACGTCAGCGAACTGTTGCCTTGGTCGGGCAAGCTCGTCGATGACATCACGTTGATTCACACGATGCAGACCGATGCCATTAATCACGAGCCGGCCATACTGCTGATGAACACGGGAAACATGAATCCTGGGAAGCCTTCGCTGGGTTCGTGGCTTGCTTACGGCCTGGGCAGCATGAATGAAAACCTTCCGACGTTCGTCGTTCTCAATTCCATCACGATGCCGGGCACGGACCTTCAGCCAATTTCGTCGAAATTGTGGAGTAGTGGGTTTCTTTCCGGTGAATACGCCGGCGTAGCGTTTCGCACGAAGGGCGCGCCCGTCCTTTATTTAGAAGATCCGTCGGGGATGAGCCGTAGTGTGCGGCGTGAACTGATCGACGCGGTGAACGCGATCAATCAATCGACCTTCGAAGAGATAGGCGATCCCGAGACCAACACTCGTATCAACCAATATGAATTGGCGTTTCGGATGCAAACTTCGCTGCCAGAGCTTACCGATTTTCGTGATGAACCAGCCAGCACATGGACCTTATACGGTGACGAAGCAAAACAAGAAGGCAGCTTTGCATACAACTGCCTTCTCGCGCGGCGAATGGCCGAACGCGGCGTGCGTTTCACGCAGGTCTATCAGCGGGGCTGGGATGTGCATTCAAACGCCGTTGGCAACACGCCAAAACTAACCACCGCGACGGATCGCGGATCATACGCGCTGGTGACTGATCTCAAGCGCCGCGGCCTTCTCGACGATACGCTGGTCATTTGGGGTGGCGAGTTTGGCCGCACCGTCTATAGCCAAGGCGGACTCTCGAAAGAAAACTACGGACGCGACCATCATCCTCGTTGCTTCACCGTCTGGATGGCCGGCGGCGGAACGAAAGAGGGCTACGTGCACGGAGAGACCGACGATTTCTGTTATAACGTCGTGAAAGACCCTGTGCATGTGCGGGACTTCAATGCTACCGTCCTCCGCTTGCTCGGGATGAATCATGAGAGATTCACGTTCAAGTTTCAGGGATTGGAACAAAAGTTAACCGGAGTGGTTCCGGCGAAGGTCATTCCAGAACTGATCGCATGAAAATCAAAACGCGTCGTGAATTTCTGAAAAACTGCTCGCAGGCTTCGATTGCGGCTGCGTTGCCGCCTTTCTTTCTTTCGACTTCGGACAAATCGGGTGACAAGTTGCCGGTCACCGGCTCCGGTGCTCACACCTACGAATGCATTCACGATTGGCTTCTGCCGCCGGATGGGCTGGTGTGGGGAGATACGCACGGGTTGGCGCAAGACAAAGAGGGTTTCATCTACGTCGCGCATACGGTCAACAAATCCAGCATGCGCGGTGAAGCCATCGTCGTTTACGATTCGTCGGGCCGCTTTGTGCGCGCGTTTGGAGAGGAATTTCGCGGCGGCGCGCACGGACTTGGATTGCGCCGCGAGCAGAGCGAAGACGTTCTCTATCATTGCGATATAAACCGCTGCAACATCGTAAAGACCACGCTCAAGGGCGAAAAACTGTGGTCGCACGGATACCCGCGGGAAGATTCGGCCTATGTGCATCCGATCGATTTTGTACCCACAAATGTGGCGTTCGCACCGAATGGAGATTTTTTCGTCGGCGATGGCTACGGCTCGCATCACATATTGAAATTTTCCTCAGCCGGAAAATTCCTCGGCGAGGTCGGTGGTCCTGGGCACGGTGACGGCGAATTTGATACTCCGCACGGCTTGTTTGTGGACTTGCGCGGAAAGGATCCCGTGCTCGTAGTTGCTGATCGCGGAAACCGCCGTGTGCAAACTTTCGATTTAAGCGGGAAACATCTCGGCACGATCAAAGATGATTCGCGCCTGCGCATGCCTTGCCACTTCGATACGCAAGGCGAGTGGATGGTTTGCCCCGACTTGGACAGCCAGGTCTGCATTCTCGATCGCGAGTACAAGGTCGTCGCGCAGCTCGGTGACGGCAAAACTGTGAATGGAGAAGTCGGCTCGCGGCGCAAGCAATCCCGCAGCGAATTCACGCCGGGCCAATTCATCACTCCTCATGCGGCAATCTTTCTCCAGAGTGGCGACGTCCTCGTAGCCGAGTGGCTGCCTATCGGGCGCATCACTCGCTTGCGTCGTGTCTGAGCTCGCCGGATGAACACTCGCTCCAGGATCCTCTGCGGTATCGGCCTGCTCGTCGTTTTGATTCTGCTGTCCGCCGCCCTGAATGCTCCGCCGGACGGTGTTGAGCGAGGCGACCTCCGCCAATTCATCGGCCGCTTCCATCCGCTCGTTGTTCATTTTCCGATTGCGCTGGTTCTGCTCGCTGCATTGCTCGAATGCGTCGGCCTGTTCGAGCGCGGCAAAGCAATTCAACCGAGCGCCGGATTTATCCTCGCCCTGGCGACTGTGAGCGCGATCGCCGCGGCCTTCCTCGGCTGGATTCTTGGACGAAGCGGAGGATACGAGGGCAGCCTTGTTACCCATCACATGTGGGGCGGAATTTCACTCGCCGCTGCACTCGTGGTCTGCTGCGCCGTGCGCGCATGGAACACGAAACTCTATGGCGCAGCGCTCTTGGCAGCTGTATGTCTTACGGCGTGGACCAGCGACCAAGGCGGCAAACTGACCCACGGCGCAGGCTTCATGACCGACCACATGCCCGGAAGTCTTCGTTCGCTGCTCCATGTCCCGGCCCCGACAAAAAAGAGCGTCGCCGCAAACTCTCCGGCGCCGGCTTCAGCGGCAGTTTCTGTCCCTTCAAATGTGTCGACCGCGAATCGACCCGTTTCAACTTCTCCGGCTGCCGTCGCGTTTTTCGTTTCGCGCGTGGAACCCATCTTTGACGACAAATGTGTTCAGTGCCATGGACCCGAGAAAGTAAAAGGCAAGCTGCGCCTGGATACGTTTGAGCTGGTAATGCGAGGAGGCAAGGACGGCGCCGTCGTCAAACCAGGTGATCCGAAGAGTAGTGAGCTCTACCGCAGGGTCACGCTTGCGCGAGACGATAAAGACGCGATGCCGGCAGAAGGAAAACCCGGCCTGACGGACGCTGAACTCAAAGTGATCGAATTCTGGATTGCGTCCGGCGCCACCGAAACCGTCACTGCTGCAAAAGTCAAAGCAGCCCCGCCAGAACCGGTAAAGATCATCGTTCCGCCGCTGGCTCCGGATTATCGCCCGCGATCAACGGAAATCGCCGCACTGCAAACTCAAGCCGGCGTGCAGCTCGTTCTGCGGTCGCAAGATCCTCGGGACGGCATCATCCTCCGCACCGTTTCGGCTCCCCAACGCTGCGATGACGCAGCACTGCGCAAACTGAAACCGATAGCCGACTTGATTGTCGACGCTGAGCTCGCGCGAACCAAGGTGACCGACGAAGGAATGAAGACGCTGGGCAGTTTTCCCAATCTTCGTTATATCGATCTTTCCAACACCGCCGTAACCTCTCGCGGCCTGACTTCACTCGCCAATCTCACAAAGCTCGAATCGCTCAACTTGACGGCGACTAACGTTGACGATGCGGGAGTCCTGTCATTTCGCCACAAAAAAGGCCTCCAACATCTCTACCTCTTTGGCACCAAGGCTACTCAGCCTGAAACTAGCGACGTTAACGCAAAATCGCCGGCCACTCCCCCATCGACAAAGTAACGATGAGCCCGTCCGAGGCGCTTGCTCGCCCTGGCCTAGCTTTCGGTGGACACCGGCCAAGGCTCCGGCACGCTTGGGTAGGTCAGAACGGTCGTTCAATCTAGGAACATTGAGAAGGCCTGCGAATCCGATTCCGTTTCGAGGTGTTCGCTTTGAAGCCGTCGAGCTTCGATTCCAGCCGCGAGATCCGCAACGTCCCTTCGAAGACGATCTGAACGTCTCGTATTCGTTCCACCATGGAGATATCCGCCGCATGCGCGGCGAGTTCCTCACTGAGCACTTCGCTCAATGTTCGATCTGCCGCGATACGAAGAGCCGGGCGACTTCGCTGCCGTCGAAAAACCGGCGTATAGCTGCCGATTCGATAGTAGATAAAAACGGGGTCGTTCCTGCCGGCGGATTCATAGTATTCCTTCAGCTTGCCGCGCAGTCTCCGGGCTTCGCTGCGAACAATTGAATCAATGTTGGGATGGTAAGGAGGCTTGCGGTCATACACTTCTGTGCCAATCAGATATTCCTTCAGTTGATCTCCGCTGCCTGCGAGCGTCATTTCTATGGTGAAGCGGAGAAACCGGCCGAGCCGTTCGGATTGCGCGAAGACTGTGCTCTCGACGATGCGTGAAAGCTGTTCACGGATCGCTTCTTCGGGAACTTCTTCGCTACTTGGGAATTCAACAATCGCCAGGTTTTGCTTCATAGCCCCTCCATTTATCTAAGCAGCAAACAGGAATCTGCGGTCCCTCAACCTCGGCTACTCCACATGAGAATTGCCGATCGCGCCCGGCTCAAACAGCTCGTTGACTCCCCTTTGTGGTACCGGCTTTCACTTGCTCGATCCACTCTCGAACATAGGCAGGACAATGTTCGACTTTGACGCCGCACCTCTCGCAATTGCTCAGGAAATCGACGGCGTCCTGGTTGACGAGCGTGACGTCGGTCAAATCCAGAACCAACTGCCGCTCCGTCGTTTCCGAGTCGAGCAGCACTCGGAGCTCCCCGACGTCTGTCGTCTCGATTCGGCCGCTGAGCTTGAACATGACTCGACTATCGCCCGATCGCTGAATTTTGAGCATGCGATTCCCCGATTCATCTTGCACAACAAGAGGCAATCGCATATCCAAAACATCCGATTGAAAGCACAGCTCTTAGCATCGGACGCCATGTCCGACTTTCGACAATTGGCGAGATTCCGGACAGCACAACGTTTCTTGGGGAGGTGGTTTACGTCCTGAAGCGGTTCTTATTGATTTTGAGCGATCGAATCTTCGATTCCAGCGTAGAGCGAGCAATTCCTAGTTTGGCGGCTGCACCCGACGGCCCGAATACGCGTCCTTGAGATTCCGCCAGAGCCGCTTCGATCAGCTCCCTTTCCTGCTCGGCCACTTTTTCAGATAACTGGCGCTCGCCACCCCCGTGGCTTCTGGAAGGCTGCTGTGACAGCCAGCTTTCGTCTACCGAGAAGCTCGGAGCTTCACAAACGATTACGGATCGCTCGATCACGTTTTGAAGTTCACGTATATTTCCGGGCCACGGGTACGACTGAAGCACTTCCAGTGTTCGCTTCTCGACTCTGGTGATGTGCTTGCCCGATTTCCGCGCGTAGCGGTCGATGAAATATTCCACCAGCAATGGAATGTCGTCTTTTCGCTCTCGAAGAGGTGGAATCGGTATCGGGAAAACGTGGAGACGATAGAACAAATCGCTGCGGAAAGAACCTTCGCCGATGGCCGCCTGGAGGTCACGGTTCGTAGCCGCAATCACACGAACGTTCACATGTATTGAGCGTGTTCCGCCGACACGTTCAAACTCGTGTTCCTGCAAGACACGCAAGAGCGCAATCTGCGTCTCGGCCGGGAGTTCTCCGACTTCATCCAGAAAGAGCGTACCTCCATTGGCCAATTCAAACCTGCCGATGCGCTGCTGCATTGCGCCGGTGAAAGCCCCTTTTTCATGGCCGAACAACTCCGACGCGATTAGTTCTCGCGGTATCGCCGCGCAGTTCACGCTGACGAATGCCCGCGAAGCGCGATCCGATCGCCGGTGTATGGCTCGCGCAACAAGCTCCTTTCCGGTCCCGGTCTCGCCCGTGATCAGGACGGTGGAGTCGCTTGGCGCCACCTTCGAAATGCGCAAAAGCACCCGTTTCAACACCGGCGAGGTGCCGACGATCTCTTCGAACATCGAGGCCTTGTCGACTTCCTCACGCAGCGCGACGTTTTCGTGCTGGAGCCGCTCCTCAGCGCTCTTGCGTTCGTGAATATCCGTGGCGGCGCAGTACCAGCGAATGATCCGCCCCTGTCCATCGTGTACTGGGCTGAATCGGGTAAGGAACCAACGAAAACCGCCGCTTGCGTCGCGCAGTCGAATTTCTATTTCGAAAGCCTGTTGGTTCGACAAGGCGTGACGCATGGAAGCTTCGAGTCGCTGCGCGTCGTCAGGATGAGCATCCTCAGATGAGCCGCTCTTCTTTTCCATCCAGTCATCGAGACTCACGCCTAAGTAATCGAGCGCTACACGGTTGATAAACAGGCGCTCCCAGTTGGGCCCGAACACCGCGATGAGCTGGGGAGCAAAGTCCAGAATCTGCCGGAGTTCTGCCTCTTGCTGCCGGATTTTGCCTTCGGCAGCTTTACGTTCCGTGACGTCCATCGAACTGCCTGCAAACTGGACGAGTTCCCCGGCTCGATCAAAAACAGGATGCCCCACGGTTTGAATCCACTTCATGGTTCCGTCGGGCAACAGGATGCGAAACTCTACCTCGTACTCGACCTTCGCCTGGATTGCATGTTCGATGGTTCCTCGCCACTTTTCTTTATCTTCCGGGTGTACCCGCTCAAGGCGTTCTTCCCATGCTGGCTTTCCCTGTTTCGGATCAAATGCGTAAATGCGATACCACTCATCGGACAGATGCAGCGCGCTTTTTTGGGCTACCTCCCAAACCCAACTGCCTGTGTGACTTAGTCTTTGCGCCTCCGCCAAATAGGATTCGCTGCTACGGAGCGCCTGCTCTGTGGTCTTGCGCTCGTGAATGTCCATGCTCGATCCATACCATTTGACGACCGCGCCATTTCGGTCGAGGAGAGGCACTTTCCGGTGAAACATCCAGCGGTAATCGCCATTCGCAAGGCGTACGCGCGTTTCGTACTCGAAAATCTCCCCGCTGGCGAGAGAAGCACGCCACTTGGCGACAATCCCCTCGACGTCATCCGGGTGAATAAAATTGGTCCACTGCCACCCGGTCACGGCGTCCAGAGGAACGCCGAGGTATTCGAGCCAGCGCTTATTGAAGTAGTCGAGGCCGCCGTCGGGTTTAGCGGTGTGAATGAGCGCAGGTATCGAGTCGACGAGCATTTGAATGTCGAACGCGTCGAACTCCTGCCGTGACGAAGCCATGGGAGGCATTCTACACCCTGCGAATTCCTAAGAGGCACTTCGCAGCTGCCCCCGGATTGACTGCTCTCGGGCTCTCGCCGCCTGATATCAGCTCGCGAACGCGCATCCCTTGGTCGTCCACAACCTAGTAACCGTGAGCTAACTGTTCCTCACATTCCGCAGCTTCGGCCTCCGTGCGAAGGTGCCTGTCGAGGCTCCCAGGCATGACGACCACGACAGGAGAAAGCATTTTGCGCGGGATGAACATTGCCCCGTCCATCGCGCCATCCATCGCCCCAACCGTCCGGCGATACGAGAAGGCGCCGATTTTGATCCAGGATGACCGGAGGGTGCAATCTGCCCACCGCTCGCGACGTGCGCGCCCCCGGCCGTCGTCAAAGCAGGATGACATCCTGCAAGAAGTGCTTCTGGCCTCTCGCAAACAATTGTTCCGAGTTGCCTTTCGTATTCTAAAGAATGAGGAAGACGCTGAAGACGCTGTACAGGATGCGATGATTTCCGCGTTCCGGAATTTCGGCAAATTCGAGCATCGATCCCAGATCACGACCTGGCTGACGCGGATCGTCGTAAACGCCGCCCTGATGATTCATCGCAAGCGACGGAGCGCGGTTGTTTGGTCTCTTCAGGAAACCGTAGCGGATGACACCGTCTTCGCTGAGACGATACCGGATCATCAGCCGACTCCTGAATTCGCTTATCAGCGCGTCGAGTCGCTTGCGTCGGTCAATGCCTTACTCAACGAAATGAACCCGCTGCTTCGTCAAGCCGTCAAAGCCGCCTACTACGATGAGTTGTCGACTTCGGAAGCGAGTTCCGCCCTTAGCGTTCCAATCTCCACCTTCAAGGCTCGGCTGTTTCGCGGAACTCACCTGTTGCAAAAGAAAGTTCGGAAGAAGACGCACAAGCTTTTCCGAGCAGGGTAGTTAGTCTCATTCGTCGGGCGCGGCTCTCCATCACGCGCCCACAGTCACCGGACGCCTTAGCTCTCCATCGCGAGTGTCAACCTACGGTGCAATACCCTCCGCTTCGCTCATCTCGTCTTCCGATTCGAGATATTCAAGCTGGGATTGCAGCAACGCCGTTTTGGCGTAAAGCTCTTGCGCGGCCGCTCCGTCAACCTGCGAAGAGAGCGCTGTTCCTTGCTGCAATTGCTGCACCGCGACACGGTGCGCCTCGGTTCGCAGCGCCACCAATTCTTCCGAAACTTTCAACATCTCTCGCGTTCGCTCACGCTTGTTGTAAATCGTCTGGATTCGCAGCTCGACTTCGTCCTTCACCCGGGCCAGATTCTCCTCGGCTTGTGCGAGCTGTGCCTTCCGTTCGCCGATCTCGGCGTTTCGTTTCCCACCGTCGAATAGCTCGTAGCCCAAATGCACGCCGAACGTCCCGAAGTTGCGCGCCAGGAACGGCACGTTGTCCTGATAGCTGTAGCGCGCAAACGCTTCGAGGTTCGGTATGTACTGCCGCTTGGCCAAACGAACTCCAGCCGACGCTTTTTCGATCTCGGCTTGAGCTTCGTGAATTTCCGGATGGGAATCGAGCGCGACCCGCAGGCACTCTTCGCGTTCGCAACTGTCTCGCACCTTCTCGACCTTCGGGTTCAACACGAGCCGCGTCGTCAAGGGCAGCCCGATAGCATCGTTCAGTTGCGTCATGGCGTCGTCGAGTTGCAAGTCCGTCGTCAGCATCTCCTGCCGCGCATCCAATGCCTGTGCGCGCGCCTCGATCGACTCCTGTTCGAGCGTTGCCCCAAACTTTACTTGTTCGATTCGTTCGTTGCGCAGATCTTCGTTCGCCTTGATCTTTGCCTGTGCCGCCTCGCGCTTCGTTTGCAGAATCAGCACCTTGTAGTACAGCTCGTGCACTTGCAGCGCGATTTTGTTCTTCGTGTCCTCGGCCTTGCTCCGAATCGCCTTGGTGTCCGCGGCCGCGGCATCGTTAGCCGAGCGAACCTTAAACAAGTCGAGCAGTGGTTGGCTCAGCTGAGTTCCGCTCGTAATGAACGAAAGCCCGCCCTGGTTCAGCACCGCTGTTCCTTCGGGAATCGGTACACCCGCCGCCGTGCCCAACTCTCCTCTCGGGATCGCGATGAATTGCGTGTCGGTCACGTGCCCGGCCATCGAGTCGTTCTTCAGATTCGGTAGGTACAAGCTACGCACAGCTTCCTTGGCGTGAACGGATTCCTCGACTTTGTACGCAGCCAGCCGAACGTAGTGGTTGTGCTCAAAAGCCAATTGAACAGCTTCGTCGAGAGTTACGGCTCTCTCCGCCACCGCCTTCTTTTCCTGGGCCGACACACCCACGCCGAGCAAACCGATGCAAACGAAGAGAACTGTGTTCCGAACCTTCATGGCCGTGGCACTCCGGATTCTCGCGGGCCGAAGGCAAGCTCTCCGTAGTCGAGAGGCGACTTCCGAGCCAAAGCCGCGAGAAGCAGCGCCGCGACGCAAGCCCAGCAAATGAGGTGAAACCCGTCAATGAACGTCAGCGTGTAAGCCTGCAGGCGAATGCGCGCACCGACGAGGTCGACCGCTCGCCCGGTCGCCGATGACAACCCCGCCGACTTCCCGTAAAGACCCGCTGTCAATTGGCGCACCGAGGTGTCCGTAATCCACTCGCCCCCCTGCACGTGCAATCCAAGCAAATTCGAATGCACACGTTCGCGGATCGCGATGAAATGCGTCATCACGGCTACGCCGATTTGCCCACCGAAGAGACGCACCACGTGGAAGAACGCGGAAAAGGTCAGAACCGATTGCGGTTTGGAAAGCGCACCGGAGAAGAGTGCTTGTAAGACGATGCCTGAAACCAGCCCGATGAACGCAAACGCCTGGCCGACGCCCATCAACAGTTCCGAGCGGTAGTAATTCGCAGCGGACCACGCACTGGTGTACTGCGCATTGAGCAAAGACGCGCCGGCGATACACAGAAATCCCGCTGTCATCAGTATCCGCGCATCAAGCCCCTGCAAAAGCAACAGCGCCGCAACAAATGCCAGAACCAAAAGCGGCAGCGCCCCCCAAATTACCGCCGGACCGATTTGATCCGCCTCGAAGCCATGAATCGAGAGCGACTGCGGCACAAGAATGATCGTCGCCAGAAGAGAGAACCGAAACAGGATCAGCGCCAAGCCGTAAATGATCGTGTTCCAACGCCGCAAAAAAGGCAGATCGACCAGCGGATTCGGGCTGCGCAAACGCCGCACGATCGATATCCCCAGAAAAAAGATGCCGCTGAAAAATAATGCATTGAAAAGCCCCGACCGCCACCAGTCCAGCCGCTGTCCCTGATCGAGCGCCGCAAACAATAATGCAAAACCCGCGCTTCCATACAGAAATCCAGCAAAGCTTGGAGCCGCCGCATGTCTTGGAGGCGGAGGTGATGCGGGTATCCCGCGATAGATGCACAACAGCATAATCGGCGTGAGCACCGCCATGCTCCAGAACATCCACCGGAATGAAAGATGATCGCGGAACCATCCATACAATGTCGGTGCTATGTTGACCGCTCCATCCACAAAACTCGCGTAGAGAGCGAGAGTGAAAGGAAGAAACCGAAGCGGGATATTGCGCAGCGCAAAAGACAATGTGAGCGGATAAAACGTTCCAGAGGTCAGTCCGCCGAGCACCAGCCCCGTAAGCAGGAACCCGTAAGAATGCACAAGGGGGAGAAAGCAATTCACCACGGTGAATCCAATCGCCGCAATGACCAAAACCCGGCGCGCACCGAGGAGGCCGCCCAGGTACACAGTAAATGGCCCGATGAACATCAGCGCGATGTTGAACGCGCTTCCGATCCACGCTCCATCGTCGTAACTGATCCCCAGGCTACCTTTTAAATCCGCGGTACCGAGACTCAGAAGCCGGCCGGCGAGCGTTACGATTCCCGCTCCCATCACCACGCCGAGGATGCCCAACACTGGACTCTTCGAAAGCTCCGCTGGTACCGCGCCGGAGACTGCCTTCGCGATTTGCCATCTTGTAGGTGGTCGGAGCAGTGCGCTGGTCGTCGCCATATCAGGCTCCGCTCACTGCTTGGTCCGAATCTCAGAGACGACCGACAAGCCCGGCCGAAGTTCCGCGGCGCGGTTCGCGTCGTCAAACGCGATCTTCACCGGCACGCGCTGCACTACCTTCGTGAAGTTTCCGGTGGCGTTGTCAGGAGGAAGCAGCGCGAACTGCGATCCGCTCGCAGGAGCAAGTTCGACGACATGCCCCTTCCACACTCGGTCCGGATACAGATCAACGCGAATCTCCGCGGGATCCCCAACCTTAATGTGCGTGAGTTGCGTTTCGCGATAGTTGGCCTGAACCCATCTGGTGTCCGCAACGAATGTAAGTATCTGTGCGCCGGGCGATAACAATTGCCCTGGTCGCACCTGACGTTCTCCGACAATTCCATCACCAGGCGAGCGGATCTGCGTGTAGCCCAGGTTTACCTGCGCCACCTTAAGCCCAGCTTCCTTGGCGTGGAGATCGGCGACCAGTTGCCGTTCCTGAGACTCGAGTACGTCTTTCGTGCGGCGTTCGGCCTCTACCGAAATCTCATTGCTCTTTAAAGAAGTCTTCGCCTGTTCGAGGTCCGCTTGGCGGCTCGCGAATTGCGCCGAAAACCGCTCTTGGTCCGCGACCGCCCCTTCGACCTTCTGCTTCGTGGTGGATTGCGTTGCAAGCAGGCCTTCTTGGCGCGTACGTTCAGACTGCGTCCGCGTAACATCCGCTTGGCTAGCGGCGATTCCCGCCTGCGCCGCCGCAATCTGCGCGTTCGCAAGATCAACTCCGGATGACGCTTTCTGAATCTTTGTGTCTTGCAGATCGCGTTGCCTGCGGTTGTTCTCGATGGCCGCTTTCGCCGCTTCAATCGCCGCCGTCGCCTGAGCAACTTGCGCCTGGTAGTCGTCGTCTTCAAGCTCGACCAGCAGATCACCCGCGCGAACTCTCTGGTAGTCGCCGACTTTCACGGTGCGAACGATCCCCGGCACCTTCGTGCTCAGTGGCGTCAGGTCGCCCCGGACGTAAGCGTCGTCCGTTATCTGTTCGACTTTCCCGCCTTCCCACGTGTCCCAGTTACGTGTGATCGTGACGATGAGAACGATCGCGAGGAGGACAATCGCGATGGGCGTGACGTATCGCAGCCAAGGCCAACGTGCAGGCTGGTCAGCACTTACATGTTCATTGTGTTCCGCTGCCCCGCTAGGGGCTTGCGACGCTCCGCTGGCAGCCAAGCTGTTTCACTCCGTATGTTGCAAAACCGATTTAAGTGCTGGATTTATACCCTGCCAGCCTCTCATCCGGCTACAACATTGTGAACGTGAGGAACGGTTAGCTCACAGTGATTATCGGCCTGGGTCGACGGGCGCTTTGAGGCTACGGACGCGGCTCCGGCTGGTTATGGGAACCGCAACGAACTTCTCACTCAGTTCGTGTGTGTCTCCAGTGCGACCTTCATCGCCGCCAGCGCGCGCTCGAGCGAGGACCGAGTCTTATCCACCGCCACTTTTCGCACAATTCCCCCTTTTAGCCCCGTCAGACCCGCCTGCTCCGATCCCTTAAGCGTGACCAGATACATTCCCGGTTCCTTGCCGTCGTCATCGCGAATACAAATCGTCAAGTCGAGAGCCGTGTGGAAATAGTGGCTGGCATACAGTTGCTTGACCGCCAGCGCATAATCCGGTCCGCCGGAATCCGCGCCGCGATAGAGGACAGCCTGCAGCAATCGAATCGTCGGCTTCAATCCGAAGTTGACCTTCTCCCAATAGAACTCCGATTGGATGTGCTCGCTTTTCACCTTTGGATAGTTCAGCAAGTAGTTCTGCAATTCCGGAAGATACGTGGGCATCGCTTTCGCCCGGCTGACGAGCGACTGAAATGCATGATCGACGGCCGCCGGATCGTTCTTGTCGCGATAAATCCCTAATCCCGCGTTGCCCCCTTCCTGATATCGCTTGAGAGCTTCCAGCACCAATTGCTTCGCGATTCGATTTGCCTGGTCGCCGGCATCCGGCGCCGACCAATTCACCTTGCTACGAAACTCGTCCATCGCGTCGGTCGGTAGTTGGACCTCGCACTTGCCTTCATGGCACTTTTGCAGCGCCTTGAGGTCGTCCTCTTCCAAACTGAATCCATCCAGGTCGGACAGTTGCGGTGGATCACTGAATTTTCGTAGAGCGAGGTAGTTTGGCAGCTTCTTGAGTGCGTCGATATCCGACGCCAGTGTCAGGTACTGCTCCGGCGTCGCGTGGACGTATACCGCGCCGAATACGAACACTTCGTCTGCGGTCGGCGAGTCCAGAGTCTTGGCGAGTGCTTTCCCGCCGCGAATGTCTCGGATTTGATCATCGCTCAGTCCGACGTAAGTCTTGAAAAACTCGGTGAGCTTCGCGCGCTTTTCCGCGGAGGCTTGATTCGCATCCGCGGGGGCGGCGGACAGCGGTTGCGTCGCGCGCACCGTCAACCCAATTAGCAGCAATATCGAGACACAAATCCTTGAACGCTTCATCTGGCTTGCACCTTCACATCCCTCGCCCACATCCATAACGTGAGCAACCGTTAGCTCACGGTGAGCTAGCTGTTCCTCACGTTCCCATTCCGCTCCAGCAGTGGGAACTTACTGCGCGCACTCGATAGTTTAACCACCTTACCCTTCACGCCAAGGAGCCCTCCTCCATGAAAGCCTCCGAAGTTCTCGTTCGAATGCTGATCAATGCCGGCGTCAAGCGTGTCTATGGAGTGTCCGGAGACTCCCTCAATCCTTTCACCGACGCTATCCGCACTCACAAAGAGCTCGAATGGGTTCACATGCGCCACGAAGAAGCCGGAGCATTTGCCGCAGGCGGGGAAGCTCACCTCACCGATCAAATGGCCGTGTGCGCCGGAAGCTGCGGCCCCGGAAATTTGCACCTGATTAACGGCCTCTTTGATTGTTATCGCAGCCGCGTTCCCGTCGTAGCCATCGCCGCTCAAATCCCGAGCATCGAACTCGGCAACAATTATTTTCAGGAAACCCATCCCGAAATTCTCTACAAGGAATGTAGCGATTACTGCGCTCTGGTTTCCGAGCCGGATCTGCTTCCGCGTGTTCTCGCCACCGCGATTCGAACCGCGATCGTCAAGCGCACCGTCGCCGTCGTCGTCATCCCCGGAACCGTCATGGCCGCCGAGTGTTCGCAGAACACATTGGACCTGCCGGTGAACGACAACACGTATTCCTTGACCCCCAATCGGGATCAGTTAAATCGAGCCGCAGAAGCTCTCAACTCAGCCAAGAAGATCGCGATCTTCGGCGGCGCTGGCTGCAAAGGAGCGCACGACGAACTCGTCGCAACCGCCGGGAAGCTGAAAGCTCCTGTCGTCTTCACGCTGCGAGGCAAAGAGTTCATCGAGTACGACAATCCCTACAACGTGGGGCTCACGGGTCTTCTCGGATTCTCCTCCGGCTACCACGCGATCATGGGGTCCGACGTATTGCTGGTACTCGGGGCGGATTTTCCCTATCGACAGTTTTTCCCGGAGAAAGCCACGATCATCCAGGTGGACAACCGCGGAGAGAATATTGGCCGCCGCTCGCACGTCGAAATCGGATTGATCGGCGACGTGAAAGCGACTCTTCAGGCGTTATTTCCCCTTCTTACCGACAAAGCCGATCGCAGCTACCTGGATAAAGCTCTCGTACACTACGACAAAACCAGAAAAGAGTTCGACGCGCTGGCCTCCGGTAAAGAAGGCACGACGCCGCTTCATCCTGAGTTCGTCGTCTCCACCATCAGCGACGTTGCCGCGAAGGATGCCGTTTTCACCTGCGACGTGGGCACTCCCATCATCTGGACCGCGCGCTATCTCCAGGTGAACGGCAAGCGCCGCATCATCGGCTCTTTCAATCACGGGTCCATGGCGAATGCCATGCCGCAGGCAATCGGCGCGCAAGCCGCGTATCCCGGTCGGCAAATCATCAGCTTTTCGGGTGACGGCGGCATCGCCATGCTCCTCGGTGATCTCTTGACTCTCAATCAGATGGACCTGCCCGTGAAGGTCGTTGTCTTCAACAATGGCGCGCTGGGATTCGTTGAAGTCGAGATGAAGAGCAGCGGCTACGTCACCTACGGTACCGATCTGAAGAATCCCAGCTTTGCAAAAGTTGCTGAAGCCATGGGCATGTTCGGGGCCCGCGTCGAGCGGCCGGAACAGCTCCGGCCTGCTTTACAGGCGGCGTTTTCGCACAAAGGCCCGGCCGTAATCGAAGTCCTTACGCATCGTTTCGAACTGGCGATGCCGCCGACCATCACCATCGATGAGATGAAAGGTTTCAGCCTCTACATGCTGCGCACCGTGATGAGCGGCAGCGGCCGTGAGTTGATCGACCTGGCAAAAACAAATCTCTTCCACTGAGACCGGAACTTCGATTCGCCCGAAGGTCCTTCGGTCCGTATGAGGGTTTAGGACGTTCGCAGACGGTAGAAGTCAGGAAGAAAGTGGCCACCTAGTCGTGGCTAACCGCTTGCATGATCTGGCCCATTTCCATTGCATTGCTCGCGGGAATTTCTTGAAGAGAAATTGCGAGTTGTTCTGTTGCCGTGCCGGTCAGACTTTGAAACGCCGACCATAGCTGCTTTAGCAGATCCGTCTTTTCTTCAGCTGTGTGTCCGCTGCGCAAAACGCAATTGAGAGACGAGGCCGGCCCTTCTTTGCCCGCGGTGTATCCGGATCCCTTTTGGTAGGAAAGGAAAATCACATGCACAAAGCTTCGTGGCACCTTCATCACCGCGCAGTGCACTCGCGTAATTTCCTCGGCGAGTTTGGCCTTCGTTTCATCCGGCAGTGAACCCTGCGTAATCGCAGTGTAGAGCGGCATTTCCGGCCCTCGCCCGCTACCGCAGATCTTTCAGCGTTTTCAGATCATCCACGATATAAGCCATCGACGCTCGCAACCCGCTGCCGCAACGAACTGGAGCTAAATCCGAGACCTCTTCTCCACGGCAGACCGGTAGCGTGAGAGAACCCTCGCCTATCCAGGCTTGTTCGATCTTCACGTCGTGCGGCACATTTTTGACAAGCTCGTGAACCGCCGGCTTGTCCTGGCTTCCCGCTGCGAGACGCGGCGTGTGCAATAGATTCACAACCGGCCGCTGCTTCAAGACGGACTTGTCCTTCACAGCTTCCTTCAGCGTCACGACACCTTCGGCAAGCCGTTGCCCTGCCGACGTGAGAGAGCCGGCGAATTTCGATCCTGGCGCGAGAGCCGGACCGGCTTTACCGGTCGCCGCGTAGTAGCGTGTCTGAAATACCTGGCCCAGCCGCTTTGGATATCCCTGAGTCCAACCTCGTGCGATCGCTGCATCGTTGTCGACAAAAATGTAGGGACAATACGCAACAGGCTTACCCTCGAAGAGAGCATCCACCAGGATGAAAAATTCCCGATACTGATAGCGAGCCGGATCGAGATATTCCTCATTGTTTCCACTGAATTGCCAATCGTAGAAGAGCGCATTCGCGTGACCATTCGCCGCACGATCCGCGTCAAGTCCGGGCGGCAACACCGCTGACACCGCCGCAGGATCCGCCCAAAACTCAATGTTCAGGAAATCGGCGGAATAGTGCCAAGGAGGCGGCGGATTCAGAGTCGATTTGCCCTTCGGTGTGAGCGGATAGTTGAATCCCTTCAGCATTCTTGCGCTCCCTTTAAATCGAAGGCAAATTCCGGAGTCCTCTGCCACTCGTGTTCGCGAATTTGCGTCCTGCCGCACGGCAACTTCGCACTTCAACGAAATGTGCGAAAGGTGAGGAACAGCTAGCTCACTGTAGTCAGGTTTCTATCAGCTTGAGAATCAAGAGGGGCGCAGTCGAAATAGAACTCGCAGGCACTTATTCGATGTGCGGTTCATGACGGAAGAATTGGACCACCGCTCCCGCTGCAAGAACGTAGGAGAAAATCACGAGGGTTTCGTCCGCCCCTACCCCCGGGGTGTTTTTGCGTAAGGATGTGATTCTATAACCCTTGCAGACGCGTAATGCGTAAGGATGTGATTCTATGGGGCTTGTTGGCGCCGCGAGTGTACGGCGCACATCGGAAGAACAGCACGGGCCGCTTCAGAAAGCGGGCGTATTGCAATTGGTATGAGCGACTTACGCGAGTACGAACGCGCGTAGCCAATGCAAGGCCGAGGTGACCATTTTCTGGATCTAATCTCGTGAGACGACGAGAACGACGAATGATCCGGGCTTCATCTTGCCGCGACGTTCGCCGGCAGCTGGTGCATCGAAGTCAGCCGCGGGAAGAAAAATCCGGTGCGTCTTAACATCCAATCCCATCGTGCGCGCGGACTTTTTCGTCGGGACGGTGGCGACGGTCGTGTATTTGTCGGTACCGTCTTCGTGCGCGATCGTCAGATTTCCGTCGCCGGTTGATGCGAACGCCAAGTTTGTTTCAGGATCGAACGCGTTGGCGTCGACACCTTCGCCGATAGGAACAGTAGCCACGACTTTTCCATCGTCGGCATTGAAAACCGCCATCAACTTGTTGTCACAACCGGCGAACAACCGGCGCGACTTCCAATCGGCGGCGAGTCCCGACGGTTCCTGACAGGGAGCCATGGGCCACCGGTTCAGAATCTTCAGCGTTTTCGAATCAAAGCGAACCAACTCAGATTTGTCTTCGATGTTGACCCAGATACTTCCTTTGCCATCGGCAACAGCAAATTCGGGCTTGCCTCCGAGAGCGAGCGTCCCAGCCACGGTATTGTCGGCAACATTGATCGCCGTGGTGTCCTGGCTGCGTCCGTTCATCGTGAAGACTCGCTTGCTCGCCGGGTCATAAACGATCGCATCCGGGTTAGTTCCGGCTTTGACGGTTCCTTCTGTCTTCAACGTTTTTAGATCGAAGACCGTGACGGTATTCGCGCGGCCGTTGCTCGTAAACCCGCGCCCCGCGTCGGACGCAATGGCGATGCCGTGAACCCCCTGCGTATCGGGAATATCGCCGACGACTTTGCCGCTGTCGGCGTCGAGCACCACGACGTGCGTGCCGTGCGAGACAAAGACATGCCGCGCGGCGCTGTCGACCGCGACATAGTCCCACCCATCGTCGCCACCAATGGCGAGCGTTTGCGTAACGCGATAATCTCCCGCGGCGGAGCGCGCCGCCTGTGGCGCTATGACCGCGAGCAGCGATAGAAGGGCGAGAGCAAATAGCTTCTTCATGGCGTCGAAACTCCTGTCACGAACATTTTCGAAACAACCTTGGTGTACGCGTCGGAAGATAAACGGACCATTAACCGAGATTCTCTCCGGCCCCAAAAAACCGCCGCACCAAGTTGCTCTTCCTGCCGCGTGAGGGCTTATGATTTCGATATGCGGGTGTTACTGGTCGAAGACGATTCGGGAATCGCGCACTTTGTCGCCAAAGGCCTGCGTGAGCAGTCGTATGCCGTCGACGTGTCGGCCAACGGCGAGGAAGCTCTCTATCAGGTGGCGATCAACACATACGATTTGGTGATTCTCGACGTCATGATCCCGGCCCCGAATGGATTCGCTGTGTGCAAAGAGTTGCGGCGAACGGGCCTTCGCATGCCCGTACTCATGCTCACCGCGCGCGATGCAGTGGAAGATCGCGTCGAAGGGCTCGACTGCGGCGCCGACGACTACCTTACCAAGCCCTTCGAATTTCGCGAACTGCTCGCGCGGCTTCGCGCTCTGCTGCGCCGGCCCAGCGCTCTGCAATCGCCGACGCTTTCCGTCGCCGACCTGGTCATCGATACGGCCGGGCAGGCCGTTTCGCGCGGAGGGAAGTTTATTTCCCTCACAGCAAAGGAATATGCGCTCGTCGAATTTCTAGCGCGAAATGCGGGAAGGGTTGTTGGTCGCGCCGAAATCGCCGAACACGTTTGGGACGAAGAATTCGATCCATTTTCAAACTTGATTGAAGTCTATGTGAATCGCGTCAGGAGAAAGATCGACACAAAGGGTTTCAAGCCGCTGCTGCATACGCGGCGCGGCGCGGGTTACGTCCTCTCTGCCGATGCGACTGCGGAAGGGAAATCGCCGGAACCGCGGCGGCGCGACGATGTTTAGCTCGGTGCGCATTCGGCTGACGCTCTGGTACACCGCCGCGATGGCAGTCATCCTGATTCTTCTGGCATCCGTCACATATTTCGTCATTCGGCAAAACATCCGCGCTCGCGGAGATGCGCAAGCTGTGGAGCTGGCGGACACGTTCCTGAGCACGGTAAATGCAGAGATGGGCGAATCCACAAAGCCCGACAGCGTCGACTATGGCGTAGCCGCCGCAATTTCCGAACACCGCTTTCGCGACGTCGTATTCTCGGTGTTCGATCCGCAAGGCACCCTGATCGGAATGTCCGAGTGGTTTCCCGAAGACCGGCGTCACAGCGAATGGAAGCGCGACGCGTTGGTTGCACCGCTGCGTGGAGTTCTCGGAGCGCCGGAGCCGTTTCAATCGGTTCATTTTGCCGGCCGGAATTACCGCGTTTACGTTCGGCGATTCTCATTTGCGCAGCAGCCCGCCACTCTCGTTGTTCTTCAATCGCTTTTTCACCAACACGAATTCCTCGAAACCCTTGCCGGAACGTTCGCTGTAGTCATTCCAGTCACATTGATCATTGCGGGTCTTGGCGGATATTTTCTCGCTCGCAACAGCCTGTCTCCAGTTGTAGCGATGAGCGAACAAGCGCGATCGATCGGCGCTGACAATCTCGACGCACGTTTGAACGTTAGAAACCCCGACGACGAACTCGGCCATCTGGCGCAATCGTTCAACAGCCTTCTCGATCGCCTGAACGTTTCCTTCGAACGCCAGAAACGCTTCGTAGCCGACGCATCCCACGAGCTGCGGACACCGGTAGCGATTCTTTGTGGCGAGACCGAAGTCGCGCTCGGCAAAGAGGATCGCACCCAAGCCGAATACCGGGAAGCGCTGCGCATTCTGGCCGACGAATCGAAGCGGCTCAAGCGAATCGTCGAGGATCTCTTCACGCTTGCCCGCGCCGACGCCGGCCAATACCCGCTTTCGTACTCCGACTTTTACCTCGACGAACTCGCGGCCGAATGTGCGAAGAATATGCGAACGCTCGCCGCGGCAAAGCAAATCACGCTCTCCTGCGAGCTAAATGGAGAAGCGCTTATACGCGCCGACGAAGCGCTCGTGCGCCGCATGCTGCTCAACCTCCTCGACAACGCCATCAAGTACACACAACCCGGCGGTGCGGTTTCCTTGCGCATCGACAATCGCGACGGCGTGTACGACTTGAGCGTCACCGATTCCGGCTCAGGCATTCCCGCCGACCTTCAGTCGCGAATTTTCGAACGCTTCTTTCGCGTCGACAAAGCGCGCACTCGAAAAGAGCAAGACGGAGGCGGGGGTGCCGGGCTCGGACTCTCGATCGGCGCGTGGATCGCGGGCGCTCACCAGGGAAAACTCGAGGTCACTCCCTCCACTTCCGAAGGAAGCACCTTCACCGCAACATTGCCAAAACAGCCACCAGCCGGTTAATCCTCCATTTAGGTTGTAAACGATAGCGTTTTAAGGCGGCTTACCACGCCGCGTCGAACTCATGCGCGGCTTCCCGTATCTTCGCCATCTTTGTGCACTTCTTGGTGTGGCATTGGTCGCAACCGCAACCATTGCGCAGCAGAAGCCCGCTGATTCATCACCTCTTCGACTCACGCTCGCAGACGCGCTGAATCGCGCGCGTCAAAACAGCGTCGTCTATCAGGCAGCGCTGACCGACGCACGCATCGCGCACGAAGACAAAAAGCAAGCCACAACCGTCTTGCTGCCGAGCGTCAACTACAACAACTCCGCGATCTACACGCAGGGAACCGGAGCCGACAATCAAGCCCGGTTCATCGCCAACAATGCCGTTCATGAATACATCAGCCAAGGTAATGCCCATGAAGCCCTCGATGTTGCGGGCATCTCCGAAGCTCGCCGAGCCGCTGCAAATGCCGCGGTGGCAAAAGCGCGAGCGGAAATTGCATCACGAGGGCTTGTCGTCACAGTCGTTGGGAGTTATTTCGGCGTTGCATCCGCCGAGAAAAAACTCGGCGTCGCTCAGAAAGCCGACGACGAAGGCGATCGCTTTCTGAAACTAGCGAACGATCTCGAAAAAGGCGGTGAAGTCGCGCATTCCGACGTGATCAAAGCGGAACTTCAAATGAACGACCGCCGGCGACAGTTACAGGAAGCAAAGCTTGCGCTGCTCAATGCTCGACTCGATCTCGCAGTTCTCATCTTTCCCAATTTCAACGACACCTACGAAATCGCCGACGATCTCCACGCACCCGTAACTCTCGGCTCTGCGGAAGAAATCGAGGCGCGCGCCGCTCGGGATAATCCCGACATTCGAGCGGCCCTTGAAACAGTGAACGCCTCGAACCACGGAGTTTCCGCCGCGCGTGCGGCTTATCTTCCGGGGTTGGATCTCGATTATTTCTACGGAATCGATGCCACGCACTTCGCGACAAGAACAAATGGAGTTTCGAATCTTGGATCATCAGCTGTCGCGACCCTGAACATCCCCGTCTGGAATTGGGGCACGACACAGAGCAAGATCAAACAAGCCGAGTTTCAGCGCGACCAAGCCAAACGCGAATTGTCTTTGGCGCAACGACAACTCCTCGCCGAATTGAAGTCACTTTACGCCGAGGCGCAGACCGCGGCCGATGAACTATCAAATCTCCAGCGCTCCGCGGAACTGGGAGCCGAAAGCCTGCGGCTCACGACCCTGCGCTACAAGAACGGCGAATCCACCGTGCTTGAAGTCGTCGACGCGCAAACCACGGACACGCTCGCCGATGCCGCCTATGAAGATGGCGCCGTTCGATATCGGGTCGCGCTCGCAAATCTTCAAACACTTACGGGAGAACTGACGACGCCATGAAAGCCTGGTGCGGAATATTGTTTCTCGGGCTCTCTGTGCTCGCCGGTTGTGGCGCGGCGGAAAAAGAGAAAGAGCCGGTCGTCACCGTGCAAACGCAGCCGGCCGACCGGCAGCCCATCTCACAATTTGTGTCCGCCGAAGCCGTCGTGTTTCCGCTGCGGCAAGCGACCGTCTCGCCCAAAATTACCTCGACGGTTGCGGATTTCAAAGTGCAGCGGGGAGCCCGTGTAAAGCAAGGTCAGTTGCTCGCAATCCTGGAAAACAAAGATCTCGCCGCGCAGGCCGTCGCGAGCAAAGGCGATTTCGACCAAGCCGACGCGACCTACGCCATCACCGTAAACGCCGGGGTTCCTCAGCAAATACAGAAAGCGGAACTCGATGCCGCGGCGGCAAAATCCGCTTTCGACGCCGCTCAGAAAGTTTTTGATAGTCGCAAGGACCTCTTCCAACAGGGTGCAATTCCGCGGCGAGATCTCGACAGCGCCGACGTCGCCCTGGCACAGGCTCGGAGCCAGAACGAACAAGCGCAGAAACAACTGGCCGACCTGCAGCGAATGGGAAAAGAGCAGTTACTCAAAGCCGCCGAAGGATCGAAAGAATCCGCCGAAGGGCACTACCGCGCGGCGACGGCACAGCTCAGCTACTCCGAGATTCGCAGCCCCATCGATGGCGTTGTCACCGATCGTCCGTTGTACGTCGGCGATTTGGCCGTCGCGAATCAACCGATCCTGACTGTGATGGATGTATCCGCTCTCGTTGCGAAGGCCCACATTCCTCAAGTCGATGCCGCGCAACTGAAAGTCGGCGACGCGGCGCAAATCAAGATCGAAGCTGAGGACCCCGTCGCGGGTCGCGTCTCGCTCGTGAGTCCTGCGCTTGACCCGGGAAGCACCACCGTTGAAGTCTGGGTCGAAACACGCAAACCCAGCCCGAATCTCAAGCCGGGAATGACGGTCACACTCGAAATGACGGCGAAGACCGTCAAGGACGCCATCGCCGCGCCATCGAACGCGATCTTCAAAAACGCCGAAGGCGCTTCTTATGTGCTCGTCGCCGGAACAGACAAGAAAGCTCATCAGAGAGTCGTTCAGCTCGGCGTTAGAAATTCCGAGCTCACTCAAGTTATCAGTGGAATCAACGCAGGCGATCCAATCATCGTCTCTGGCGGCTACGCAATCCCCGATGGCACGACGATTGAGATTGAAAAGCCGTCAGCGGGCGACAAAGACGGCAAAGATCAACCAGCCGCAACGCCGGAGAAGGACAAGGACTAGCCGGCGTGCACTCCGTTTCTCCATTCAGCGTCAAGAAACAGGCGCCGCCATGGTTCGAGCGGCTCTCTCGCCCGATCATTTTTTTCACGATCGCGCTGGCGCTTGTCGGCGGATATCTCACGTTTTCCATCCCTGTTTCCGTTTTCCCGAGCACGGACTTTCCGCGCGTCGTAATCGGCGTGGACAACGGCGTGGCTCCCATCGATCAAATGCTCGTGACGGTCACGAAGCCCATCGAAGAAGCCGTCAACAGCGTGCCGGGACTGCAAACCGTCCGCTCCATCACCAGTCGCGGTTCAGCCGAGGTCGATCTTTTCTTCGATTGGCACTCCGACATGATTTTGACGCTGCAGCGCGTGGACGCTGTCGTCGCGCAACTCCAATCGGAGCTTCCTCCAACCGCAAGAGTTCAAACGCATCGTTCGACCTTCGCCGCATTTCCGATCATTGGGTACAGCCTTACGTCCGACACCGTTCCGCCGGAGCATTTGTGGGAGCTCGCAACGTACGACATCAAACCACGCCTCAATCGTCTCGATGGCGTGGCGACGGTCGTCGTTCAAGGCGGCCGCGTTCCTGAATTTCAAATTACGCCCGACCCCGCGCGTCTCCCCGTTGCTGGCGTCACCGTCTCAGACATTCTCGACGCCGTCCGTCGAACGAATTTGATCGACTCGCCGGGCTTGATCGAAAGCGATCATCACTTGGTGCTCGGCCTCGTGAGCGGACAGGTTCGCTCGGCGGAGCAACTTGGCCAAGTCGTTGTGAAGACTTCGCCCGCGGGCGTTCCGATCCGCATCGGTGACATCGCCACCGTCGCTCCTTCGGTTGCGCCCGTCTACACAATGGTCACGGCAAACGGGAAGCCTTCCGTCCTGCTCAACGTCAATCGTCAGCCTGACAGCAACACGCTACAGGTCGCGAACGAGGTTCACGATCTCATTCAGCAACTTGAGCCGACGCTGCCTAAAGGCATTCGCCTTCAACCCTTCTACGACCAATCGCTGATCGTTCACGACTCGATTTCGAGCGTTCGCGATGCGGTGCTCATCGGCATCGTTCTTTCGTCGATCGTTCTCGTGTTGTTCCTGCGCGACTGGGGCACGTCTCTCGTCGCAGGGCTGGTGATTCCCGTCACGCTACTGATTACTTTCATCGTTCTCAAAGTCAGCGGGCAAAGTTTCAACTTGATGACGCTCGGAGGACTCGCCGCCGCGGTCGGGCTCGTAATCGACGACGCGATCGTCGTACTCGAAAATATTGTCCTGCATCGCGACCTCGGCCAGGACCGCTTCGTGGCGATCCGCAGCGCGCTCCGTGAACTTACGACGCCTCTCATCGGATCAACAATCACGCCGATCGTCGTTTTCTTGCCGTTGATCGCGATGACTGGGGTCAACGGCGCGTTCTTTCGCGCTCTGGCCATCACGATGACCGTGGCGCTGCTGACGTCGCTGCTCCTCGCTCTCACGTGGACTCCAACGCTGAGTCTGTATCTCGTGCGCAGAACGGACACTACGCCCGCGGAGACGGAATCCGCGACGGATCCCACGCAGTCGTCGGCTTATGCGGCCGACGAGGCGCATCTCTCCGGCTTCTTCGGCAAGATCGTCTCCGCTTACGAAAAAGTGATGCGTTCCGTCATAAAGCGCCCGGTAATCTTGGCCGCTTCCGTCGTGGTGATCGTCGTTCTCTCTGTTGTGAGCTATCACTTTCTGGGCAGCGATCTTCTTCCAGCAATGGATGAAGGCGGCTTCATTCTTGATTACCACACTCCGCCTGGCAGCTCGTTGAGCGAATCGAATCGCATTCTTCTGCATATCGAGGAAATGCTGAAGGCTACTCCCGAAGTCGAAAGCACATCACGACGCACTGGTTTGGAGCTCGGCCTCGCCGCAGTGACCGAAGTCAATCGCGGCGACTTCACCGTAAAGCTGAAACCAAAGCGCAGCCGCTCCTTCGACGAAATCACATCGGATCTTCGCGCGCAGATCGAATCGTCCGAGCCGGCGACGAAGGTCGAATTCGTCCAAATTTTGCAGGACATGATCGGCGACCTGAGCAATCAGCCCGAACCCGTTGTGATCCGCTTGTATTCTCAGGACGGCAAATTGCTGAACGAGACGGGACCGCGCGTCGCGGACGCGATCAGCAAGGCGCCGGGAGTCGTGGATATTCTCAACGGAGTTGAAGACGCAATTAGCGGGCCGGCGGTGACGTTTCAGATCAATCCGTTCGCCGCCGCCCGAGCCGGCTTTACACCGGAGGAAGTGTCGATTGACGCTTCGGCGATTCTCGAAGGCGAGCCCGCGGCTACGCCGGTCATTCTGGGCGACCGAGCCTATCCCATCCGTGTGCGCTTCCCGGAAACAAATCGCTCATCGATCGAACGAATGACAAACACCTTGCTCGTCAGCGGCACCGGCAAAACCGCGACTCTCGGCTCGCTCGCCAGCGTTTCGAACGACCCTGGAGAAACGGAGATTCGACGCGAAAATCTCCAACGCTTGATTCAGGTCACGGCTCGCCTGGAAGGCGTCGACCTCGGCACTGGCATCGCCGGAGTTCAGAAAGCTGTGAACGATCTGCATCTGCCGTCGACCATTCGCGTCGAGTACGGGGGTCAGTACGAAGAGCAGCAAAAGTCCTTTCACGATCTGCTCGTCGTTCTGTTTCTCGCTTTGTTGTTGCTCTTCGCCGTTCTGCTCTTCGAATTTCGAACATTCGCCGCTCCGATCGCAATCCTCGCGTCGGCTCTACTCTCTACGTTTGGCGGTTTCGTCGCGCTTCTCGTCACGCGCACCGACTTCAACGTGTCTTCCTTCATGGGAATGATCATGGTGATCGGCATCGTCGCGAAAAACGGCATCCTGCTGATTGACGCCGAACAACGATTCACCGCTCTTGGCTATTCGGTGGAGGATGCGATGATCCAGGCGGGTCGCCGTCGGCTTCGCCCGATCGCCATGACGGCCCTTGCCACAATCGCGGGAATGTTTCCGCTCGCGCTAGCCATCGGAGCCGGTTCGCAAATGCTGCAGCCCCTGGCGATCGCCGTGATCGGTGGACTACTCAGCTCGATGGTCTTGTCGCTGATCTTCACGCCGGCAATTCATGGCTTTTTGCAAGGTATCGCGGCAAACAAAGTCGCTTAAGTCGGAATCTCAAAATGTAAGACTGAAGCCTGTCCGACTATCGCGATTCGAAAACGATTCCTCGCGCAATCAAGTCATCGACACGCACGTCACTTAAATCGAAAAGCCCTTTCAAAACGGTTCGCGTGTGCTGACCCAACAACGGCGCAGGCAAATTCGGATGGCCTGGCGTCTCCGACAATTTCACCGGCGTCCCAGTCACCTTATGAGCGCCTGCGGTCAAATGATCCAGAACCGGAAACATATGTCGAATTTCGATCTGCGGATGCCTTTCAACTTCATCAAAGTTTCGCACTAACGATGACGGCACACCCGCCGCTTGCAGCCGTTCTACCCACTCACTTGCCGATCGAGTTGAAAAAACACGATCAAGCATCGGCTCGAGTTTCTCGCGATTCTCAATCCGCAACGCATTCGTCTGATAGTCCGGATGCTTCTCCAGGTCAGGCCGCTCGATCGCCGCGCAAAAAATCGACCACAGCCGTTCGCTGCCCACGGCGATTGCAACTTCACGATCGCTAGCCCGGTAAACGCGATACGGAACAATCGTCGGAAACGAAGTTCCCATCGGCTTCGGCACAATTCCGGAGCCGAGATAGCTCATGTAGTTGGAACTCATCGTCGATATCATGCCATCCAGCATCGACACATCGACGTACTGCCCGCGGCCCGTCGCATCGCGAGCTCGTAACGCCAGCAAAATCCCGATCACCGCAAATAATCCAGCGGTCACATCGGTAACGCCATAACCGCATCGCACCGATTCGCCTTTTTCCGTTCCCGTGATGCTCAGCAGCCCGCTCGAAGCCTGCATCACCATATCCATCGCCGCCTCATCCCGCGACGGTCCCTGCTGTCCATATCCCGATATCGAGCAATAAATCAGCCGGGAATTCCGCTTCCGCACTTCCTCATAGCCAAGTCCAAGCTTGTCCATCGCTCCGGGCCGAAAATTCTCGATCAACACATCCATCTGATCGATCAGCCGCAAACACAGTTCCGACCCTTCCGCCTGCTTCAGATCAAGCGAAATTCCCAGCTTTCCGCGATTCAACCCAAGAAAAAAACTCGCCACTCCTCCTGCAAACGGCGGCCCCCAACCGCGTCCCATGTCACCCGACCGCGCCTCTAACTTGTAAACCTCAGCGCCGTAGTCAGAAAGCAGCATCGTGCAGTAGGGCCCGGCCAGCGCATGGGAAAAATCGAGAACGCGAATCCCGCCGAGCGCCGCGAGAGCATCCGTCATCCCTGCTCCCTCGCGCGCGCCGCCCCCACAACCATCGGCGAAATTCGAAATCGATTCAGCCCAACCAGCACCGTCGGATCCTGCGCCATGCAACGCTCCGCCTCCGCAAGATCATCAACCTCCAGCACACCCATCCCAAAGTTATCCGTGGGATCAAGCACCGGCCCAAAAATCAGCACCTTGCCCTGATCAAACAGTCCTCGAAAGTAGCCGACGTGCTGCTGCATCAGCGCGCGCTCCTCCACGCTCATGTCGCTCGCAAACGTCGGCCGCGGCGGGATCAATCGAATGTAGAAATATTGTTTAGCCATGAGTCCGTGTCACCTGTGTCGACACAGTGTAAGACACGCAGGGCCTTCAGGCCATGCGCGCGAAATGATATGGATGCTCCGATGCTGCCCTGGTCGCAGCATCGATACTGTCTTTCTCTGGATTTTCGGTTTCGCGGTATGCGTGTGGACTAGTCGCCGGCTACAGCCTCAGCGCTGCTCCGCCAGCACTCGTTGTTCACGAGTTCGGCAGGAATCTCCTGCCCTTCACTCCGCAGTTGCGCTTCCAGCTCCGCCAGCTGCGCTTCAATATCCTGATTCGCCTTCCGCTTGCGAATCACTTCCTCACGATACCGCCGCAGGAAGTAATCGATCGTCTCGACGCGAATTCGGATCGAGCCCGTCGGCTTATTCTCGTCAAGATCCTTGAAGCAGAAATACGGCGTGCCCGATTGCTCGACAATGCCTTCAACGACGCCGTAAATCGGCGCATCGTGCCCGCATTTGAAGCTCGACATCTCCAGCGCCACAAGATTCGGATGCCGCGCCGTAAACTTCGCCGCCCAAACCTTGTGATTCGTGCTGCACGAATACGAATTCTTCCACGCATCCGTGATGTCCAGCGGGTGCGACGTCACGCCGGCGCGAACTTCATCACCAAACAGCCGCTCCAACAAATCCTCATCAATCGGCAGCGTATTCTGTGAAAAAATTGGATATCCCAGCTTCTGGAACTCATCCAGAATCTCGTGATTCAGTCCTGGGTCATGGTGATACGGCCGTGCCAGCATCACAATGCCGATGCGGTCCTCGCGTTCCAGTTGATCCAGCGTCTGCCTCGCGCGCCGCCGAATATCCGTCTCGTAATTCTTCAGCGCATCAAATCCCGCCTCAACCGCTCGATCGTTCTCTTCCGAAGACAAGCCGAGTTCCGATTGCCACGCCTGCAGCATCTGGAACGCAAACAGCTTGCGGTCCGCAAAATTTAAAACCGGATCGATGTACTTCAAATTGTTTTCAGCAAAAACGTCGTTCTCTTTCGTGAACGCCGCTTTCACGGTCTCGGGCGTTGCCGTAACCGTCGGGCACGCGTTTGCGCCGACAATCTTCACCAGCGACGAATGCAGTACGTCGTACATCGGGAAGAAAATTGAGTTCAGCGCCTTTTTCCGATGCTTTTCCTGAATCAGATTGTACGTGTGCGAAATCCCGATCTTCGCCGGGAAGCATGGATCGATCGCGCCTCGGCTCGCACCAGCGCGATACAAATCCGAACTCGTATAGTCCGAATAAATAATATTCTCAGGCTGAATCCCGAGGCTCTCGAAGTACGCGTTAAACAGCGGCGCATACGAATAAATGTTCAGCACACGCGGAATTCCGAGCCGATACGTGCTCCGACCCTGCATCTTCGCGATGCGTTCCTTCACGGGCCCCTGCTTGAAACCCCACGACGCAACCTTCGGCAACGGGTCCGCCACGCTCTTCGCATTCGTCGGCCGGAAAATTTCTTTCGACGCATAATCCACATAATTCGGGTGCTTGTCGCGAATCTGATCCAGCCCCGACTTGATGTCCTTCATGTCGTTGACGTCTTCGACCAAGCCTTTTTCGCACGTCGCAATGATCAACCGCTGCTCGCCCAGCATCAGCGGAACTTTCGTCACCTTTTCGATCGGCACCAGATTCTTCACCGGTTCCGTTCGAACGTCGATGAATGTTCGCAGGCAATTGTTTTTGCAGAAGTAGCAACGTGTCGATTCGTTGCGCGTCGTGCGGTACTCAATCCTTCGCACCGCCTCCAAACCGATGAAGGTAGTCTGCTGTCCGTTTTTCCAGAGCCGCAGCGATTCCTGCGCCGCCCCGATCGCACCCGACTCACCGCAGTGCTCGTGCACGATAATTTCCGGCTGCTTGCCCGTCGATTTAAAACTATTCCGGATGAAATCGACTTCAGCTTTTACCACCGCGAGATTATTCTGCGTTCCACCCTGCAAAACGAATCGCGTGCCGAGCGCAGCCAGGTTTGGAATGCTCGCGACGTACAAAAACACGTTCTTCGGCAGCACGTTAGCCAATCCCGCCAAGATTTCCTGAGCTTGCCAACCCTGCCGCTGGAAGTTCACGATGTCCGACTGCATGAACACCGCGCATCCATAACCGAACACCGGCATCGACTGCGCTGAAAACGCGAGGTCCGCGAACTCATTCACATTCAGCCCGAAGCCTTCCGCCGTCGACTGCAAAAAGTACCCGTTGCCCGCCGAACATTGTGTGTTGAGCTTGAAATCTTTCACGCGCCCGTGGTTCAAAATAATGATTTTGATGTCCTGCCCGCCTACGTCCACGATGACGTGCGGATCCTTGTAAAACTTCAGGGCCGACTCCGTGTGCGCCACCGTCTCGACGAGCGCTACGTCCGCGTGCAACACATCCTTCAATATATCTTTCGCGTACCCCGTCGTCGCCACGCCGAGCACATCCAGCGTCGCTCCCTGCGCTTCCACCTGCCCGCGCAGATTCGCGAACATCTCAATCGTGTCTTGAATCGGGTTGCCGTTGGAAAGCTGATACGACTTGCACAAAATGTCGCCGTTCTCATCCAGCAACACGGCCTTCGTCGAGGTCGATCCGCCGTCAATCCCGATAAATCCCGCGACGCGCCCGCCCTTTTCAAACGTAGCCGGCTCAAACTTCTTCCGCTTATACTCCTCGCGGAAATAATCTAGATCTTCCGGCTTCTCGACCAAACCCTTGCCGCCCGCCTTCGCCTTCTCTTCCGCGCGTCCAAATTCCATGTAGCGAACGAGGTCGCTGTATCCGCGATAGCACCCGACCGCATCTTCCTCGCTGCGTCCAAACTCCACCGCGCCCAGCGCCGCAAAATATTGCGCGTTCTCCGGCACCTTAATCAATTGCTCCGGCGTCATCCCCTCCGGAACCGCGACCTTCCGCTCTTTCCACATCCGCGGAATATTCGCCACCCACGCCTCGCGCATCCCGCGAATAAAACTGTTCGGCCCGCCTAGCAGCAACACGTGCGGCTTCAACGTGTGCCCGCGCGTCAGAACGCTCAGGTTCTGCAACACGATCGCCTCGAATAGTGACGCCATCAATTCATCCGGCGGCGTTCCCACCTTCTGCAAACCATTGATGTCGGTTTCCGCAAAAACCCCGCACTTGCCCGCCACCTTGTGCAGCTTGACGCCGTCATACCCCTGATTCGTCAGCAACGCCGCAGGAATCTTCAGTTTCGCGTTGATCTTATCGATCACCGCGCCGGTCCCGCCCGCGCACTTGTCGTTCATCGACGGAATCTTTTTCTTCCGCCCCGTTTCCGCGTCATCCTTGAAAACGATGATCTTCGCGTCCTGTCCGCCCAGCTCGATCACCGAATAGACTTCCGGATGCATTTTCTCGACGGCCAGCGACACCGCCGTAACTTCCTGCACAAACTTCGCGCCAATCTGTTCCGCGATATTTCCGCCGCCCGATCCCGTCATGAACATGCGGGTATTCTGCGGGCTGATCCCGATCTCCGCTTCCATCCGCTTTAAAAATTCGAGCGTCTTTTCGGGTTGTTTTGTTTCGTGCCGCTGATAGTCCTGCCACAAAACCTGATCGGTCGCCGCCTCCACGACAACCGCTTTCACCGTGGTCGAACCGACATCGAGCCCGACCAAAAACTTCGTCGCAAAGTCCGTCGGCACCACCGGCTTCGGCTTTGGCGCCGGCCGCAGCGAATTCCCGATCTGAACGAGCGCTGGTCCCTTGTGATCGTGCATTCTGTCCCCTAAAACTCCGGCCCTACAGCTGCCACTGCTATGTTCAGGTTGGGTGGGTTGTCATCCTGAGGCGCCCAGCAGGCGCCGAAGGATCTCAGCATTAAAATTCAAGCACGCCGTCTACGATTCGCTCAGTCCCCCGAAGCCGGCTGCGGCACCGCACCCGCCACCCGCGACCTCTTCCAGAACCGCGTGTCCTTATCAATCCGCTCGCTGACATGCAGTACAAACTGCGCCGCCGTACCCGCGATCCCCGGACGATGCGGCACGTGATAGAACGGCTTCTTCAGCTCCGGATGCTCGTCCATGTACGCGTGAATTTCCGCGAGCGTCTTCCCAGTCTGCTTCAGGCACTGTTCAAATTCCGCCTTGGCCTTGACCTTCGCTTCGCCGAGCGCCATCTGTACGCGGCTGTGCGCGTTCACTTCCCCTTCGCCCGACGTTTCGATCGGCAAAAAGATCATGTCCTTAAACTTGTTGATCACCGCCGACTGCACGCCGTCCGACTGCGACGACGGCATGCAACCGAACGGCTTCAACGCCAGCACCATGTGGCACATCTTGTGAATCGTGTAGTACACGTTCTTGCCGACTTCCAGGTGCCCTTCGCCGCCGCGCGCGTACTGGTTGTAGAAAGGATGCGCAAGGTCTGCAAGCTCCTGCTGCGGCACCAGGTGATGCGTGATCCCGCCGAGCTGTTCCGCGGTCCGGTGATAGAAGAAGTTCCACGCCTTCTGCCCGAAGCCGATGCCCCACAATTTCTTGTGCAGCCCGATGTAGTTGGCGAACTGCTTCTTCGCCTCATACCACTTGGGATTCTTGTGCGGCTTATTCACCGGCCACTTCGCGATTGCGTGCGCCTTCGCCTGATACAGCAGGTACGCCACCCACGTCGCGATCGGCTCGACCAAAACCTGCGCGCCTTCGCGCTCCAGGAATTCGAACATGTGGAAGTTGCCGTCGCCTTCGGTCAGCTGCGCCCAGAATTCGCCGGTGATCTTTACGACCGGCTTCACCTTCGTCCGATCCACTTCGATCGAATCCATCTTTGCGCGCGCATTCTTCAGCGCCGCCAGATAATCCTTGCCCCACATGTGCTCATGCCACTTGCCGAACACATTGAACGTGTTGCGCAAAATCTTGTTGCTCTTGAATTTAGGCTTTGCCCATTCCGGCGCCACCTGTTCGATCTCGAACGCTTTGCGATTCTTCAAATCCGAGCAAAGCCCATCGACCGTTTCGCGGAAAATTCGGTCCGTCTCGCCCTTCTTCGCTTCAAACGGGCGGATCTGATAAATCAGATCGTTCATCACGTCGCCCATGTGCATCGCGTTCAGCATGCCGAACCCGAAATCGATCGAAAACTTC
>Ga0209006_10000388_pt1 | contig 43500 bp, 32 predicted proteins | sample JacPin_JW_Ref_O2_FD_188567 | JGI IMG/M metagenome (GOLD analysis project Ga0209006, IMG submission 188567) | Forest soil microbial communities from Algoma, Ontario, Canada - Jack Pine, Ontario site 1_JW_Ref_O2 (SPAdes) (version 2) | ecosystem: Environmental > Terrestrial > Soil > Boreal... | reverse complement strand
CAATGTGCCGCGAAGCCCCGCCAATCAAAGCCGCCTGCCCGCCAGTAGCCACCACTTTCGTCTTCGCCCCCATCACCTTCTTCATGCGATCCAAAATCCCGTCCACCATATCCGTGTAGCCATAAAAAAGCCCAGCCTGCATCGAAGCCGCCGTGTTGGTCCCGATAATTTTCCCCGGGTCCTTAATCTCCACGCGAAATAATCGCGCGGCCCGCGCGAAAAGCGCGTCCGCCGAAATCCCGATTCCCGGCGCCAGCACTCCGCCCATGTATTCGCCGCGCACAGACACCGCATCAAAATTAATCGCCGTCCCGAAATCCACAATAATGCAGGGCCCGCCATATTTCTCAAACGCCGCGACGCTGTTTACGATGCGGTCCGCGCCAACCTCCTGCGGATTATCGTACTGCACCGGCATCCCCGTCTTGACGCCCGGCTCCACAAACAACGCCGTCTTGCTGAAATATCTTTCAGCCATTCCCGCCAGCCGCGAATTCAGCTGCGGCACCACCGAACTGATAATCACACCGCCAATCTCGCGCGGTTCCAGCCCCGCCAGCGTGAATAAATCCCGCGTCAAAATCCCGTACTCGTCAATCGTCTGATCGCGCGCCGTCGAGAGCCGCCAATTCGCCACCAATTCTTTCCCGCGAAAAACGCCCAGCACTGTGTTCGTGTTCCCCACATCCAGCGTCAGCAACATCAATCGGCCCCCGCCACGTCGCCGGAAAGCACCAGCTCGATTCCGCCGCCGTCGTCGCGCAACACGCGCAACACGCCGCTCGGCTCCAGGCCCGCCGAGCTCCCCGTAAAAGTTTCCCTTGCCGTCGTGATGCGCACGCGTTTCCCCTGAAAGTAACTCGATACTTCCGCAAACCGCCGCAGAATTGGCGTCGCGCCCTCGCTGAGGAACTGATTGTAGTAGCGGTCCAGGTGGCGCAGCAACCGTATCAGTACTTCCAGTCGCGAATGTATTTTCCCCGTCTCCATCCGCAGCGAAGTCGCGATGTCTTCGAGGCCTGGCGGCATCTTGGTCTGGTTCACGTTAATCCCGATGCCTACCACCGCATAGTGCATGCGGTCCGGCTCGGCGTGCATCTCCGTCAGAATTCCCGAAAATTTTCGCCCGCGGACGAGCAAGTCGTTCGGCCAACGAATGTCGGGAGCGGCATCGAGTTCCTCCGCGGCCGCGTCGCGTGCCGCGAGGCCAGCCACTAGGGTCAAGAGCGGCGCATGCGCCGGAGGAATCGCCGGTCGCAGCAACACGGTGCAGTGAATCCCTGCGGATTTCTCCGAAATCCATTTCCTCCCCGCGCGCCCGCGTCCAGCAGTCTGTTCTTCTGCGAGGACCACGGCTCCGTGCGGCTCGCCCTGCTCCCCGAGCTGCATTGCCACGGTATTCGTCGAGTCAATTTTGAAAAAATGATAAATCCGCCGCGCAAAAGGCGTGCGGTACAACCTGTGACTCAAAAGTTGCGCCGCCAAAATGTCCGGCGCCCGCTCGATGTGATACCCGGTCGCGGCATGCCCCTTCACGCGCACGCCCACCTCGCGCAATTTCTCGATCCAGCGCCACACCTGCTGCCGCGTCACCCCAATTTCTTTCGCAATCTTCGCCCCGCTGATCACGATCGTCGAGTTCTCAGCCAGCAAAGTAAGCAACGCGTCGAGCCGCCGGTCGGTAGTCCCCGGCAAATTTGCCATTCGTTTCGTAACCATATGGATTGAAAAGCATACGCGACCGTAGCGGCGCGAACAAGCCATGCGCGGGTAAAGGAAGCCATCGGCCGTCGAATGTTCGTAGCCTGTTGCGAAATTGGAGAGGAAAGCGAATTCCGCCGACCGTCGCGGCGCATTTTGGAGTGCGGCGGCTTGCCGCCGCTTTCGTCGATACTGTATGTCCGGCAACAACACGCCCCAGGCGAGGCTTGCCTCGCCCACCACAATCTGTGGTGACGCCGTCGTCCCGCAGCGCCGCATTTCGCACTAATCGAGGGATCTGCCTGCGTTAGTCCAGCTGCTTCAAACGTTCCAGCAACTTCTGATACTCAATTTCCCGCTCCGACAGCGTGGCCTTCAAATCCTCCACAATCTTTGCTGGAGCCTTGCTCAAAAAAGCCTCATCCGACAGCCGGCCCTTCTTCGACTCAATATCCTTCGCCAGCCGCTCGATTTCCTTCTTCAATCGCGCAATTTCGACCTGCTTATCCACTGCCTCGTCGTACCCAATCCGCAAATCAAATCGCGCGGTCGATCGCACCGCCGCTCCGGCCGCATCCAGATGCCCCGCGGAAATCTGCAGCTCGGAGAGATTTGCCAACCGCAGTAAAGGCTCCAGGTTCGAATCCACCGACTTCCGAACCGCAGCGTACTGTGTAGAAAAACCCGCCGCGACTTTCTTCTTCTGGTCCACCTTCATTTCCGCGCGAATGTTCCGCGCCGCCGCGATAATTTCCTGGATCAATTCCATATCCCCGTCCGCGCCGGCATCGACCCAGTCTTCACGCCGCGAAGGAAACCGATCCAGCGCAATCGAGCGCGCCCCCGCAGGCTGCGGCAACTTATGCCACAGCTCTTCGGTCAAAAATGGCATCACCGGATGCAACAATCGCAGCGCCGCGTCCAAAACCGCGAAAATATTGCGCCACGCGGCCAACGCAACTTCGCGATCCGCCGACGAAAGCTGCGGCTTCACCCACTCAATGTACCAATCGCAAAAATCGCCCCAGAAAAAGTGATAGATCGTCTGGCAAGCCTCATGAAAGCGAAATTCGTCCAGCGCCTTGCTCACCTCTCCCGCAGTCGCCGCCAGCCGCGAAAAAATCCAGCGATGCACCAACTCGCCTTCGCCCTGCACTGCATAAGGCGCCGCAGCGCGCACCTCCGGCGCGGCCAATTCCTCCAACGTAAAGCCAGCCGCAACCTCCGCCTTCTCCAAATTCATAAATAAAAATCGCGCCGCATTCCAAATTTTGTTCGCAAACGCCCGCGCGCCCAAAATTCGATCCTCGCTCAACGCAATGTCTGTCCCCGGCGCGGACATGCTCGCCAGCATGTAACGCAGCGCGTCAGTCCCGAATTTCTGCGTCAACTCAAGCGGGTCCACGCCCGTGCCCTTGGTCTTAGACATCTTCGCGCCTTCCGCCGTGCGCACCAGCGAATGCAAATACAATCGCCGGAAGGGAATTCGCTCAGCTTCGGTGGCGCCGCCCGAAAGGTGCAGCCCCATCATGATCATCCGCGAATCCCAGAAAAATAAAATGTCGTACCCGCTGATCAACAAGCTATTCGGATAAAACGCGCGCAAATCCTCAGTCGAGTCCGGCCAGCCCAAAGTCGAAAACGGCCACAGCGCCGAGCTGAACCACGTGTCCAGCACATCCGGATCTTGCGTCAATTTCCCGCCCACGCCGCACTTTGGGCACGTCGTCGGTACGCCCGCCGCCCGCGCGTGTCCATCCACAATCTCCACGGTCGAATCCGTCGCCGGCACCATTTCGCTGCAATCCGCGCAATGCCAGATGGGGATGCGGTGCCCCCACCACAGCTGCCGCGAAATGCACCAGTCGCGGATATTCTCAAACCACTGCAGCAGAATCGTCCGCTGGTTGTCCGGAACCACTTCAATTTCCGCCGCCGGACCGAACGCGCCGGTCACGGCCTTCCGCGCATCCTCCGCCAGCGGCTTCATCTTCATGAACCACTGCGTCGAAACGCGCGGCTCCACAATCGCCTTGCAGCGGTCGCAAGTTCCCACCGAATGCGCGTGCTCGGAAATGTGATCCATCAAGCCGAGTTCTTCCAGGTCTGTAATCACCCGCGCCCGCGCCACAAAGCGATCAAGGCCAGCATATTTTCCTGCGGCCTCGTTCATGTGCGCGTCGTCCGTCATCACATCAATCTGCGCAAGGTTATGCCGCTTGCCGACTTCGAAATCGTTCGGGTCATGCGCCGGAGTAATTTTCACCACGCCCGTGCCGAACTCGCGGTCCACATACTCGTCCGCGATAATCGGGATCTCGCGATTCATCAGTGGCAGCAGCGTTTTTTTCCCCACCAGATGGCGGTAACGCTCGTCTTCCGGATGCACCGCGAGCGCCGTATCGCCGAGCATCGTTTCCGGCCGCGTCGTCGCCACTACCAGAAATTCCTGCGCAACCGAGCCCGCAACGGGATAGCGAATGAACCACAAATTCCCGACGCGTTCGTTGTGCACCACTTCCAAATCGCTGATCGCCGTCTGGCAGCGCGGGCACCAGTTCACCATGTACCGCCCGCGATAAATCAATCCCTCGCGATAGAGGCGCAGGAAGGCTTCCAGTACCGCGCGGTACAGCGACGGCTCCAGCGTAAACCGCTCGCGGGTCCAATCGCAGGAAGCGCCGAGGCGAATCATCTGCTGCTTGATCACGCCGCCGCTTTCCGCCTTCCATTTCCACACGCGGCGCTCGAATTCGTCGCGCCCCAGATCTTTTCGGCTGACGCCTTCCTTCGCCAGCATTCTTTCCACGACAAATTGCGTCGCAATCCCGGCGTGATCCATTCCCGGCAGCCACAGAGTGCGTTCGCGGCGCATGCGATGCCAGCGCACCAGCATGTCAATCTGCGTGTGCTCCAGCATGTGGCCGATGTGAATCGAGCCGGTGACGTTCGGCGGCGGCAGGGCAATGGAAAAACGCGGCTGCTGGTCGCTCGGCACATCCGGGGTTCCAGAATTTTCCGCGCGAAATAATTTCTCGTCGAACCAGGCCTTGGCCCAGCGCTCCTCAATTTCCTGCGGCTCGTACGCTTTCGGAATTTCTCGCGCCATCTGCTCCCCGATGTGAAGTTGACTTTGCGGTTACACTGCGCCGTTAATGCGAAAGGGAATCAATCAATATAAGGGGCAGGGAAGCAAGCCGTCAACGGAGGGCGCAGGCGGGGCCCGAAAACGGGGAAATCACTGTCGATTAGAATGGGCCGCTTCTGTTTGTTTTCATGGAGTTAGACCTGTTTTTTAATCGCCGAACTGTAGATTAGAAATGGCGCGGAGGCGGCCGCATGCGTAGAAATACTTAGTAGTTTTACTGATGGAGAACGCAGAGGAAGTGACGAGTGCTGAGAGATTGGCGGCTCGCGCGTTGCAATAGGGCATTGCGCGCGATCAGCCAAGTTGCTACAATTGTTATAACAGAGGATGAGATCCCAATGATGCAACTCAAAGTTCGCAAGATTGGTAATTCTCTTGGCGTTGTACTGCCCAAGGAGGCGGTGAGCCGCCTGCGCGCCGCCGAAGGTGACCACCTGTTCCTGATCGAAGGTCCAAACGGCGCATATCAACTCAGCCCTTACGATCCGTCGTTCGAAAAGAAGATGGAGAAGTCCGAGGAGATCATCGGCCGCTACCGCAACACGCTGCATGTGCTAGCCAAATGAGCAAGCGCGTTCGACCCAGGCGTCCGCGGCGCGAGATCGCGCCGCCAATCTGGATTGACGAGCGCGACGCGCTTGCCATCCATGGCCGGCTGCTGGCCCTCGACGGTGGCCTCACGGGCTTGCGCGACCGTGGCCTGCTGCAATCCGCTCTCGCTCGACCGCAGCAACTCCAAGCTTATGGCGAGAAGCCGGACTTTGCCGCGCTCGCCGCTGCCTACACCGCCGGCATCATCCGGAACAATCCGTTCTTCGACGGCAATAAGCGCACCGGCTTCGTGATTGGTGTGCTGTTCCTTGAAATCAATGGCCACAATTTCACCGCCAGCGAGGAAGCCTCCGCGCAAGCCGTGCTGAGCCTAGCAGCAGACACGCTCGATGAATCCGCATTTGCCGCTTGGCTGCGCGCCAACCTCAAACGGCGATAGGCGAAAATTCGAGAAGGGAATTCGACAGGAGTTCCACGAGACGTCTGGAGCGACTCTGCATCTAAACCCGCACGCTTCAGAAACCGCAAGATGCGACACGCGGAAATTCAACGGCGTTCGTTTGGGTGGTGTGGAAGGGTGTTCCGCCCGCCCGGTTTCACGGCGCTCCACTGAATGCGCCAGGAATTTTGGAGTCGGCTGGCCGCCGGATGACCCTTTAACCTAATTTTAACAATACATTCATGCACGATTCACGTGCATCCCTTAAGTCCTTTGCGGCGTGAATGTGGGTGGGCTTTTTTTGGGTGGAAGTTCGTTGCGATCGCTTTAGTAATACTCATGCTCCCGGTGCGAGCCCGTCATTCCTTTGCCTGAGGTGTGTAATGAAATTGAACTTCGCACGGGTTGGGTGTGTCATTGTATTTCTGTTTGTGGTTTTTGTTCATGGTTCCACGTTTGCACAGCAGACCTTGGGGTGGATCGACGGCACAGTCACCGACTCATCTGGGGGCGTAGCGGGAGGCGTGGTTGTGAAAGCTCACAATGCCGCCACGAACCTTGAGGTCAGCGCCGTCACCAAAGGCGACGGCTCATTCCACATTGCTGACCTGCCCATTGGCGATTACGAGTTGACGTTTTCCAAGGACGGATTCAAAACGTCCAGTTATCCGCATATCCTGGTGCAGGGTGACCGCACCGTGACGGTAAACGCGCGATTGGAGCCAGGATCCGTTACCGCGACGGTTACGGTAAACTCCACTCCTATGCTTAACGAGACGGATACCACGACCGGCTACATCCTGGGCAAACTCCAGATCGATAACACGCCATTGGGTACGGGAAGCTTCACCCAACTGGCCATTTTCAGCCCTGGGGTGAGTGCCGACCTGCTGAACACGTCAGGAAGCAATGCGGGGCTTGGCAACCAATCGATCTGGGCCGACGGTCAGCGCGATTCGAGCAACAGTTTTACTTTTAATGGGGTGTCCGCGAACAACATTTTTAATGGCAAATCGTCAAGTCAGGTCAGTTCGGCGCGTGTTGCCGTGAACATCGGGGAAAGCGGAAACAGCACGAACAATCCTAGCGGCCAGATCGTAACCAGCACATCCGTGTACGGCGCGATTGGGCAGGCCCTGCCGTCGCCTCCGATCGAAACAATCGAGGAGGTTCGCGTGAACTCCGCAATGTACGACGCGTCGCAAGGGGCGAACAGCGGGGCGCACATCGAACTCAGCACGAAATCGGGAACCAACGACTTTCACGGTGGCGCCTACGAGTACTACCAGACAACCGCATTCGATGCCAATCAGTGGTTCTTCAATGATAACGGCCTTGCACGGCCACCGCTGCATCGCAATGTATATGGCGGGTATGTGGGAGGTCCGATAAAGAAAGACAAAATCTTTTTCTTCGGCTCCTACCAAGGCCAGCGTGTCGCAGATCAATTACTCGATACATCTTTTGTAGCGGTGCCGCCTGATTTGACAGATGCCAGAGACCCAGGGTCAATCGCAGCCGTAGCAAACAAAGATTTCGGAACGACCCTTACCGCCAGCAACATCACGCCCCAAGCCTTGGCTATCCTACAAGCGAAAACGAAATCGGGTCAGTTCTTTATCCCAAGTGCCGAAACCAATCCAGCGACACTGGCGACATTACAAAACCTGGGCGCCGACGCCAGCATTCAGGGTTCCGGTTCTCTTTTCACGGCCGATCAAGCAAACGGAAACATCGATTACAAAATCAACGCCGGGGACCGCCTTGCCGCAAAATACTACTTTCAGCGGGATCCCAATACGACTCCGTTTGCAAACAGCTCACTGATTGGGTTTCCGCAGACGATGAACGCCGGCAGCCAGGCTTTCTCTCTGACGAATACGACGATCATTACGCCGAATCTGAGCTGGGAGCAAAGGTTCGGTTTTATCCGGGAACGAGCCTTCGCCGTGACCAGTCAATCTCTTTCCCCGTCCGATGCAGATCTGAATCTCCTCGGCCTTTCGTTGTTCCCGCAAATCAATATTAAAGAGGCCGACGGGAAAAGTGGTTTTGGCGGAAATTTCAACCTAGGCAACGCGCTGGGGATTGGCCCATCAAATAACTTCGCGAACGCCGGCATCTTTCAAAACAATTTTGAAGGTGAGACAAGCCTGAACTGGGTCCACGGGCGGCACACGTTGACTGCGGGGGCCAGCCTTGATTTCACGCAATTAAACGTGATTAACAAGAACAACGAAGTCGCGCGGATAACATTCTTTGATTTTCCCGGATTTTTGCAGGGGCAAATCTGCGGGCCCAACACCGTGTTCTGCAGCGGCCAAGATACTTCCGAAATCTTGAATGGGGCGAGCAATCGCTATTACCGCGCTAAACAAGTAGGCGCTTTCGTGCAAGACGACATCAAGATCCGGAAAGACTTGTCGGTGAACATCGGTCTTCGTTGGGATTGGGATGGTCCACTCGACGAGAAAAACGGCTTTCTGACGAATTTTTACGCAAACGATTATTCGTACAACGTCGCAGGCGACACAATCAATAATATCGGCCTCGTCGTTGCTGGGAATAATCGAACGTTTGGCACCAAGGGTGTAAGCGATTCCACGCTCACAGGCCGGCAATGGGGATTTGCACCCAGGATCGGAGTCGCCTACAGTCCGTCGTTCCTCAAGAATCTTGTGGTCCGCGCGGGATTCGGATTGTATTACGACCGCGGCGAGTATTTTACGGAGCTTTCGCCGCCCGCAGGAGGCGGAATCAGCGGACCGTTTGGTGTAACAGTCGAAGAGCCATTCGTCGTGCCGTTCTTCTCACCCGCGGGTGCAACGTTCGCCAATCCGTTTGGTACCAAGCCTGTTCCACCGCCTCCGTCGAATCTTTCGTCGGTTGCAGCTTTGGTTCCCAATGCCGCGCAGTTAATCGCCAATACCACACCATTCTGCACTGCAACCGGACAGTCAGGTTGCGGCCCCCTGTTTTTCGGTGGATATGATCCCGCCAATAAATTGCCTTACTCCGAAAACTGGACGCTCGATCTGCAATGGCAGCCCGTCAATAGTCTAGTTCTGACCGCTGGTTACGTAGGCAACCACGGCGTTCACGAATTGATTCCGCTTCCATTCAATCAAGCGGTGATCGCCACACCTCAGAGTCCTGCCCTCAAGGGAGGGCCTAATCAGCAGAATTTCTCATACGGTTACAACGTTCCAGGCTTAAACGCCGAAAATGTCAGCACACTCGTGGATGGCTTCGCCACTGGCAACGCGGCCCTTCGCGCGCCTTTTATAGGGTACGACCCGAACTCCGATTTCAACAAAGCCGTAGGCATCTCGAACTACGACGCGCTCCAACTAAGCGTTCATAAGCGCATAACGCACGGCCTGGAGATTACCGGTTCATACACGTGGTCGCATACGCTGGATGAACAAAGCGGATTGGGTCTGTTCTTTACGGGCAACGACCCGAACAACCCGCACTCCTCGTATGGAACTTCGGATTTCGATCGCACGCACGTTTTTGCGCTCAACTACCATTACGAGTTCCCGACCATGCAGAATGCAAACACGTTCGAGCGGTATTTGGTGAACGGTTGGGGACTTAACGGCGTTACCGTGTATCAGAGCGGCCAGCCCTACAGCGTTAATGACTTCAGCGGCGGCGCGGCCAGCATTTTCTACGGTGGCGGTCAGGATGCGATTACCAACCCCATCGTGCCCGTCGGCGGCGTAGGTTCGAGCGCTCCGAATCCTATTCTGCAAGGCACCACCGGCGTCAACGCTAACAAACCTGTTCTAAACGCTGCGGCCTTTGGAATACCTGCTCCATTTGCTCCCGGCACAAACGGCGTCCCACCCTGTCAAGGCACAGGTGCCGCCCAGATTTGCGATTTCTATGAGAATGGCTACACCGTGGGCGGACGTAACATATTCCGGGGGCCCTTCCAAGCCAGATGGGACTTTGCCGTCTTTAAGAACTTCAAGATCAGCGACCGTTTCAATCTGAGGTACGACGTTCAAGCTTTCAATATTTCTAACCACCCGAGCTTCGATATCCCCAACAACAACGTCGAATTCAATCCATTCTTCAACAATCCTCCCATTTACACCCAATCGAATTCGGGCCTCAATCCCTGCGTTGGGCCTCCGGCAAATGCTTACGCGTGCCCTCCGGGAGGTCACCTGGGCGAAATCCAACATACGATCGGAAGTCCCAGATTTCTCCAAATGGCACTCCACCTAACGTTCTAGGCCGAATTGTGCGAGGAGCGACCGTGAAGGGCAACTGGCCAGCTTTAGCTGGCCTTATGTTGGTGGTGGGCGTGGGACTCGCACCGTCCGCGTGGGGTTGGGGATGTACAGGACACCAAGTTGTCGCCGTACTAGCGGAAGAACATCTCAATCCTCATGCTCGCGATATGGTGGCGCAAATTCTTGCGGCGGGTCCCATAGACCCGGCTTTGCGGCGATTTTGTGGTGCAAATACCCTGGACGCGTTTGCCGATTCGTCCACCTGGGCGGATGACCAGCGCAGCATTCAGCCAGACACCGCGGGGTGGCACTTTATAGACATCCCGCGCGGTGCGGCGAAGGGCGACATCGCACCGTACTGTCCACCTTCAACCAGTTGCATCACCAGGGCGATTGAGGATCAGCTGGCAATCCTTCGGAATATCAATGCGAGCGCGCAGGCGCGTGCTGACGCCTTGCGATACGTCATTCACTTCTTTGGCGATTTGCATCAGCCTCTGCATGCAACAAGCAACAACGACCTCGGTGGAAATTGTGTCCCGGTTACTTTCTTCGGCGCTGCGCCTCAGGAAAAAAACGTCGCAAAGGAGAGCTACGCGCCGAACCTCCACGGCGTTTGGGATACCGACATGGTCGAGCGCTTCGCCCACGGCCAGACGCCCCAGCAGTTTGCGAATGAGTTGGGCATTCGGTTCAAAGCGCAGATTCCTGCGTGGCTGCGCGAGCGGATTGACGTTGTGTCCTGGGCTTGGGCGAGCCACCAACTCGCCGAGGACAGCGTTTACGGAGCCCTGCCAAGAAAAGTGGCGATCGAAACGCCGGTAGAGGTCAGCGCCTGCTCGGACGACCAGCACATTTCCACGCGAATGCTTAATCTAAATGAGCAGATCGGCGCTGATTACCATGCGTCCGCGGAAGGTGTGATTCAAGAGCAACTGACGAAGGCGGGGATCCGTTTGGCCGCGGCGCTGAACGCACTCTGGCAATGACGCAGTGGTTCATTTTCATTTTGAAGCAAGTGAAGGCTTTCGCAGGGATTGACGGGTTCACCCTTCCACATTTGCCAGACGCGGGAATTTAGAAATTCGGGATGCGGATTTTGATGGCTGATTAGAAGACGTTGTCGGATCCTTCCTCCGAGTAGGCTTGGTAGCGCTAACGACCAAGGCCTGCCAACTGCAGGCAGGCTCGAAAGAAAGGAGCCGCGAACGTCATCTAAGTGGCCAAGACGAAGGTCGACAGCACAGAATCAGGCAACCACGAACGTTCCAGGCTGCTTTTGGATGTGAAGTCAAGCGTTACGAGCGAAGCGCGAGGATCTGCCGAAAACCAATCCATGCGCCGAACAGTAATCCCGCCAATAGAAGCATGCTGGGCGTGCTCGGTTCAGGAGCAGCCACCGGCGTGCAGGTGGAAGTCCCGCCGCTGCTGCCCGGGGCAATCGGTGTTCCAGCCAAGCAGCCAAAGTCCTGACCAGCGTGGGCGAAGGATGCCGTGCCGATCTCAAAGAACGTACCGTCGGGGATACTAATCCCCGAGAACGTAATTGTCGCGGGAAAGTCGCCTGCAGGAATAGGATTGCTCAACCCGCCCGATACTCCGTCGACATTACACAATCCACTTTCGCCGCCCCCGAAGTTGCACTGCAAGTTGGCGTTGGAGGCCAGACTGCCGTCGAAAATCAACGAAAGGGAGGATAAGGTGCCAGGAAGGTTGTCTTCGACGTAGAACACCGGCGTACTGCTGGTGTTCGGGATCGTCAGCACTTCGGTGCCATTTTCGAGATCGCTCAACAGAAACGGAGTGGTGCTGGTAGCGCAGAGCGTGCCGCCGGGCCCGACGCCACTCGTGCAGGTTCCGCTTTGGCCCTGGTTATTCGCGATGGAAACTATTTGTGCATGGGCACCGGAAGCCCCCATCAAAACGCCGGCTAGCAAAAGTGCTGAAACCGTTATTGCACTGCGTAGATCCTGCATGTTAAGCCCCCTACCTTTGGCATAAGCGATCCGCCCGGCTGCCCGCCTGAATCCCCTGAATGGAGCGGCTTGCAACTCAAGGCCTATTGAACCGACCCCGCCGAGGAAGGCCATAGCAGTTTGGCGGCCATCATACATAAATGTCTCTCTCGAAGCGCATATCTGGTTAAATCACTTAAGGTTACGTTCTAACCCCCAGGTACGCAAAGCGCCGAGCGCGCAAAGGATTTGCTGCTTTAGGCAAAAGTTTTCATTGTGATTGGCAGGTGCGTGGCGCACAACTCCGCGACTCCGAGAGCTTGAGCTTTAGCTCTTCGGGATGTCCGTTCCCGCGCCGGACGCGCGTGGGCCTTGCGAAATTGGATGCTTGGCATGGGAAGCCGCGCGATTAGCCGGCCGTCAGGAAGATAGAATCTCAGGTGGGGGAAAGCACATCTTTCACTTTGGAGAGAAGTTCGGCTGCGCTGTAGGGCTTGGGGAAAACTGCAAAGCTTTCCAGCGACAGTCGATATTCAAGGCGATCGTCGTCAATGAGGCCGGCTACCATCAAAACGGGTAGTCCATGACACCTCGTACGCAGAAATTTTGCCGTGTCATAACCTGACATGTCTTCAATGTAAGGGCTGATGATCAAGAGATCCGGCTTGGACTCGTTCACCCATTTGACGGCCGTTCCCAAATCACCTGCTGGCATAACCGAATATCCGCCGTGCTCTAGCGTTTCTTGAAGCACCACGCGACCGACAGAATCCGAAACCAAAAGAAGAATCAGCGCGGTCGTCATGGTGTTAATAGCTCACTTTGTGGGGAGCGCACGAGCATCCGTTGATCATATTACGTTTCGATCCAGATCGTGGAATTCAAGCAGCGCGTGGCGGCAGGCGTCGGCGGTCGTCTTACCCCCGTCCGGGCGTTTACGGACGGCTGGCGATGCCTGCGTCGCCCTGAGAACCCTGCATGCTCGTCTCGCGTCGCTCGACGTCCTGGCCCATACTGCGCGAGCCGAAATAGAGCACGATGGCCAGCGCCAGCGAGAGAATTGGCATGATGACCATGGCCTGCTGCAGGCCGACGGCGCGGAATCCCGCCAGGCTGACGGCGCCCGCCGCGTGCATGGCGCGCCGTGCCATGTAATCGCTGAGGTGGCCTGTCAATAGCGGACCAAATGATGCGCCGCACAGATACATCGCCATGAAGTAGACAGACATGGTGAGGGCGCGCTGGTTGGGTGGTACGATGTCCTGAATTGAGGCGTAAACAGGTCCGTAATAGGTGTTGAACGCACCGTAACCGATGGCGATGGCCACCAGAGCCGCAGGCGCGAAGCCCGCTGGGCGCGTGATCCCGTAAAACATGATGGGTGCGCCGAGCAGCGCGATGATCGCCGCCATCCACAGGCGAGCGTTGCGCGCGTTGCTGGCCACGCGATCACCGAAGTGCCCGCCCAGCAGGCCTCCGCACACGCCACCAATGAGATAGACAATTCCGCAGGTGACGCCGGCGCGGGCGACCGAGTATCCGTGCACGCGCGTCATGAAGGCCGGGAGAAAAGTGGCCAGAGCGTACATGTTGAAGTTCAATAACGCACCGGACAAAATGATCCACCACAAGGTGCGGATGCGCAGAACGGCGAGCATGGATCCCTGTACCTGGTTTACCTCGGGCGCGGAAGCGGGAGCCTTCTCCGATGCACCGCGGGCCGGTTCCCGCACAAGGAGCAACAATGGCACCAAGAGGATCGCGGGCGCCGCGGCGCTGACTAGCGCCGTCCGCCAGCCCCAGGCCTGCGCGATCGGCCCGCACAACAAGAAGCTCAGCGCGCCACCGATCGGCACGCCCAGCATGAATAGCGACAAAATACGCGCGCGGCGCTGCGCCGGAAACAGGTCGCCGATCCAACTGGTCCCCACCGGCGCACAGACGGCCTCGCCAACGCCCACACCGAGCCGCGTGAACACGAGGAACGAAAAGCTAGCGGCCAGTCCCGATGCGGCTGTGAGTGCGGACCATACCGTGACCCCGATGGCAAGCAGCTTCTTGCGGCTCCAAACGTCAGCAACGCGGCCGAGCGGTACGCCGGCGAGGGCATAAATCCAGATGAACATGCTGCCGAGCAGCCCGATCTGGGTGTCGGACAAGCCGAACTCTCTGCGCATCGGCTCGACGAGCGCTCCGGGAGCTTGGCGATCGTAGAAGTTCAGTAGATTGATGGCACACAGCACCAGCACGGATACGAGAGTGTTACTCGAGGGGAGAGTACCTTTCGGTGGATGAGTGTTAGGCGGCGTCAAAGCGCGACGATATTATCACGCAAGTCGACGGCCGCTTGAAATCGTTAGATAGAATTGGAGGTAAGAATGCGCGCTTTGGGGGGATGGCGGCGTCGGTACCCGAAAACGGATGGCTAAGCTGCGACGCTCAACGCCGCGCTCGTTTCAGGACGTTCAACGCATTCATCGCATCGCGCAAGGCGATGCGCTCGTCGATAGGGATTTCGCCATCGAACGAGACTCGGACACGAATGGCCTCATCCGCCGCCTTCACACGCTCTCTCAATTTGTTCAGGTCGAGTTCAAGAAGCGCAGCGCGGTATAGCTCTCGCCAGTGATTCGCGTCCATCACGGACTCCCGAGGAATTCCGGACCTTATCTCGGGAATATCGAGGAGTCAGTCCGGTGGCGTACCAAGTAACTGCCGTCCCCTCAACACCGCCTACACGAATTACCGTATTGCCGGACGCACAATAATGTTTTTAGCTCATCGGGAGGAGGGTAACGTGACGACAACCGAGGCGTTGGGCGATTCGGGATTGAACAAGACCAAGACGATTCTTATCGCCGACGACAGTGAAATGGTGCGCACGATGATCCGTCAGGCAGTGGAGCGGGACACGGAATTCGCAGTGTGTGGTGAAGCGGTTGATGGCACCGATGCGGTTTCAAAGGCCAGAAAGCTATCGCCAGATATGATTATCTTGGACGTGAGAATGCCTGGCCTCAATGGCATCGAAGTGGCAGGAATCCTGAGATATGCGCTGCCCAAGATTCGGATCGTTTTAGTGACCATGTACGCTCAGGATATCGAAAGGAATCTGACGTCCCTTTTCCGTATTGACGCCGTGCTTGCCAAGGCTGGTGGTTTAAGCGAATTGACGGCGCACGTTACGAGCCTGATGGCGGAGCCAGCTGATAGCGCGATTTCAGGCGAGACCTTGAGGACTTAGCGACAACGTAGAATGCGAAACGCTCGATGCGGCCCGAGGCCGGGCGGCCGCTCCTTCCGCATCGCTGCAGCGAACGCAGAGGGTTCTGCAGGCTTAGACGCTGCCTCGATCTATCCTCGCGGCCCCAATGGGCCGAGTGTCGCACCTCCCGTTCGACTCTGGCACCGGCGGGGTCTCAGGGTGAAACGGCGCTGGTGGGTGGCCTTCATCGGAAATAGAGGACAGCCAAGCGCGCCCGTGCCACGATGGGCTACTCACCAGTTACTACTTACGATTTACTACCGCTCTTTTTTGTCGAGTTCGTTCTGCAATAGATTTTCTACCAGGGGCCTTACGCCTTGGGAGAGGAGTTCCTGGAGATGCGGGCCGAGCTTTTCCATGACTTTGCGGACCATGTTGTCAACGGCTTCGGCGTCGGTAGCGCGCGCGGCGGGCTGCTCGGAAGTTTGCAGCGGCAGCACGGGCGGCATGAGGAAGGGAATTTCCGAGAGCGCTTCGCGATTGGGCGGCGGTAAAGTGGGGATGCGGTCAAAGGAGTGCAGGGCCGGTGGCTCCGCGGCGGATTCGGCGAAGAGTGACGTGCCGGACTGCGCGAGGATGGCTGCTTCGTGCGCGGCGGCTTCGCGGTCCCAATATTCTTCGTTGGGCGCGGGCTGCGGGAGCTGGCCGGGATGTGTATCTTCGGCGAAGGCTTGCTGCTCGCGCGGGTCGGCTTGCGGCGGTGCTTCAACTTCGTCGCGCGGAGAATAATCACCGGCATCGTAAAGCGGGGCGCCGCCGAAGAGCGGCTCGGCAGGCAACATGCCCGAGAGACCACCGCCGTTCAGAGGCACGTCGGCTGGAGCATGCAAAACATCGGCCGATGCGTCGCAAGAAGGCGCGGGCGAAAAATCAGCGGCGCTGCTGATGACGGGTTCGGGTTGCGCATCGGATTCTGCTTCCGCGTTGAGGCCTTCGGAGATTGTGGCGCTCGCGGAGTAATCGCTGGACGCTTGTTGTGCGGATGCGGATTGAATGGACTCGTGGAACTCGTCAATTACTGCGTCACGCGTTTCGCTGTGGGCGTCGCCCGAGAAATGGTAGGGAGAGCCGCCGAATTTGTCGTTGCTCTGAGCGCTTTCGCTGGACTGGCGGGGTTTGTCGTCAACGTGAACCTCGGAGTTTGCGGTGGGCGCGAAGTCTTCGTTCGGAGCGGCTGGTGCTGGCGCTTCGGTTGCGGCGAAAGCGGTGGCTTCGATGATGGGTTGCGTCTCCGCGGCTTGGTCGAAAGACGGAGCGGCGGAGGCAGGCGCAGAGTGTGATTGCGCAACCGGCGCAGATTCGCGTGCAGCCGGAGGTGCGGGAAGATTCGTCATCCAATGATTGTCGGCGGTGCCGGTGGAATGGCCGGCGGAAGTATCGTCTCCATCGCCGACCGAAGTGCTTGCAGAAGCGTCCGGCGATGAAGGCGTGAGCATGTCCATCCAGCCGCGCATGCGCGAGACGAGCGTGGGCCGGGCGGTGGACGATTCGGGATCGGCTTCGAGATGCTGAGCCGCGGGCGGCGCTGCGGCTGGCTTTTCGGGCTGCGCCTGGGCGAGCTCGGCTTCGGAATATTTTGCCTGCGTGTCCGGTTCCTCGAAGCGCGAGAATCCGGCCGCGAGTTCGATTTCGGGCTGGTCCTTTACGTCCCACGGGAGGGATTGCGCCGCAGGTTCGGTCGAAGCCAGGACAGGTGCCGGTAAGGGGTCCGCTGCGGGTTTTTGTGCAGCGGCAGGCGCATCAACTTTCGCTACGGTTTTGTGCGCGGCGGATTCTTCGGAGGCAGATTCTTCCGGGCGTCGACGGCGCGGGGGGACGTCGCGCTCCGACGGAAAAGTTATGGGCTTGAAATCCTGCCCGTAGGAATAGATTGGATCGGCCGCGACATTTTCGGGGACTTCGAAGTCAGCCGCGTTGCGGCGCCAATCGTTGGCGGTGGCGGAGTCGTCGAATTCATCTTCGTCGGTTTCGTCACCGGACGCTGCAGCTACCGGTGTTCGCGGGGCAGCAGGCGCTTTCGGCGCGTTGGAATCTTTCGAGGACTTCGCGTTCTTCCTGGCTTTAGGAGTTTTTTCCTCCGCCTGTTCTTCGGCTTCGTCGAGATCATTCGCGCGAAGGCCTTTGCCGAAGCCGTAGATCACGGCGGCTTCTTCGGCGGTGGGCTCGGGGAAGTCGGGCAGCGGCTTGGGTTCGACCTTCCGCGGAGCTTCCGGCAAGGCTGGCGGCATAAGCGCTTGGGCGGCGACCTCCTTGGCTTTTGCGAGTTCCGCGGCGACTTTGGGATTTTTTTCCAGCGCGGACATCACCATCGCAATCAGGGGGTCGGGTGGCACGAAGGGTTTCTTCAGCACGCCATCCGCGCCCACGCGACGGGCTTCTTTTTCATCCAGGGGATCGAACGCTCCAACCAGCAGAATTACCGGGACGTGGGAGAATCGCGGATCTTTCTTTACGAATTCGCAGACTTCGTAGCCGTTGCGCACGGGCATGAACACGTCAGCCAGCACCAGATCGGGATTCGCATCGGGCAGGCGGCGCACCGCGGCTTCGCCATTGCCAACGGTGATGACTTCTATGCCGCGCTCTTGAAACGCGAGCACGACCATTTTTTGGATATTGGTGTTGTCGTCCGCAACCAAAATTCTGGGCACTGTAATCCCCCGGGCGGCAAGCCCCCATACGAGACGCGCCTAGCCCTGAACATAGCTATTGCAGCACCCCAGAGCAAGGGCGTCAACAAAGTCGAAGTACAGGAGTGCCTGAGTTGTTAGCAGGGAGCAAATGGCAGCCGGAGCGCGGCTACCAGGGGATGAGTTTCTTCAGCCCCTTCTTTTTCTTGCTGGTGGACTCTTCGCTGGTGTCCACGGGTGGGGGTTTTACGGCGGCAGGGGTGTTGTTCGCCGATTGCGCCGCAGGCTGTGTTGATGCGGCTCCTGGGGCTACCGCGGGCGCTGCGGTGTCGGCAGCTGTGCCCGAAGCGTTGGAGGTGCTCGAGGAGGTTGAGGAGCTCGAGTCGGCTGCTGGCGGGTTCGCGGTGCCTGAGCCGTTCAGGCCTGCGTCCACTGTACCGTTAGTGGATGGGGGCGGTGGCGCGGCTGTTCGTGGAGCGCCCGTTTCTGGAGCAGGCGTAGTTGTTGCAGGCTGCTCGGAAGTCGGCTGGCCCCTGTCGTCGAGCGGCGTGAGAATTTCGGCGCCGACGCCGGCTCCTGACGCGTCGGATCCGACCGGTGCGGTCGTCGCGTCTTCTGGCGTGACCACTTCGGTGCTGCTTCCCGCTGTTTGCGTGCTCGCACCCGCGGCGCTGCCGGTCAGAGTAAACGACGGGCCTGCGGCGCCGGGCCGGAGTACGTCTGTCGCTGAAACCGCATCGTTCGGCGGAGCCATTTGCGGAGTTCCACCACGGGCCGCGGAGGAAACGTCGGGATTGCCCTTTAGCATTCCCAGCGGAAGTTTCACCACCATGCTCTGGTGATGCGTCTTCTCATAGAGCTGCTGTTTCTGCATGCGCACGATCGCGTCGGGATCGGCGGAGGGCACGGGCCTGCCCATATCTTTCAGGCGCGCTTTGGCACCAGGCGCATCTTTGGAGAGCGGATAATCGCGCACGATGCGGTCGTAGCACCTGCTGGCGAGATCGCTCCAATGATTCTTGTCGTCTTCGTTTTTGGAAACTTGTTTGGCGCGCTCGTAGATATTTCCCAGCATCCACAGCGCATCATCATTCTGGCTGTACAGCGGGTAACGATCGGTGACTTCCACCAATCGCGCGGCGGAGGCGCGGAAATCCGCCTTGGCATAGTAAAAGTAAGCGATTTTGTAATCGCCATCGGCCAGCACTTCCTGCACGTCGCGCAAATATTGTTCAGCCTTGGGGAGCAGCGGGCTTTGCGGATACGACAGCAGGAACGCCTGGAAAGCGTCTTCGGCCGCTTCGCCCTGGGACTTATCGCGGTCGGATTTCTCCATCATTTTATAGTGCGCCAGGCCGATCTGCATCTGCGCGTAGGCTGCTTCGTCGAGGAATGGAAAGAAAGTGCGGAAGTCGTTATATTCCTGGATGGATTGCGTGAGGTTGGTTGTGCCGCCTTCCTTATAGTAGGAGTCGGCGACAGCGAGCTTGGCTTTTGCGAGATATTCGCTGTCAGGATAAGTGTTGATCAGGGTTTGCAACGCCAGGCGCCCTTCGATGTAGCGGCCGGCTTTCAGGTCCGCTTGCGCGCGATCGTAGAGCACCTTGTCCGGCTCTGCTGTGGTATTGACGTCGATGGTTTGCTTCTTCTGAGCATTCTTTTTTTTGTTCGCGGCGGTTTGGTCGGCAGACTTTGCTTTGGGTTGAGGTTTGGCCTTGGGCTTGGGAGCGTCCGCTGCGGGCGTGGCAGGCGGCGCACCATCACCGCTGCCGCCGGTCTGTGGCGTCGGCACTTGCGCGCGCGCGCCGGGGCACGCGACCAGCAGAACGCCGAGCGCAAACACGAGCAATGCTGCGTTACGATAAATTTTCAGGTATTTCGCTGCCATCGGATTATTCCAGTCAGACGTTCGCAAGGTTTTTTATGCCCTCTGGCTCAAAGCTTGGGTCGCGAGTTTTTTCAACTGGCGCGTTGCAGCTGCTGGATCAGCCGTGTGGAAAATCGATGTCCCCGCTACGAACGTGTTCGCTCCGGCCTGCGCCAGCTCGGCCGTGTTTTCCGGTTCAACGCCCCCATCTACTTCAATCCGGAAGCTGGCATTATAACGCGCCCGCATCTGATTCAGCTGACGAATTTTCTCGTAGGTATTGGGGATGAATTTCTGGCCCCCAAAACCTGGGTTGACGGTCATGACCAATACGGTGTCCACCTTATCGAGCACTTCGGTCAGCATCCCCACCGGCGTCGCAGGATTGATTGCCGCGCCTGCTTCGGCACCGAGTTCGCGGATCATCGCCAGGGCCCGATCCAAGTGAACTGTGGCTTCCTGGTGCACCAGGATGCGGTTGCCGCCTGCGCGAATGAAGTCCTCGATATAGAGTTCGGGCTGCTCGATCATCAGATGCACATCCAGGGGCAGGCGGGTTGCCTTGCGGAGTGAGGCCACCACTGGAATCCCCAAGGAAATGTTAGGGACGAAGTGGCCATCCATGACGTCCACATGAATAATATCCGCGCCGGCTTCTTCGACGACGCGGACGTCGTCGCCGAGTTTGGCGAAGTTCGCGGCTAGGATGGAAGGCGCAATTTCAATGCGTGCGTAGGTCATTAGCTCAGCCGAATTCTAACATAGCCCACTCGCGGCTTGCGGGTTTGAGCGCCAGAGAAGGCCATTGCGGATAGATCTCGGTGTCTGGGTGGCAGACGGTACTGTACTGGTTCACTTCAGATGGACGCACCGATATCGGGACTGCGCTTCATGTAGAACTTGCGATCATCCTGATGCGTCGTGAGGAAGCCGAGTCGGTCGTAGAGCCGTACGGCAGGGTTAATTTTCACGACGGCGAGGCACACGGCCTGATGGAGACGTGCGGCCTCGCCGATCAGGCGGTTCATTACCTCAGTGCCGATACCTTGCCGCTGAAACGGAGCATCCACAAAGAGCTGCGCGATAAAAAGCCCGTCGTCTCGCACGTTGGTTTGCAACCAGCCCACGTCGGAACCATTGGCGGTAATGATGCGAACCTGCGCCAGAGCCCATTGTTCGCGGAAAGTGACGGCTTGAGCGGTCACGTTCAAATTCAATTCCTCAATGATTTTACTCATTCCGGAGAAGTACAGGCGTTCGCAATATTCGAAATCTTGAGTGACCGCGGGGCGCAGTGCGATCTGCATTGGTTTATTCGTAGCAGGGACGATACTGCTTTTCAAGTCTCGTGGCACAAACTAAATATCAAGACGACGTTTCGCCGATGGGCCATTACTCTGCGAGCTGCAATTCGATCGTTGTACTGGCGTCCAGGCGTGCGCCGCGCGACGGTGTCTGTCCGATCACGGTTCCGTGCAGGCCGCCGGGGACGGGGGCGAAGTTGAGCTTGGTTACTTTCAGGCCCGTGCCGGCGAATTTCGATTCCGCTTCGGCGAGGGAAAAGCCGACTAGTTCGGGCATCAGGTACGCCGCCGGCCGCGCGCCCAGCGAAACCAGTAAATCCACATGAGGGCTGGTGACGTCGGAGGTGCCCGGCGCGGGATCTTGTTGCAGCACCGCCTCAGATTCAGTTCCCGGCACGTATGCCTGAGAAATTTCGCCGACCTGCATTCCGGAACGCAGCAGCTCGATGCGCGCGGCGCGAATGCTGTGGTCGGTGAGGATGGGGATCGTTGCTTGCTTGGGCCCGAGGCTGATCACAACGTGCGCGTACTGGCCGATTTTCACTTTCATTCCCGGCGGGGGAGATTGGCGCACGACGGTATCAACGGGTAGAGGATTGAACATGCGATCCTCGACCTTGAATGCTACGCCGCGCCCCTGCAACATTTGCTGCGCTTCCACGGCTTTTTTTCCCACGACGTCTGGCATGGCGACTTCGCGGCCTTGAATGGCAAAGCGCATCGCGGTGAGCGCGCTGAGGAAGGCGACGGACATCAGGATGAAGGCGAGCAACGCCATACGGAAAATCCATTCGAGCCGTGCGCGAAACGTCATCTTTTTGCCTCAATCACAATCTTTCCTTGGGCAACGCATTGTCAGCCTAACACGAGTGGCCGCGGCGGGGGTTCGTTGCGGATGGCGGTCGCGCTCTGGCGGTTAACTGGGGCGCATAGTCGGTTCTACGATCTACTGATGATCGCGGCGAAGAAGCCGTCTGTTTCGAGCGGGCCGGGAGTGGTGCGAAAAAAGCCGCCGCGATCGAACAAATTTGCGGATTCGGAACCCGGGACGAGTTTATCTTGTAAGCCGGGCTCGATATCAGCGGTCGCGTTTCGCTGGAATCCGCTTATGTTGCGCAAAACTTCCTCTACTACTTGTTCGTTCTCTTCCGGCTCCATCGAGCACGTGGAATAAACCAGGCGGCCTCCCGGCGCCAGTCGCTCCAGCGCCGATTTCAGGAGCGCGGTCTGCAGCGTGCGAAATTCCGCGAGTTGCTCGGGCTGCAGGCGCCAACGAATTTCCGGATGGCGTGCGAGTGTGCCGGTGCCGGAGCAGGGCGCATCCACGAGAATGCGATTGAAAAGTGCGCCGAACGGCAACGGGCTTGCTGCGTCCAGTTCCACCAAACGCACTTGTGTTAGTGCCAGGCGCTTGAATTGTTCGCGCATCGCGCGCAGGCGGTGCGTGTGCCGATCCGCGGCGACGACGAGTCCGCTGGGGCCCGCGGCGCGCACGAGTGGCGGCGTCTTTCCTCCGGGCGCGGCGCAGAGATCGAGCACACGGTCTTTGGTTTGCACGTCGAGGAGAAGCGGGACGATTTGCGACGCTTCGTCCTGGATGGAAATCGCGCCGGAGCGGAAGGAGTCGGTGCGCGTGGGGCTTCCGCCGCTTACGGCGAACGCGGATTGCAGAATTTTTCCGGGTTCGATGTGGAGGTCGGCGCGTAGTAGCGCGGCGAAGATCTCTTCGCGTCGCGTTAGGTCGTGCAACGCACAGGTAAGTCGCGGCGTGTGATTATTTGCTTCCAGCTGTGCGATTGTTTGCTGCTCGCCCGAACGCGCAAGCCAGCGCTCGACTAGCCAGGTGGGATGTGAATGTAAAGTGCCCAGACGCTCGGCGAGCGGCGCATCCTGCAGGACGAATTTCTCGGCCGGAATGCGCGCTTCGTTTGCGGCGCGACGCAGCACGGCGTTGACCAGCGTCGCTGCGGAGGTCTTGCGCGCGCTTTTTACCAGTTCGACCGATTCGTTCACGGCGGCGCGTGGTGGGATGCGCTCCAGAAAGCGTAATTGGTAGAGACCGATTCTTAATGCTAGCGCAACCGGCAGATCCAGCTTTGCGACGGGCTTCTTTAGTTGGCGCTCAAGCAAAAAGTCCAGCAGGCGGCGCCAGCGCAGGACGCCCATCACCAGTTCGGTTGCGAGGCCGGCGTCTTCGGCCTTCACGCGTGCGCCCAGTTCCGCGTTCAGCAGGTCGCTCGCGTACGCGCCCTCGGCTTCGACGCGCCGCAAGCCTTCGTATGCGATTTTTCTGGCGGGACTGATCACGATCCGAATCGCTCGCCCGGCGCCAGGCGCGCACCGTTGGCAAACTCGCGGCTGGTGATGCGCTTGCGGCCTTCGAGTTGGACAAATTCCAGGCGCAACGCGGTTTCTTCTCCGCAGGCTACGTCTACTTCGCCGCCGTTGGTGGTGATCGTGCCCGGCGTTTCTCGATCCTTCTGATGCGGGGTTGTAGGGGCGGGTCTGAGACCCGCCCCTACAGTTGTTCCTGTTGCGACTGACGGATCCGGAGCGGCAGGTATGAAATTTGCGCCTAACATAGGTCCGGCTGCGACCGACGGATCTGGCTCGGTGGGCCTGCCCCAGATTGCGCATTGCTTGCCGCGAAATTGCGTGAAGGCGCCGGGCCAGGGTTGAAAGCCGCGGATGCGGTTGTAGGTTTTCTGTGCGGGGAGCTGCCAATCGATTTTGCCGTCTTCTTTTTTCAGCGGAGGGGCGAGAGTCGCTTGCGAATTATCCTGCGGCGTTGGCGTGATCTTGCAGCTGGCGAGTCGGCGCAGAGTTTCGAGCATCAGCGGGCCGCCGGCCTCCGCCAGTCGCGCGTAGAGTTGCGGCGCTGTTTCGTCCGGCGCGATTTCGGTTTCGTGTTTCAACAGCGTGGGGCCGGTGTCCAGACCGGCGTCAATCTGCATGGTGGTCAGGCCGGTGCGCGTCTCGCCGCTGGCGATGGCCCAGTGAATGGGCGCGGCGCCGCGATATTTCGGCAGCAGGGAGCCGTGCAGGTTGATCCATCCGAGGCGCGGGATTTCGATCAGGCGCGCAGGAATGATTTGGCCGTAGGCGATGATCACCACCACATCGGGCGCGGCGGCGCGGAAATATTCGTAGGATTCTTCAGCGCGGATTTTGTGCGGTTGGTACACGGGAATTCCGGCGGCTACTGCGGCTTCTTTTACTGGCGAGCTGGAAACTTCGTTGCCGCGGCCGCGCGGGCGGTCTGGCTGCGTGACTACGCCTGCGATTGTGAAATCAGGTTGGGCTAGCAATTGGCGCAGCGTGGGCAGGGCAAACGCCGGCGTGCCGCAAAAAATAATTCTCAGCGGCGGCACGTGCGCCCTACCACTCGCCGGCTTTTTTCATTTTGCGGATTTTGCGTTTGATGAGGTCGCGCTTGAGCATGCTCAGGTGCGTGATGAAGAGGATGCCGTTGAGGTGGTCAATCTCGTGGCAGAAGGCGCGGGCGAGCAATCCTTCGCCACGGCGTTCGAGCGCAACTCCTGTCGCGTCTTGGGCGCGGACGGTCACGTACTGCGGGCGCTCGACGTAGCCGCGAAATCCCGGGAGCGAAAGGCAGCCTTCTTCTTCGCGCTGCTGGCCTTCGGCATAAATAATTTCGGGATTGGCGAGGACCATTTTGGCTTCGGGATTTTTTCCGTTGGAGACGTCAATTACCGTGAGGCGCAGGCCCACGCCAATTTGCGGCGCGGCGAGTCCTACGCCGTTCGCGGCGTACATGGATTCGAACATGTCCGCGACGAGCTTTTGGATGTCCTCGTCGAATTTGTCCACGCGCTTGCCGGGAGTTTCAAGGACCGGGTCGCCGTATTTCACGATCGGATGAATCATCTTTAGTCAGTTCCTGTGCGTGGTACGCAAAATTGCCTTCGGCGCTACGAATCATTGCACCTATCTCACGAATACTCAGCAACGGTCAAAAAATGTGGCTTCAGGGGCTAAAGCCCTTCTCCTGGCGAAGCTTGACGGCGGGGCTGAAGCCCCGCCCGTCCGAGCGACGCATTCACGGGATGGATGGGGCTCGCCACGCACTTAATACAGGTCTCTTATAATTAAAACTCATCGAGCTGCTTCTGATAGCCGTCGAAATTGCGGCGTGTTTCGCCGACGGAATCGCCGCCGAATTTTTCCAGGAATGCGCCGGCTAGTTCTATGGCAACCATTGATTCGCCTGCGACGCCGCCGGCCGGCACCACGCAGACGTCCGAGCGCTCGTACGCTGCTTTCACCGCTTCCTTGGTGTTCAAATCCGCGGTTAGCAGCGGGCGGCGGAGCGTGGAGATCGGTTTCAAGTATCCGCGCACGACCACGTCGCTGCCGTTGGTTATTCCGCCTTCCAGGCCGCCCGCGCGATTGGACGAGCGCTCGAATCGTTTCTTCTCGGTGTCGTAGCGTATCTCGTCCTGCACTTCCGAACCGTGACTCGTGGCGTTCGTGACGCCCGTGCCGAATTCAACTGCCTTCACGGCTTGAATGGACATCACCGCGCGGGCGATGCGCGCATCGAGTTTTTCATCCCACTGCGCGTGGCTCCCGAGGCCCGGTGGAATTCCGCGCGCGACGACTTCAAAGACGCCGCCCACGGAATCGCCCACGCGCAGCACGTGATCCACTTCGGCGACCATGCGGGATTCGGTGGCCGCATCCACGCAGCGCAGCGGCGATTCCAGATTTTCGCACACGATGGCGATTTCTTCCCAGGTGGCCGCGCGTTCCAGGCGCGCGTGGCCGACCGCGATGGTGTGGCTGAGTACTTCGGCGCCGAATTCGCGCAACAATAATTTCGCAAATGCGCCAGCGGCAACGCGTGCAGCAGTTTCGCGCGCCGAAGCGCGCTCCAGCACGTAGCGCGCATCGCGGAAATTAAATTTCAGAGCGCCAGCCAAGTCCGCGTGACCAGGCCGCGGCGCCGTCAGTTGACGTTGCGCGCTCTTGGGATCGCTTGAGTCGGCACCGTCGCTGTCTTCGACATCTTCCACCGGCAGCGTCTTCTCCCAATTTTTCCAATCGCGGTTTTCGATACGGACGGCGATGGGCGCACCGATTGTTCTGCCGTGACGCACGCCGGCGAGAATGTCCGCGGCGTCTTTCTCGATGCGCTGGCGCCCACCGCGTCCGTAGCCCAGCTGACGGCGGTGGAGTTCGCGCTGAATGAATTCCGAGTCCACACGCACGCCCGCAGGGAGTCCGGAGATCCAGGCAATCAGGGCCTGGCCGTGAGATTCACCGGCTGTGACAAATCGCAGCATATTGGGTCGGACCTCGCGTGCAGGCACGAATGACAGATTCTACCGGACGCTTCCACGCGCGTAAAGGCGCGGCGACGTGAAAGCAATGTGATTGCAACGCCAAAGCAACGGCTGTCCGGTCCCGCAAAGCGGGACCGGCCGCTACAAGATCAATGATGACGTCAACGTCGACTTCAACGTCAAAGGCGCCCGCCTAACTGTGGCCGCTACAAAGTCAAAGGCTAAGTTCCGGCGCGATTGACGAATTGTGGCGCGGATGCGTGCTTGACGCGGCGCGGATCAGCCGTTACGCTTCCGGGGACTCGGCGCCAGCGGCGCATTCCGCTCGCCACGCGTCGCCAAAATGCCCGAAGCCAGCGCCACTTCATCGCTCCCCGCGGTTCTCAGCGAAGTATTGAAGCGCCAGGTCGCGGCTGTGCAGGATTACACCCTGCTGACGGTGCAGTCGCTGCGGTGCATGTTCTCGCCGCCGTACTACTTCCTCGATACATTGGAACAGATGGACATCATCGGCGTGGGCTCGCTGCCCATCATCATCGTCGCCGGAGTTTCCATCGGCGGCGTACTGGTGTTGCAAACGGCGGCGCAGTTCCAACGGTTCGGGTCAACGGCGCTGACGGGAGACGCGGTGTCGCTGGCGTTGGTGCGGGAACTGGGTCCGGCGGTTACGGCGCTGCTGGTGGCGGGACGCAATGCATCGGGTATTGCCTCGGAACTTGGTTCCATGGTGGTGACCGAGCAGGTGGACGCAATGCGCGCGCTGGGCACCGACCCGATCCGCAAGCTGATGATGCCGCGGGTGATCGCGACAGTGCTGATGGTGCCGCTGCTTACCGTGGTTTTTGATTTTGTGGGATTGTGCGGCGGATTTTTGGTCGCCTACAGCACGTTGCGATTGGGAGCGGTGCAGTTCTGGACGCGCGCGATCAATTCGCTGGACATTGGCGACGTGGTGCAGGGCCTCGCGAAGCCAATCGCGTTCGGGCTGATCATCGCGACCGTGGGATGTTATTGCGGATTGCGCGTGCGCGGCGGAACGCAGGGCGTGGGGCGCGCGACGACGACCGCCGTGGTTATTTCGTCAGTGTGCGCGCTGGTGGTGGATTTCTTCCTGTCGCGGTTGCTGCTGTATCTCTTCCGGTGATGTGGTCGCGTCTGCTGCGTGAATTTGCGCGGAACTCTCCGCTGGAATCCACGAGTTTCCATCTATAATCGTCCGCATGACGCGCGACATTCCGCCGTTCGGCTCCTCCCGAAATGTTGCAAACACCGTGCGCCCGTTGCCGGGCGAAACGGCGCGACGGGAAATGCCGAGCGTGCCGGGCGAGGCGCTCATATCCCTCCGCGATGTGCACCTGGGATTCGGCGATCGCGAAGTTCTGCAGGGTATTTCTCTGGACGTGGCGCACGGCGAAACTAAGGTGCTGCTGGGTGAAACCGGCATGGGCAAAACCCTGATCATGAAGCTGGCGGCCGGATTGATCCAACCCGACTCCGGACACGTGCTGGTGATGGGCCACGACGTGAGCGACATGCCGGAGAAGGAACTGCTGAATTTTCGGCGGTCCGTTGGATTCGTGTTCCAGGAAGGCGCGCTGTTTGATTCCATGACCGTTTCCGAGAATGTTTCTTTCCGCCTGCGCGAGGAAGCGGTGGACGAGACGGAGATTGAGGAGCGGGTGCGCGAGGCGTTGCGCTTCGTGGAGATGGAGGAGGCGCTCGAGAAATATCCCGCGGACCTTTCCGGTGGAATGCGCCGGCGGGTTTCGATTGCGCGCGCACTGGTGGATCGTCCGCCGGTGGTGCTGTACGATTCGCCGACGGCGGGTCTGGATCCGGTAACTTCGCAAACGATTATCACGCTGATCCTGCGCGGACGCGATTTGCAGGACGTGACCGCGCTGATGGCGACGCATCGCGTGCAAGACGCTTTCGGGCTGGCGAATTTTCGTTTCGATAAGGCCAGCGGCCAGGTGGTGCCGCTCGCCGGCAATGGCAAATCCGGACTGACGCAAACCCTGGCCGAGCGCGAGAAAGCGGCGGAGGGCGGCAAAGAGCGGAACGAAGCGCAGCCGACCAACGTGCTGGTGCTGCGCGCCGGCAAAATATACTTTGAGGCGCCAGCGGACGAATTGCTGAGCACCAAAGACGAATATCTGAAAAAGTTTCTGGCTTCGGCGGAATGAGATCGCCATTCGCATTTACTGAGGAGGCAAGGCCATGGCGCAACGCAAGCAACTGACGTGGACAGAGCTGCGCGTAGGACTTTTCGTGCTGGTGGGGCTGTTCATTCTGGCGGTGGCGATCTTCTATATAACGGGCGCGGGGATTTTGGGACCGAAGTATCGCCTGTACACCTATCTGCCGGAGGTGGAGGGTGTGACCGCGGGCGCACCGGTGCGTCTGGACGGCGTGGCGATCGGGAACGTGGAGAAGGTCGCGCTGAACCCTCATCCGACGGACCGCACGCAGAGCATTCAGCTGATTTTGCGCATTGACAAGAAATTCATGTCCGATGTGCGGACGGATTCGACCGCCAGCCTGGTGACCGAAGGATTGCTCGGTGATCGTTATGTGACGATCAAGCGCGGATTGACCGGCACACCCATGCCGTCGAACAGCACGGTTCCCGGCGCGCCGGCGGTGGCAATGACGGCGATGGTCGAGCGCGGCACGGATTTGCTGGTGACGTTGAACACGGTGTCCGGCGAACTGCGCGGGATTGTGGAGCAGGTGAAACAGGGGCAGGGCACGGTGGGAAAGCTGATCACAGATCCCGCGCTATACAACAATGTGAACGCTACGGTGGCGCGGTTGAACTCGATGGTTGGCTCGATTCAGGAGGGCAAGGGGACGGCGGGGAAATTCATTACTTCGGATGAACTGTATACGAAGGTGAACGCTACGGTGGACAACGTTAACGATGTGATCGGCGCGGTGAAGGACCAGAAGGGAACGGCGGGGAAATTGATTTACGATCCCGCGGTTTATAACAGCGCGAAGGGATTCCTGGACAATGGCAATGCCGTGCTGAGTGACGTGCGCGCGGGGAAGGGTTCGCTGGGGAAATTTGCCACGGACGAGGCGCTTTACAACAATTTGCGCGATGCTTCGGCGCAGGTGCGCGACGCTTCGGCGAAGTTGAATGCCAATCAGGGGACTGCCGGGAAATTATTCACGGATCCAAATTTGTACGACAATCTCACGGGGATGACTGGCGATTTGCGTTTGCTGATTGGAGATTTCCGCAAGGATCCGAAGAAGTTTCTGCACGTGAAGTTGGCGGTGTTTTAGGGCTGAGGTTTGGCGGTGATGGGAATTCTTAGCCACCAGACTGTGCCGGAGTAGTCGGAGAAGCAGACGTGGCCGGCGGATTCTTCCAGGACGCCTTTGGTGCGATCGTAAAACTGGATGGTGGCGACGATGCCTTGCGGCACCCATTCGTCCCAGTCGGCATAGCGTGAAACTTCCACGGTTTGTGCGTTCAGCACGGTGAAGATGTGCTTGCGGAGTTCTTCGCGGTCGGGTTTTTCCTGGCCGGGGCCCGCGCGACGGATGGTAATGACCTCGATGGGCGCGCCGAACAATTCCGAGATGGAATAAGGGCTGTCCAGATTGCGGTAGCCGTCTTTCGCTGCGCCGAATGCGCTGCAGGCCTTGCCAAACGGCTGCACGGTGGACGAACGCGGCGCATCGTTAGCGCTGGCAGGATTTTTCGCGCTTGAGTCGTTGGCTGGGGATTGCTTTTCTAGATCGAGCACGACCTTCGGGTCTTTTGTTTTGTCCTGCGCGTAGGCGAGGTGGGCCGCAAGCGTGACGAGCGCAAGAACTGCGAGAAAATATCTTTGGCTTCTGAACATTTCGTTCCCCTGACACCGCGCACTCGGAAATCTGGATTGTACTGCAAATCTCACGGCGCGTGACGGCCTCACGTGTGAGCGTCACGTAGATTCACGGACCACTGGCTTGGCGTGCGGCAGCTGCGACGCGGAAATTATCCGCCTGAAATTCGAGGGGCGGGGAACACACCGCGCCCTCAATTGCAATTTCCGCGCCGTTGCATTCACGCTGCGGCTGGTGGTCCGTGCTACGCCTCGTCGTTCAGAGCGAGCTCGATTTCCCGGTCGCCTTCCTGCGCTTCGCCGGGTGCGACGAAGCCCGCGTGACGTTTCGGTCCGCGCGGGACCAGGGTCCAGGCGATTTCCTCCATCTGGCGAAGAGTTTGCCGGCCCTGCTGCGAGTAGCTCGAACATTCGAGCACCGGGAAAAACACGCGCATTTCGGGATACGTCGCCTGGCACACCACGACCTGCTCGCTGTGGCGATAGCCTTTGTAGATGTGCGAACGGAAACAGGTGTCGCAGAGCGACGGGCCATGCGTCGGGGTGCCATTTTTCATGTTGACGCTCATGTGATTACACCTTTCTAGCAGCGGGAGATTCGCCGCTTCAAAAGTTCGGATTGCTGGCGCCTGCGCAGACACACATGTACGAACGCGCGCGAAGCGAAACGATTGCTACACCGCGCCAAAAGCGCGCTGCGAGTGCGCGAATACGAGTTGACGGAACCGGGAAACGCGCCGGCCGAAGGTTCTAGTTAATTTGCAAGCAATTGAGAGCTAGGGGGACTTACCGTGAGGGATTGCTGAACATACGGCCACAATCCCGGCGGCGCGTCTTGGGCGCTGGCCCTAACTGCGAATTGTGTTGGCGTATGGTCATGCTGTGTTTTTCTCCAGCTTGCGCGAATTTACGCGAGAAGTGAGGGGAAGGCAACGGCAAAGCGTTGAATGGCGAAAAATTTATGGCGAATGGTTTTTGCGTCGGGTTGAAATGCGAAAGTTGGAGTTTTTGCTCGAGGCTGAGCGGCCCGCAGGCCGAAGAGAGATCCTTCACCCGCTGGCGCGGGTTCAGGATGACGAGTGCATGCGTGGGTTGCGGATCAAGGCCGCCAATCAGCGGACACCGATAGACGCAGAGTATTCGTTACATGCCTTAGAGCGCGGAGTTTGCGAGAGCTTCAGGGGCTAAAGCCCCTTGTTTTCGGGCTCATATTGTCGCGGCTAAAGCCGCGACCCACAAACCTTGACGACATGAGTTGAGCTGGCGGTCGCTGATCACTGGGACCCATCCCATAAATATTCAGTACGAAGGAAAAGCGTGGCTTCAGGGGCTAAAGCCCCCCTCTCCTGTGCGCTTCACGGCGGGGCTGAAGCCCCGCCCTTCCGCTCCAGCCTGTGTATGGGATGGCTTCCAATCACGAATCACGCTTACTGTGACTCGAGCTGGCTGGAGCGTTCTACGGCAACTTCGTGGATGCGGCGGAGGTCTAGTTTGCCGGTGCCCAGGTGGGGCAGTTCGTCGATATGGAAGAATTGGTGGGCGCGGGGGATCCAGAGATTGGGGAGGCCGGAGGTCGATAGCTTTTCCAGGACTGGCCTTAGCGCGTCGGGCGGCAGCGTATGCAGCACTACTAGGCGCTCGCCTTTTTTTCCGTCGGGAACGGCTGTGACTACGAAAATCTTTTCCGCGGAGTCGGCTAGCTCGTGGAGTTTTTCTTCGATTTTTATGTGGGGGACCATTTCGCCGCCGATTTTGCTGAAGCGGCTGAGGCGATCGGTGATGGTGAGGAAGCCGTCTTCGTCTTCGGCGGCGATGTCGCCGGTGGTGTACCAGCCGTCTTGCAGGACCTCCGCGGTTTTTTCCGGCTTGCCTAGATAGCCGAGCATCACGTTGGGGCCGCGCACGAGGAGTAGGCCGGGCGTACCGACTTCGCGACGCTCGCGGGTTTCGGGGTCAATGATGCGCACGCTGACGCCAGGCAGGGGATGGCCGATGCGTCCGCGCTTGGCGCCGATCTGGCGGAAGCCCGGCGCGCGAAAATCGCGCGTGTTGACGGCGACCACGGGCGAACATTCCGTGCAGCCGTAGCCTTCGAGCGGGCGGATGCCGAAGCGGTCCTCAAATGCAAGTGCAAGGGGTTCCGGCAATTTTTCCGCGCCTACTACGACGAATTGCAGGCTGCCGAAATCTTCGGGCAGGCAGCGACGCGTGTAGGCTTGCAGAAACGTGGGCGTCGCCAGGAGAAACGTGACCTGATAATCGCGGACCAGTTCGCTGACGGCGGTGAGGTCGAGCGGGCTGGGATGATAGGCGACGCCGACGCCGAGGACGGCGGGAAGCCAGAGCGTGACGGTGAAGCCGAAAGAATGGAAGAAGGGCAGGACGCCGAGAAGGACGTCACCCTTACCTAGCATGAAGGTCTGGGCCATCTGATCAATATTGGACATGATGTTGTAGTGCGTGAGCATCACGCCTTTGGGTTCGCCGGTGCTGCCGCTGGAGAAGATGATGGTGGCGAGATCATCGAGCGATTGCGGTTTTCCGGAGCTGAGGGCGCGTTCGAGCAGGCGGCTGGGCAGGAACCAGAGGAGCAAGGCGGCGATTTTTTCGCTGAGGCGCGGAGCGACGGCGATTTCCTCGAGCAGGATTTGTTTTCCGGGGACTTGCAGCGGAAGTTTTTCGAGCAGGAGTTTGGTGGTGATTACGGTTTGCAGATTGCATTGCTGCGCGCAGGACGCGAGCGTTTCGTTGGATGCGGTGTAATTCAGATTCACGGGAATTTTTCCGCTGATGGACGCTGCGAAATTTACCAGCGCGCCGGGAACGGACGGCGGCAGCAGAATGCCGACCATTTCCTGGTCGGCCCAGACGCGGCGCAAACGGCGCGCGAGAAAGATTGAGCTGAGTAGCGCATTGCCCCACTTCATGCGCGGGCGGCGCTTATCGCCCATCGCAAAGCGCAACGGATAGTGGTGCGCGGTGCGAATCAGCGAGCGCGGCAGAGTGTTCATACGGCTTTTGTGATGGCGATAGGCTTCGGATTGCAATTCCTGGACCGCTTCACGAACTTCAAAGGCAGTGGCGCTGGACGGCATGGGCGCGCCGAAACTGACGGTGACGGGATAAGGAATTTTGCGCGGAAATTTCCAGAGGAAGCGGCCGCGTTCGTAGCTGAAGATGCTGCCCCAAACGCCGTCGAGGTTGACGGGAACGATCGGCGCGTCCACATTTTTCATTATGCGTTCCATGCCGCGGCGGAAAGGCAGCAGCTGGCCGATGCGAGTGATCTGGCCTTCGGCAAAAATGCAGACCACTTCGCCGTTGCGGATGGCGTCGCTGGCTTCGCGCAGGGAATGGATCATGTCGCGCGGACGCAGCTGCGAGGAAATGGGAATGGCACGAATCATTTTCGCGAAGGGTTTGATGTGCGACTGGTCGTAGATGTCCTTGAACATGAGGAAACGGATGTGCCGGTCGGTGGAGGCGAGGAGGAGGAGCGCGTCCACGAGAGACATGTGATTGGAGACGAAGAGGGCGCCGCGGGATTCGGGGATGTTGTCGCGGCCTTCGACGCGAATGCGATAAATGGAGTGGGTGATCATGAAGAGGACGAGGCGGAGGAGGGAATCTGGTAGCAGATAAATGGAATAGGCGGTGGTGACGAGGGTGAGGATCGCGCCATCTAGAAAAACGCCGGCGGGCGTCTGATGCAGGATCGTGGAGAAAAAGAAATACGCGCCGGCGGCTAGAAATACGCCGACGAACGAGAGCAGGTTCGCGGCTGCGATTACTCCGCCTTTTGCTTCGGGGCGCGGGCGAAGTTGGATCAGGGCATTGAGCGGCACGGCGAAAAATCCGCCGAAGAACCCCAGGAGCCAAAGATCGGGGATGCGCAGGCGCACGATGTCCACGATGAACGCGCCAATGGGTTGCGCGAGTGGGAGACCTGTGTGAGAAGCGGATAGCTGCAACCAGCCGGCCAGCGCTTCGGCGGGGCGGTCGAAATAGAGCAGCGCGCCGAAGAGGGTCATGCCGACGGCGCCGAGTGGAATCAATCCATATTCAATTTTTCCGCCGGAAAGATAGCCTGCGACGAAACTGCCGAGGCCGATGCCAATTCCTACCGCGGCTTGCAGGTAGCTGATGTGGGTGTCGTCAATGCGCAGAACGTCGTGGCCGTAGACGACGATCGTGAATTGCAGCAGAGCCGCGAGAAACCAAAGATAGGTATTGCCGAGGACGGCCCAGCCGAGCACGCGGTCGGCTCGAATGGTTCTTAGCTGCGTGGCCAAGTCGCCAAACGGACTCCAGCGAAATTTTCGCTCGGGGTCGGCGGCGGGAACGTGCGTGATCCCAAAACTGGTGGCGAGGCCCAGCAGGGTGCAGCCGAGGAGAACCACTCCGGCCATGGTTTCGTGATTGCGATAGTGTTCGGCCAGAAAGCCGGCCGCCATTACGGCGCCGATGCTTCCGATGAACGTGCCGAGCTCGATGATGCCGTTGCCCCAGGAAAGCCGGCGCTCCGGCAGAATTTCCGGCAGCAGGCCGTATTTCGACGGGCCGAAGAGCGCGGATTGCGTGCTGATCAGGAAGACGGCGGCGCATTCGAGTGGGAGATTCTGCAGCCACAGTCCCAGGATGGTGACGCCCATGACGAAAATTTCCATGAGCTTGGTGCCGATGACGACTTGACGTTTGCTGTAACGGTCGGCGAAGTAACCGCCGGTGAGCGAGAAGAATATGAAGGGAAGAGCGAAAAGCGCGCCGACGATGAGGACCAGGAGGTCGCGCTGCTCCTTGGGGAAATTCATCGCGACGATCAGGTAAATGACGAGAAATTTTATGGCGTTGTCGTTGAAGGCGTTCTGGAATTGCGTGACGATCAGGCTCCAGAAGCCGAAGCGCCAGTTGGGTTTTTCTTGCCCGTGCCGGAGCGGTGTGGGTGTTTGCGCGTTCGGCAGCGGAGTGGAGGTGGCGTCAGACATTTTGTCTCTGGAACTATCCCACGAATTTCGAGTCACGGGCGAAAAGCGTGGCTTCAGGGGCTGAAGCCCGTTTCGTCGCGAAGGTTGAAGACGCGCCCTTCGATCCTGCCGCAGGCAGCGGCTCACGATGAACTGAAGCCCAGCCCTTCCGGGTTAACCGCTTGCTGCGACCGGTATCAATTTGCCGGGAGATTGGTCGGGTTTCAATGCGTTTCGGTTGCGGAGGTGCGATGGCAGCGTTCGGGGTGTCCCACAGACGAGCAGTTGCGTCCGGGGCGGCGGGAGACTGCGCGCGGTAATCTTTGGCGAATCAGTGGTTTGCGTAGTGGTGCGCTTGGCATGTTGGTTGCAAATGAGCACTGACAGCGAGGTGTGCCAATGAATATGAATCGCGGCAGACTGTGGCAGCTGATTCGCGTTGCGGGGCTGATTGGTGCTGGAGCGTTCATTTTGGGACCCGTAGTTTTCGGGACGGCTGCGTCTTCGCCAAACTCAAGGCAGGATGTGAGTATCGAATTTCCGTCGGCCGCTTCTGCGGCGACGCCTGCGGATCGCACCCTGGTGACCGACGCGCCGACTGAGCTGAAGAAGGACGAAAGTTTCACGAACGAGACGAAGGTTGTGGAGTATCGCTTCCGTTTGGACAGCTCGTCGGAGATGGTGCATCTGAACATCTCGGCAGAAGTTGAGCGCGGATTGGTTCGCTGGGAATTGATCGATCCCAGCGGCGAAGTGCGCGCAAATATCGGAACAACGGACCGCGCCTCCATGGATACGACAAACATTCAGGCCATCAGGGGGGCATGGGTGTTGCGCGTGACCTTGCAGGATGCAACCGGCCACTACAAGATGCACTGGCAGCGATGACGCGCGGATTTTTGGAAACATGGAGCGCTGAAATTCTGGAGGCGCACTGATGAACGCACTGTGGAAGAACGTTCGCTACGGCATGCGGGTACTGGCGAAGAGTCCCGGGTTCACGGCGGTCGCGGTGTTGACGCTGGCGCTGGGGATTGGCGCGAACGCGGCGATTTTTTCGGTGGTTTATTCGGCGCTGTTGCGTCCGCTGCCGTATTACCAGCCGGATCGCCTGGTGACGCTGGGGGAAGGGCGCACACAGACGCGCGACAACGAAGTGGTGAGCCGCAACAGTTCTCATCCGGATTTCGTGGACTGGCAGAAGACGGCGAAAAGTTTTGCATCTTTGACGGCTTACAGCTTCGACACTTTTACTTTGGCGGGGAACGGCGAGCCGAAGGCCGTGTTTGCAATGCAGGCGCTGCCGAATTTTTTTGCGACGCTGGGAGTGAAGCCTGTGCTGGGGCGCGGATTCGTGGACGGCGAAGACGTGGGCGACGGGCCGCACGTGGTGATGTTGACGTACGGATATTGGCGCAGCGATTTCGGCGGCGATCCGCAGGTGATTGGCCGCACCGTCACGCTGGATAACAAGCCAGTGACGATCGTGGGAGTGCTGCCACGCGATTTTCAATTTGCGCCGTCGAATGATTTTCCGTTGTGGGTTCCGATGCATGCTTCGCAGGATTTGATGACGCGGCGAAACCTGCGCTGGATGAATGTGTTTGCGCGCCTGGGGCCGGGAGTGAGCATGGCGCAGGCGCAGGCGGAAATGGACGGGATCACGACGCAACTGGCGCGGGAATATCCGCAGGAGGATGGGTCGGTATTTGTGGCGATGGGCACGTTGCGGCACAGGATTGTGGGGCAGGTGCAACCGTTGCTGCTGGTAATTTTCGGCGCGGTGGGATTTGTGCTCCTGATTGCTTGCGCGAACGTGGCGAATTTGATGATGACGCGGGCGGCGGGGCGGCGCAAGGAATTCGCGATACGCACGGCGCTGGGTGCGAGCCGCGGTCAGTTGATCGCGCAACTGCTGACGGAGAGCGTGTTGCTGGCCGGGCTGGGAGCGGTGGTGGGATTTGTGGCGGCGCAGTGGGGCGTGAATGTATTGATCGGGGCGATACCGCAGCCTGTGCTTAGTACGTTGCCGAGTTTGCGCGAGGCGGGGACGAATCTGCCGGTGGTGGCATTTCTTTGCGGAGTAACTTTGCTAACCGCGGTGCTTTTCGGAACGGTTCCGGCGCTTTCGATGTCGCAGTCGAAAGTAAGCGACGCGCTGAAGGATGAATCGCGCGGCGGCACCAGCACGGCGCACGCGCGTTTGCGCAATCTGGTGGTGGCGGCGGAAATCGCGGTGTCGCTGGTCTTGCTGGTGGGCGCGGGACTGATGTTGCAGAGCCTGCACGCGCTACTGCATCAGGATGCGGGATTCGACCAGCGGAATTTGCTGGTTTTTTCGGTGAACTTGCCGGACAGCTCGTATCCCAGCGACAAAAATTATCCGGGCGACAGCCCGGCGGCGCGGCTGTTCGAGCATGAGTTCAGCGAGAAGCTGCGTAATTTGCCGGGGGTGCAGGGCGTGGGAGTGACCAGCGCTTTGCCGATTGGTGGGAGCGGCGGGTCAATACGGTTTGTGGTGCAGGGGCGTCCTACGGCGGCGGGGCAGGAAGACGAGTGCGACATAATTACGGTGACGCCTGGATATTTTTCCACGCTGAAAGTGCCACTGATTTCGGGGCGCATGATTTCCGCGACGGACAAGCTGGATGCTCCGTGGGTGATGATGGTGAACCAAGCGTTCGTGAATAAATATTTTCCGAATGACGCAGCGGTGGGCAAACGCGCGCGCTTCACTTTTGACGCGAGGGAACCGTACCGCGATATTGTGGGAGTGGTGGGCAACATTGCGCAGGACGATCTGGCCGGGCCACCGACGCCGGTGATTTACGTGGTGAACGATCAGGGGCCTTCGACGTATCTGACGTACATGGTGCGGACCGCGGGCAATCCGGCGGCGTTTGTGGGCTCGGCGCAGGCGGCACTGCACCAGATGGACCAGCAGCTGCCTTTGATTCAGCCGCAGACGATGGAGCACTTCACGGATCAGACTTCGTCGGTATTTTTGCGGCGCTATCCTTCGTATCTGATTGGGAGCTTTGCGGGGCTGGCGCTGACTTTGGCGATGATCGGGTTGTACGGGTTGATTTCGTACACGGTGCAGCAGCGGACGCGAGAGATCGGGATACGCATGGCGCTGGGCGCGCAGCCTGCGGACGTGTTGAAGCTGGTGATCGGGCACGGCGTCGGCGCGGTGCTGGCAGGAGTGGGAATCGGCGTGGTGGCGGCGCTGGCTTTGACGCGATTGATGGCTAGCTTGTTGTTTGGCGTGCGGCCTACGGATGCGGTTACGTTTGCGAGCGTCGCAGTTTTGCTGACGTGCGTGGCGCTCGCGGCTAGTTATATTCCGGCGCGGCGCGCGATGCGCACGGACCCGTTGAATGCGTTGCGGCATGAGTGATGCGGCTACTCTTGGCGCATAGCGGTCATCGGATCAACGCGGCTGGCGCGGCGGGCTGGTATGAAGCTGGCGACGAAGGCTGCGGCGACTAGAAGGGCAACCATCGCGGCGAACGTCAAGGGCTCAATCGAGCGGACGCCGGCTACCGAACTTTCCAAGATCCGCACGGCAATTACTGCACCGATGGCACCGGCGGCGACGCCGACAAATAGTATTTGCGCGCTCTGCCGCAGGACCATCGCCAGCACATTACGAGCGCTCGCTCCCAGAGCCATGCGCAATCCGATTTCCGGCACGCGCTGTGAAGTGAGATAAGCCAGCAAGCCATAAATCCCGATGCAGGCAAGCAGCATCGCGAGGCCAGCAAAAATACCCAACAGGAGCAAGAGGAACTTCTGGCGCGAAAGAGAATCGTTCGCCAATTGCTCCAGGGTGCGGATTTCATAGAGGACGCGATCGCCCGTGGACCCGCGCACGGCGCGGCGGAGCGAACTGAGCACGCTTGTGGGCGGGATCGTGGTCCTGACGGCGATGGACATCAGCTCCGACCAGCGGCGCACGAGCGGGTCGGGCACCTGGGCAAATGGATAGTAGAACTGGGCGCGCACCTGGGCCTGGTCATCGTTCGCAAGACCCCAATGCCGTACGTGGCCGACGACGCCGACGATGCGAACTACGTCCGCAGTCTGGCTGCCAGACGAAAACGGACTCAGATCCGCAGGAAACCAGAGGCGACGGCCGACCGGGTCCTGCGCGCCGAAGGCTTGCTGCGCGAAAACGTCGTCAATGACTATGACGAGTTCGTTGCCGATACGATCCTGCTCGCCAAAAAACCTGCCCTTCAGAAGCGGAATGCCCATCACGTTGAGATAATCCGGCGAGACAGTGGTTGCGAGCGCGAGAGGTTGCTGGCTGGCGGCCAAAAAGGCTGGTGAGGTCGAGTAGCCCACCTGATTATTTCCTTCGCGCATCGGCACCGTGTCCACAATTGCGGCAGACTCGATGCCTGGGACGCTGCGCGAGCTATCCAGCATTTCGCGCCACGCCGCGCGGGCTCGTTCGGGATTTGCGAGTATGTCGGGCGGCAGTGAGGCGCGTGTGACCAGTACATTGTGGACATTCATCCCAGGATTTAGCGCCGTGAGGCGAAGCAGCGCTCGGGCGAGAACTCCCGCGGAAACCAGCAGGACGACTGCCAAGGCAATTTCGCAGATCACGAAACTGCTTTGCAAACGGCGGGAGCTCCCGGAAATAAATCGCGCGCCGGCATGGACCGAGCGTTCCAGAGCGCGGTAGGGGACGCGCAGGATCGGCGCGAGTCCGAAAAGAAGTCCGGTGAGCAGAGAAATTGCGAGGGCGAACGCGAGCACTCGCCAGTCGAGGTGAATTTCCTGCGCGCGCGGCAGACTGCCTGGCCACAAGGAGACGAATGGTCCCATCGCGAGCGCCGCGAGAGAGATGCCTAACGCACCGCCGCAGAGCCCGAGGATCACGCTTTCCGTCAGGCATTGGCGAACCAGGCGGCTGTGGTTAGCGCCCAGTGCGACACGCATGGCAAATTCGCGTTCGCGCGAAGCCGCGCGCGCGAGCAGCAGATTGGCCACATTCGCACAGGCAATTAGGAGCACGAGGCCGACGGCGCCAAGTAGCAACCACAGCGTGGGCCCGATATCGCCGACGTCAGCACGGAGCGGCTCGGCGATGAAGGTGCGGCCAGCGTTGGATTCGGGATATTCCTGGGCGAGATGATGTCCGATCGAATTTAGCTCGGATTGCGCTTGAGGCAGCGTGACGCCCGGAGCGAGACGGGCGATCACGCCAATCCCGGGATGGCGGGAGCGATTTTGCAGGTTGGGTGAATCGTCCTGGCCAAACGGCGTGAACACATCGGCTTCGCTATCAAACTGAAAGCCGGCGGGAAGAACGCCCACGACCGTGTAGGATTTTGCATCGAACGTCAGAGTGCTGCCGATGGCTGCGGGGCTTGGACCGTAGAGCCGTTGCCATAGGCCGTTGCTGATAATCATCACAGGGGCTGCTCCGAGACGATCGTCTTCGGGCAAGAAGGCGCGCCCCTGCACGGGATTGACATCAAGTGTAGGGAAAAATTCCGCGGAAACTTGCATGGCGTTCACGTACTCGCCATCGCCGGTGCCGCTGAGGGTGCCGCCGCTGCCGCGCCACGCTGCGAGCTCGGCCAGAGCGCGCGCATCGCGTTTGCAATCTAGATAATTCGGATACGCGAAAGCCCAAAGGTTGCCGTACTGCGTGGCTTGCTCGGTTTTTTCCTGAAGCGTGACGAGTCTCTCCGGGTGGAAGTATTGCAGAGGCTTCAGCAGCACGCCGTTGATGATGGTGAACATGGCGGTAGTGGCCCCGATGCCCAGAGCCAGCGTGAGGAGAATCACCGCCGCGAAGCCGGGCTGATGCGACAGCGTGCGCAGCGTATAGCGGAAGTCCAGAGCGAAATCCGCGAGCCAGCGGGTTCCGCGAGCGTCGCGGCAGGATTCTTTCACTTGTTCGGGGCCGCCCAGAGCCAGGCGCGCGCGACGCCGCGCTTCGTCGGGCGGAAAGCCCAGGGCTTGCAGATCGAGAGCGTGCTGCTCGAGATGGAAGAGCAATTCTTTTTCCAGTTCGGTTTCCTGCTGGCTGCGGCGCCAGAGGCGATTCCACAAGTTCATTCCGCACCTCCGGGAGACAACTTCAAGATCAGGCCCACGGCTTGTGCCAATCGCTCCCAGCTGGCGGTTTCGGTGTCGAGCTGCGCGCGGCCCTTGCGGGTGAGGCGATAGAACTTAGCTTCGCGGCCGGAATCGGTCTCGTTCCAGTCGGCGGCGAGCAGGCCGCGATTTTCCAGGCGATGCAGCGCGGGATAGAGCGAGCCCTGGGGAACCTGGACAACATCGCGCGACACTTGCTGGAGGCGCTGGGCAATGGCGTAGCCGTGGACGGGGCCGAGCGCGACAACTTTTAGAATCAAAAGATCCAGAGTGCCTTGCGGGAGATCGGATTTGTCGGCCTTATCGGGCATACGCGATACCTCGTTCTTCTACACGTATACAACAAGAGCTGTAGAAGCGCAAGGGGTGAATAAAACTTTCGGGATCGCGCGCGGGGGTGGCGCGGCGTAACTGTGTATCTTTTCACGCAGCAGGTGGTGGCGCTGTCGGCAGCGCGCAAGAATCCGTTTTCACTGCAACTGATATTGATCGGCATGGTGATACAAATACTTTGTGGGCGGCTTCCGATTGCATAATGATACGCAAATATTCAGCGAATTTACGATACGGACTATCGTAACGACCGTGGCTACCGTCAAACGCGATGCCGCAAAATCATCACGATTCCGGCAACGGTGACAACTAGGAGGGCTACAGAAAAAACGTAATACAGAACGCGTATTTTGGGCCAGAGAAATGGGGGCAATTTGTCAGCAAACTTGTCACTCCATGTGTCACCGAAACGCGGCGGCAAAATTGCCGCGTCCGAGTCAGGTTTCCAAGACGAAGCGATCCAAGTGGCCCGAAGATTCGAGAATAAAACCGCGGCTATCAGTATTTTTACAACGCTGTGCCCGCCCACCACTGCGTCCGCAATATACATTAGCAGAACGACCGCGGCTGCGTAACGGCTGCGCTCCCGAACGCCGACGCCACCCACGTAGAAAAACACGAAAAAGACGGCGCCCGCAATCGGATGGCCCGTGAAGGCGGACAAAATACACGTCAAAAGCCCGACGATTGTGCAAACCCAATATCCCTGTGCGCCCAGGTAGTCCACGTCGCTACTGGTCTGGATGGACGGCCAGAAAAGACTTTTCAGGCGGCCCTCGGTGCGAGGAGTCGAATCGGACAATCCGAGCGTTTGCATGGCGCCGCGATTACAGCGCAATACGAGTTTACTGTCCAGTGAAATGTCCGACGAGCTACCCTGAGCACAGAAGGCCGCTTCTCGAATTGCCATTCGGTCGCAATACGGGACGGGTAGGCACAACCGCCCGGGGCGGGGGCCTGGGCCATGATGGCCGAACTTCCGGACACCGTGAACGTGGCCCGCGGGACGCGCGGCGCTACGGAAACCGCACAGGCAAGATTGCTATTCCACGATGGCTCTATCGTTTTTCGAGCGTGGCGTCGAGATTGGTTTTAGAGCCGCCTAGGACTGTCATGTCGCGGGTCCAAGTCTTGAAGCCGTCGAGCGAGACGGCGATGGTGTGTTTTCCCGGCGGGAGTTTCAGGTTGGCGGGGGCGCTGCCGACGAAATTGCCGTCCACGGAAATGTCAGCGCCACCGGGAGTGGTGGAGACAGTGACGGTGCCGGGCGCGGATGACGGCACTTGCGTTGCGACCACCGATGCGGGAATCGTGACTGGAGCGGCAGCGGGCTTTAGCGCGGCGGCTTGTTTGGTTTCGCCGGCCAGTTCCTCCGTGACTTGATCGAAGAATTTGTCGGCCATGCGATCGCCGGCGTCGAAGTCGAGGCTGCCGCTGTCTTTCTTCTGCACGTTGATCGTGAGGGTGGCGCCGCCCGCCTGCGCCGGTTCGATGGAGGCGTTCGCGATGAAGCCTTGGGAGAACGCGGAGGCCCCGGTGCTGAACGTGAACAGCAGATTTTTTTCATCTACGAAGGTGACTACATGGCGGTCCCGGGCTGTCTTCAGCGCGGCTTGGAATACGTCCTGAGGCGCGTTGCCGTAGGTTTTCTTTTTTGGTTTGGCACTAGCCAGGGTCGGAAGCAACAGCACAAGCGCGATGGCGATCAGAAATGCTTTTCGCATGGATGGGCTCCTTGTGCGCCGGTTAAAACCGGTGAGGTGTAGTGAATGAAAGAGTCATACGACAGTGGAATAGCGACCCACATCGGCCCCGAGTCATGCGGAG